>WNGR01006080.1_pt1 | contig 12932 bp, 13 predicted proteins | sample 5407581 | NCBI WGS metagenome assembly WNGR01 (sample SAMN13153383, study PRJNA577476) | soil metagenome | isolation source: 80 cm soil or saprolite under Garry oak tree replicate 2 | place: USA:California | collected 2016-06-15 | reverse complement strand
CGCTGCCGATCGCAGCGAAGCCGAAGCCGCGCATGAGAATGCCACGGAGGCGCTGACGGACCTGCCGCCAAGCGTCGCGGCCGAGACGAAACTCGCCGACGTCCGCACCGACATCGACGGCCATCGCCGTCTCGCCGCCCAGGTGCGCGCCGAAGCGCAGGCTTTGGCCCGCGAGGCCGAACTGGCCGACCGCCGCCTGCAGGCGATCCTCGCCGAGCGCACCGAATGGCAGAACCGCAAGCAGAGCGCGGCTTCGCAGGTCTCCACCATCGAAGCCCGGATCACCGAAGTGACGGCCGAGCGCATGGAACTGGAGAACGCGCCGGCGGTGTTTGCGGAAAAGCGCCGCGCGCTGATCAGCGAAATCGAGTTCGCCGAGAACGACCGCCGCGTCGCCGCCGATGCGCTGGCCGCGGCCGAGACCGCGATGGCCGAAACCGATCGCGCCGCCAAGGCCGCGCTGGAATCGTTCTCCAGCGCCCGTGAGGCCACCGCCCGCGCCGAAGAGCGCATGGAAGGCACCAAGCGCCGCCTCGCCGACATCGAGCGCGAAATCCACGACATGCTGGAAGTGGAGCCGCATGCGGTTGCCGGCATGGCCGAGATCGAGCCGGGCGCCGAACTGCCGCCGGTAGCCCAGGTCGAGGAAGAACTCGAAAAGCTGCGCCGTGACCGCGAGCGGCTGGGTGCCGTCAACCTGCGCGCCGAGGAAGAGCTGCGCGAGGTCGAGACCCAGCACACCGCACTCACCACCGAGCGCGACGACCTCGTCGAAGCCATCAAGCGGCTGCGCCAGGGCATCCAGAGCCTCAACCGCGAGGCGCGCGAGCGTTTGCTCACCTCGTTCGAGACCGTCAACAACCACTTCAAGCGGCTGTTCGTCGAATTGTTCGGCGGCGGCGAAGCGGCGTTGCACCTGATCGAGAGCGACGATCCGCTGGAGGCCGGCCTCGAAATCATCGCAAAACCGCCCGGCAAGAAGCCGCAGACGCTGTCGCTGCTCTCGGGCGGCGAGCAGGCGCTGACCGCGCTGGCGCTGATTTTCGCGGTGTTCCTCACCAACCCGTCGCCGATCTGCGTGCTGGACGAAGTCGACGCGCCGCTCGACGACCACAACGTCGAACGGTTCTGCAACCTGCTGCACGAGATGACGAGCTCGACCGAAACCCGCTTCATCATCATCACGCACAACCCGATCACGATGGCGCGGATGAACCGCCTGTTCGGCGTCACCATGGCCGAACGCGGCGTCTCGCAACTGGTCTCGGTCGACCTCGAAGGCGCGGTGGACATTCTCGACCAGCACGTGGCGTAGCGACGCACGCCACGTCCGTCGACGTCATCACCCCCGAACACGGCGCGCGGCCATTGCCGCGCCACGATGCCGGATTATGCCGGAGCCTGTCATCGGGCCGCGCCTGGCGCGAACCCGTTGGGCTGACGCAACCCGGGCTGCGGTCATTGGCCCGCGAGCGACCCTTCCTCCGACGCGGGCCATCGTATATGAGAGAACGTAATTGGAACGTGCCGATAGTCCCCAGGAACGAAGTGGCGGCGTGGATGGTGGCGGCGGTTAATTGATTCAAAACCGGGATCTGAACACTTGATCGACGCAGGCGCGGACAGGCATTTCGACCGGGGCATGGCATGGTAATTCGATCTACGACGGCGCGATCCACCGTGGCGATGCGGCGCTGGAGTTCTCTTGGGGTTCCACCTGCCCTTGTGACGCTCGCAGCGATGGCCGCACTGGCGACGCTGACCGTGCCGTCGCCCGCCGACGCGGCGAAGCGCCCCGCGCCCCCCGTCGAGATGGCGGCGCCGCGCGCTGCCGGCGAGCCGATCATGGCGATCGTGTCGATCAAGTCCCAGCAGGTCACTTTCTACGACGCCGACGGCTGGATCCTGCGCGCGCCGGTCTCGACCGGCACCACCGGCAGCGAGACACCGGCCGGCGTCTTCGCCCTCATCGAGAAGGACAAGGACCACCACTCGACCCTCTATGACGATGCCTGGATGCCGAACATGCAGCGCATTACCTGGAACGGCGTCGCACTGCACGGCGGGCCGCTGCCCGGCTATGCGGCCTCGCACGGCTGCGTGCGGATGCCCTTTGGCTTTGCCGAAAAACTGTTCGACAAGACGCAGATCGGGATGCGGGTGATCATCTCGCCCGGTGACGCCGAGCCGGTCGCGTTCTCTCATCCCTCGCTGTTCGTGCCGAAGGCGGAGGCCCTCGCGGCAGCACCAGCCAGAGCCGAGGCGCTGCCCCGCGAGGCGGCCGAGGCTGCCAAGGCGGCCGACGAGGCGAAGAAGGCCGCAGCGTCTGCGGCGCGCGAGACGGCTTCGCTGACGGCGTCGCTCCGCAAGCTGGAGGGACAGAAGACCCGCGCCGCCGCCGAGCTCGCCTACGCCGACAAGGTGCTCGCCGCCGCCAAGACGGACGAGGCCAAGGCGCGGGCCGAAGACCCAAGGCAAAAGGCCGCCGCCAAGGCCGCGGACCTCGGAACCCAGCTCGACACCGCCAAAGCCGAGGCAAAATCGAAGCTCGACGCAGCCGCTGCCGCAAAGGAAGCAGCCAAGCTCGCCCAGACGAAGAAAGCCGACACCGCCAGGGCCGCGAGCGATGCGAAGCTCGCGCTCGAGCCAGTCTCGGTCTACATCAGCCGCGCGACGCAGAAGCTCTACGTGCGGCGCAACACCCACAAGCCGGCGCCGGACGGCGGCGGCGAGGTGTTCGATGCAACCATCGAGGTTCCCGTCACGATCAAAAATCCCGAACAGCCGATCGGCACGCATGTGTTCACGGCGATGGCGCGCAATGATTCAGGCCTGCGCTGGAGCGTGGTCACGATCGACAACGGCGACGACGCCAGGGACGCGCTCGACCGCATCACCATTCCGCAGGACGTGCTCGATCGCATCGCGCCGACCGCCTTGCCGCGATCCTCGATCATCATCTCGGACGAGCCGCTGAGCAAAGAGACCAACTACCGCACCGAATTCGTCGCGGTGCTGAGCAATCAGCCGCAAGGCGGCTTCATCACGCGCAAGCCCACGCCCGACGCCCTCGTTGCGAGCGACAGCGATCCGGGCGACAACATATTCGGCTTCGGCTTCTTCAATTTCCAGCGCGCGCCGGACCCCCAACCCGTCAACCCGCGCCGGCGCGGCGGACAGTATTATCGCCAGGAACAGCAGGGCTTGTGGTAAGCCGCGGCACGCCGCGCGTCGGCCGCATGGTCGCTCAGGGACACGGGCAGACTAATGCGCTGCCGCAACCATCACTAGTCGATCACCTCGTCGGCACTCGCTGGGTTGGAAAAAATCGTTAACCGGATGATGTGCTCAAGATCGTGTTTGCGCGGCGAGGACAAGAAGATCATGCCGGTTAGGTCCCCGCAATTATCCGTGCTTGATCTCCACCAACGGCTCTGTTTGGATAGTTTTCGTTCGCCAATTCCGCGCGTTGCGTTAACCTAAGATCACATTCATGGATGCTACCCACCGTCGTTCATTGGTTGCTCGTTCACCAAAAGGCATCGTGACCGTCCACCGCACCAGCATTGGGAATCGGCTTCTGGCGGCGTTGCCGCCGGCGGATTTGGGCTTGCTCACGCCCTACTTCCAGAAGGTCTCGTTCGAACCCGATGCCGTCTTGGTGCGGTCTGGCGATGAACTCGACCCGGTTTATTTTCCCCATAGCGGCGCAATCGCCTTCATGCTCGATATGCCAGACGGGCAAACGGTTGCAACCACGTTGATGGGACGGGAAGGCGCTTTAGCCTCGTTCTCCGTGCTCGGCCCGTCGCTTTCATCCGTGACCGCGATTGCTCGCGTGGCCGGCACAGCATCGCTGATTTCCGCCGCGAAATTCCGGGCTGCCTATGCGCGAAGCGCAGCCATCAGGAATGTCGTGCAGGTCCACGCCCGCGCGTTGTTATTGCAGCTCCAGCACGTGGCCGCCTGCAATGCGCTGCATCGGGTGGATGGCCGCATGGCGCGGTGGCTACTGCAGCTCCACGACCGCGTTCCCGATGACCTCCTTCCGGTGACGCAGGAGGCGCTTGCGCAATTGCTTGGGGTGCGGCGGACGACAGTGACCCTGACGATGAGCAAGCTTCGCGCGGCCGGCGCCGTCCCGTCCGACCGGCGCGGCTTTGTAGAGATCGACCGGGCGCGGCTCGAGCGCGTCGCATGCGACTGTTATGCGCTAATGCAGCGCAAGATCGATCGGATGTATTGCGAGGAATTGTCGGCGCCGCAACCTGCTCTTGCGCCATTCAACCGCGCCGCGCTGCTTTGATCGCCGCGACGTCGATTTTCTTCATGCCCATCATGGCTTCGAATGCGCGCTTTGCTTCAGCGCCGCCGGCCGCCATCGCTTCCATCAGCACGCGCGGCGTGATTTGCCAGGAGACGCCCCACTTGTCCTTGCACCAGCCGCATTCACTCTCCTGGCCTTCATTGCCGACAATGGCGTTCCAGTAGCGGTCGGTCTCTTGCTGATCGTCGGTAGCGATCTGAAACGAAAAAGCTTCGTTATGCTTGACCGCGGGACCGCCGTTGAGGCCAAGACACGGGACGCCGGCGACTGTGAATTCTACCATCAGCACGTCGCCCGTCTTGCCGGAGGGGTAGTCACCGGGTGAGCGGTGGACGGCACCCACGGCGCTGTCGGGAAACGTTTCAGCGTAGAAGCGGGCAGCAGCCTCTGCATCCTTGTCGTACCACAGGCAAATCGTGTTCTTGGCCATTGCTTGTCCTTTCGCTTGGCTTACGCGCCGTCCGCAGATTTTTATCGATGCCGTGCTGTCTGGGCCCGCTCTTTATCCTTCGGTTGCTCCCCAGATTTTCATGGAGCAGCATGCCTTGACTGCATTTCCCTTTGCATTTGCGCATCTCGTGTCGGGAACCAACGCAAGAGGCAAAGTCAGGTTCGATGGCCCCCGGGCAATTTTTTCCGAGCGCGCAGTTCGTAGGGCGGATTGAGCCGAAGGCGTAATCCGCCGCTTCAATATAGACGTCTCCTGTCGCGATTCGTCCGACTGACGCTAAACGATCATCGCGAATACGGCGGATTACGCCTTCGGCTTCAATCCGCCCTACAATCTGTCCACGGGCAAGACGCTCTAACTTGGAAAACTTAAGTCCATTGCCCGGAAGAATTGATAAGCCACCTTCATAAGTCCATGCGAATTCATCCATCTAATCGCATGGCGAGCCGTTTCATATACTAGGCGACGCGAACCACGATCGCTTCGATCGGTTCGCAGCACAATTGCTTTCAACGACAGGGGCTTTCGTCAAAGCCGAACGCGATCACATCACACAGAATGATCAAGCACACGGTGCGATCAACAGCATCGACGACCATGCCGGATCGACCCCGGCGCTAATGCCGATCATGGCCGGCGTCTTCATTGCGTATCTGGTCATCGGCGTGGCCATGCCGGTGATCCCGCTGTAGCCCATCAACGAAGCCGCCCAAGCGCAGCGTGCAACTGGCGTTCTATGAGGAACCATCATGAACATATCATTTGAAAACCAAGTTGCGCTCGTCACCGGCGCCGCATCCGGCCTAGGCCTAGCGACGGCAAAGGCCTTTGCCGAATCCGGCGCATCGGTGGTGTTGGCCGACGCGAATGAGAAGGCCGTGCATTTCGCCGCCGAGCAATTGTCCGCTCAAGGGCATAAGACACTCGCCATCAAATGCGACGTCGCCGACGACGCACAGGTGGAGGCGATGGTTGGACGGACCGTCGCCACTTTCGGACGGCTCGATGCGGCCTACAACAACGCTGGCGTTCAGAATGTGGTCGCGGAGGCCGCGGAGGCTTCCCGGGATGATTTTGATCGCGTGATGGGCGTGAATCTCCGCGGCGTGTGGAGCTGCATGAAGTTCGAGTTGCGCCAGATGCTCGCGCAAGGCGGCGGCGCCATCGTCAACTGCTCGTCGATCGGAGGATTGGTGGGCGGTGCCAGACGCGGAACATACCAGGCCTCCAAGCACGGCGTGCTCGGCCTCACCAAGAGCGCGGCGCTGGACTATGCCGCAAGGGGCATTCGGATCAACGCCGTCTGCCCCGGCATCATCCATACTTCGATGCTCGACAGGATGATGGAAACGCAGGCCGACGCCCTCGGCGCGATGTTGAAAGACGTACCCATCGGCCGGCTTGGCCGCCCCGAGGAGATTGCCAACGCCGTTCTCTGGCTTTGCAGTTCGGCCGCAAGCCTGATGGTCGGTCATGCGCTGACCGTAGATGGCGGCTACACAATACGCTGAGACCGGGACGTTCGAGGCCTCAGTCGCGGTGCCGCAGCGCCTCGACGAGCAACGCGAACGCCGCAGACGGCTGGCGCCGGCTCGGGTAATAGAGGTGGTAGCCCGGAAAGGGGGGACACCAGTCCTCAAGCACCCGCTTGAGGCGGCCCTTGTTGATATGGGGTTGGACCAGGCCCTCGGGCAAATAGGTCAGACCGAAACCGGTGAGCGCCGCACCGGGCATCTGGGTCGTGGTGTTGAAAAACAGCTGGCCTCCGACCCGAACTTTCAGTTCTCGCGCGCCCTTTTCGAATTCCCAGGCGTATAGCCCGCCGTGCGTCGGCAAGCGCAGATTGATGCAATTGTGCTCGACCAGTTCCTGCGGCTTCTTCGGTTCCGACCGGTTCCGGAAGTAAGACGGAGCTCCCACGACCGCCATGCGCGCGTCGGGGCCGATGCGGACAGCAATCATGTCCTTTGCGACCTGCTCGCCGTCCCGCACGCCGGCGTCGAAACGTTCGCTAACGATATCAGTCAGGCCATAGTCACAGATGATCTCGACCTTGATGTCTGGGTACGCGCGCAAGAGCCTGGCGAGCTTTGGCAACAGGATGGCGTTGGTGGCGTATTCGGTGGCCGTAATGCGGATAGTGCCCGAGGGCTTCTCGCTCAGCTCGCTCAGCGCCGCGAGCTCGACTGCGATCTCCTCGAGCCGCGGAGCCACGTTGCGCAACAGCCGTTCGCCCGCGGACGTCGGCGAGACACTTCGCGTGGTGCGCGTCAGCAGACGCAGCTTGAGGCGCGCCTCGAGCTCCTTAATCGTGTAGCTGAGCGCGGACTGTGAAACGCCAAGCTTGGCGGCTGCTTTCGTAAAGCTGCCCTCGCGGGCGACCATCAGAAAGGCCGAGAGATCATCGAGATTGCGGCGCTGCATTTATCGAGCCTACTTCTAAGTCTATGCGGATCATAACGGCTAATCCCTAAAGCCACACGCGCTAAATCTGGGACGGACGATTGGGCGACGGTGGGAGGATGGGAAGTCCCACGAAATAAACAGATGGAGGAGCCAGCAATGGCAGGGATGCTCGAGGGCAAAGTCGTTCTCGTTACCGGTGCCGCCCGCGGCATCGGCCGCGAGAGCGCTCTATTATTCGCTCGTGAAGGGGCGCTCGTCGCCGTCGCGGACCTGTCGGCCGACGGCGTCGAGGAGACAGCCAAGTTGATCACCAACACAGGAGGCGAAGCGATGGCGGTCGTTACCGACGTGAGCAAACCTATGGATGTCTCGGCCATGATGGCCGCGACCCTCAAGGCCTATGGACGGCTCGATTGCGCTTTTAACAATGCCGGCATCAATGGCGCGCAGGCCGGAGTCCGCGGTAAGCTCACGGCCGAATGGACCGAAGAAGCTTTCGACAAGCTCATTCAGGTGAACCTCAAGGGCACTTGGTTGTGCATGAAGGCGGAGCTCGACCAGATGGTCCAGCAGGGCGGCGGTTCGATCGTGAACACCGCGTCACTCGCTGGCCTGACCGGATTCCGCACCACCGCCGGTTACGCCGCGAGCAAGCATGGCATCATTGGCCTGACCAAGACAGCAGCGATCGAATACGCACCGAAGATTCGCGTCAACTGCATTTGTCCCGGATGGATAAACACCGAGATGGTTGCAGCAACGATCGCTCAGCGCGGCGCGGAAGTCCTGGCCAGAGTTCCCTTTGGCGTGGTTGGCCAACCGAAAGATGTGGGCGAGATGGCGTGTTGGCTGTCCTCGGACCGGGCGCGCTATGTCAGCGGCAGTGCCTTTACCGTCGATGGCGCACACATGGCGAACTAGGCGCGAAGTCTGGCCCGGCACACCATTGCGGGGACGGTGCACCAAACCTCGATGTGAGTTAACAGCACTGGACTGCACCCCCTGAATGAGACACGATAATTGCGGTGACAGGATAATTGCGGTGACAGCGCTGGAACTTTGGCGAGTTAAATGTCGCCGTAACTCTACTTTTCCCGAATTGTCCATCCCGCGCTGGATATTATGGTGACACCGCGCAGAACTTCCGGGTGAGTTAAATGCACCGTCGCCGGTCGGCATCTCTCAAACGTGCCAAATCCGGAAATCGCGGGAATTGCTAAAAGCTTTCGCAATCTGTTCGGGTCACCATTAAGCTGTCGGTGCCTATTATTGGATAGCCCCCCGAATGCGGGTGTTACGCGGTTCGATATGTACTCATGGATCGAAAGATGAGATGGCCTCAGTGGTACCCGACGCGCGCTGACGTAATGGGCATATTATTCGTCCTCGTTGTGACCTGTCTTTTCGCTTTCCTTGTCATGCGGTTTCCGAACTTTCATCAAGATACTGGTTTCGGCCCGGATTGGGAATGCAAGAGCATGCCTCAGGGTGACCCGGTTTGCATCAAGAAGCCGGGTCGATGAAAGGTCCTCCGCGCACTCGCCCTCGGGCTTAAGCATGTCGAAATCGCGCATTATGTACGTCGAGAATAAATCCGCATCGCTGAATGGACCGGCGCGGATTGGCCGCGTCACGTTCTCGAAGACGGGCAAATCTATCAGCTATGGAGGGCGCACTTTCCAAAGCCTGAAAGGTAATGGGTTCAAGGCAAACTACTTCGACGTTGAGACCGGAGAAAGATTTTGGATTTCAGGTCCGCGAAAAGACGGCAAGGATCGCCTCTATGCTGAAAGCTCCGCGCCTATTGAAATCGACCCCGATGTCGCAGAGGAATACTGGCGCGACATCAGGGGAAAGCGCGGCGACTGAGCGCGTAGAGCTACGAGCTGCTCAGCGGCTTGTAACTGGTTTCGCAGTCGCCTGTTCTGATCCTGCTCGGTCCAAAATCTCGCCGCAAGCGCTGACGGAAAATACATCGCTATAGAACGGCGCGGATCCGTCTTCCTTGGCTCGATATATTACTTCGACCAGCAACACGTAGGAGCCGAATATCCTGTTCCAAAAGGTCTCTTCCAAATAAGGATCGTCACTTCTGGTCACCACACAGCAGTTCGGATTCTTGGCCATGAGGGCTTCGGGTGACTCGTAAGCGATGCGGCGTTCGCTTTCCCCGTACGCCTTATTGACCGCAACTTCTCTGCGCAGAGCGACCAATAACAGCTCATTATCGGCAAGATACCGCTGGTCCCGGTAGCAAAAGCCAGCAAAGTTCAGATATTCGAAAGCAGCTATACACAACAGCAAGACGGCCACTGCGCCAAGCGCGCCGTACTTCAGGACAATGGAAGTTACCGAGGTGACTGAAGGGCGCGGGTGGCTCATCTGATCACCATAGCCTCGTTACTAGCTGTTGTAAGCTGCAACGGTGGGGATACGCCCGCAGCGTGTAGGGCGGACTGAGCCGACTTGTCCGCCGCAGCTCGCAGAGCGAAGGCGGAAGGCGTAATCCGTCCTACGAGCTGTCACCGGTAAAACTCTCTAAAACGAGCCTGCTACTCGTCAGTCGTCACGGCATGGGTCAAGCGCCGGATGATGGGCGCCGCGAACAGCACGACTGGCAACATCAGAAGCCAGGAGAGCAGCCAGGCTTGCAGCCAATGCAGAGCGAAATTGCCTGACGACGCCAGTGGCGCAGTGGCGATCGCGGCTGCGATCGCGCAGGTCAATCCGGACTGAATGAATCCAAATACAAAATGGCTGTAACGGCGCGGAATTCCCAACATGCTAACCTCGACAAGGATTATTCAATGTCAGAAGCAAAAGGCATGCCCAGCGCGGCCCGCTTTGGGGCATTCGCGTCGAGTTTGACCGGATTGAGCCGACTTGTCGCCCTACGAGCTTCAATGAAGGTTGAACAGGTCTCTCACCAGCTGTCCGGAAATGATAGTTGCGAATGACAACCTGACAGGCGGCGCGATCGTCGGCGGGCTGCTATTTGCGACCACATTTATTCGTGCGGACGCCGGCTGTCTGGCTGCAATCTCGTTCACTTGCCGCTTCCTGGCCTTTGGCTTGGTCTTTTCAACGCCTGTAACCGTCGCATGAGCGGTTATCGATGCGGATGATTGCACTTGCGCAGGCGGCTCGTCGGGAATGGCATCCGCGATCAGCGTGGGCGGCGGCACTATCGTCGGCAGATTCGTGTCGATGACAATCCGTTCCGGCGGCTGTTGCATTGAAGCAATCCGGATCACCGGCCTGTTAACTTCATCACCGGTCGGCTCCGCCAAAGATTGCGGCAGGAACCAGTTCGCCACGAACAGCAACGCAAGAAGCGACGTTCCGACCCAGGCTATGTACCGTCCGATAGGCATAACCATTTCCGCCCCAGTAACCTGACGAGAGCAAACGCCGTAATCCCTGACAGTCCGTAACCGAACGTGGTTACCGCCAGAATTGCCTTTGATCAGCTCGATCCAGAAGCAGGCCCGTACCGGGCGCTATTTCCGCGCGTGTTTGATTGCAATCCGGTGGATCAGGGAACTGAATGCTTGCTACCGCTGAACCGGCATAAGCACATGCTGCAATGCCGAGCACCCTCATGATCATGAACATTTGCTGCCTCTTGCTTGTTGGAGGCAGCCTAGAACGAATTCGTTTCGGGCCGCTTAGGAGAGTTGGTTTTCGCGTCGTTGACGGACTTGGTAAACAGTCTGCCTTGTGTCGATTGACGCCCGCTGGGTTACGGACGGAAGGGCCGCAGCCAACACGGCCGATAGCTTTCGCTACCGGCCGCGCCTTTGAATTATATAACTACCTTCATGCTGCGTGCGGATTGACGACTGCATACCCCCGCAGTGAACGCGCGTGAATTCGCGTCGCGTGCCCGCCCGAGTTAGCGTCATATGCCATCCACATGTCGCCCCCAAGGTGCTGCTCCAGGACAAATACGTGTCCACGACGTGCGGCAACCATGCCAGGTGCTGGCGATGCACGCGGAAAGCGTAGCCAATTGGCCGCGAGGTTCAAGCCCGGCACGATACGACCAAACACACGTATTGCCGCGCCGCAGCCGCAGAAAGACCGAGGGCAACCCTGCGGCCGGCCACCGAGTGTCTGACCATCAGGGATGTTTGCCTCAGCTACGACGCTACGACCGCCCGATAGTGCGCGTCGTTCCAAAGGCTGCGATGGTCGTGCGTGCCGCAAAACCCTTTCGCGTCGCGTTTGCGAAAACGAAAGGTCGCAGGGCATGATCACATTGCATTCTGGTATCTGACCAGCGCGGAAGGGACGCGCTTCCGAAGCAATGGATCCGGTCACAAAAAAGAGAGACGCAATAAATACTGGTCTGAGCATGCAGGACTCCGAGCTAGAGGGTCCTGCCCCAAGATTAGAAACCGATAACAGTTTGGCGAAATTGGGTCTAAGAACGGCCGGCCGATTGCCTCACGCGCTCCTTGCCATCGTGACGCGCCGTGCGGCAAATTAACCCGACGGGCAAAACTCCGCTTAAAGCGTCGGGCAAATCAGCGATACAACCTTGCCCATCCTTTCCCGACAAGAGGGGCGTATCGCGATCGTCACGAAACGCGGGAGAGGATGCGGTGGACGCGGCAGCGTCGGCGCGAAACGGTGATCGCAGGGCGAGTCTCTCGTGAGCGATTACCAGCGCGCAAGACGAACGATGCTGATGCGTACGGCAAAAGCGTGTGGTTCTGGCACCCGTTGCTGGTGTCAAATCGGCGGAGGTTTTGATTGGCCCAACCGGGTCTGGCAAAACCGCCAATCCGTCGATGACGGTGACAAGACGAATTCGTCGCCGGGGAGAGCTCGCCATAAGCCGTAAAACCATTGCGCGGGGAATGCCGGAGTGTTTCCGCTGAACCTGTATGCTCGTGTGCGCATTCTTCGCACAATCTTGCACACGAGACCGCGGGTGCAGCGCGCACCCGGCATTCCCTGCGCCCTCTATTTTTCGGGGCGAAGATTTTCCCTCATCACCCGGGCGCTTCGCGCCGCGGGAATGCGAACTCATATTTGGGCACCGTCGTTGCTATGGACACCGTCATTGCGAGCGCAGCGAAGCAATCCATCTCGCCGCGCAAAGAATGGATTGCTTCGCTGCGCTCGCAATGACGCGGATAGAGCCGGTGCTGTATATTCAGTGCCGTCGCCTGTTCAGGTGCGCAATCCAGTATTGGAGACATTCGTGATAGTGATAGAACCGAGAAGCCGCAATGTACGGATGCCCGCTTTCGCCGGGCATGACAGAGATAGATGACCTCACCCGACCTCCCCGCCGAACTCAAAACCGCCCTCGACGCCAAACTCGAGGGCGTGTCGCGTAATGACGCGGCCGGCCGCGCCGCTGTTATCTCGCAGACCTATCGCGATGGCGGCGGCTCCGGCGCGATCAAGTCCGAGGCCGATGCGCTTGCCTATGCGCTGGCGCGGATGCCTGCGACCTACGCCGCGGTGAGCGCCAGCCTGAACGCGCTTCGCGAAATCGCGCCCGATTTCACGCCGGCAAGCCTGCTCGATGTCGGCGCCGGGCCGGGAACGGCGACATGGGCGGCGGCCGAGGCTTTTCCATCGCTGACAAACTTTTCGCTGCTGGATGCCAACAGCGCCTTGCGCGCGCTGGCGCTTGATCTCGGCAGGGATAGCACGCGCTTAAGCAAGATGACGTACGGACACGGCGAGGCCCAAGCCGTGCTGGCTGACAGTGAAGCGGCCGACCTTGTG
>WNGR01006079.1_pt1 | contig 12932 bp, 15 predicted proteins | sample 5407581 | NCBI WGS metagenome assembly WNGR01 (sample SAMN13153383, study PRJNA577476) | soil metagenome | isolation source: 80 cm soil or saprolite under Garry oak tree replicate 2 | place: USA:California | collected 2016-06-15 | reverse complement strand
ACTCTCGTCCCAGTCTCGTCCCGGTTTCGGACGGCCGTCTTGGGCCAGCTTTGGGCTTTGAGGACGGGCCCGCAAACCACTAGTTCTGTCCTTCCCCTCGTACTCGTCCTTATTCCTGTCCATACCCTTCATCCGTATACAGCCTACTCTTCGAATGATAAATGATTTCGGCTGCCACGTTCACGCACCAACAATCACCTAGTTTTGTTGCAACCTGCAAGAATTGCGGTGATAGCACCGCACACGTAGAACTCAGAAGACACGACTCAACCGAGGAGCTGGCCCAGAAATCAGCAAGATACCATGACATGTACGACTTCACGATCTTTTTCTCGCCGCCTGGTGGAGGCGCACAAACTTGCACGCTAGGGTCAGAGGCATTACGTTGTACGGAGCCTACGATAGAACCATCTCCTGCCCGAGACCATAACTTTGCCGTGAAAACCGATATGGTAGCGACAACAGCCAGTGGTGGCGACGAAGGTGTGCGGGTTACAATTTATGATGACCCACTTGGCTTCTACTGTAATTTCTTTTCCTACAACATGAATCCTCTTGGTAGCGGGAGGTCTTCAATCGCTCGCTTTCGAAGATACAACCACTGCACATTTGTACCACTATATAGCCTCAACTCGTTACAACTCTTTGAACACATCATTGGGTGTCTGCCACTTTGAGTGTGATGGTCATCTCCAGGAGACCGTACCTGTTTGGTTCCATGCGGATTGTGCCAACGCTGGTCCTCGGATCCAGTATGTAATGTCTGGCCAGGGACCTGAGGAACTCGGAGGATCTGGGGTTCTCAGTGGTGGGGGAAAGAGGCTGTCCAATCGCAGGGACAATGCCGTGGGCATTAGTCTCGCCAAGCGTAGGACCATGGCTAACCACTGTGGCCCTGTTGGATTGAAGGTCCTATAATAGCGTCAGAAAGGCAGGACTTGGGACGGCTGAGAGCCGAGACTCACAGTAGCGAGCGAAGGGCCATAAGAGTTGTGGGCAGCCCAGGTCGTATCGGCCTGGTGGTAGTCTGTAGAACCGAGGACGCCGCCTGTTTCTATGTCCCTGGAATGAGCTGTAGCACCCTAGAGAGCAAGATTTAGTTGGCCCTGAGAAGACTCCGGAAAGGAACGGAGGCTTTCCACTGCAGGGGTGAAAGGGCCATCATGCTGCGTATTATGCCATTCATCATAGCCACTGGCAGAAGAGGTCTGATTCGCATATGGTGCTGCATGGAACCGCTCTCGAGTGCTCGTATAAAGACCGGGCGCCGGCCAGGGAGGGACACAGCCGGGGTAGTGTGAGGGAGACGCAGCCTGAAGGCGCGTCAGTGGACGAGAAAGGGACGTCATGAACAATCTCACCGCGCTAGGCGGCCGTATGTTTGGATAGTTGTGGGCGACTAGGTATGGCTGTGACATCGCCTCAGATTGGGATGGATAGTATGCGCCTCTGTTATCATAACCGTTCCCGGTGCATTGAATCTGTTGGTGTTTATTGTCGTTCATTGGTATCGTGTAGTACCTCGTGCTGTCTTTTGGTGGGGTGTTGGTTCGAGCACCAAGCGGTACTTAAGGGCATTTTATGTGTCGCTCAGTATGAGTCTAGCAGTCAAATGAGCAGCTGGCTGTTGGCGTAAGGCTGGGGAGAGATGATGGTAAAATCCCGATTTCATCTTTTTTGGGGTGTGGGAATTTCCATGACCCTCTGTCGCTCAATGGACAAGTTCAGATCTCGATAAGACTCCGGATTCTTCTTTGAACTCTTTGACGCTTGAACAAGTCATCCGGATCCGGATATAGCCTCAGAGCCATTAAAAATATTGAAATCTAATGATGGATGATGATCTCCGCCATCCTCTTGGACGCAGGAACACGCCAACGTCGCCAAGCCAGACTCGGAGTTGGCTCCCCTTTCGTTTGTTTTTCCTCCCTATTTACCTCTCAAGCGCATATACAGTACGACAATAGTGTTTAGGCTCAAAAGACAAACTGGTTGATTTACACACGAAGGCGACTTCACGCCGAATTGTCACCTGCGGACGCGGTACACAACAGTCCACATTATGATGGTCAATACTGATGGTCAATATAGCGGCGTGTTCCCAACCCGGTAGCTTGGCAGCTTGGCAAGCCTCCATCTGGTTCGGACATGCCCTTTCTTCTATTCTTTCCTCGGGACGCTGGCACTCCGAGTCGCACAAGGTCTGTGTCAATAATCTCATTATTTACAACACCTTCCCGAAATCTGTCACCATCCGCCTTCGTCAAAATTTGTTCGACCCGAAACTGCATTGGCGGCATCGCCTTCCCTTCTTCGTTCAGTTGTCTTCGTTTTCTCCTCTCTAATCATCACAAGCCGCCAATTTGGCGTTCAAAATTAGCACAAAATACTCCTACACATCATCCCGCTCTTATTAGCTAGGAGCTGCATCTGGATTCAGATCGTGCGCCACGATGCGCCACTGTACTGACACAGGTCCAGAATTCTTCAATTGGTGCTTAGTAGCACCATATATGTGATCTTCTAGATCATCTTCGCTGTGATCATGGGCCCACACTTGCGAGGAAGAGATGGTCACTGGGTCACTTCTTGACAATTGTACACGCTAGGTATTTTGACGGACAATCAGGTATGGCCTCGTCAACGGAGGTAAGTTCAAGTCCCTCATCATGATGGGGCTGCTGTTACTGTAAGTTACGGTGCCTTATGTAAACACGTTGCAACACTGATCACGCGATCACGCTTGCGGGACGCTCGCTTCGATTACTTAGTACGACCTGGAGGCGGAATAAACATCGGCCTCTCGGGAATCTTTATGCGAAGGACAGGAAGATCTCGCTGATGTGCTTCCTCGAGGGCCTGCTTCAGGCCTTGACCCCTGGTCCCTGGAGGACCCCGGGAACCCCGGCCCCCTTTTTCTTCCCCACCTTTTGATATCGGTCCGGTTCACTTACCTCTTTCCTTTTACCTCCTTCTTTCGGGCAGCCGTAGCAGCCCGAGTGTAGCGTGCTTGGAGTATAGCATAGTACCTGTCTCTAGTCCAACCGTGGATTACGGTCCGTGGCAAGTTCGTACTACAATAGAAGTGAAGCACGGCGAAGAAGGCGGATTGAGACTAGATGTGAGATCAGGTATGGTGCCTGGTTTTGAAGGGGACACGCAGGGAAAACAGGGTTGGGTGGTGTGGTGGTGGTGGTGGTGGTGTGGTTGTGATGGAGAAGAAGGAAGAAACCCTATGTCGATCTGATCGAGATCTGATCTTGCGCTGCGACAGGCTGGAATATTAGCTCGCAGACCTGGAGAGTTCGGCTCATACTGTGAGTGACACATATAAAATGCCCCCAAGCACCCACACCGGGAACGGTCATGACCGTGACATCAGAGGTCATACCATCAACCCCAATCTGAGGAAGCATCACAGTCATACCTATTTGCACGCAAGTATCCAAACATACCGTCACATCATAGCGTGGTGAGATTGTTCACAACGTCCCCGATTCATCGACTGATGCCTTCAGGTTACGTCTTCCTCACACTACCACTACCCTACCCCGGCTGTGACCCACCCTGGTATGCGCCTGGGCTTTTACAAGCACTCAAGAGCAGTGCGACGCAACGCCGTAAGCGAATCAGAGTTCTTCGGACTACAAGGTATAGCGTAATATGCGCACGGTGTCCCTTTCACCTCTGCAGCAAAAGGAACCCCTCCCTTCTCCGGGTATTCTCGTCAACTAACTCGTGCTCTCTAGGGTGCTAGTGCTACGGTTCAGAACGGGTATCAACTTGTAGAAACATGCGGTGTCCCCAATCCTACGATTCCTATAGCCAACCTCCAGGACGATACGAACTGGGCGAGCCGCAACTCTTATAGCACTTCGCTCGCTGCTGTGAGTCTCGCTCTTAGATGTCCCATACCCTACTTGTCTGAGACTACTATAGGACCTCCAGCCCAACAGGGCCACTGTAGTTGGTCATGGTCCTCCGCTTGGTGAGACTAATGCCCACAGCGTGGTCTATGCAAACGGACAGTCCCATGCCCCCACCACCGAGAACTCCAGGTCCTCCTCCGAGTTCTTCAGGTCGCTGGCCAGACGTTACATACCGGACCCGAGGACCAACGTCAGCACAATCCGCATGGAACCAAGCAGGTACGGTCTCGTGGGGTTGACTATTACGCCTGCTTCGCCGAGTAGGTAGCCCTTAGGTAGCTAATAGGACGATTCGTGTCAGGTGGAGTCCATTCTATAGAAAAGGATACGTCTGGGTCTGATGATAAGGCCTGATTGATTTTTTGTAAGTAAAGTTTAGGGCATGTTGTTGGATGGTACGTGAATTGGGGTTGTGAATGCCCGCTATGGCGGAAGTGGATCTGGAAGATATAGTATGAATGACGAGTGGGGCCCCCGGCTTGTAAGCAAGAGGTGGCTAGGCGCGCACCCAAGCTGAGCCCGAAGGTGTCGACATCGAACTGCCTAACATCCTTTCCCAATTAATATGACTGGTGTTGTCGTCTCTCACCTGGCCAGGCGTAATCAGATCTACCGCGCCCGTTGTAGACGACGCGCCAACCACGGCCCGTGACCAGGCGATTTCGAGCGACACATGTTCTTCGAGGGTGGCGCGTATCACGTCGCCGAGGGACGTGCGCGGCTTGCGCAGTTCCAGGGCGCCACGTCCATTTATTTCATCGAACCAATATTTCGGTCGCGAGGAGATGGTCGTTCAGGAATCGGAGGGAGGTTTACCCGACGACGGTAGCCTTGCAGGACTCTAGAGCACCGCGCGCGAAGCCATAACTCGCATCATGGCCAATCCCAACGTATGAATCTGGGTGAGAGCCTACGTTCTGGTGCCTTCAAGGTATGTGGCCCTTCTCTGCAATGCGGGGATATCCGGAGGACTAAGTTGGCAGTTGTGTCGCCCAGCCCTCGGACTATCAGGCACAGATGTCAGAGCGCTCAGGCTAGTTTCTGGGGGCAGGCGCGGAATCTGTGGGTGGGACGAGGGAGAGGAGACGGTCGAAAGCGTTATTTTTTTTCGAGTGGGAAATTTGTTGTTTGTCGTCCTTGCCTGGATGATTCTGTGCACGCGCCGTGAATCTGACCCGCCCGGATCTTCGAATTTCTGATACCTTTCCCTGATGGAGGCTCGGCGCAGTCACGGTGTACTGTATGGAAGCCGCCAAACTTGCCCCCACTCCCCCGGCCCGCGTCCGCGGAGGCCAATGGGGAGGCAGTTTTTTAACTTGGTAATAATTAGTCAGCACGACAACCCCGCCAACATAGCGATCGTCATTCACTTCAGTGGCTGTCTCACCCCACCGACACACTCACGCTGTCGCACGCTCCCTATTTTACTCTAATAAGCGGTCTGGAGTCCGCAAGTACAGGTGCCTCCGAGCTTCAACCGCACACCTCCGCTTTCTGCTTTGACCTTCTCTCACGACTGAGCACCTCTGAACCAACGCAATCATCCATCGCCCGCTCTGCCTCTCTTTGATTTACCTCGCATCATTGAGTACTTCATTTACGGACTATGACACTACCCTATTTTCTGTATTTTTTCACATATATTTGACCCACCCCGTAAGCAATCAGCAGGTCCATGCGTCTTCCCGCTCTCGAAACCCCGTTGTATCTCCAAATCCCCTCTATCAACTTTCCCACATTTCTCTGTGAGATCAGTGCTGCGACGTCAAAGATCCCGTCTCGAGAGAAGTCGTAGATGGAGAACTTAGGATCCCCGAAGCCTCCCTCAGTTGACATCGGGCCGGTTCGCTTTACCTCCTTCCTTTTACCCTCTTTCTTCGGGCAGCCGCAGCAGCCTGAGTGTAGTACTGTGCTAGACCCCTCATTCGGACAGGACCCCTCAGTCGGACACTTTAAATTTCTCACTCAATTCTGGCTCAATTACTACCAAATTAAATATATGGTGTCTAGTACTACTCCTTAACATGCTTCAACTTTTTTTTTGTTAAAATCTTGTTGTGTTATGAACTTGGCAAAATGGCCGTCTGTCACGCTTGCCGACCCATGCCATGTCGGGGTTTGATTTAGTGGCTGACTGCAAACGGAAGGAAATACGGGCGGTGGCTCGACAGTTCCAAAACGGGACTGTTACAACGTGTGACTGTCCGAATGAGGGGTCCCGAGCGAATGAGGGGTCTAGCACAGTATGCTTGGAGTATAGCCATAGTACTTGTCTCTAGTCCAGCTGCGGGTTACGGGCCGTAGCCCTGTCTTCGCCTCAGTGCGTGTTGGGGTTTATAAATGCTGTTACTACATTTAGCGCTGTTTTTTTTTTTAAAAGTGCAATCCTCACCCTCGATAGGTGCGTTGCATTTTCTCAGCACACTCTTACTAATGTCTCTGGTACTTTCATTACCCGCGCTTCGATGCGCCGGGGGAAGAATAATGGGCATTTGGTCTAGACAGCATTCAATCGGACCAGATAGTTTATTTCGGCGTATTTTCTGCAGTGTTATCGGCTTCCATTGACATAATAGAATAACGTTCTGCATGTCTGAACTTGAAGACCATTAAGTGGGGACTCGAACCGCCTGACTGATTTCGAAAATAGCACCAGTGCTAACTCGCGGAACATACAGAGTATGAGTATTACCCCATAGCCTCCGTTCCCAACTTTATTCCAACCATCTCAGACGATGTCCGCCGTCTCGAGTGTGATCGTTACTTTCAAACCACCACGCCCACTTGCTTCCATGTTGAGTGCATCAACACGGGTCCCCAGATCGAGGATGAGGCGTCTTGCCAGGGACCTGATGAATTCTGAGGGCGCAGGCGCATCGATACCGGGGGCATAAGGTTGTGCATTCGTACCAGCTGCGGAGTAAACGTTAGCCGCCGGTGTGGGGCCCTGGCCTGCCATGCCGTTGGGTTGAGAGTTCTATTGGTATGTTAGGCAGCCGGAGACTGAGTTGACCTGTCGATGAAACTTACGGGAGCGAGCGGTGGGGCGTAAACGCACATTGCACCTGTGGGGTTCCCGTTATCCCAGTGGTATGGAATGGCTCCACCGGCGTTTCCTCCCCCCTGATCCTGATCAGTGTATCTGGACGCAGCGCTCTGGATATGTAATGCGAGTTAGCGACGAGAACATCGCGATGAAGAGTAGGACTTGCCATTCCTGGAACGGGAGGATAAATGTGTCGCGTTCCGTGCCAAGCGCCATGGCCCGGGGCACTACCATTGGTATATGGGCCCGCATAGCACGGTTCCTGAACGCCGGGATGCGGTGGTGGGGCGTTCCAAGGAGCATAGCCAAAGTAGTGTGAAGAGGGCGGGGCCTTCAAGCGAGTCGTGTGGGTAGTCAAGACGACTATGGGGACCGTCGTGAATGCTCACCGTGCTCTGAGGTGGCCCTTCCACGTGTTCGTCCTCGGAAAGATGGTACTGCGACGCATCTGCGGAACGAGGATATGTTTCTTCACTGTAACGATCGTCTCTCGGGTCTTCACGTCTTCCATGAGCCATTGTATCGCCTTCGTAGAGTCAGATGGGGCGTTTTCCTAAAACATAAGGTGGATACTGGGGAGATTTATAGTATTTTGAGCGGTTGGAACTACCCCGCCAGAACACAGAACGGCGCCTAAGATCGCAAATTTTTGCGCGGATTCCCGTAGACCAGAGATTGGCCGCTCGGAGGCAAAACGGCACTCCCCGTAACCAGAACAAAAAGACAGTCCGTAATCGGTTGTAACAATCAAGTAGTGGCAAGTTGGCACGCGCGCGGGGCGTTGCGCCTTCAACACGAGTCCTGTGCTCCATGCTCTCGAACACCACGTCTTCCATGGAGATTTATAGAGCGTTCCTGATGTAGAGCGATGTGTAGCGGAGATCTGCGGGGTCAGGCGAAGGTAGTAGGCGCCTAACACATAACCTTACTTGGTGAGATAGCAACCGTTTTTGGCAAGCTTTTGGCCCCTGAGGATCCTGGGACGGGAGCCGGGATAAAAGAGCAATTCCGAGTGGGTTCTACCAAGGTACCGCTGGGGAAGGCAAGCCAACTCAATCCCACCAGAGGGTCTCGAAAATGCTAATCAGTATGGTAGTTGTCAACTTGGCAAAGTCACCGTCTTCAGCCCGAATCCGTCGTTGAACGTCTCGGGGCTTGCCGGTATTTCCGGCCTTCGCCGCTTCTGAGCTCGAGGGATTCCTCGAGAACCGCGTAGTGCATCATACACACCGCCTTACTCGACCCGGGCCTTGGCTCATTCGGTGTAACCCACTTGATCTCCTGGCTAACCATCAACAGGGGCTTTGGAGGACGTTCGGGATTCCCGCTCTCCACGGACCATACTTCTGTTGTGGAAGTACGTAGTGACCCAATGCCTTGTGCGACCGCGTCTTTACCCTTGTCTTTACCTTCGATGTATGTGACAGAGATTTTTAAATAAAAGAGCCCGAGGGAGAGTGGCACTAGGAATATTTGTTTGTGCTCGGGGGTTTCCGATTATGATCGATCGAATTTCCAATACTGTAGGTTCACCAGTGGTGCAAGTAAGGTGGCTTCCGCCCACAGCACGCGTGCGCCATGCCGCGCCTCCATCACGGAAAGGTATATCAGAAACTCGAGGCTCTGGGTGGGTCAGATTTACAGCGCGCAGCCGGACGGGCACAGAATCGTCTAGGCAAGGATGACATACAACCAATGTCCCACTCGAAAAAAAAAAGAACGCTTTCGACCATCTCCTCTCCCTCGTCCCACCCACAGATTCCGCGCCTGGCCTCGCAAAACTAGCGCTCTGACATCTGTGCCAGATAGTCCGAGAGCTGGGCGACACAACCGCCAGCGTCAGTCCTCCGGGTATCCCCGCATTGAATTAGAGAAGGGGTCACACACCTTGAGGGCGCCAGAACGTAGGTTCTCACCCAGATTCTGCACGTCGGGATTGGCCATGATGCGAGTTACAGCGTCGCGTGCGGCGGTCTCGAGTCCTGCGAGGCTGCCATCGCCGAGTAAACCCCCGTCCGATCCCTGCGCGACCATCTCCTCCTCCTCGCGGCCGAAATATTGGTTCGACGAGATGGACGTGGCGCCTTGGAACTGCGCAAGCCGCGCACGTCCCTCGGCGACGCTGGTGGGGTCGTACGAACCCCGCTCGAAGAACATGTCGCTCGAAATCGCCTTCTGACCCCCGAAACGGTCGCGGGCCGTGGTTGGCGCGTCGTCCGCGACGGGTGCGGTAGATCTATGCAAAGATGACGTCCCGGCCAGGTTCGAGACAAAAACGTGAGTCAATATCGGCAATTTCCGAGGGCGGAAAAGACAACGTACGTCTTCGGTGCCGCTGGCTGTGCGCTGGGCAACGCACCAAAACCAAGCTTTTTCACTCCCATTCCGAGCCTCTCTACGTCCGCAGCATTGGCGCCGGAAGAGGCCGCCTGTTTAGCGCCCGTGCTCGTAGCGGCGGCGGCGTTCTTGTTCTTCAGCTCGAGTGCTGCCGCCTCGCGTGCAGCCTTCGCTTCGGCCTCTTCGCGCTCACGATCATAGCCCAGCTGGCGGATCCGCTCAGCCTCAGCAGCCGCGCGGCGCTCGGCCTCCGCAAAGTCCACCGGCGCCGCCTTCTTCGCGCCGAGGCCCTTCTTTGCTGGGCGCGCGGCGCCTGCGCCGGTGCCTGTGGACGAATTGCTGCTCGAGGTGAGACTGCGCGCGCTGGCGGCTGCTGAGGAAGAGTTCGAGCGCAGGGAGGAGGACGTGACGGTGCGCGGTGCTGCTGCGACTGGGGCCGACGGGGGAGATGCGGTGGTGGGGGCGGAAACAGTGCGCCCGATGGACGGCGGTGCGGTGGGTTTTGGCGCAGGTGAAGCGGGTTTGGCCTTGGGCGCAGGTTTGTCCCAGGACGAGAAAAAGTCGTCTTCTTCGGCCGCAGCAGGGGGTTGCGCGGCAGATTTAGAGGTATCTACGCCGTCGACGACGATACCGTTCGGGAACCTGTGTGGGTGTGCTTGCGCGGTGAGCTGTAGCTAGTCGATCATGATCGCAAGGTGGCGCACTGGGCTATATCTTCTTTGACGCGGCGTACGAGCTCTTCTTTGTAGAGCTCGGCTACGCGGCTTGAGTATTTCTTCTTGACATCAGAGTCGTTGAGTAACGAAGAGCCGCCATGTCGCGTGAAGAAGTCAGTGGCAGAACCATTACCACCAACCTTCATTGTCCGTAGTTGGTTGAGCTGCCAACTATCGAGGTTGGTTGAACTTGAAATCATGGGGTCAGACGGCACGGCACATGTGTAGGACGGGGCTGGGACGTACCGAACAAAGGAGATATGCACACCCATATTGCGGTGCACACTGGAACAATCGAGACAGATGTACAAGCCAAATGTAACACTAGCCCACGTCGGATTACGGGCTTGGCAATCAAAGCACATCTAAAAGCTAGATCGGCTGTTATCTCAAAAACAGCGAAGTTTTTCGCACCTTGTTCCCCTTGGCAGCCTTGAGGACCTTGAAGACTTGGTCCATCTCTGCTTTCGTGAGGTCCGCCATGGTATACGGATGGGTTTATGTCGATGGTACTGGTAGGAGATGTTAAGGAAAAGGGTGCTTCACTGGGTATGAGTGAGTGCTTCTGTATGGTGTAGGTGGCTGGGATGGGCCTGGATTTTGACGTGATTTGTCAATAGGGATTAAGTGGTACACGATTCACAATGTCCAACCTAAAGAAGCAGCCCGCTTAGCTCAGTGGTAGAGCGCGTCACTCGTAATGATGAGGTCGGTTGTTCAATCCAGCCAGCGGGCATTATTTTTATTGGTGGTTTCCATTCTGTTTGTTATCTCTTTGACGTACTCGTTTGTTGCATCTCACGCCATTAATAATTGTCGCTACTGCGTCCGGGATGGGAGTCTACTGTTGTCACCTTTCAGAATGGTCTCTTCTCCTGCAGCCCTTGCCTTGAACGACCCCGTCGTTGTCTCCTTTATAACGTCGCATGCACGCGTCTCCGACCTCCCTTCCCTTTGTCTCACCACAAAGTCCTTTTATTCGTCTGCCACTCAGCGCCTGTACCATTCTCTCGTCCTCACCAACCCTTCCACTGCTCTCCTTGCTTGCGAAACATTGGCACGTACACCCGGCCTGGCCACACACGTCCGTGGACTCGTTCTCGGGCCCGGCCCTCCACGCGTGTGGCAAGCACTTCAGCGCGCCCTCGAAGCCCTTCCACGCCTCGAGGCCCTCGCCATTGATGCGCGCGGCATGCGACTATCGTGGGTCCTGCCACTCGCGCCATCTTTCCACCTGCGCGACCTCCGCCTCTGCTTCCCCTGGGATGCCCAAGTCGCGGCATTTGTGCGCACCCAGATGACGCTGCGAGCGCTCTGGGTGCTCGAGCTCGCAGAGGACTTCTCTCCTCCCGTGCTGGCTCCTACAAGCGCCAGATCGCGCGGGGCAACCGACGCGGGCGAGGTGGCGCACACAACGGCGGAAGTTGCCGACCCCGATCCCGTATCCGTATCCGTGCCCGAGCCCGAGACGATGGACCTGCCCCTCCTCGCCACCGTCGAGTGTCCGCTGAGCCTCGCACACGAGCTTGCGCGCAGCCCGCTCACGCACCTGCAAGTCCTCGGCGATTCCGGTGCCGATGCGCGGGCCACTGGCCGCGACGCGCATCTGCTACGCCTTATTCCGCGTCTCGCCTGCGCGCATGAGACCCTGCGCTCATTGAGCCTGTATGACGTCCCCGAGGCGCGCACTGCCGACGTCGTCGCGCTCGCAGCGCAGCACTGTCCGCAGTTGCGATACCTCGGCGTACTCCCGCTGCCCGCCGGCCCGGTACGCCCCCTCTCCCTCCGTTCCGCTCTAGTGCCCCACCCCCTCTCTCTCTCCGCATGTCTGGAATATCTACTGACGTCTTTCTGTTCATTTTTTCGCTCTGTCGCTCATTATTGCGCGGTCGTTTGGCGGCCTTTACAGCGCATCGCAGTGCACGAAGCGCTGACGCGTTTCGGGGCGCTCGTGATGCTCGAGTTCGAGCTCAGCACCTGGATGCCGCTCCCGACCGGCGCGCTGCAGCGCATCCTCGTCACGGAGCTGCACACGTTCTGTCCGAGCCTGCGCACGGTGTCGCTATGGCTCTCCTCGCGCCGCTTTGTGTGGCGCCACAACACCGACACCGACGTGTGGGAGGGGCAGGTCGACCAGCGCGGGCTTAGCGGCTGGAAGTCCGTTTGACGGTCCTGGGACGCTGTGGGCGGCCCCGCCCAGTGGCGGCCATGCACGAATTGTTGTTTGAAGAAAAGAGTAGATGTCCGTAACCCGGAGATGACCTGATGTATTGCAATCGACTCTTGTCACACTGATCGCGGCGGTAGTCCAGAATGGTCGAAGGGGAAACTGAGCCTCTGCGCTCGCCGATGGCGGCAACTGCACCTGATGGGGGAGGGGGGGGGAGCGCCATGACGTTGAAGAGGGTATCGCCGCTCTCATGGGTAGTACCTGGGACGGTAGGGGAGGTGGTGCCGAAACCTCAACCCGAAGACTGGGTCATTAATCCTGATAGGATCGCCCTAGAGCGAGGTCGCGGAAGGGCAACCGGTGGCCCTGTTATGGCTAAGTAAGCTGGGTGGGTCCAGGGGGATCGAGAGCGCAGGAATGCTAATTGTGCCCATTGAACGTCCGAGTCCCTCCGAGGCAAAAGATAGAACTTCCACTTCACATCCCCGACTGGTCTCGTACTTCAGCGCTTCAGCAATCGCTGATTATCTGAGAAGGAGATACGTTTCAAAGAGTCCGTAAATAGCAGATGACAACTAGGAGAGGACTCGGAGCAGTGTTATCCCTCCGCCCTGGATTCTTATGCTCCTGGTATACCAGACGGGAACCATCACACCTCCGGGTCCAACTTGGGCCTATCTACTAAGCCCGTTATCGAGCCCGCATATTTCCATTGAGATCTAAGTCACTTTGTC
>WNGR01020255.1_pt1 | contig 12942 bp, 9 predicted proteins | sample 5407581 | NCBI WGS metagenome assembly WNGR01 (sample SAMN13153383, study PRJNA577476) | soil metagenome | isolation source: 80 cm soil or saprolite under Garry oak tree replicate 2 | place: USA:California | collected 2016-06-15 | reverse complement strand
AGGTCATGCGGATCGGGATTCTGACCATCAGTGACCTCGGGGCGATCGGCCAGCGCGCCGACACGTCCGGGGATGCGATCGTGGCCTGGGCCGGACACCACGGATACGAGGTCGTGGTACGGAGCGTGGTGCCCGACGAGACCGATCGCATCGCCGGCAAGCTGGCACGCTGGGCCGACTCGGGTGAGGTCGACGTCGTGCTCACCACCGGAGGGACGGGCTTGACCGCACGTGACGTGACGCCGGAGGCCACCGAGGCCGTGCTCGATCGGCTCGCGCCCGGCATCGCCGAGGCGCTGCGGTGCGCTGCGGCGCCGTCGTTTCCCCGCGCCTGGCTGTCGCGCGGCGTGGCGGGCACGCGTGGGAAAACACTGATCGTGAATCTCCCCGGGTCCACCGGGGGCGTCACGGACGGGCTCGCCGTGTTGGAAGACCTGCTCGAGCACGCCGTGCAGCTCCTGAGCGGGGAGCAGACTGCCCATGCCTGACCGCATCCTCGTCACCACCGACGATCTGGAGCAGGCGGTGCGCGTCAACGCCGCGCTCGAGGCGGCCGGGTTCAACACCACGCTGGCGCACACGCTCGACGAGTCGCGCCAGGCCATCCGCCGCGAGCCGCCTCCCGACTGCATCGTGGTCACGGGGGGTCTGCACGAGGCGGGCGCCGCCCAGCTGCTCGGGCTGGCGCGCGACCGCTCGATCTCCACGCTCGGCCTGGTGGAGCACACCGAGCCCGACGCCAAGGGGCTCGCCCGCCGGCTCGGCCTGACCGGCTATCTCTCCAAGCCGGCCGACCCGTCGGAAGTGACCGCGACGGTGCGGCGCCTGATCGAGCGCCGCAAACTGCAGCAACGCACCGGCATCATCGGCGAGTCTCCCGCCATCCAGGAAGTGCTCGTCAAAATCGAACAGATGGCACCCGTGAGCGCCACGGTCCTGGTGGAGGGGGAATCGGGCACGGGCAAGGAGCTGGTGGCGCGCGCGATCCACGACCTGTCGCCCCGGCGCGCCAAACCGTTCATCGCGGTGAACTGCGCCGCGATCCCCGAGACGCTGCTCGAGAGCGAGCTGTTCGGGCACGAGAAGGGGGCGTTCACCGGAGCCGCCGAGCGGCGGCTGGGGCGCTTCGAGCTGGCCGACGGCGGCACCATCTTCCTCGACGAGGTGGGGGAAATGCCCCCCGCCACCCAGGTCAAGCTACTGCGCGTGCTCGAGGACCAGAGCTTTTTCCGGGTCGGGGGCACGCAACCCATCAAGGTGGACGTGCGGGTGGTCGCCGCGACCAACAAGGCGCTTAAAGAAGAGGTCGCCCTGGGGCGGTTCCGCGACGATCTGTTCTACCGTCTCAACGTGCTCTACATCTATCTCCCGCCCTTGCGTGAGCGCAAAGCGGATATCGCGCTGCTGGTGCGCCGCTTCACACCCGAGTTCGCGAAGGAGCACGATCGCAATTTCCGGGGCATCACCCCGGAGGCGCTGCAGATCCTGGTGGACGCCGACTGGCCGGGCAACATCCGCCAGCTGCGCAATCTCATCGAGTCGATGGTGGTGCTCGCGCCCGAGGGCGAGATCCGCGCCGACGACATCCCGCGCGACATCCGCGAGCGCGGGCGGGGGCTGCCGATGCGCCTGGTGGGGGCGACGCGCGACGTCGCGGGTCAGGAGCTGGAGTTCATTTTCCGCAGTCTTGTGGAGCTCAAGTTACAGGTCGAGGAGCTGCGGCGACGGCTGGAGGAGCGGCCCCAGCGGGTGGAGGTCATCGAGGTCGGCCCCGGGTCTGCACTTAGCCCCACTGCGCCGGTCGAAGCCGAGCCCGTGCCGGAGCCGGAAGTCCTGTATCGGCCCGGCATGACAATGGCGGACGTGGAACGGGCGGCCATCGAGGCCACGTTGCGCGAGACCAAGGGGAATCGCCGCAAGGCGGCCGAGGTGCTGGGGATCGGGGAGCGCACCCTGTACCGCAAGCTCAAGGAATACGCGCTCGCATAGTTGTAAGTGACACTCCGACAAGGTGTTGCATTCGTGTACCCATTGACAGGGTGTGACGCAGGTCACATGTTACGGCGCCCTTATACGCACTCTTTAACTCGCCGCCGCGCCCCGGCCGGATGAGACGTGGACTTTAGGATCGATCCGGGCCTTTGCGTGGCATGCATGGCGTGTGTGCGAGTGTGCCCCGCCGACGCCGTCGCCGTAGAAGGCACCCAGATCCGAATCGTCGACGAGACGTGCACGCGCTGCGGCCTGTGCCTGCCGGCCTGCCCGCACGACGCGATCAAGGCCTCGGGCGACGTGGCGCGCGCGAGCGAGCTGGCGCTGTCGGGCCGCGCGGCGCTCATCCTGTCGGTCGAATGCGCCGTGTTCTTCTATCCGGCCACGCCGGAGCAGGTGGTGAACGCCTGCTACGCCGCGGGATTCCGCATCGTGCACCGCGGCGTGCTGGGCGATGAGCTGGTGGCCAAGGAGTACCTGTCGCTGTGGGCGGACGAAGGCTGGGGGAGCATGATTCGCTCGACGTGCCCGGTGATCGTGGAGACGGTCCGGACGCAATACCCGGAGCTGATCCCGTACCTGGCGCCAATTGCGACGCCGATCGCGGCGGAGGCCCGCTACCTGAAGGGGCTGCACGGGGCGGACACGCCGATCGTGTACGCGGGCGTGTGTCTCACCGAGGGCGGCCGGGACGTGGACGCCGCCATCACGTTCGAGGAGCTGGCGGACCTGTTCCGCGACCGCGGCGTGAAGGTCGAGGCCCAGGCGCCCTATTTCACCCGGGTGCCCGAGGAGCGGCGGCGGCACCTGAGCACGGCGGGCGGACTGCCGCTGGAGCTGCTGATGGAGGAAACGCACGCCAGCCGGCGGTTCCGCAAGCTGCGCGGGCTGGGCGGCCTGGAAGCGATCGCCCGGGCGGTGGCGGTGGACCGCATCGACGTGGGGTTCGTGGACATCCTGCCGTGCGAGGGCTGCCTCGACCACCCGCTCCTGGGGCCATCGAACGAGCTGTTCCGGCGGCGCGAGATCGTGGGGGCGACGGAGCCGGTGCGGGCGCGGGCGCCGGTGGTGGAGGAGACCGTGGCGCGCGGCGTCCGCGTGGGCGAGGCGTTCCTGATCCTGCGCAACGGTCACCGGCCGCCGGCCGAAGCCGTCGAAGCGGTGCTCGAGGAGATCGGGCTCGCGCCCAACGGCCGGCCCTGGGACTGCGGCGCGTGCGGCTACGGCACCTGCCGCGACTTCGCCGAATCGGCGGCGGCGGGCCGGACGACGCTCAAGTCGTGCCCGCCGTATCTCGATAAGGTGGGCCGGCAGGCGCAGCTTCAGGCGGCCGTGGATGGGCTTACGGGACTGGCCACGTATCGGGTGTTGCGCGACCGCCTCGCCAGTGAGGTGGCGCGTAGCGACCGCACGCACGATTCGTTCGCGGTGCTGTTCGTGGATCTGGACAATTTCAAGCAGGTGAACGACCGGTTCGGCCACGAGGCGGGGAACGACGTGTTAAAGAGTACCGCGCGAGAATGCTCGGCGCACATCCGGACGACCGACCTTGCGGCGCGCTACGGCGGCGACGAGTTCGTGCTGGTGGTGGTGCACACCGGGGTGGAAGGGGCGCGGGTGGTGGCCGACAAGGTGCGCACCGGCGTGGAGGTGATGGGGCGGGATCTGGGCTATCCCGAGGGCCTGGTGACGGTGAGCATCGGGGTGGCCGAGCTCGCGCCGGGGCGGGGGGGGGGGCCCGAGCGCGAGGACGTGCTGGTGGCGGCCGACCGCGCGCTGTATCGCGCCAAGGCCATGGGACGCAACCAGGTTGCCACGGGAGCTGCGTGACGTGACGCCATCCAATCCGGCTGAGACTGGGGGGGGCGGCGCGGAAGATCGCGACGCACTGCCGCTCACGCCCCCGGGCCAGACTCCCGACCCGTGGGGGGTGAGGCGCGCCGAGAACCTGATCGCCGGCCTCACGGGGGTCCTCTCGGCCCGCGTGGTGGTGACACCGCTGGGCGAGGTGAGCGAGATCCACGTGCTCACCTCCAACGACATACAGCCGAAGCAGGTGGTGCGCAACATCGAGTCGGCGCTGATGGCGCAGCTGGGCGTGAAGATCGATCACCGCAAGATCAGCGTGGCCCAGACCGCCGACGTGCGCCCCATCGAGCAGATGCAGGAGGAGGCGGTCCGCACCCGCGCCAGGAAGCGGGTGGTCATCTTCCAGGGGCTCGAGGTGCGGCCCTCGGAGCGGCCGCAGCGCGTGCGGATCCGGGTGCGGCTCTCGTTCGAGGGCAAGGACGCGGAAGCGGAGGAGCAGGGAACCGACACGGTGCGCAACCGCGTGGAGGCGGCGGCGCGGGCCGCGTCGCTCTGTCTCGACGAGCTGTTGCCCGACAACTCCGTGGCGCTCGAGGGGGCGCAGATCATCGAGGCGTTCGACCGCAAGTTCGTGTTCGTGGCGGTGCATGGGCTGGGCGGGCGGGAGGCGCAGCTGCTGACGGGCACGTGCGAGATTCGCGAGAGCCCCGAGCGGAGCTCGGTGCTTGCGGTGTTAGATGCAACTAACAGGTGGGCCGATGCACGCCGTTAGATTGGCACTGTCATATCACTGTAAGTAGTTGTAAGTCTTGTAGTTAGCAGCAGTTTCCTGCCGCTGTTGCGTCAATCCAACAAAGGCCCTTGCGCGGTTCCGATTTTGGTGGTATTTCGTGTTCTGTGAGTTTGCCAAAACAGAAGCGGTATTGGGGCACGCAGCGCGTGGCGCGCGTCTGTCAGGTCTCGCCGGCGACGGTAGCGAACTGGATCGACCAGGGGCTACTGAAGGGGCACAAGACACCGACGGGGCGGCGGCGTGTGGACGCGGACGATCTCGCGGCGTTTCTGCGGGCGCACGACATGGCCGTGCCCCAGGACCTGGCCAACGGCAACGGGCACGCGACGGTGGTGGTGGTGGACGATGATCCCGGCTACCTGGAGGCGCTGGTGCTCACGATCGAGCGGTCCGATCTGGACGTGGAGGTGGTGGAGGCGGCGACGGGAGTGGACGCGTTGCTCGAGATCGGGCGGGTGCAGCCGACGCTGATCGTGCTGGATTACAGCCTGCCGGACATCAACGCGCCGGGGGTGATCCGGCGTTTGCTCGAGCCGGGCCGCCAGCTCAACGTCGAGGTGATCGTGGTGACGGGCGGGATGCCGGAGCAGGCCGCGGTGCAGCTGCGGGAGATGGGTGTGAAGACGATCGTGAACAAGGTGGAGGGGATGCAGGCGGTTGTGGAGGCGATGCAGCAGGCGTTGAAGCGGCGCAAGGTGGCGTAGCCGCTCTACAAGTTGCCGGTTTTGGCGAATTTGACGGTTTTGGGCTGTGCCGGGGCAGTTGGGAGCCGGCGAGCCACATAGAGACAATCTCGAAAAAGGGGCCCCTGGTCACCGCTACCTAGAGCGGAGCTGAGCGAAAAGACGACGAGCGGAGCGTCGGGTACGCCATAGCGAGGCGTGCCACTCCTAGCGGTCCTTAGAGACTCGCAGTATTTCGGAGGGGGTGACGCTCAATGTTGGATGTGCTCGCAGTGCTTTTTGCGGCCGTGGCGAAGATGGTTTTCGCGAATGGCACAGTGTCGTGGTAGTGACCGATGGGGCCCTTTCCCAACTCACCTCACAGCAAGTCTGGGGATGAACGAACACCTTAGACGCACGCTGCACCAAGCGCTGATCTACGCCTACATCAGCGCTGTATCGGCTGCCACATTGGGCGTTCTCGCGCTCCGAGAATGGGATATCCCCGCGCCGTTCCCGTCCAAGGTCTGGAATGCTATAGCCGCCTTTGTGATTCTCGGGATTGTAAGCGAGTCGTTCTCGTTCACGATTCCGGTAGCGAACGTGCGGACCTCAGTGTCTTTCGTTGCCTTCATTGCATCGGTTGCCCTGTTTCAACATCCGTGGCCCATGTTGATCGGGGGACTCACGGCGTTAGTAGCTGACACCTTCGTTCGCCATAAGCCTCTGATACGGGTTTGGTTTAATACCGCGCAGTTCATGCTGGCTTCGGGCCTTTGCTCTTGGGTATACACTGCTTTAGGTGGGTCGGTGAGCCTAGAGAGGTTCGCTTTCTTACCGCTCCCGTTCGCGTGTCTCGTCATAGTGTATTTCTTGGTTAATCACGGTAGCGTGGCTTTGGCTGTCTCCTTGAGCAGCGGCGTGTCGGTGCGCGAGGCATGGGACAGAATTGGAAAGGACGCCCTAGCAACTGACCTTCTGTCTAGTACACTCGCTGTTTTGTTGGTCTTCCTCTACGTGAAGCTGCAGTTACTCGGGTTGGCGATCCTCGTATTCCCTCTGTTCCTCGTTCGCCAGCTCTATCAGATGAACTTTCAGATGCAGCTCGAATTGGAGGAGAAGCTCGAGCTGATGGTCAAGGCGATGGAGGCGAGGGATCCCTATACGTCAGGTCATTCCCTCAGGGTTTCTGAATACGCGCTGGCCATAGCACGTGAATTGCGACTGTCGGCTAATGACGTGGACGACATCAAACGCGCCGCCCTGCTTCACGACGTTGGCAAGATCTATGAAGAGTTCGCACCGCTCCTTCGGAAAGCGCTGAAGAGCGGATGACGATGCGGACTCATGTAATTCGGAGTGCGCAGCTCGTCGATACTGCGACGAGGCTTCGTGGATCGGTACAGGCAATGATTCGGCACCACCACGAAAACTTCGACGGATCGGGGTACCCGGACGGCTTGGCTGGCGACGATATCCCGATGGGTGCACGAATCATCATGATCGCAGATACCATTGATGCGATGACAACTGATCGCCCATACCGCCGTGCGATGACGTTGGCTCGCGCGATAGAGGAGCTCGAAGCCTTCGCAGGACGTCAGTTCGACCCGCAGCTCGTGAAGCTGGTCTCGAAATCGGCCAGTATACGCAGGTTACTGGGCACCGATCGCACCGCTCCAGAGGGTAGCCCCGAGACTCATCGAGCGCCAAGGCCAGCTTGGGCGCACCGAATCGCTCAGTGACACGAGCAGTGCGCTTGCGACCTTAGCCTACCCGGCGAGCAGTCCCTGGGCGACATGCATCGCTCGTAGGCCGGCGAACCCGAGGTCGTCGACGACCTTCACGTCGGCTTTCGTCTCCTCCGAATAGGCCCCAAACGCCATCATGTCGAGCCATGCGTTGCAAGCCACAACATCAGCAAAGTTGAGAGGGTGCCGGTCCCGATACTTCGCGAGGCACTGGTGGGCTAGGCGGCGCGCAGCATCAAGGCCATCCGCGTGGTGAGCTCGGTGGATGCTCAGCAAGTCGAACAGGCCGGCGTGCGGTACCGCTCTCTCCTTCCCCCATGCGACTCGCTGTGCTGCCTCTGTTAGTCCCAACGCAAGAGTGACGTCGCGGGTCTGAAGAGCGAAGCTCGCGCTACCCATTAGGAACTCCATCGTGGCGAACCAGCTGCGCTCGCGATTGCTTGCTTCCTGAGCTGCAGTGAATGATTTCAGCGCGGTTTGGTGCTGGCCGTTCATAAAGAGGGAGGCTGCTAGGTTCAAATGGATACTCACCAATCGAGGGCTCAATACGCGCTCGGCTGTCGAGACAGCAAGCTGGCCGAACCTAACGGCCGAGTCGAAATCTCCCTGGTGGAGCTTTGCAACACAAAGGTTAGATGCAATGACCGCGGACCTTAGGTCGTCTCCGATCTTAGTGCTGAGCGCCAAAGCTTTGTGGTAAGCCTCGCAAGCTAACTCCAATTCCCCGAGCCCCTGCTTGCACGTTCCATATGCACTGTATCCGAGCGATAGGCCTACTGGGTCTTGGCGGGCATTCCAAGTGCTGAGGGCTGACTCCAGGCCGCTCGCCGCCGCGGCGAGTTCGTAGAAAAAGAAATCGCAATACGCCTTCGTATAAGAGAGCATGGGCGGAACGTCGTGCGCGAGGTCCGGTATGGCGACTTCGGTTTGTTCTCGCGCAGCAGCTACCCTCCTCTCGTCCCCTGCATTGGCACCCGATCTGGCGCATTCAAACAGGGCATTACCGATCAGTTCGAGATCACCAGTCGCCCGTGCCGCCATGAGCGCGGTGTCCGCAGCGTTGCAGTAGCCGAGTCCCGGCTCCTGATTGAGGAGATACGCGACCGTGGCCCGCATTCGGGTAACAAGCGCTCTGTCACGAACTGACAGTCCGGCTCCCTGTTCCAGAAGAGTTAGTACTGTTGTTGCATCATCGGCCCTCGACTGACCAACGAGGGCTCTTGCGAGAAGCAAGCGGAGCCGTTGCGCATCACCCTCCCGACAGGGTTCGCGAAGAAGGACAGTAAGGATCCGCTCGGCCTCCAGGAATCCACCGCTACTGATCGCAGCCTCAGCACCGTCGATTGCACTCGATACTGCGCGAGCACGATCACCTCCGCGCAGGAGATGCCATGCTACAGCGAGCTTCGCCGCTCGGCTGTTGGCATCGGAGTGTTGGTCCAGCACCTCCCCCACGCTCCGATGCAGGTGCTGCCGCGCCGGCCCCGCCACCGCGTAGTACGCCTGCGCCCGGATCAGCTCATTCCGGAACTCGAGCCCGCCGTGCACCTCGCGGAGGATGCCCTCCTCCTTGAGCCGCGACAAGGCCTCTCCCGCCGCCGCCGGGGAAAGCTCCACCACTTCGTACAACGGCAGATCCGCCAGACGACGCCCGAGCACGGCAGCGAGATCGAGCGCCGCCCGTGTCGCCGCGTCGAGCCGCCGGATCTGCCGGTCGAACACGGCGCCGATCGCACGCGGAATCCCGATGTTCGCCACCGGTTGCGTGTTGAGCGCCTCCAAATCGCTCAAGAGCGAGCTCGAGCCGTGCGCCAGCCACTCCTTGGTGAGCAGCTCGAGCGCCAGCGGGTTGCCGTTGCCCGCCAGGAGGATCCGCGGCACCGGCACGTCCGCCACGCGACCCCCCGCTTTCGTCACCAGCGCCGCTACGAGCTGCTCCGCCGCGGTCGCCGAGAACGGCTCCAGCTCGAGCGTCCGCATCGCCTCGATGCTCGAATCGGAAGCGAGCGCACTCGGCGCCGCGACCGTGCGCAGCTCGTTCGATCGCGCCGTCAGGATCAACAGCAGGCGCGTATGGGGAAGCTTGCGCGCGATGATGTGCAGGATGGCGGCGCTGGCGTTGTCGGCGGCGTGAATGTCGTCCACCACCAGTACCAGCGGGCTCTCCTCCGTCCCCGCTTCCACCGCCTTGAGGAAGCCGTCGGCCAGCCGCAGCGGGATGACTTCCGCCGCCCACTCGACGGGCTTCGGCACACCGGGAAACGCACTGAAGATCTCGGGCGAGACCCGCGTCAGCTCGCTCAGCGCCTCCGGATCGGTGCCGCCGATGGCCCGCTGCAGCGTCAGCTGCTTGATGAGCTCGGCCAGGACCGCGAACGGCAGCTCGCGCTCCGCGTCGTACGCTTGGGCACGCGCGATGGCGGCGCCTTCCATTTGACACGTCGATACGAACGCGTTGGTGAGCGTCGTCTTCCCGACGCCGGGGTCGCCCACCAGCACCACGATGCGCGGCGCCCCGCGCCGTACATCGAGCCACGCGTCGTACAGCTGCGAGAACTCCCGCTCGCGGCCGATCAGCGTCTCCGCCTCGAAGCGCCGCTCGCACCGCTCCGACACCTGCCCGGCCGGTTGCGGGGCCCGGCGCCGCCCCTCCCGCAGCAGGTCCGCGATCCGCACCAGGTCGGCGCTCGGCTTGGCCCCGAGCTCTTCGGCCAGCCGCGCCTCGAACCGTCCGAACGCCTTGAGCGCGTTGGTGCGATCCCCCACCCACGCCCGTGCCTCGATCAACCCGCGCACCGCGTCCTCCGACAGGGGATCGAGGTCGAGCAGCACCTGCGCGTGGCGCTCCACGGTCGCGAAGTCGCCCGTGCGACGACCCGCGTCCATCTGCTTCACCAGACAGTCGCGGATCCGGGGCATCAGCCTGGCGCGCCATTCGTCCTTCCACTGCTCGAACTGCACGGCGCCGGGCACCTCGAAGCCGTCGAGGAACGGACCACGGATCTCGGCTTCGCAGCTGTCGAGGCGGCGCACGTCCGCGTCCACCACACCCGGCACGAGGGCGATCGACGTTCGCTGCACCACGAGATGCTCGCGTCCCACCTTCTCCTTCACCACCGTGAGGGCTTGCGCCAGCGAGTGGCGGGCGCGGGCGGCCGGCACGTCCGGCCAGAAGAGATCCATCAGGTAGTCGCGCGTGAACTTGCGCCCCCCTTCCACCGCGAGGCGGATCAGCAGGGCGAAGTGTTTGCGCGTGCGGAAGCGGATCTGCTCACCCGCATCGGTGAGCAGCAACGGCACGCCCAGACTCAGGAGATGCAGGTGCGGCGCCAACGGACGGCTCGCGGCGTTTCGGAATGGTACTATTAGGCAGCGGTATCAACGCGATGTCAACACGTTGATTCGCAGAACCTTAAACCACAGCCGGGAGCCCGGTCTGGGCCCTCGTCAACAGGCCGGCGCCCGTGGTCAACCGGCTGTCCCTGTGTTACAATCGCCTTCGACCCGCCTGCCAGGAGCAACCATGAGAGCACGACTCCTTACCCCGATCCTCGCTGCCGCTGCGCTGGCCTTGCAGGGCTGCGACCGAGTCCCCACCACACCACAGCCGGGCCGCCCTTCCTTCATTACTAACGGCACCGTGGACGGCGCGGCCCATCCCGGCGTCGTGCTGCTCGTGATGGACGTGAACGGCACGCCGGCGTTCCGCTGCTCCGCCACCCCATCCGCTGTTCACCGAGAGCGCGTTCTTCCTGCACGACGTAGGGGTGGTGCTCTTGACCAAGGCGTTCAAGCTGCCCGCGGACCAGTACGGCAAGCTGCCCACGACGGATCAGCTCGACGCGCTGAAGCCGAGCAGGTCGACCACGTTCACCGCCGTGGGCTACGGACTGCAGCAGATCAACCCGGTAAAGATCGAAGCCGAGAAGATCCGCATGTTCGCCGAGCCGCATCTGGTGCAGATCGACGGCGGCATCGTGGGGGATTTCTCGCTGCTGCTCTCGAACAACGCATCCACCGGTGGCACGTGCTTCGGTGATTCGGGCGGGCCCAACTTCGTTGGGGGGCGTGTTCCGCCTCGACCGGAAAAACGTGCTGGACTTTGTGGGACAGTACCTGAGATAACAGGCAGATGCTGCTGCACGCCTCGTTCGTCATCCTGATCACCACCGGCGCGGCGGCTACACCCGCTGCCAGCGACTCTTGCTATCACTATCGGCCCGCTTCGGTCTCGCTCACCGGACGCCTGCTGCAGCGCAGGATGCCGGGTCCACCCCACTACGACAGCTTTGCTCGGGGCGATCGCCCGGAGATAGTGGATTTCCTCATCCTCGACGCCCCGATCTGCACGATCGCTGACTACAAGGGGGACAGCCCCAACAACGACGCCTTTCAGCGGCAAGACACGGTTCAGGTGCGCCGAACCGCATCGACCTCGCAGGAGGTGCGCCGCCTGACGGGCCGCCGCGTTGTCGTAACCGGGACGCTGGCGGAGTGGGCGCTCGGTCCCGACCGGACTCCGGTCGTCATTGATCCAACGCAGGTGCGTCTACTGCCTTAGTGCGCGGCCGCGGTCCGGCCCGGCTTGCGGCAGATCGGGCACGGGCCCATGCGGGGCTCTTTCCCGAACTGGAGCTGCACCGGGCCGAGCGTCACGGCGGTGTCCGTGAGCGCGACAGTGAGAGTCATCACGTTCCCGTCCGTCCGGCCGAAGAACCGTGCCGGATGGTCGGGACCGCGGGCCACGGGATAGAGCGTGATGTTGTAGAGCCCGGGGACGTCGAACCGCCCCTGCTCATCAGCGACGATCCCCTGCTTGGTGTCGCCGGCGCTGCAGCCGATGTGCACGTGGGCGGTGGTGTCGAACGCGATCAGTCCCGCATTGTCGCCGCCCCAAGTTCCGTGGATCGGCCCGGAGGCGTGCGGGCCCCCGACATCGCAGGTGCGGAGCACCGTGAGGGCGAGGCTGGCCAGGATGAGCTTGCTCATGGGAGTCCCTCCGTACCGTCTACCCCTGCAGCCACGTCTTCGTCACAAGCAGCTCTTCGACCAGGTCCGGCGCGCTCCGCCCCGCCGCCTCGGCCGCGAAATTGATCACCAGCCGGTGCGTGAGCACCGTCGCTGCCACGGCGCGGAGATCGTCTTCGTCCGGCATGGGCCGGCCGTCCAGTGCCGCGCGTGCCTTGGCGCCGAGGATCAAGTACTGCGACGCGCGCGGGCCCGCCCCCCACGACACGTACTGCTTGATGAAAGGCGGCGCCTCGGCGTCGGGCGGCCGTGTCATCCGCACCAGCGTCACCGCCGCGCGCACCAGCGGCTGCGGCACGGGGATGCGCCGCACCAGATGCTGCAACGCCAGGACGTCTTCGGCCGTGAGCACCGGCGTGATCGACGCCCCCACGTCGCCCGTGGTCGATTCCACGATGCGCTCTTCTTCGTCCTTCGACGGATAGCCCACCCGCAGCTCGAACATGAAGCGGTCGAGCTGCGCCTCGGGCAGCGGATAGGTCCCCTCCTGCTCGATGGGATTCTGCGTGGCGAGCACGAAGAACGGCGACGGCAGCGCGTGCGTCTGGCCGGCGGCGGTCACCTGGTGCTCCTGCATCGCCTGCAGCAGCGCGGCCTGGGTCTTGGGCGGGGTGCGGTTCACCTCGTCCGCCAGCACGATGTTCGCGAACACGGGGCCGCGCACGAAGCGGAAGCTGCGCTTGCCGGTGCTCTGGTCTTCCTCGATTATCTCGGTGCCGGTGATGTCCGAGGGCATGAGATCGGGGGTGAACTGGATGCGCGAGAACTTGAGGTCGAGCGTCTGCGCCACCGTCTGCACCATCAGGGTCTTGGCGAGCCCCGGCACGCCCAAGAGCAGCGCGTGCCCCCCGGAGAACACGGCGGTGAGGATGCCGTCGAGCACGTCGCGCTGGCCCACGATACGGCG
>WNGR01006798.1_pt1 | contig 12942 bp, 14 predicted proteins | sample 5407581 | NCBI WGS metagenome assembly WNGR01 (sample SAMN13153383, study PRJNA577476) | soil metagenome | isolation source: 80 cm soil or saprolite under Garry oak tree replicate 2 | place: USA:California | collected 2016-06-15 | reverse complement strand
TTGCGGCGTTTCCTGCATTCCGCGGACGATGCATCCCGCCAGGCGGGCGGTTTTCGCGTTTACCGCTTTTCGCATTAACCGTCGAGATTTGTTGCCTTCGAGGTCCATTGCGACTAAAAGCCCCACTTAAAACGGGAAAGACAAACGATGGCCCACAATTACGCGATCAACGACGATGTCCACCACCAGTTGCAGGGGCCGCAGGGCCGCGCTGTCGTCAAGCAGCGCAGCGTCTATACCGTCGTCTCTTGCCTGCCGATCGAGGCGGACGGACGCCCGCGCTACCGCATCAAGAGCAAGACCGAGAATGTCGAGCGCGTGGTGACCGAGGAACAGATCAGCCGGCTCGACTGATCCGCTCGCCCTTCATTGATTTCCAGCGTTTCGTCATGTCGCCCGGTTTAGCTTGCTATTTGGGCTATTGCGGCGTAAACGCCACTCAATTCGAATAGTCGATTTGCCTTGTTGATCGCGCCGAACCGGCTCCACTCCCCAAGACATCGCTGAAATCGGATCAAGCTCGCGCGAAGGTCGTGCGGGCACCCTCGCGCATATGCGCATCTTGGAGAATCTAAATGGCTACCGGAACAGTTAAGTGGTTCAACGCGACAAAAGGCTTCGGGTTCATTCAGCCCGACGATGGCGGCAACGACGTGTTCGTGCACATCAGCGCCGTCGAGCGTGCCGGCATGGGCTCGCTCAATGAAGGCCAGAAGCTTTCATATGAATCGAAGCTCGACAGCATGCGCGGCAAGACCAGCGCGGAAAAGAAGCTTTCATATGAATCGAAGCTCGACAGCATGCGCGGCAAGACCAGCGCGGAAAACCTTCGCGCCATGTAAGGCGCGCCGATTGCGAGATTTCCCCGCGGATGTACCGGGGTCTCCAGATCGGTCATGCTTCCAGCGACATGAAATCAAAGCCCGCCGGCTAAACCCGGCGGGCTTTTTCGTGGACGGCCATTTGTCCTGAAACGGAAACCGCCAACTCGATACGTCGGCCTGCTTGACGTTGGTCGCTTTCGCGAAGGAAGCTATTCGATCTCGCTCGGCGGGCCGGTGACTACAAAGCAAGGCTGCCGCCCGACGTTGTCGAGGTCTCGTAATTGCGTCAGCCGCGAGCGACGAACCGGAGAACCCCGAACCTCTTTGAGGACATGACCAAGCTGCTCGACCGGAAGATCGCGTCGACCGTCGCTCCGAAGAAGATCAATGGGAAGGCGATCAAACGCGCAAGGCGCTATTGCGCCTTGTCGTGCGCCGCCACGCCGACCGCCTTGTAGTCGTAGGTCGGATAGAATTCGGTGCGGTAGCTGCCCCAGGCCGTGTTCTCGAATATGCGGTTGATCTCGCGAAGCCGGGACGCCGGAAGCCGCAGCGTGACGACCTGTCCGATCCCCATCATCACATACCAGCTGACGACCTCGATGCCGGCCGGAGGAAAAGCTTTATAATAGCCCTGCTTCTCGAGCTGCGCGTTGAGTTCGCTCAAGGGACGCGACTGGTCGTGCTTCAAGAATATGGTGAGCATAACGGCGTTGTCGGCTGTCGGCGCCGCGTTTTCCGTCGGCGCCGTGGGCGTCTGCGCCAAAGCGCCTGAATTGAAACTCACAACGCCGGCCAGCGCCGCCGCTGCGATCAGTGATCCCGCCTTCAGTGATCCTTTTCCTCGACCCATCGCCGTCTCCCTTTTCTGAACGTTTGATCACGTCGCAGGATTATGCAGATGGCGATCATCGCAGGCCAGCGCGTATTGCGCAAAAGCATGGCCGCGGACGTGATCCGAGAGTGGGCACCAATCGCGAAGGACGAATGACAGTGGCCGAGCCGGCGCGTCGCGTGCAGGTTTCTGCGCGGCACGCAACGCGGGCACAATCCTGGCAATGTGAGCTGTGTCACACTCGGTCGCCGGGTTCGGCGTTATTGAGATGCGCAGTTGGGGCGACCCCAGCGCGAGGACGAGCAAATGTCGACGCGGCGGATGGCATATTGGTGGTTCAGATTCGTCGTGTCAGGGCGATTTCTCGAGAAGTTTTTCAACTTGCGGCGGCGTTGATAACGCGTCGCGGCGCGCATTTGCGACAATCGCACATGGGTCTGCCGGTGCACGGCGGCAAGCCATCTTCCCGGGCGCGAGATTTCTGCTGGCCGACCAGCTTCCTGCAATAGACGGCTCCGCCGCTCACGGCGTCGCGCTCATTCCGCGCCAAAAATTGGTCAGGCGTCCAGCCAGGGTTTGATGGCTGGGCGGGCCGCGCAGGTTGTGCGATGCCAGAACGTGGTCGACATGATCGGGAAACCGGCTCAGTTCCGCTTCCACCATAGCGGCGATCGCGTTCATCAGATTGTTCAGCCGCTTTCCCCAGTCGGATTCGTCGAGCCGGTCGATGTGGGCCCGCAATGCGTTTTCGGTGTCGTAGATTTCGAGCAGACGTTCCTTGGCGACGAGGACCCGCTCGTTTTTCAAGGCAGCGCGCAACGCCAACCGGTTGTCGTCCAACCGGTCCAGCACCATCGAGACGGCGATTGCATTGGGCGTAGCGGCGATATCAGCGGCGTTCCTGGTTGGCGCCGCCACGGTGGCGAGGCGGATCAATTGCCAGGGGGTCTTGAGCCGCTTGGCCACCATCGCCAAGGCGAAGGGAACTTCATCGGCATTGGTTTTTCTGAGCACATCCAGCAACTCCGTTATTCTGCCAAGCCGAGCGCTGTAGAATTCGTCGATGGCGGCCGGCAGTGCATTCTCGCATTTCGCCAGGGCGTCGCGTGCGCGCAGCACGCACAGCATCTTGGTCAGGTCGCCATAGACCCCGTGCGAAGCCGTATATGTCGCGAGCTTGATGCGGGTTTGATTAGCGCCATCTGGCGAACCGAGCGTGCTCTCGAGATATTTCACGATCTTGGTCTGGAACGTACAGGCAACCTGGTTTGCTTCTCGCTGCTTGTCGGCAGCGATCAACCCCTTCATCTCGTTGATGTAGTCGCGCGCCATCGTCGGCAACAGATCCCGGGTGATCCATTCCCAGATTGGTGCCAGCGAGCCACGCAATATCCGACCGGAATTGGCATGCTCGGGATCGCCGTTGACGAGCAGTGGTTCCAGCGGCATGAAAAAATAGCGCGACGGGTGGGCTACGCGAACATTGGTGTGCCCGCCCTTATGGGTCTGCTCGCCCGTGCGAAATTCCGCGCGCAATTTTTCCAGAATCGCCGCGGAACCGTGCATTGATGTGCCGCAGACTTCCAGCCGCTCGAGCTCGGTCAGCAGGTTGCTGCGCGCCGATGGCGTCAGCCGCTGCAGATAATCGTCGATCCGTTCGGGATGCATCATGGCAAGCGATTTCCGCAATCCGATTGTGTCAGCGTTCGCCGGTCGCACGCAGGCATTGTCGCGGGCACGCGCGGGCGAGCAATCAAGAAAAGCAGGTCGTCGTAAATTTAGAAGTAAATTCAGCGTCCGTGAAAATACGGTCAGGGGCGTTTACGTAACCCCCGAAGAGGACCAATGACGATGCGGCGGATGGCGCGTCGGTGGTTCAGGTTCGTCGTCTCGGACGACTTCCTCGAAGAAATTCTCAATTTGCGGCGCGCAGGGCGCTCACAACGCCTTGCAGCAATCGGGCTGTCCAGGCGCGGGGTTGCTACTGGCCAACCAGTTTCTTCCAATAGGCCGCTCCGTCGCTTACGACATCGCGTCCCTTCCAGGCCAAGTGGGTCAGGCGTCCGGCCAGGGATTGATGGCTGCGCAGGCTGCGCGATGCCAGAACGTGGTCGACTTCATCGGGAAAGCGGTTCACCTCCGCTTCCACCAGAGCGCTGACCGCGCTCATCAAATTCTGCAGCCGCTTTCCCCAGTCGGATTCGTCGAACCGATCGATGCGGACTTGTAGTGCGTATTCGGTGTCGTACATCTCCGTCAGAATGGTCTTGGCGACCAGGATCCGCTCGTTCCTCAAGCTGACGCGCAAGGCCGATCGGTTGTCGTCCATGCGGTCCAGCACCATTGAGACCGTGATCGCATAGGGCGTCGCAGCGATATCAGCAGCGTTCTTGCTCGGCGCAGCCTTGCTGGCGAGACGGATCAATTGCCAGGGAGTCTTGAGCCGTGTAGCCACCAACGCCAGCGCGAAGGGCAGCGCATCGGCATGTTTCTTCCCGAACGCGTCCAGCAATTCCGATATCCTGGTAACCTGCGGGTCGTCGAATTTGCGGATCGAGGCCGGCAGCGCGTCGCTGAACTTCGCCAGGGCGTCGCGTGCACGCAGCACGCATAGCATCTTGGTCACATCGTCATAGACCGTGCGCGAAGCCGTATAGATCGCCAGTTTGGCCCGGGCCAGATCCGCGCCATCCGACGAGGCGAGCGTGCCCTCCAGAGATTTGACGACCTTGGTCTGGAACGTGGCGCTAACCCGCCCGGCTTCGCGCAGGTTGTCGGCGGCGATCAGCCGGTTCATCTCGTTGACATAGTCGCGCGCCATCGTCGGCAACAGATTTCGGCTGATCCATTCCCAGATTGGAGCCAGCGAGCCGCGCAGTATCCGGCCGGAATTGGCATGCTCGGGCGCGCCATCGACGAGTAACGGTTCCAGCGGCGCAAAAAAATGGCGCGAGGGATTGTCGCGATTCTGGATCTGTCCGTCCTTGCGAAATTCCGCGCGCAGTTTTTCCACGACTATCGCAAAGCCAGACCAGGCGGCGTCACAGACCTCCAACCGTTCGAGTTCGGTGAGAAGGTTATTGCGCGACAGCGGCGTCAACCGCCGCAGATAATCCTGAATCCGATCGGGCTCTGGCATGGAACGCAACTTCCACAATTAATTCCGCGTCAACGATTGGCCGGTCGCGCGCTGGCCGTCGCGCGTATGGAACAGAGAAAAACAGATGGCCGTAAATTAAGAGTGTTACTGAGCCCGTGGAATTACGGGGACGGGGCGTTAGCCCAGGGCTGCTTTGAGGTCAGTAGAACTACGGAGATTTGATCCCGCATCGCAGAACTTGCGGCAATGTGCGGGCAATTTGGTCCAATTCGAGGTGGTTGCGCCACTTTTACGTCGAGAAGGCGACTTGAAATCACCGTAGTCTTACTAGGTAAAAAATTAACCCTCGTGGAGGTCAGGAACGTTAAACAAATTACATGTCACACCAAGAAAACCGAATCAGCGATTCGCATTTCTCGAAGTGGGTCGAAGGCAGTGCGCCTCCGGAAGACGCTCTTGAAATTGCCCGGCTGTCAGCTACGCGCACACTGGCGATGGATGAAGCCGGGGCTGCGATTGCGCGTCAGCTCAACGGGCCTTTGACGGCGCTGCTGCTGTACATGGGTGAGATCAAGCAACACAGCCATCAGTTTTCGCAGTCCGCGGGCGAACGGGTTTACCTGCAGCAGGTGGTGGAAAATGCGCTTCAGCAAACCGAGCGCGTCTGCGCCATGATGAAGCAGCTCGCAGAAAATCACGACGGCTCCGCTGCCGCGCCAAGCCGCAAGGGAGTTTATAAGACGCGAGCCGGTCAGGCCGGCGATGGTGTTCGCACGCCGGGCGTCATGTTTGCATCGAACTCCGGCCAGAAGCCCTTGACGAAGCGCGAGCGCGAGGTCCTGAACCTCATCAGCGAAGGGTGCTCCAACAAACAAGGCGCCTTGCGGATGCGGATCAGCCCAAGGACCTTCGAAAGCCATCGCGCCGAGGCTATGCGAAAGCTCGGGGCACGAAACACCGCGGACCTTGTTCGCAAGGCGCTGTTGCACCCGGGTGCCGTCTAGATTCAACTGAGCTGAATCAGACTTTAGCGTTACTTTTCGGTTTAAGCATGATCTCCAGGCAGACGCCTCGCGTTTGTTCCGAGGGAAAGCAGTTTTCACCCTCGGCTCAAGCCCCGGGGGTGCTTGTCCGGATCACGCTTGGGCTCGCGGCGGGCGCGCCGGGCATCGACGGCACGCCATCATCCGGACGCGGCTTCGCGCTGGCCAGTTCAGATTCGGATTTGCCGATTGATGTGCGAAGCCCGGCGACGCCGGGCGCTCCTGCTTTCAGTAGAAGTCTTCCGCGAAGGCGCGAACACGGGGCGTGGGCCGCTGCGTGTCGGCTTTGATCTTTGGTTCGACCGGGACGATCGTGATCGTCCATGCCGGGGTGCTCGACTTGCTTTCCAGCACCGATCGAACATGGCCCGTGACCGTCGAACCGCCCGACCTGACGGTCGCCGTTCTGCCGTTGAACTGCGCGATACGGAAACGCCGAACTTCTTTCTGGTCGGTCGTTTCAAACGTAAACATGAAGCTCTCCTCTGTTCACGTCAACCATCGCCGATTATTGTTATCCATGTGTGAAAATCCGGAGCCGTAGAAGTACCGTTACGACCGGGGTGCGCGGCATCGCCTGGTCCGGACACAAGACCGTCATTGCGAGCGCAGCGAAGCAATTCACAGCCGCAAACCCGGCGCCTCAACTGACCGGCCTGTCACGCGGAACAGTGAGTCTGTGTTTAAGAGAGAGACGAGGTGATGCGGGCCGGCGCGGAGCGTCTTGAGCGCGAGACGCTGCGGCGCGACTCGAAGCTTTGGACCTGCCGGCGCGCGGCAGCGGCGCTTTGCGAGTTCGCAATAGCTCAATGTCCGGCACTGTTCTTGAGCGAATGCGAGACGGCATCCATTCAGAAAATATCTGGGAGATTTGAGTTCGCTTTCCGAGCTCGCCGTCGCCGCTGCGCCTCGACCAGGCAGCGTCGGCAACGGCGGATGCATGCCGCTCAGTTGCTCACGGCACGGAAAAGATCGTTCGGATCGCTCGCGAATGCCAGAGCATGATCCGGAAAAGCATGCCCTCGGGCCACGACCCGATGGGTGGGTACCGGTTTTCCGAAAAAGATCTAGCCGGCCGACCCCGGAAACACCGCTTCCATCTTGGTCTTCAAGGTGGCGGCGTTGAACGGCTTGACGATGTAGTTGCTGACCCCGGCCTTCTTCGCGGCGATGACGTTTTCGGTTTTTGACTCTGCGGTGATCATGATGAAGGGTGTCTGCGAAAGTTCCGGGCTGGCGCGGACTTCCCTGAGCAGATCGTAGCCCGTCATCGGCTCCATGTTCCAGTCGGAAATCACCAGGCCGTATTTCTTGCCTTGCATCTTGGCGAGCGCGGCCGATCCATCACTGGCGTCGTCGACGTTTTCGAAGCCGATCTGCTTGAGGAGATTGCGGATGATCCGGATCATGGTGTTGTAGTCGTCGACCACCAGGATCGGCATCGACAAATCAAAGGCCATGTCTCTCACTCCGCGCTGCTCGAAAAAGATTACCGAACGCGGGAGAGATACTCGTGGCATGCGAAAATCTTCGATGCTTCTGCGTACTCGTGCCCGTCGGCTCTGTGACGAATATCAGCGGTCGTTGAACAGCCAGTTAATTCCGGGACGAATAAATTTCCCGATGCCATCGCGCCGGGTCAGTAATAGTACGGATTCACGTTGATGTGCGGCTCGCGATTCATTGTAATCGACAGGCGCGAGATCCCGAGTAAATGTTCCGAATGCGATTTCCCAGGGTCATTTTCGCTCGCCGGAGCGACCAAGGCTCACGACAGGCAAGGAAGATGAAGCAATCGTTCGTACTGGGCCTTGACCGTCGCGTAGCATTCGCACGAGGTTCTGCTGAGGCCGTCCAGGTCGGTGATCTCGATGTGTCCCCGGCTGTAGCGGATGAAATTGGCCTGCTGCAGCGTGTTGGCCACCAGCGATACGCTGTTGCGGCGCGCGCCGATCATTTGCGCCATCGATTCCTGGGTCAGAACAAGCTTGTCGCTGCCGGACAGGTCGCGAGTGTGCAGCAGACATCGCGCCAGCCGGGATTCGACCGTGTGCGTGGCGTTGCACCCGGCAGTCTGCTGGATCTGCGCATAAACGGCCAAGCCGTGCCGGATCAGCATCGCCCGCAACGTCGCACTTTGATCGGCGGCGGCCCGAAGGCGATCGAGATCAAGCGTCGAGGCGACGCCGGGCACCAGAACCACCGCGCTGTTCAGCGCGGTGGTGTCGCCGAGGGCGGAGAACGAACCGAAGATGCTGTCGCGGCCGATCAGTGCGATCTGAACGTGCTCTCCCTTGGCGAGTTTTACGACCAGGGAGACTACGCCTTTATGCGGCAGGTAGGCGCGTTTGAGCGCTTCGTCGACCTCGACCAACACGGTTTCCTGGACGAGATCGACGGTTCGCAGATGAGGCCGGATCAATTCGAAATCGTCAGCGGCCAGTGACGACAAAAATCCATTGGGTGAACGAGGAAAGGAGTCCAAAGAAGTCTCCTGCTTAACGGGAGCGCAACCGGTCTCCGGGGCCGCCAGTTTTATGCACGCTGTCCGACGTCGAGGATGATCCTTGCACCCATTAATGGCAAGGAAAATTGCAAATTGGCGCGCCGCATCGCACCGTTCCCATGCGCGCTATAGCGCAGAAGAAATGGGAACTCGGTCAACCACCCGCCATTGCGGATCGCCCTTCCGAAGGCTTCAACAACCGGTCACGTCGGGCCTTCACGGCCTCATAACATTCGCAGGCGGTTTCTCTCAGACCGGCCACGTTTGTAATTTCGATCTGCCCCCGGCTGTAGCTGATGATACCGGCCTTCTGAAGCGCATTGGCAACGATCGAGACCGCGTTGCGCTGCACACCGATCATCTGCGCCAGGCATTCCTGGGTCAGCGGCAAGCTTTCACTCTCGGTCAGATCGCGCGCGCACAACAGCCAGCGAGACACGCGCGCTTCGACCGAATGCGACGCATTACAGGCGGCGGCTTGCTGGGCCTGTGCGACAAGGCACTGTTCATGTCGTGCGAGCAGGGCTCGAAGGGCAGCGCTTCGCTCGGCCGCCGCCCGAAGAGCCGCGGCGTTGAGGATTGAAGCGGTCCCCGACAGAAGAATGGCGGCGTCGGTCAACGCGATCCCGCCGTCGAGCGCGGCCGAGGCGCCGAAAACGCCGTCGCGGCCGACCAACGCCACCTCCACCGACTGTCCCTCCGAAAGGCGAACCGTCATTGAAATGATCGCGCTCTGTGGCAGATAGACATGCGTCAACCGGGCGCCGGCTTCAACCAGGACAGTTTCCCTGTCCAACTCTACAAGTTCGAGATGCGGACGCAGCGCCTCGAATTCTGCCGCGGGCAGGGACTGCAGCAGATGATTGGTCGAACGAGGGACTTGGGGCATAGGCCCTCCGACTGAAAGGCGGGAACTCAACCGCTCTTTCTGAATTCAACCGCTCTTTCTGTCAGCGGCGCTTCTTGGTTTGCTGGATAATCAACGCGAGAGGTGCTAGGCCGTTCGATGGCGCAAACCACTAAGTTGCATCATGGCCTTATACACGGTGCAGGGCAGACAACGATCCGCATTGAGGCTGAAATAAGAATCAGGCGCTGATTCGCGGCGGCAAAATCTTGAACGCGATCAATTAGTCGAGTCGGTCAAACGCGTGGCACACGGCGAGGAGCCCGTAATGCGCCGCATTCTGGTTGTGGATGACGATCCGCATATCTGCCTCGCCATTCAAGCGTGGCTCCGGCACTATGGCTTCAAGGTAGCCATCGCCGATGGCGGCACCACCGGCCTCGTCGCTCTCGACAGTTCGACGTTCGATCTGATGATCGTCGATATCTTCATGCCCGGCATGCGCGGTTTCGAATCGATCAGGGTATTTCACAATCGCGCACCCACGGTACCGCTGATCGCGATTTCCGGATACGCATTCTCCAGTCTGGAGGCGTCCAGCCCCGACTTCCTGAGAATGGCGCTCAAGCTCGGCGCGACACGTTGCCTGCGCAAGCCCTTCAGGCCAGCCACATTGCTCAGTGTGATCGACGAATGCCTGTCGGAGGCCGAACCTCACCGCAGGTATGTCGCTACTCTGGCCGCCGTTGCGAGCGCGGTGTCTGAATCCGAGGAAAAGATGCCGTTATCGGTCAGGTCAAGAGAGGGTGTTTCAAGCTAACACAGGCTTTCAGCCATCGCCGCTGTCCGACGCTGTCCGCGAGAAAACCGCCAGCTCAAGGCTCCGCAATATTCGTCTGCACTCTGCCATGCAGACACGGCGGAGTTCTTGATTCAAATCCAGAATGGGGAGAAGCGCTTGCAACACGATTCAGTTTCAGGACCGTCGAAACCGCATACCCAAGCCCAAGGAGCGAACATGCCACGCGTTCTCGTTGTCGACGACGATCCAATGGTCTGCATGGCCATTGAGATTTATCTCGAACGGCACAGCTTTCAGGTGACCGTCGCCGACGGCGGCGAAGCCGGACTTCGCGCCCTTGAAGGCACGGCATTCGATCTGATGATCGTCGATATCTTCATGCCGCATATGCGCGGCTTCGAGTCGATCCGGATCTTTCACGAGCGCGCGCCGACCATTCCGCTGGTCGCGATGTCCGGATACGCCTTTGCTAACCTCGACTCGCCAGCGCCCGACTTTCTGAGGATGGCTCTCGAACTCGGTGCAACGCGCTGCTTGCGCAAGCCGTTCACGCCGGTGGCGCTGCTGACCGTTATCAACGAATGTCTGGCCGAAGCCCAGTCCCGTTCCACCCGCGTCGTTCACTTGAGATAGCAATCCGAGCGGCGGCGGGCCCGCTGCTCCGGCATCGTGACAGCGGCCGGCCGGTTTGCGTCATCGCGATCGACGTACACGGCCCTGCACGTCGATGCCTGATCCCGGATCGGGCCTGGCGGATGCTGGATATCGGCGTGGGCAGATTCCGCATTTCAGAAAAGTGACGGTTGCGATGTGGGCCTTTCTCGAGCGCCTGTTAGACTCGTCGATGTTTTCTCCCCACGGCATATGCTTGTTGTGGGAGCCCGAGTTGATTTGGCTGCACGTCGCCTCCGATGCGGTGATCGCGGTTGCATACTTCTCGATTCCCTTTGCCCTTGCCCTCCTTGTCTCGAAACGGCGCGACATCGAGTTCAACTGGATCTTCTGGGCTTTCGCTATCTTCATTATGGCGTGCGGTTTCACCCACGTATTCGCGATTTATACGCTCTGGGTGCCGGTCTACGGAATCGAAGGCCTGGTCAAGGCGCTGACCGCTGTGGCATCGATCATCACCGCCGCATTGCTGTGGCAATTGCTGCCAAAGCTTCTTGCCATTCCCTCGCTAGCCCAACTTCGCCAGACACAGGCCGCCCTTGAAGAAGAAGGCAGGCAACGCCGCGGCGCCGAGGACAGGCTTCGGACGTTCCGTCAGGTGGAAGCGACGGAAGGGCAAATTCGTCAGGCCCAGAAGATGGAGGCGGTCGGTCAGTTGACCGGCGGCATCGCTCATGACTTCAACAATATTCTCACCGTCATTACCGGCACCATCCAGATTCTTGGCGGGGAGGTCGCAGACCGTCCGGATCTCGCCGCAATTGCCGAGCTGATCGACCAGGCCGCCGCCCGCGGCGCCGAGCTGACGGCGCACCTGCTCGCGTTCGCGCGCTTGCAACCGCTGCAACCTCGCAAAGTCGACATCAATTCGCTGCTGATCGATTCCGCCCGGCTGCTGCGGCCGACGCTGGGCGAACACGTCGAAATCGACTCGATACTGGCCGATGACGCCGCGCCCGCTCTCGTCGACCCCAGTCAGCTCGCAACCACGATCCTCAATCTCGCGCTGAACGCCCGTGATGCGATGCCGGAGGGCGGCAAACTCACTTTGGAGAGCAAAAACGTCGTGCTCGACGAGAGCTACGTCAGCTCCAACAGCGAGGTCGCCGCCGGAAACTATGTCATGATCGCGGTGAGCGACTCCGGCTGCGGGATTGCCGTTGATCATCTCGATCGGGTTTTCGAACCATTCTTCACCACCAAGGAGGTCGGGAAAGGGACCGGCCTTGGCCTCAGTATGGTCTATGGCTTCATCAGGCAGTCGAGCGGCCATATCAAAGTCTACAGTGAAGTCGGTCACGGGACGACAGTCAAAATTTATCTGCCCCAGGCAACAGGCGCCGCTCGGCCGCTGGCGGAAGATCCGAGCCAGGCGTGTATCGTAGGAGGCGATGAAGCCATCCTGATCGTCGAGGATGATGCGCTGGTGCGCAGATGCGTCGTCACCCAGGTTCAGAGCCTCGGTTACCGGACGCTTGCCGCGGGCAACGCCAGCGAGGCCTTGACGATCATCGATAACGGCGAAGAAATCGATCTTCTGTTCACTGACGTGGTGATGCCAGGTTCGATCAACGGGCGGCAACTGGCCATTGAAGCATTGAATCGCAGGCCGTCGCTCAAGGTGTTGTATACGTCCGGCTATACGAAAAATGCCATGATTCATCATGGGCATCTCGACACCGAAGTTCTGCTGCTCGCCAAGCCTTATCGCAAGGTCGATCTGGCGAAGATGATCCGCACCGCCCTCGCGGCCTGACGCAAACGAAATTCTCTTCGACGTGGCGATTTGCAAGCCGCTGGAAATTGCGCGGCATTCCCACGTTATGGCCGCTCCGTTGCTGCGATCATGGACGCAATCATATTGATCGACATGCGTTTGTCAGTAGTTGTACGGAGAAATTGTACCGAGCTGCAATTGTTGTGGGTATTTGTACGGAGGGAAGATTTAACGAACAGGTAGCGCTGAGAGAACAGTGTGGCCCGGTCGCCGACAGAAACGTGCGGCGTCGCGTCAATAGTGTTCATCCAGAAGGATAGTAAAATGTCAGGTATCGTTCTCTCATCCTCCGTCCGTCAGAATTTGCTTTCACTGCAGTCGACCGCCGATCTGCTCGCCACCACGCAGAGCCGCCTCTCGACCGGTAAGAAAGTGAATACCGCGCTCGACAATCCCACCAACTTCTTCACCGCCCAGTCGCTCGATGGCCGCGCCAGCGACATCAGCAACCTGCTGGACGGCATCGGCAACGGCGTGCAGGTTCTGCAGGCTGCCAACACCGGCATCACCTCGCTCTCCAAGCTGGTCGATACCGC
>WNGR01006067.1_pt1 | contig 12943 bp, 18 predicted proteins | sample 5407581 | NCBI WGS metagenome assembly WNGR01 (sample SAMN13153383, study PRJNA577476) | soil metagenome | isolation source: 80 cm soil or saprolite under Garry oak tree replicate 2 | place: USA:California | collected 2016-06-15 | reverse complement strand
GGAACGACCCATCATGCGCCCTGTTGTCCTTGCTATATAAAGACGAGCAGATGGAGAAACGCTACTAGTAGCTGTAGTGGTCGGCTCGAAAGCATGCACTGGCCATCGTCGAAAAAAAAGGGAACTCTCAAAGTTACGTTGCGCTTACCGTGGGCCGCACGTGTGGCCCTTGGAGTTATGCAGTCGCCACAGAAGCTTACGTGCCAATGTTACGTGCCATCAAGCGTGCCATTGTGCCAGGCGATGACAGGTCAGGGGTAGCGGCTGGTAAAAAATATGTTCAGTAGTGTACTTCACCCAAACAAATTTCTATTCAGACTTCTACAATATATCACATTCGTTCTGTGTAACTTGAACTTGCATTCTGAGTTGAACCAAGACTTGAACTCAGGTCGATGATACATGATGAGCACGTGATTCCATAGTAGTCGTCACGGAGACACTTGTCACCGGCTGTGCCGCTGGCAGACTCGCTAGAGCAACGCAACGATAGGTCTAACCAACAACACTCACGATCGTTTCCTTTAGTCTTGCCTGCATTCAGGACAGGTACCATCCATGTCTTTTTTGAATTCCATAGGGTGCGCGATACATCGTCGTGATCGTGCTCATGCTGAGTGTCCTACCGACATGTATCAGACGTTCTATGCAACGCTCGGGGCCCAGGGGTCCAAAGCGTTCCCCAACCCCAACCTCTGCCACTTTCCCCAATGCTGCTTCGAACGACTCCGCACCTATTTCATCAGCGCCATCCCCAGCCACCCAGAAACCTTTGTACCTATGTAGCCCATTCGTGGAAGCAGCGCTTGTCAAGGGTAACTTCAAGACTATCGTCATGCTGCCAAAATATGTCGATATCATGGAGTGGGTAGCTGTGAACAGTATGTCTTCTTCCCCTTTCCAACATTTACAGCACCTCATGGCTGACTTTACTGTATTTTTTTTTCGTGTGAACATCACAGTTTTCGACTTCTTCCAGAACCTTAACATGTTCTATGGAGTTATATCCGAATGCTGCACACAACAGTCTTGTCCTTCAATGTCCGCTGGTCCCACGTAAGTTTTGTCTACGTTACGCCCTACATCTCGAATCATCACTAACCGTGCCTCATGCACGGGAAGGTTGAACTATACTTGGATTAATCAGGATCGAAAAAGTGTTCAATTACCTGCTCCAACGTACATAGATTATGTTATGACTTGGGTACAAAACCTTCTCGACGATGATAATACTTTCCCGACAAAGTCAGGTATGTTAATAATTGCCCCATCCTACCACAAAAGCATGGATTCACATTCGCACGCCAATCTATTAGGACAAGACTTCCCTGCTTCTTTTCCATCGACTATCAAGCACGTCTACCGTCAACTCTTGCGCGTGTTTGCGCACCTATACCATGCGCACTATCCTCAAATCCTTCACCTGCGTTCCGAGCCGCACTTCAACTCGCTCTTTGCACATTTCCTGGCATTTGGCCGTGAGTACGAGTTGCTTGACATCAAAGACGTTCGAGGCGCCCCTAATGTGCCAGCTGTCGGCATCGGCGCTCTGTGGGAGCGCTGGAGAGAAATGGGTATTCTTGAGTCGTGATCCCGGACGGAGGGTCGTTGCAAGTTGTAAGGACGGGCCCACGTCCCAGCGGTTAAAGCGAGATATGTGAGCACTGTAGAAAGTTGGCACCTGTTATCTCTCGGCACGAGTCGCATACCCATACCCACTTACACTGCACCCGACATGTTCACTTGTACGTGGTGTCACCGATCGCCTTCGAGCGCTTGAGTGGCCCTGCCGTTACAACTTACCCATTTGTCTCCGTATTAAATTTAGAAGCGGTCCAGAAGCTTAACTCGTGGCTCCACGAAATTGTTGCCTTGAGACCTTCATGCGATAAGAACCTAACGGAGACTCGACTATTCTCCGGGGCAGTCCGGTGATTCGTACCGTGTATTGATCTCCAAAAGGCGAGGACATTGGGCTATCCTCACTCACGGGTATGGCTTCGGACCCCTGCCCTGAGTTCTGTCAAACAGCAATGTCGCCGCGATGAACCTTCAATTGGGGACTGCCGCGTGCCCGTGACTCTGGGGCAACTGGGGTCATGTTCCTCTTCAAACAATGGTGGCGCAGAAGTACTTCGTGGGAATAATACGACCGCAGATGGGTGGGTATGTAATTTTATCACATATCTTGGAGCAAACGATGACCCGGGGATCGTTGTCATGACATCGCCAGAACTTGTGGCCCCTTGGCCTTAAGTTGCATTTGGTCTAGATGCAGACTCGAGGATGCGCCGAAGTAACTTTCCACTAGGTTTTGGGGAAACGACATCGGTAAATTCGACCTTGATGGGGGTTGAAGTGGTATAAGAAAAAATAAGACGACGACACAAAGACAATAAGACAATAATAATTAAAATTAAAATTAAAAAACACAAGTCTTATTTTTCTACTCAGATTTCTCATAATTAGTTATCGTCATTCTGCTCACTCGGCCTAACTTACTCAAGTTTTTTTTTCACCAAGGCATTCCGAAAATGGCTGTAAGAATTAATTCCCTTATAATAAGCATTATATCCCAAAATTCTGGAGGGGGTTATAATAGCTTATAACAATTTAATGTAATATAACACTGTTAAGAACTTATAATCATTAGACCACTTTTACTATACTGTAAGTGGCTTTTTAATTGTATTTGTGAGGAGCTTACTACGCCTTTCGATTTGATTACGATTATTTATTTATTTTGGTCATGTAGCCTTTTCTTGTAATATCTTATAATTCTAAATCTAAGACCTTTAAAATGGTTATTATAAGACGGCTCGATTACAAGGCACTTTGCGACAATTTAACCATGGTGAAGCCACGGCAATGGACCCATAAACTTCAACAGGATAGTCAGTGTCGCTGTAATTTGGAAAGTGCGGCTGTCGTGTTCATTTAAGTTTTCGAAATTTCGAGTTTGTCATGGTGTCATGTCCGCGGCTCGGGTCCGTCCAGTCGTACCTGTACGCTTCCATTGGTACTGCGGGGGACAAGTACTACAGTTCAAACGTTCAAGCTTCAAGCCGCACTATGGTCCACAGGTTCACACGTTTGCGGCTCAACTGTAACATAGCAGACATATGTGTGCATGCTCCTACTTTGTGTCCTTGGTTACGGTACGGTAAAGGTTCAACTCTGCAAATCAATGCGATTGCCGGATTGTTTCTAGATTCGGAACACTCTTGTATCGAGCAAACACATGGATGTGTGCGAGTGCCGGAACTGATTGCAAACGCTGTCAAAGCGGTATTACACCCCGTTCATTCCAGAGAAACATGAATCCACTTACCGGAGGATTGACGAACCAGGCCGTCTCCCATTCTTGCTCCTTCCAGGTTGCGATAACGAACTTGTGTACCTCCGAACCTGCTTCTCTCACAGCAGTCTCTTCTTCTTCTGTCCCACGAGTGCTACGTATTAAGGACGCCTCAGTGATACCCCAATCAGAGAGGGCCGGAAGGCAAGCAAGGAGCTGCGATGGCGATGGAGGTGGTGAATCTGCTGGGTAGCCTGTGAACCCCCACAAGCCGTCTTGCAACAGACGCGGCTTGATGAGAGGAGGTAAGTTAGGGGGGAGGATGGGCAACACCGTCCATATCAAGTAGTGCTCGATGAACGAAGGGACTAGAGTTGGTCAACAACAGACGAGTCACCAACAGAGAACGCGCACGCTCACCCGAGTACGGCCAATCGTTCATGATGATGCTCACCAACTGCGAAGGTGCATCTGCCATGAAATACGGTTTGGTACCCGATGGAATAGTAGGCAGATCCGACTCGAGTAAGGCAACCATTCTGTAGTCGACGTCACCACCCACAGTCGTAACTACTGGTGAAGATAGACGAGACGGAATTTTCGAGAGGGTATCAGCCCTTCCCCACTGAAGTCGGTAGCTGCGAAGGTAATTTGCTAGGGAGCCATAAAAAGCGTAGCAATTCGGCGAAAACTCGATTACCCATGCTCTCATACTGCTCTTTGATGCCTTCAGCCCAGCGCTCGTATCGCTGCTGGAGTTTCTTGTCGCGCTTGAGCAACCCAAGATCTCTGATGATACCAACTTGAGGACGTCGTCAAAAGATACGACACCTCAGACATACCCAGAGTTCACGAAAGTCTTAAGTTGTTCCCAAGTGAATTTTGCGGGATAATACACGAGCAACTCTTCCTTCGTGGGGGGGCCTTCACATAGAGGAACAGTCTGTGGGCATAGTGCATCGAGGGTGGGGGAGTAATCGGCGGTCATAGGTACATAAGCAGGCCAAAGTGGCGTGGTGGTGTGCGGACGCTCCCATGCGGTACAACGTGCAAAGCATCATGGAATCTCTTACGTGGCAAAGAACAACTAAGACAGGAAAGTAGCGATAGTGACACGCTACGCTTTTACTGTACGGTTTACAGGGAGAAGGGTTATCTGGGTATCCCGGGTGTACCAGCCCTACCCAATTTCCTCCCTTTGCCTTGCTATCATTCGCGACGAACAGAATGCCCACAAGGCAGGCTCGGGGGGGTTCTTCCGCCGGGACCCGTCGCGGCTACCCACGGCGTAGCCCCAACCCAAATCGTGTTGCAATTGTCGGCTCTGCCAGTGATCGGCGCACCCCCGGCGGGAATGGAAAGTTCGAACATATTCCCTCAATCAGTCGTAGCAGCGGGGTCGACCCCGACGGTGATATGTACGTTTACGTCGTCCCATTTTTGGAAAGGTTTTTTTTAGATACGGATAGGTTGAAAGACCACCGGGTCCAGGAAGAATATCGTCTGTTCCTGCAACAAAAGGTAATAGGCTTTATGGCATGTTGATCGATGTAGCTGTACTCATTATGAGATGATCAAAGGTCGATGCCTATTGGAAGCTGTATACTCCCTCCTCGAGTTTTGCAGAGTCCGATGTTCAAAAATCTGAAGTGGAAAGTAACATCCTGATCCAATTCCGTCTGTTCTCCCTATTATAACGCCATTCGCTGGCCTTAATTTACGATGGATATCTCCAGGAAAGCTTCGCGAAGGAGTTTCGGCTTCTCGTCGCCATGACCAATTCGCAGTTGAAGGTAACCTTGTACCCTCCATCTGAATTTCTTATTTTACATCCTTCTCTCAGCTTATGAGGCCTCACTTTTTCTGTCTATCATCTTCCAATCACACGTGCAAACAACGTCAATCCTCTCTCATCTTCTTCCCGATCTCTACCTATCTATTGAACACTACCTGAAGGGATCATTACCCCTTACGGTCCTGTTGGCATCGCTTCACTCCCTCGACATTCATTATCCGTCTCAGCGGGCATTTCTCGAATTATCCAAGAGCCTGCCTCCGTCATTCACTCTTCGAAGGGATCACGAGGTTTGGCTCCGTGAGCTATCGAGTTCGCTTCGGAGAGGTGGATACGCACAGTTCGGGCGGCTGACTCAACCGTCAACGCTTACACTTCTAGCCGCATGGCCCGCATCCGAAACGCCAGATCGAACGCCTCCCATTCGTCAGGGCCCAGATCTTCATCTGCTTTCGCTCCAGACGCTCGTAAGTAGTCTTCGAAATCATCTCCGCCTTTCCGCATGGCGCGTGCTCCGAAGCGCCTACCGCGAGTTTGCCCTTCCATTGTCGGACACTGCTGCCTGGCTATCTGGTGTGCTACTTTTGGAAAGAGGGACCGAAAAGCAGGAGGATCTACAGGGTGGTAACCATGTGCAAATCTGGTTCGTTTCCAGAGAGAACCTCGGAGAAGTCGGAAGGAAAGGTGATAACGGAAGGTGGGCAATTAAAACCAAAAAGTGACTCGCATACTGTCTATGCTCTCGAGCTTTTACCCTACTTACTTATGTGCCGTATCACCGGTATCACCGCTCGAATCCCGCGAAGTCGATGTCCGTGTTGTATAATCCTAACTGCAGCGATCCATGATGACTTCGAACCCGTCCGAAAAAAAACCACTACCTATGAGGGATATCATGATCTGGTCAATGAAACCTTGTCCATCAAGTCGGCAAGTTTGTCAGCTTCCTTGTCCGCCTCGTCCTTCTCTTCTGCAGGTCCGCCAAATTCGCTCACCTCACCTTCCTCCGCGTCTTCGAGCACTTCCTCTTCCTCTTCCTCCTCTTCCTCATCCTCGTCGCTGAAAATGAATTTCCCACCCCTCGCGATGAGATTCTCTATCAGAGTTATAGCCGCCACCTCATCTTCTTCTGCATCATTTTCCTGGAATTCGATCCTCGTAACCATCTTGAGATAGGTTCCAATCGCTCCAGCAAGCACGGAGACCGTGGCGTTGTCAAGGTTGTTATTCTGAAGTTGCAACGTCCGGAGTAGGGAGTTCGATCCTTTAGCCAATGTATCGACGACCTGCGGTATTTCACCCTCCTCCGATAGGACGCAATCAGAAAGGTTGAGCGTATGTAGGCTCGGCCATGAGGATAACGCGACGGCAAATGCCTGGTCGCCTGGTTGCGAAAGCGTGTTGTCCTGAAGATCGAGCACCTCGAGCGCGGCATTCTTCGCGAGTCCTTCCGCAAGTGCGACAGAACCGGCCATACGGATACCGTTCTGTGGCATGCGCACCTCAACGAGCGTACTGTGTGCTGCAAATGCTTCCGCCCAGGCCGGAGCGGAGCCATCTTCGAGGCGGTTGCGACCACAGATGATAGTACGCAAGCTACTGCGCCGCTCAACTGGTATGGCCTTGCGTATCGCGGCATTATCGCGAAGTGCATTAGCAATCACGGTGCCCCCTTCGGGTCCAAGCCCATTGTTATTGAGACGGAAGATTTGGAAGGAGGGATTTTTCGAGAGGAAAGGTACAATAGGGTCAACAGAACGACCGCCAAAAGCATTATCGGAGAGGTTAATTTCTACGAGGTGTGCTTTATCGATCAGAGAGTCGCAGATTGCGGAGAGCGCTATCGGGATTTCTGTGATGAGTCGTCCAGTGAATATGTCAGCGAAATCTGCGACCTTCACGTTCAATGATGATTGGCACACGTTCGAAAAAAAAAATAACGAAATGTGGTGTACCTTGATTTTCGAGGCCTTGTTTAGTACTTCTGCGAGGGCCTGAGCCGCACCGACACCAATGGTGTTCCCACATAGGTGAATCTCCTCAAGTTGGGATATATTTGGTTCAATTTGTTTTAGATAGGGCTCTATGTCTTCTCGGGTGTTGAGCTTCAGCCCAAGACCTTCAATAGAGTAGTTCATTTAGGATGGGAGTGATATCGTAGAACTGCACTGGAAAGTGGCAACGGACGCGTTGAAATGTTACGTAATGCGCGATAAGGCACATGACCCGTGGGAGAACTAAGTTCATGTGTGACGCGCTCCACGTCACCGACACCTAGTGTTGCCGCAAGTTCAGGTTGACACCGGTGTGACTTGAACTTGACATGGAAATCAGAACTTGTAGTAACTCGCACCGCCAAGTTACGCACCGGTGAGGCTTGCAAGTCATAGGTAGAAACTTTCCCACACGCTTACAACCGTTTTAGGCTATCCGGAGTTTCGGGAACCCCCGTCGGCATATTTGCCGAGACTTACCAGAAAAAAAAAGATAAGCCTTATCGGACCTCAGATAAGACTCGTAGGTTGTATTATTTCCATTGGCTGGGAAAACGGTCCGTAAAGCCCCACGAACTTGCAAGTTACACCGGTGTCGGCTTGGCGGTGCAAGCCGAAACCAAGGTACTAACTTGAATTGGCCTGCATTGGACCGCGGCAACACTAATTAAGACAGGGTCACTTATAATGCATAATGGTTAACTTTTGGCAAAATTATATTACATTAAATCATTATAACCCCCATCAGGAATTTTGCAACAATTTGTAATCAATGATTAAACGGGAAGCGATGAAACCGGAAACACTGCCCATAGAACCGGCTAGGGTAGCTGAGTCGCGCGATTCCGGAATGACCTGCGCACTCCTGCATTCCCGCTGTCGCACAGAAAAGAACAGAACCCACGGATCTACGGATTTAAGCGACAAAGTCTTGATCACCGTCATCGAAGAAGCGATTCCGTACCAAGCAAGAGATAGCAACAAGTCTATTTCAAATTGGCATGTCCTGTTTAACAACCCATGGCTTTCCTACTCGCCGGTAGTACTCACCTTCCGGTCCGATGACCGAGTACTGAGTACTGAGTTCTGAGTTCTGATGTCATTTGCGTTCTACCGCCGTCCGGAATTACTGACGAGAACGAAAATCAGTTGGATCCTCTGTGCACTGGTAGATGTGTTATTGTATTAGTCGTTGGGCGTCTCATACACGAAACAAGTATCGCGCATCGCACCGCCAGGGGCCAGTCCCTACGACGAGACTCTGCCTTCATGTTCTACTTGACCCAACACAATCCATGTACATGGTACGTTTACCGCTTTACCACCGCCTCTCAGGCATATGACTAGAGGCGTTCGCCCCTTTTGACCGTGCCGCGTAGTGTTGCTACGCGAACGATACGAAAAGAATTGGACCAGCGTACAAGGTTCTTTGAAAGACGATGCGAACTTGTTCGTCCAGCACACCGGGAACAAATCTGCGACTGCGACGTGTCAACTTGGATGGACAAAATTAGTCTTTTGGGCACCTTTTTCTATAGACATTCTACTCCACCCAGGAGCCGTAGATCTCCGCGGTCTTGAGTCAGCCAAAAGTTAAACCCATAAGCTTTGGGTCTATCCTTTCCAGAGGTTCCTACTTGCTGGCGCGTCAACGGCATCTCTCACAACGCTGTGAAGACCAACTAGATCTCCTTAGATATCGGATCCGTGGCAGTCGTAGTCCATTGGGAGATACCTCTGTAGCAAAACCTTGAAAGTCCCGATATGCGCACACGGCGGGCATTGTTTACCATGTCGAGCCCGAGGTTTCAGGATTTTCCGAATGGAATTGGATCGCACTCGCAAGATGCCTGTAGCGACTGCTACTCGAAGTAGTCATGTCGATGCAACAATGTCGAATTCTTGTCCATCGTCTGATAGTTGTCTTCTCGTATAAAATGCTACCAGTCGCCCCTCGACCGCTCTCTTCACACAACCATCTGCATGTCAAAACCGCGCATTCGCCCGTCGACCTTACCTGTTTCCGTAGCCAAATGGCTTCCCCGTCTCAGCTCGTTGTTCCCATTGACGGACGGTCATAACACTGCGACTTTGAGATCACTCCCTGCTCCCGGCTCGCTGAGAGATGCTCACGACGCGGCCTGCGCCTGGTTTTTAGGCCCCAAGGCTGAGAATGCCGACCACTTCATGACGTCTGTGGAAACTATTTTGAACGATGTCATACAGTCCAGGAGGAACTTTGCCCCAGAAGATGAGGTTTGTATTCGTCTTCTCAGCGATAGTCGGCGACCTCATCCTGGTACTCTCGTAGGATTTCGTCGACGCCGAAGCTATCTCCTCATCCGCGTACAAGAAAAGTATGTCCAAACTGAGGACTACTCTCACTCTCCTTTCTAGGCTACTCCCTCAGCACTGCGTTCCCTTCTATTCGCCCCGGTACATGGCTCACATGGTGGCTGATGTTTCCATGCCCGCTACCCTTGGATACCTTATGGGACTCATGTACAATCCCAACAACGTCGGCGCAGAGGGCGGTCCTATTACCCATGTCATTGAACACGACGTTGGGCAACAGCTCTGCAACATGCTGGGGTTTCATACTCAGCTAGGTGACAAGCTACGACAAGGCCGCCCGACAGCGTGGGGACATATCACCTGTGACGGCTCCGTTGCGAACTTAGAATCGATGTGGTGAGATCTTCGAATTGATAGTAGCGAAACCTTATTGAATGCTGATGTGTCTCGCTATACTAGGGTCGGTGAGCATCGTCACGCCGTATCTTCACCTGTTCTGGACTTACTCGTGCACAGCGCGGAACCTGAAATTCTATTCACTAGCATTGAGGAGAGCGTTCGACAATGAGCCATCCCTTGCGCACGTTGCTGCACATTTCAGGATCAGGCTTTGTACCGGACAAGAAAAGCTCTTCGCAGAGTGTGACACCTGGGAACTTCTCAACTTGGCTCCGGACGAGGCAGTGTCTCTCACAACTCGCATCTCCGAAACATTTGGGCTTTCCACGCCAGCCTTGCAGGCCGTATTGAACAATTATCTCGTCCAAACTACGGGAAAGGACGATCTTGAGAAGTATTTCGGGATTGATCAGACGCCACAGTACTTGTGCCCCAAAACTACGCATTACTCGTGGCCGAAAGGTGCTGGTGAGTTATGCATTTCGGCTTCCGAGCCACTGGAGATGAAAGCTCACCTGGCTCCGAAAGCGATCACTGGAATAGGATCGACAAACATGATACGCGTCCCCGTCGACGAACAAGCGCGAATAGATTGTCAAGCCCTAGACACCCTCCTCGCAGACTGCGTAAAGTACCGCCAGGCAGTGTACGCGGTCGTCGTGATTATGGGCACTACAGAGCATGGTTCCGTTGACCCTCTCTCCAAAATCCTGGCTTTACGGCGGAAGTATCAACAGCACGGGTTGTCATTCTTAATACACGCAGACGCAGCCTGGGGAGGTTACTTTGCGTCAATGCTCGTGCCAAATCCTGGCCTCACAGGCAGCGAAAGTCATCTTGACGATCCAACGTTGTTTGTCAACGCACACACTGTAAACGAGCTACGCCACCTACGTCACGCGGATTCCGTCACTCTCGACCCTCACAAGAGTGGGTACACACCGTACCCCGCAGGTGCCTTGTGTTACCAGGACGGTCGACTGAGGTACATGGTCACCTGGAACAGTCCCGTCATAGGATTTGAGGACGAGAGCCTGAAAATGGGTGTTTATGGTATCGAGGGAAGGTATGTCCTAGTGCCATACGCCACCCCTCGATTGCTAAGTGCGGATATTTCATTTTCATCAGCAAACCAGGTGCAGCACCTGTAGCTGCGTGGCTTGGTCACGAAGTCATTGGTCTTCACAGTGGTGGCTTCGGCTACCTTCTAGGACAATCTGTTTTCGCATCCACTAAGGTAAAGTCCTGTAGCCTCTGTCTATAACGCCATATTTACAAGAAAGCTCTCACCACAAGATGTACGGCCACTGGGCAACTATGTCGCTTGACCACCCAAATCTTCTAGTCATCCCCTTCCGAATGCTGCCGAGTGAAATGCGGCCAGACGCATCTGCAGAAAATGTAGACGAGGAGCGTCGTTACATACGGGACGTTCTCCTCAGGCGCACCCGGGAGGAGCTTGCCAACGACCCCAAAGCATGTGCTCTCATGCGTCAGATGGGTTCGGACCTCGTAGTCAACGCCTTTGCATGCAATTTCCGTGTTGACGGCGTCGTTAATAAAGACATCTCGGAGGCAAACGATCTCAACGCCCGCATTTACAACAGACTTTCGTTCAAATCTATATCCGAAAAACTCGATGATCAGAAAGTCATCATCATGTCAAGCAAACTGTCACAAGAAGGATACGGAACATGCCTCACAAAGTTCAAGCGACGCATCGGCCTTAGTGGACAAGAAGACCTTTTCGTCCTCGTGAACGTCTCTATGTCACCATTCGCTGCCAACTTCGCGCACGTCCTCGCCGATGCATTTCGCCAGGCCGCAGAGGAAGAAGTTAAGGTGTGAACTAGTTCGTTGTAACGGCGATCTTTGGAGTGACCTATTTCCGCGCGAACAGATTTCTGTAGAACGTAACCGACTCGTACCTGCTCGAAGAGCGTTCGTTCTGCAGGGCAATGGCCCGATCAGCTTGGTCCATATGCCCTATTTTGGTGCTTCAAGTCAGCGTCAACAATGCATTCTAAATGGGGAATTATCGGGCGCTGGTCTCAAGGCTTACACTGAAGCGAAAAGAGCAGATCCTACGGCTACCTATGTGGCGTGCACGTTGAAAGGGGAGGACCTTTCCACCATTGTAAAGCGGAAATCCCTCAGGTGTATGATTTCCAAACTGACAGCCGAGGGGTACGTTGTGATGTTTAAATAACACTGTGACCGCAGGCGTTCCTGATGTGACACACTTGTAGGATAAGCGCTGTCTCAGAGGGGCAGATTACGAAGATCAGCGTCCTCAAATACCGACCGCTGAGTTCTCGCTATCTCGACCCAACCTATCCATCAAAAATGCCCTTTTACCTTTACGGCACAGCACAAGAAATGCACATCGATCATGTGCTCCTTCGGGTTCCAAATGCTCAGCTGTCTGCAGGCGAAGTAACCGTTGAGCTCCTGGGGGGAGACAGATCTGTGTTTCTTGCTGGGCTAAAAGGCGGTCTCATCGCGGTTGCAGACGCTGTTCCAGAGCTCCTAATGCAACCACTTAGCGCAAACGGTCTTAAGTCCTTCTTCCATCCCGGAGCGAAACTCGCCGTCTCCATTTACCATGATCAGAACGCTGCCCGATCCCAAGGACCTGGCCTTTGTGATCAACTTGGAGACCCTATCACACGTGGCATAATCACTTTTGGTGACAACACCTTTGCTGATGCATACATGATCAATGCCGACGCCCCTACCGTCATGCTACAAGCGCCGAAGAAGAGCCTCACAATCCCTGAAACGACACCGTCCTCGCAGGACCACCCACTTTTCCGTGGCTACGGGCCAGGAGGGCCAAGAGAACAGCTTTCATCCCCCGAAAGGGCAAAAACTTGGCGCAATATGTGGAATGAAGCCCTCACAGGTCAGTTGTCGAACACTGACTCAAGCACAAGTTCGCCCGTGTCCACGCCGTCAGAGACAGAGAAGGGCGATTACTTCCCGAGTCTCGCACAGTTTGGTCTCCGACATTTTCTCTCTTTCCAGGGCTAGTGCATCTTCCGATTACTCACCTTATTTCCAATAATTCGTGGCACTCGCCGGGTGTCAATCTTTTCTGGTGTCCTGACTGAAATGGTATTGTACTGACAATGTGTTTCCCGTAAGTTTACAATATCGTGC
>WNGR01006065.1_pt1 | contig 12947 bp, 9 predicted proteins | sample 5407581 | NCBI WGS metagenome assembly WNGR01 (sample SAMN13153383, study PRJNA577476) | soil metagenome | isolation source: 80 cm soil or saprolite under Garry oak tree replicate 2 | place: USA:California | collected 2016-06-15 | reverse complement strand
TGTTTTTAAGGCTCCGAACCCTGCGTCCCCAAACGGTAACCTCGACTGCCCAATCCAAAATCGATTGCTCGCCTGAGTCAACACCCCCACGCGGCGACCACCGAGCCGCGCTGTCGCCTCATGCCACGGGCCCACGAAGCGAACCGTCACCGGCAGCCTGCGATAAATTCGCTTAAGCCTCCGCTCTGCGCTCCCCACCGCCCGCTCTTCAGCAATTCCAAAACTCAGTCCGAACTCATCCCGAAATCGCTGCGGAATCCACTCCGTAGTCAACGCGCGATACCAATACGGCGGATGAATCCAAGACCCTGCTCCCGCAAGCAGACTATGCGCCATCGAACGCGACTGCTCACTCACGCCGAGCGCATCAGAATTCTCCATCTCCCTGCAGTACGTAACGAACGCACTCCAGTCTTCCGGCAGTGCCTGTGCCGGCAGGCCGAACAACGCCGCCAGCGTTTTACTCTCCGCGTAATACGCGGCAAGCTCTTCGGCCTTCAACGGCGGCATCACGCATTCATACGCAATCACCGCGCTTTCAACCAGCGTGGCATATACCCAGCGCAAAGCAGCAATCTCGTTGGCCTCGTATGCCGAACCGCGCCGGTACGCCGCAATGTCTTCAGGCATCTTGCCCCGAATGCGCGTGTGCAGTGCGTAGAGATGCCGCGCAGCAGCCATCGCCTGATCCAGCGAACCGAAGATCATCGTGAACACAATGCGAAACGTATTGTGGAAACGCGCGATAGGCCTCGCCATCAGGTTCGAATGCTCCACCAGCGCTGTCGCTACCCACGGATGCGCAAGTTGCAGCAAAGCCGCACGGCCCGCGCCTAAAAACAACGCAGCCTCGCGATTGATCTTCCAAGTCACCGAATCCGGCCCAAAGATTCCTGCATTCGCATCCGCAGTGCCGCGCTCGACGTTCGCGAGCAGTTCCTCAATATCGACACGTGAAACCAGCGAGCGGCGCTCTTCGTTTTGAGTGAATCCCATATGGATTGAACTCGCGCTCAGCTACTTCGCAGCAGCCTTGAGCATCGCCGCCAGGCTGCGGTCCACATCGTCTTTGGTCGTGGCCCACGAAGAAACACTGATGCGCATCGCTGTCTGCCCCTGCCACACGGTCGAACCGCACCAGCACGTTCCCTCCTGTTGCAGCCGCCCGACTGTCTGCAGCGTCTTTTCCGGGCTCCCAAACGACACCAGCACTTGGTTGATGACCACGTCGTTCAGCACTTGGTACCCTGCGGCACGCAGCCCGGCGGCAAACCGCTTCGCGTGGCTCGAAGTTCGCTCCACAATCTCCGCAATCCCTGATTGACCGAGAGACCGCAGTCCCGCCCACAATTCCACTCCCCGCGCCCGCCGCGAAAGCTCAGGGTTGTAGTGCGACGGTTCGCGCTGCTCGTTGTGATCGGCCTGCGCCAGGTAAGCCGCCTTCACGCTCATCGCCCCGCGCAGCGTCTTTGGCTCGCGCACCAGGGCGATGCCGCAGTCATAGCCGATATTGGGCCACTTGTGCCCATCGGTCGCCCACGAGTCCGCCTGTTCAAACCCTTTAGTCAGCCGCCGGTACTCCGGTGAGGTGGCCGCCCATAAACCGAACGCACCATCCACATGAATCCACGCCCCGGCCGCACGTGCGTCGGGGCAAATCGCACCCGCCGGATCGAATGCTCCCGTATTTACATTGCCCGCCTGCAGGCACACGATGGTCTGCTCATTCAAATGCGGCAACGCATCCGCGCGCATTCGCCCCTGCCCATCCACCGGTACGCGAACAATCCGTTTGCGCCCCAGCCCCAGCATGCCCAGCGCTTTGAGCAACGAGCTATGCACCTCTTCGCCCACCACCACCGTAATCTCAGGCGCGCCAAACAGCCCATCGTTCTCCACATCCCAGCCGGCACGTTCAAGCAGCGCATGACGAGCCGCTGCCAGCCCGGCGAAATTTGCCATCGTTGCACCCGTGACCACCGCCCCGCCGCAGCCCTCTGGAAGTCCCAGCAACTGCCGCACCCAATCGATCGCCGTCCCCTCCAGCGCAATAGCCACCGGCGACTGCACCTGAAACGCCGCGTTCTGGTCCCACGCACTAACCAGCCACGCCGCCGCCATCGCCGCCGGCACGCAGCCGCCGTTCACAAAGCCGAAGTAGCGACCGCCGCCGTTGGCCACGGTCGCAGGCGACCCAAAATTGGTCAGCAGGTGCAGCACCGCCTCCGGGCTGGTCGGCCCCGGCGGAAGAGGTCCGCACAGCGCACTCAGCGCGGCAACGTCCTCCGGCCGCGGTGCCACCGGCCGCGCATTCACGCCTTCAAGATAATCCAGAGCGTCTCGCGCCGCGTGTTTCAGCAAAGCCGCGCGTGCGGAGGAGACCGATTCAGAAGATGGAGACGGGCGAGAAGAAGCCACTGACATGGCTGGAGTTTAGCACTGGGCATGGGACGGGGTTGAAAGTTTCTCGAACACTGGTTAAGATAACTTAGCAGGAAAGAGAATCAAGTGATCACCAAGACTATCTTCGAAGCGAAAACAAATCTCTCTGAGTTGCTCAAGCAGGCCCAGCGTGGTGAAGTTGTGATCATTACCTCCGGCCGCGACAAGACTCCAGTGGCGCGTCTCGAAGCGATCTCTCCGACAAAAAAGAAGCGTATTGGAGCCCTTGAAACGCCAGGGTTCGTCCTATCTGAACAATTCTTCGAGCCGCTGCCGGAAGAGGAACTACGCCTCTGGAATGAGGGCGGGGAATGAAGGTTCTGCTCGACACCTGCACATTGATTTGGGCTACTCTTTCGCCGACTTCCCTCAGCGGTGAAGTGCACCAAATCATCGCCGACGAAAGCAATGTGATTCTCGTGTCGGCCGCTTCGGCATGGGAGATCGCCACCAAAGTTCGCCTGGGAAAATTGCCGGGCGCCGAGAAACTTGAGCGCGATTACCTCGATGTAATGGAAGACGCCGGCTATACCCACCTTTCGATCGACGCAGAATCCGCCCTCCGCGCCGGACGCCTGCCAGCCAACCATCGCGACCCCTTCGACCGGATGATCGCGGCGCAGGCGCTCGGACTGGATATCCCCATCCTCAGCCCCGATCCGCTGCTGGATTCGTTCGGGACACGAAGAATCTGGTGATTACCTCCGGTCTGTGCCGGTCCAACTCAGCTTGCCATTGAAATTCCCCGCAATTAGACGTATTCTAAAAAAGCAGACGAATTTGTCCGCCTGGTTTGCCGTGGGTCCGCCGGCTGGCGGAGAGATGAGTGGGCTTACAGCCCACTTTTTATTTGGGTCAAATTCCCGACAAATTTGCACTGTTTGCGTGGCATTTGAAGCCGCATTTTGGGCGGCGATCGAGGGCAATGGCGGTAAAGCTGGACGAAATTCGGAGTGCGGCACAGAGGGTGGCAGCCTCGCACGGGCTCGACGTCGTAGACATCGAGTTTCTGGGCCCGGCCAAGGAGCGTACCCTCCGCGTCTACCTCGAAAAAAACGCCGAGGGCCGCGAAAAGCTCAAGGCTGCTGTAGCCGCCGGAGCAGAAGGATTGCCGGAACGTCTGGTCGAAGGCACATTAAGCCCCGAACAGCTTTCCGGCATCACACATGAGGATTGTGCCGAGTTCAGCCGGGATTTCGGCGTACTGCTTGACGTGGAAGACTTGGTCCCCGGCGCCGAATATACGCTGGAAGCCAGTTCCCCTGGTCTCGATCGCAAGCTGACAAAGCCGGAGGAGTTCCGGCGGTTTGCGGGCAGCCTGGTGAAAATACAGACCTTCGAGCCGATTCGCAACAACCGTCACTGGCAGGGACGGCTCATCGCGGGAGCGGCCACGGAAGGCGGAATTGAAAGCGGCGCCGAGCAAACCATCACGCTGGATCTGGCCGCCGTGAAGCAGAACAGCAAGAGTCGGAAGACCGGCGTCAGCACGGTGGAAATTGCGTTTGGCAACATCGAAAAAGCGCAACTGATTCCGGAGATTTAGCCCGGTTCCACTGGACGCGAAAGAAGGGGACGTGGTTTGGTCCGTACCCTCCTCAACCATTCAACTTAACCGGTAGTTGGACGCATTTTGTCCCGCCGAACAGAACTGAGAGAGTCCGCAAGTATGGCGAGCGCTTTGTATCAAAGTATCGAACTTCTTAGCCAGGAAAAGGGCATCGACCCCGGCATCGTTGTCGGCGCCGTCGAGGAAGCCATCGCCCTGGCCACCCGCAAGTTCTACAAAACACAAGAGAACATGCGCGGGGAGTTGAATAAGGAAAATGGCGCCATTCTGGCCTATGTCTACAAGACAGTCGTGGCCGACGATGAGCCCGTCGAAGACCCGCTGAATCAGATCACGCTGACCGAGGCCAACACCCTGGCGCCCGGTGTCGAGGTAGGCAGCGAGATTCGCATCTATAAGGACACGACGCCCCTCGGCCGCATCGCCGCGCAGTTGGCCAAGCAGGTCATCTTTCAGAAGGTGCGCGAAGCCGAGCGCGATACCGTCTTCCAGGAATACGCTCATCGCGAAAAAGAAGTCCTGAACGCCACCGTGAAACGCATCGAGGGCCAGGACATCATCTTCGATCTCGGCAAAGCTGAAGCCCGCTGCCCCAAGCGCGAGCAGTCCCGCCTCGAGCAGTTCAGCATCGGCGAGCGTGTTCGCGTGGTGCTGCTCAAGGTAGACCGCGCCGCTAAAGGCCCGCAGGTAATCGTCTCCCGCGCGGCTCCCGAGCTGGTTTCCAACTGCTTCCAGTCTGAAGTGCCTGAGATTTACGACAACACCGTGGTCATCCGCGCCATCGCCCGCGAAGCCGGCGAGCGCACCAAGATCGCCGTCATGAGCCGCGATAAAGACGTGGATCCCGTCGGCGCCTGCGTCGGTATGAAAGGCATGCGCGTCCAGTCCATCATTCGCGAACTGCGCGGCGAAAAGATCGACATCATCGAGTACAGCGAAGAGATCACTACCTTCGCCGAAAAGGCCCTGCAGCCGGCGAAAGTCAGTCGCGTCTCTATCTCCGACTTGGGCGAAAAGCAGCTTGAAGTGATCGTAGACGACACCCAGCTCTCCCTCGCCATCGGCAAGAAGGGCCAGAATGTGCGCCTCGCTGCCAAGCTCCTGGGCTGGAAGATCGACATCAAGAGCGAAGAAGAGAAGCGTCAGGAAGTCGAACAGCAGATGCAGGCCATGGCCGGCGGAGCCACCACTCCCATCGAGCAGGTTTCCGAGCTGGGCGAAACCATCATTCAGAAACTCGTGGCTGCCGGAATCACCACTGTCGAAGGCTTGGCAGACATGACCCCCGAGCAGCTCGAGGAAATCCCGGGCATCGGCGAAAAGACTCTGGAACGAATCAGCGTCGCCGTGCGCCATTACTTCGGCCACTTTGAAGAAGGCGAAGAGGGTTATGTTGCGGAGCCGTCTGAAGGCTCCGCAGCCGAATCCGCCGCAGCCGACACTGAAATCCCGGCCACCGGCGAAGCCGAGATCGAGACGGTGCCCGCAGCAGCCGACACCGCCGAGGCCGAGCTTGAAAACTCCGCAGAGGTTTTGGAAGAAGCAGAGCTGACGCGTTCGGCCGAAGCGGAAAACGACAACCTTGAAACCGCCAGCACTGAAGAGATGGCCGAAGCGGAGGCGAAAGCTGACACTGAAGACCTGACCGCCGCGGAACTGGCCATCGAAAGCGTTCCGGATGCGGATGAAGCAGAAGCATCGGAATTGGAAGCGGAAGAGTTAGACGAAGATCAGGCGGCCAAAGAGGACGGCGCGTAATATGCGCCGCACTTTTATAGGCCATTCAAGCGATAATGGAAGTTCCAAGAGTGGAATCTTCAAGAGCAGCAGCCAATGCCATGAGGTAGCTATGAGCGACTAAGGGCTTTGGGTAGCACATTCTGAAAAGAGGCGGATGAGTAAGGTTCGAATCAACGATCTCGCACGCGAGATGGAAGTCAAAAGCCGTCAGATTCTTGACGTATTGGGAGAACTCGGCCTCGGCGAAGGCAAGACCCACTCCAGCTCAATTGAAGAGCATGAGGCTGAACGGGTGCGCGCGCAATTTGAGCGCGGAAGCCGCGCGGCTGGTCATGGAAACACCGCGGCATCGCGGGCCCCGCAAGGCATTCAGCCCAAAATTGACCTTTCCCACGTCTCCAAGCCTGGCGACGTCATGAAAGCCATTCTGGCAAAAAAGCAGGAAGCAGAAGCCGAGGCGCGCAGAGGCTATTCCCCGTCACGGCCACCATCGACAACCCCGCCTCAGGCCCCGGCCAAGGCTGCTCCACCCGCGGTTTCGGTAGCTGCACCGCCTGCTGCTCCCGCGCGCCCCGAGCCGCGCAAGATCATGCCCCCGGTGCGCCAGGCGCCCAACATCGTCGCGCCGCCCGCGCCGCCCGCCATCGCATCTCGTCCCCCGGCCAATCCTGTGGTTGCCAAGGCTCCCGCGGGCGCTCCCGCACCTGCCCGCCCAGCAGTCGCCGTGGTTCCGCCGCACGCTGCCGTGGTGGTCAAGCCCCCCGCGCCGCAAACTGCCCGCACACCGGAACCACCACCAGCGCCCGCCAAGCCTCACGCTCCGGCAGCGACGGTTGCCCCCGCTGCTCCTTCCACCCCGGTACAGGCCGCCCCGGTCGCCGTAGCGCCACCGCCCGCAGCGCCGGTGGTCGAAGAGGTTGCCGCGCCGGCAGTCGCTATGCCCGAGCCTGTTGACCAGCCGGCGCCCGCCATGCCCGCAGTTGAGGCTCCGGTTCCCGCTCAGCAGGCAGAGATTGCGGCCGCTGCGGATGAACAGGCCGCGCCGCCGCAGGAACGTGCGCATCATGTCGCCGCGGCTCCGCCAGCCCCTCCAGCGCGTCGCGTCGTCATGCCCCAGACCGGTCCGCGGCCGGTGTACAAGGCCCCTATTCTGCCCCCAGCCGCCGCCACACCACCGGCTGCAGCAGCGGCTCCTGGAGCCGGCATTCAGCGTGGCCGGCCCATCTTTGATCGCAGACCTGCCGGCGGCCCCGGCGGCAGCTATCCGCAGCGCACGGCTGGCGGAGCTCCCGGACAGGGTCAGTTCGCCGGCGGCCCACGCCCCAAGCATCCCACCCGCACCACACCTGGAGGCTATGCCGGTGCTGGTGGTCCTGGCGGAGCTCCCGGCGGCCGTCCTGGCTTCGGTGCACGTCCTGGCTTTGGCGGACCACCCCGTCCGGGCGGCTTCGGCGGTCCGCGTCCCGGCGGCCCCGGCGGCGCTCCACCGACAGGCGAAGCGCCTCGTCCGCAGCGTACCAACGCGCCCAAGGGCCGCGGTGGACGCCCCCAGTATCCCAAGACCAAGGAAGGCCCGATGAAGGGCTTTGTGCCGCCGCCGCGTTTTGGTGGTGCCGCAAACTTCAACACCGAGCCGCTCCCCATCACCCGCGAAATCACGGTGACCGAGGGCATCAGTGTCAAGGATCTGGCTGAAAAGCTCGAGATCCGCGCCAAGGACCTGATCGCCATCCTGCTCATGCGCGGGGTCTTTGTCACGGTGAACCAGTCTCTCGACGCCGAGATGGTCAAGGACGTCGCCGCCAAGTTCGGCGCCGGTGCCACCGTCATCAGCTACGAAGAAGAAATCGCCAACCAGGCCATCGAAGAAGTTCTCGAGGCTGAAAACACCGGCGAGCTTGAAGTGCCGCGTTCGCCCGTGGTCACCGTCATGGGTCACGTCGATCACGGCAAGACTTCGCTCCTCGACGCCATTCGCGAAACCGACGTCGCCGCAGGCGAAGCCGGCGGCATCACGCAGCACATCGGCGCGTACAAAGTGCGTTTTGCCAAGGAAGGCTCCCCTGCTTCCGGTCGCGAAATCGTGTTCCTCGATACCCCGGGTCACGAAGCCTTTACCCGCATGCGCGCCCGCGGCGCCAAGGTCACTGACATTGTCGTCATAGTCGTCGCAGCCGACGACGGCGTCATGCCCCAGACCCTCGAAGCTATCGATCACGCCAAGGCCGCAGAAGTTCCCATCATCGTGGCCGTCAACAAGATCGATAAGCCCGATGCCAACCCCGAGCGCGTAAAGAAGCAGCTTGCCGATCGCGGCCTCATCCCTGAAGAATGGGCAGCCGGCGGCGAAGGCACCGTGTTCGTCGAAGTCTCCGCCAAAAAGCGGATCAACCTCGACCTGCTGCTTGAAATGATCTGCCTGGTTTCGGATATCAAGGCTCCCAAGGCCACTCCGGGACGCAAGGCAGTCGGTTCGGTGCTCGAAGCCAAGCTCGATCGCGGTCGCGGCGCAGTGGCCACCGTGCTGGTCCAGGACGGAACCCTGCACCTCAACGACAGCTACATCGTCGGCAACACCTTCGGCAAGGTCCGCGCCATGTTTGATGATCGCGGACGCGCCCTCGAAGAGGCCGGACCCTCGACCCCGGTCGAAGTGCTCGGTCTCGAAGCCATGCCGGACTCCGGCGACACCTTCCTCGTCGTAGCCGATCGCGACAAGGCCAAGGGCATCGCCCAGTACCGCAAGATGAAGGAGCGCGAGGCACAGCTTGCCAAGAGTTCCCGCGTATCCCTCGAAGGGCTTGCCGAGCAGATTCGCCAGGCCGGAGTCAAGGATCTCGCCCTCATCATCAAGGGCGACGTCACCGGCTCCGTCGAAGTACTGGGTGATTCGCTGGTCCGCATGTCCACCGAGAAGGTGCGCGTCAAGGTGATCCACTCCGGCGTCGGTTCCATCACTGAAAGCGACGTCCTGCTGGCGACTGCCTCCAACGCCATCATCATCGGCTTCAACGTGCGCCCCGAGCGCAAGGCCGCTGAACTGGCACAGCAGGAAGGCGTCGAGATCCGCCTCCACTCGATCATTTACGAGTTGCAGGACGAGATGCGCCTAGCCATGATGGGCCTGCTCGAACCCACGTTCAAAGAGAACTACGTGGGCCGTGCAGAAGTCATCAACGTCTTCCGCATTCCCAAGGTGGGCACCATCGCCGGCTGCCGCGTACTCGACGGAGTCATCCGCCGCGACGTGGAGATCAAGGTCATGCGCGGAACCGAGCAAGTTTTCAAGGGCAAGATCGGCTCTCTCAAGCGATTCAAAGACGACGTCCGCGAAGTCACCAACGGCATGGAGTGCGGCATTGGCCTCTCTGGCTTCAGCGATCTGAAGGAAGGCGACATGATCGAAGCCTTCTCCACAGAAAAGATGGCCGCCGACCTCGGCGCCCTCACCTCCGCCAAAGCCTAACTCAACCCGGCTTCAAGCTAAAACGCCCGCTTCTCACCATGAGAAGCGGGCGTTTTTGCCGCCTACAACTTCAAATGAAGCCTATGCGATCCTCTACCTCTATAGGCTTGCAGCCGCAGATTTCTTGCGGCGTGCCACTGGCGTTCGCTTCGGCTGCTCTTGTTGTTCTCCTTTCACCGCATCGAGCCTTCTCGTCAAAACATCCACAAGCTCGCTTTGCCGCCGCTCTCGTTCTCTCGCATCGCCGATCGCGTCGATGCTTTGAATCACCAGCAGCCAGTGATTCCCGTACTCCAGAACGCCCTGCTTCGCTGCCGCCAGGCTGCGATAGTGATCTTCTCGCTGCTGAAATACTTTTTGAATGAAATACACAAACGCCGTGCTCACCGTAGTGATCGATCCGGCGGCAAACTCCCTCAGGAACAGCAACACTACTCCTGATGTCAAAGCGGCCAAACCAAGCACCACCGAAGCAATCCACAAGTAATACGTCAGCCTCGCCTGATCCGAGAGCGACATGTATTCGCGGTTGAGGTGGTCGCGGTAAAACTTCAATGTCTCCTGAATCTTGCTGTACCGCACCTGGTCGCCCTCAAAGAACCGCGTGCGCGACATCACGGTCTCCTGAAAGAATCCCGTAGGCGCAGGAATGGCGCGCAACTGCGTCACACCCACACTCTCTTCTGCGATCACCTGCGGCTTTCCAGCAAAGGCGGCTTGCGTCTGCCTCGTGTCCGTACGGGCCTTCACTTCCCTTCCCGCCTCCGCCCTTTGCCGAAGCGCAAGCAGTGTCGCATCCGCTGGCGCAAGATCCAGGCCCTCTTCAAGAATCAGCAGGCACTGGTCGAGAGCGTTGTTGTTCAGCGCATCTTCAGCATGCCGGCGAATCTCCAGCACTCTCGCATCGCGCTGATGCTTCGTGATGTGTTTCTCAGTCTCGGCCAGCAGCTTTCTGGCCTCGGCATGTTTCGCGTCCACCCTCAATATCTGGTAAAGCACGCTGCGGGCGCGCACAAACTGGTGCGCCTTCATCAGCCGCTCCGCCTCCGGCAACAGTTCCTGAATCTGACCCTGGCTCAGCTCCGCAATCACGATGGAGAGGTCGACCGCCATCTCCTGGGCGGTCCCATACCGGTCATCACGCGACTTGGCCAGGGCCCGGTCGACAATCGTCTGCAGCGATGCAGGAAACTCCTCGCCTGTGCTGTTGAGCGGAGGAGCCGGCTCCGTCACAATCTTCTGCAGTTGCTCAAAATCTGATCCCGTAAAAGGCAGGTGGCCGGTGATCAGCTGGTACAGCACCACGCCCGCCGCGAAGATGTCCGATCTGCCATCGATCGTCTCCCCGCGAATGCGCTCGGGAGCCATGTAGGCGCCGGTGCCAATGATGAGGCCAGATCGCGTGAGCTGCGAATCCCGCTCGCCCAGCCGCGCAATGCCAAAGTCCAGCAGCTTTGCCTTCCCGTCAGGCTGGACAAAGATATTGCCCGGCTTAACGTCTCGGTGAATGACGCCTTTCTGGTGCGCGTAACCAAGCGCCGAGCACACATCCTCCACGATCCGCAGCCGGTCCGGCATCGGCATCGGCTCTCCCACGCTCATCCGCTTATCCAGCGGACTTCCGCTGACGCACTCCATCACGATGTAGGGAAGCTGGTTATCGACCCCGATGTCATAGACCGCGACGATGTTGGGATGATTGAGCCGGCCCATGCTCTTGCCTTCTTCGTAGAAGCGCGCCAGCATCGAAGGATCGTCGGCAAACCCTCCCGTAAGAGTCTTGATGGCAACTTCTCTGCCCAGGGACTTATCCAGGGCCCGGTAAACGACCCCCATCCCACCTCGCCCAAGCACGGCTGTGACATCGTACTTGGCGATCCGTGTGATTCCGCCGGCTCGAGCCGTCTCCAGAAAGTCCATGTTCAGGCCGACCCCCAAACATCCCCATAATAGCCGCATATTCGAGTAACGTCAGATTTTCCGCCCTAAGCGGTAAACCCATGTCATTGCGCCCAGCCCGCCCACCAGGTTTCCCGCGATTACCAGAAGCGCGGAGTTCTGTTCCGCGACACCACACCCACCCTCGTCTTCCGCGCGAAATAACCGAACACCCCGCCCCTCTCCACCGTCTTAGCGAGTACAAAAGGAATGGCGCTCACAGCACGTTGTGCGATGTGCGCATAGTCTGGCCTCAGCACGGAGGGGAGCACACGACTTGACCACGGACGAAGAGGCCGAGTTTACCGCGTTTGTCCAGCGACAATCGCGCTTCGTCTTTCGCGTCGCTTATGCCGTCCTGCTCAACTCCCACGATGCTGAAGACGCAGTCCAGGAGACCTTTTTGAAGCTCTATCGCAACGGCGGATGGCACCACCTCGACAACGAACGCGCCTTCCTGGCACGCGTCGCCTGGAGAGTAGCCGTCGACCGCCGACCGCCATCGCACAGCTCCCACCGGCTCGGCATCGATTCCGACTCCGACACCAATCCCGTAGAAGATTCGCCGTCCCATGACCCTGGCCCTGAGCGGACCCTTCTGTCTGCCAACCAGCACGCCACCGTGCACTCCATGATCGATGCGCTGCCCGAGGAACTCCGCCTGCCTCTCGTCCTTTCGGCGTTTGATGAACTCAACTCCCGCGAAATCTCCGGCATCCTCGGCATTCCCGAGGGCACCGTCCGCACACGCCTGCAGCGTGCCCGCCAGGTTCTGCGCCAAAAGCTCGCCAACTTCCAGGCCCAATCCCAGGAGACTCGCTATGCCCGATAAAGACGATCTCGACCTCCTGCTCGACTCAGCGTTGTCTACTTACGCCGACCCCGGTCCGGACTCCGGCCTCGAACAGCGCGTCCTGTCTCGCATTTCCGCCGACCACCCCATGCAAGTTCGCGTCGGAGCTCAATCCGCACTCGCCCCGCGGCGCCGTTGGCTCCCCTGGGCGATTGCCTTGCCTGTCGCAGCTTGCCTGATTCTTTTCCTCGTCCTGGCTCACCAGCCAGCCAATTCCCCATCCAGGAATGCTCAAGAGGCACACGTGTCTGGACTGGCTCCTGTTTCTCCCTCTCCGGCAAAATCTCCACCGCCCGCAGCGCACAATGCGGCGCAAAACCGGCGCTCAGCATTCCGCACATCATCGCCTTCCGCTGTTTTGTCAGCTAACCGCCTCCTGCCCAAACGCGAGGTATTTCCTTCTCCCCAACCCCTCACTCCGCAGGAGCAGGCCTTTGCCATCTTTGCCGTTCAAGGCCCCGAGCCCGACCGCAAAGCCCTTGCCGAGGCACAACAACAAATCGATGCTCCTCTCAGCATCGCCGCAATACACATTCCACCTATCCAATCGCCCGACCAGGGCGCGAACTAAGGAGACTCAAATGCGCAAGATGGTTCTCTATTGCTGCCTTCTACCTTTACTCCTGGGCGGTGGACTATTCGCCTTCGCTCAGGACGACACAACGCCCCAGGGCGCGCCCAAGGCACAGGAAACTCCCAAGGCGCCGACCGCGCCGGCGCACTATTATCACGTTGATTTCGTGGTCCAGGAGCTTGGCTCCGACGGCAAGCCGGTAAACAGCCGTTCGTACACCACAACAGTCAACACCGGTTCCCACGAATTTATCTCGGTTCGCGCAGGCTCCAGGATTCCTGTACCAACGGGGCCGGGGTCAAGCCTGCTCCAGTACATGGATGTCGGCATCAACATCGACGCCCGCGATGCCCACGAAATCGGC
>WNGR01006064.1_pt1 | contig 12948 bp, 12 predicted proteins | sample 5407581 | NCBI WGS metagenome assembly WNGR01 (sample SAMN13153383, study PRJNA577476) | soil metagenome | isolation source: 80 cm soil or saprolite under Garry oak tree replicate 2 | place: USA:California | collected 2016-06-15 | reverse complement strand
GGCGGCCCGCCCTGGCGCGGCTGCCGCACCACCGCGGCGAAAGCGTCGATTTCGGCCTTGCCGCTTAGCACATCGACACGGATGAAATTGATCTCCGGCAGAAAGACGCTGTTTTCGTTGGCGTCCTGCGCCCAGGAGATGTCGTAAGCCGCGCCGCCGCCCGAACCGTTGTAGAGTGCGCGGATGTCGTCCAGCGTGGCGCCGGCGAAATCGCTCTGCATCACAGCGGGCGCCAGCGGGAGATGGAAATCGCCGCTCCCGTCCGTCGGCGGGAAACTGTCCACTGAGGGCGCGAGCGCGGGATTGAGCAGATAAAAGCTGACGCCGTCGCGGCTCACTGAGACGCGCGTCGCGCCGGCGCTTTGCGTGAAGAGCGAGCCATCCGTCGCGGGCGTCCCGATCCAGTTCGTGACCGTGAAAAAGGCGTTGCCGAAAATAATGAAGTCGAATCCGTAAAGATTGTTCGGATGATTCAGGATCGGTGTATGGAACTGCACCACCAGCGAGCCGCCCGCCCCGATGGAGACGATCTGGTTGGTCCCGTACGGCGGATCAAACGGGTCGGTCGCGTCTCCGTACGGATTGATACGGGACGGTTCGCCGAGGGCCACGTCCGGATTGGTGAAACCCGGCGCAAAGCCGAGGCCGGCGTCGTAGCTGATTATCTCGTCCGCGAAGGGAGAGGCGGGGGATGTGAAGACAAAGCTGGCCGCGGCCAGCGCCAATAGATGAACTTTGAACATGCGACTGATCTTTCAATGGTCCTGCGTCGAGGCAGGACGGGTCTATGATTGAGAGACCAGCGCGAAGTCCGAAAATGGAAAAACCTTCAGACTCCGGCAAAACGGCGAATGAAGGCATTCAACTCGAGTCCGCTGGCAAACGGTCCAGCGGCCTGGTCTCATCCTTCTCTTTGTCGGAGAAGTCGGCGGCCCAAACAGGCCGCCTGACGAGCACAGCTAAACCGATATCCTGACTTCGGGTTTGACCTCACTCCCGCCTTCCCAACCCCGCCTGGGGGCGCCAGGCGGCGATCAGTGGCATGGTGGGAGTTTGTAGCCCGTTACAGTGGCGCAACCGTCCCCGATTTTCACGGGGTTTCCTGACATTTAGCTGCAACTGCGGGATGGCGAACCATCCCTGATACTTTCAAAGAGCTGGGTGATCCTGCATCGGGGCAGCTCATTTTGGCAAGCACAAAATTCTCGCGCCAGAGGGGGACCCCGAGAAAGATGTTTTCCTGCGCTTACGGAAAGAGTATAGTTCGGGCATGAAGCAGTTTACGGCGATCATTCATCGCGGCGAACCTGGCGAGGGAGGTTTCTGGGCGACTTGCCTTGAGGTGCCCGGCGCCATTGGACAGGGCGAAACGAAAGAGGAGTGCCTCCAAAATCTCCGTGAAGCGATTCAACTTCTGCTGGAAAGCGAACGAGAAGAGGTTTTTCGGCTCGACCCCCAAGCCGAAACCGCAGAATTGCTGCTGGCGTGAAGCGGCGGGCGTTGCTCAGCCATCTTCAGGAGCATGGGTGCGTGTCTGTCCGTGAAGGGGGGGAGCCACTCGCTTTGGAGCAACCCGCAGACTGGCCGAAAGGAAGCGATCCCGCAGCATAGCGATATCAAGAAGCACCTGGCGCGTTCGATTTGTCGGCATCCCTCCCTGCCCGTTCCACCAGGCGATTAAGGGCCACCAGTACGGCGAGCGGGAAATCAGCGCCGTCAGCGCCAAACATCGCGAGCGCGTTGCCGGCGACAGGCATTGGCGCTTTGGCCGAACGGGCTTGCACGAAGAAACCAACGCCACCAGACACTCTCAAATGACCTCGATCGCGTAGGTGGTCATCCAAATATCGTGCTGTCGGAACCGGGACTTCAATTGCTCCTTCAAATCTGAAAAGAATCGCCGGTTTTCGGGGCGATCAGGGACGTCAACAAACACGCGCACCAGTTCATCACGGAACTCGGCTTCCTGATGTTGCCAGATGCCATGGATGATCTGGGTTTCCCACGAAACGGCCCCAAAGCGCCGGCGCAAGTCCACCAGGGCATCGCCGATCAGTGTCCACGGCACCGGCTCTCCGTCATTGAACTTCAGCGGGAGCAGGATTTCGTAGCGACGCGAGTTGCTCATAGGTGGCAGGCCCTTCGACGGTGAACTTTATGCCTTGCTGCGCCAAGTGAGCCAGAGCGGCCTCCGGCACCAGGGTTTCGCCGGTGCCCCAGCTTTTGCCGGGGAACCGCGTCGCCAGAAACCCCAAACCGCGCCGCTCTGTCTCGGAGTCGGGGAACCGAATAATAATCATGCCTCCATCATAACGCTTCCCTGCGCTTGCGCAAGCGTTCGGGCGCTGTCGGGCGAGCTTCGCTCTCCTCGTCTTGCTCCAGCCATGGCAGGGGCCGCAGCCGGCGGCACGCGACGCTCTGAAGTGCTCACAAATCTGCTCCCGCGCAGAAATCCTGCTGAAACCCCAATCATGGCTTCACGGACAGCTCGGAGGTATTGAGCAACATGCTGACAAAGCGTTTGGCCTGGGGCGTGAGGATGCGGCCTCGGCGCAGCACGACTCCGTAGGCCCGGCTGGCAAAGAATTCACCCGCCGGAATCACCTCCAACTTCTGTTCTCCCGTGATGCCAATGCTCATAATGATGGAAATGCCCAAGCCGAGTTCGACGTATTTCTTGATCACTTCCCACCCACCGACTTCCATCGCCACCTGGTAGGCAAGCCCGTGCTTTTTGAACGTGCTGTCCACCAGCCCCCAGGTGCTGAGATTGCGGGGCGGCAGGATCAGCGGATACTCGCTGATGTCTTCCAGGGTCAGCTTCTGCTTCCGGGCCAAGGGATGCCCCAGACAAGTAATCACGACCGCTTCGTAAGACACCATCGGGTGGAATTCAATGTCCGCCGGGACGTTCGGCAATGGCCCGACGGCAAAATCCACCAGCCCAGTCCGCAGCCGCTCCAGGCCTTCCAGGCCGGTAACGTTGTGGAGGCGCAGCTCAATTTTTGGATGGGCCGCACGAAAGGCGCCGACGTGCCTGGGCAACACGTAGAGAATCGTGGACCAACCGGCCGCAATCTCGATTCGCCCTTCATCCACCTCGTTGCGGCGTTGCTTGAATTGTTCGTCCAGATGCTCCAACTGCTCCACCAGCGACCCGGCCATCTCAAAGAGCAGTTGGCCCTCATGCGTGAGCCGGATCTTGGAACCCTGCCGCCCGAACAGTTTCACGCCCAATTCGCTTTCGAGGGATTGAATCTGCTGCGAAACCGAGGGCTGGCTCAACCGCATGCGCTTGGCCGCGTTCGAAACGCTGCCGGCGGCCGCGGCGTAGCAGAAGCCGCGCAGTTGCTGAAACCGATTCTGCTTGTACCGATGACTGGAATCACCCATAGGCTCTCAGCAGAACGCGGCCATTGGCTTCGTCAATACGCGGTATTGAAGCTGCCGATTTTGTGATCCACGAAACCTGGTTTACAGACATAGCATCCGACATGACCACCATGCGAACAAACAATGGCTTGGAAATGACCTTTGTCCCAGGCCAAGGTCAAGACGATATTCTCACGCCCGAGGCGCTGAGTTTCTTCGTCGAGTTGCAACGAGAGTTCAATCCTCGCCGCCTGGAGTTGTTGCGGGAGCGGAAAATTCGCCAACAGGCAATCGACCGCGGCGAATTGCCGCAATTTCTCCCGGAGACCAAGCGCGTGCGCGAGAGCGATTGGCGGGTCGATCCGGTGCCCGCTGACTTGCAAGATCGGCGCGTCGAGATCACCGGGCCGGTGGACCGTAAGATGGTGATCAATGCTTTGAACTCCGGCGCAAGGTGCTACATGGCGGACTTCGAGGACTCGCATGCTCCGACCCGGGATGCCACCCTCGATGGACAAATCAACGTCCGCGATGCGGTGCGCGGCACGATTGAATTCGTCAGCGCCGAAGGCAAGCGCTACAAACTCAACGAGCGAGTGGCGACGTTGTTGGTGCGTCCGCGTGGCTGGCACTTGCCCGAGAAACATCTCCGCGTGGACGGCGAACCGGTTTCGGCAAGCCTGTTTGACTTTGGCATGTACTTCTTCCACAACGCCCGTTATCGTCTCGAACGCGGCTCGGGGATTTATCTCTATCTGCCGAAACTCCAGCATCACCTGGAAGCCCGCTTGTGGAACGACGTGTTTGTCAAAGCGCAAGCTCTGCTCGGCATTGCTCAAGGTACCGTCAAGGCGACGGTGCTCATCGAACACGTCCTCGCCGCGTTTCAGATGGAAGAAATACTTTATGAACTGCGCCATCACAGCGCGGGTCTGAATTGCGGCCGGTGGGACTACATTTTCAGTTACATCAAAACCTTCGCGAAACACCCGGAGTTCATTTTACCGGACCGCGCGCAAGTCACGATGACGGCTCCGTTCATGCGGGCCTACGCGCTGGCTTGTATCCAGGCGTGCCACAAGCGCGGCGCCTTCGCGATGGGCGGCATGGCGGCTTACATCCCGGTAAAGACGGACCCCGCCGCCAACGAGAAAGCACTGGAAAAGGTGCGCGAGGACAAACGCCGCGAAGCCACCGACGGACACGACGGCACCTGGGTCGCGCACCCGGGGTTGGTTCAAATCGCCACCGAGGAATTTGACAAAGTTCTTGGCGAAACCCTGAACCAGATCGATCGGCGAGGGGAGAATATCGACGTCACCGCGGAACAACTGCTCGAAGCACCCAAAGGCACGATTACCGAGGAAGGACTGCGCTACAACATCCGAGTGGGCATTCAATACCTCGAGGCCTGGCGCGGCGGTCTCGGTTGCGTGCCGCTCTACAATTTGATGGAAGACGCCGCCACCGCGGAGATCTCCCGCACGCAAGTCTGGCAATGGGTACACCACGCTCGGGGCATCCTTGAGGATGGGCGCAAAGTCACGCTGCCAATGGTTCGCGAATTGATGGGACAGGAATTGGAGCGCATCCGCGGCGAACGGGGCGACGAACGATTCGAGCGAGGTCACTTTCGAATGGCCACCCAGCTCTTTGATGAACTTGTGGCCAGCGAGTGCCTGGAGGAGTTCCTCACTTTGAAAGCCTATCAACTGCTCGATTAGACCACTTAAACCGGCCGCTCAAGCCAGAGGAAATTTTAGAAGTAACATGCAAATCGACAATCAACCGATCAAAGCCCGCAACGGCGAGATGAAGGAACGCCACGCCGCCCGCAACGCCCACGCGAAACCAAGCCTTATTCCCGCCGAGGAAATCCGCGCGCTCGAAGACGCCTGGCGCACCGATCCACGCTGGCGCGGAGTGATTCGCAATTACGTTCCCGAGCAAGTCCTCCGGTTGCGCGGCACGATGAAGATCGAGCACACCATCGCCGACCGCATGTCACGCAAACTCTGGCGCTTGTTGAACCAGCAGCCCTACCTCAACGCGCTTGGCGCGGTGACGGGAAACCAGGCCGTCCAAATGGCTCAGGCGGGATTGAAGGCCATCTACATGAGTGGCTGGCAAGTCGCGGCGGACAACAATCTTTCCGCCAGCATGTATCCCGATCAGAGTCTCTATCCTTCCAACAGCGTGCCGCTGGCGGTTCGGCGCATCAATAAGGCGCTCCAACGCGCGGACCAAATCCAATGGCTGCGTGGCGAAGACAAGTTCGATATGTGGGCCCCGATCGTCGCTGACGCCGAGGCCGGCTTCGGCGGCGCGCTGAACGCTTACGAACTCATGCTGCAAATGGCCGAGGAAGGCGCCGCCGGCGTTCACTTCGAAGACCAACTCGCTTCCGCCAAGAAATGCGGTCACATGGGAGGCAAAGTGCTTGTGCCCGCGTTCGAGTTCATCCAAAAACTCACCGCCGCCCGCCTCGCCGCGGACGTCGCCGGCGTACCCATGGTGCTGGTGGCCCGCACCGATGCCGATTCGGCGAAACTGCTCACCAGCGATTTCGATGAACGCGACAAACCGTTTCTCACCGGCGAACGCACCGAGGAGGGTTTTTTCCGAATTCGTTCGGGCATCGAGCTGGCCATCGCGCGCGCGCTGGCCTACGCGCCTTATGCGGATCTGGTCTGGTGCGAAACCAGCACGCCCGATTTGCACTATGCGCGCGAGTTCGCCGAAGCGATTAAGCGGGTCCATCCCGACAAGCTGCTCGCTTACAATTGCTCCCCCTCATTCAATTGGCGGGAGAACCTCGACGACCGAACGATCGCGCATTTCCAAAATGAACTCGGGGCGATGGGCTACAAGTTCCAGTTCGTCACGCTGGCCGGATTCCACGCGCTGAACCTCAGCATGTGGGAACTGGCGCGCGAGTACAAGGAACGGCAGATGGCGGCTTACACCGAATTGCAGGAACGGGAATTCGCCGCCGAACTCGACGGCTACGGCGCGGTCAAGCACCAGTCGTACGTTGGCGCCGGCTACTTCGATGAAATCACCAGCATCTGCGGCGCGGCGTCAACACTCGCGTTGAAAGACTCAACGGAAGAAGCGCAGTTCACCGCCGCCGGCATACAACACGAGCATGTTTAACAGCCTGTTTGAAAACGCCACTTCCGGTAGCAGCCGAGGTAACGAGGCTCAAATTTCCTCGGAAACAGAAGCGATGGAGAGCCTCCTCACGTCGGCTGCTACTTTCTGAACGGGCTGTTAACCGATCCTGGTTTTTACTCGCTTGGCATACTTTCTCAGAGCGTGTTTTGAAAACCGCCCGGTCAGGGGACCGGGCCTACAAGGGTGCCGAAATCGCATTGTTTCCTGTAGGCCGCGTGCCCTCACGCGGCGCTTTGGTGGATTTCTAAAACACGCTCTCACCAGTTCACATCGGCCTTCTCCCCTTGGGAGAGGGAAATCCCGCAGCCGCGTGGAGTGATTCCGATAAGCGCGGCTGCCGAGGACAGCGGACTTGTTGTTCCCCGCTCCTTGTGGAGCGGAGCAGCGCGCGGCGGCGTGGAGTGATTCCATTAGCGTTCGCCGTGCCGGGACCTCAGAGCCGCTGTTCCTTCTCCCTGGGGCAGAGGGCCGATGCGGCTGCCGCAACAGCGAGACGACCCAAGAAAAGAAAATACGTTGGGAACGACAAAATCTTTACCTGTTGACACGCGCCATAATGGGTGACCCATTTACGTGTCGGCGGCGGGATTCTTCTGTTTAGCGGCAAGCATGCGGTCAACTCATGCCGCCTCCCTTTCATCGCGCGCTGACGGTCAATTCGCGTGCATGCGTGATTTCCCGTCGGCCCACTGGTCGCACCTGATTCGCTTCCAATGTCACTACTGCCGCGGTTTTGCCGTCGAGCGTGGTAAACTCGACTTCGTAGGCAAGTGCGTCGCCGTAAAGATGCACCACCGTGCCTACATCTCCAGCCTCAAGCCCTTCAGCGGGCACGTGCGCGGTCAGCACCACGCGTTCGTGTTCTTTAATCATAATTGCCTTTCACTCTTCATGCGGATACGCCGTCACCAGTCTCGGCGAATCGTGTCCACGGTCAACAATCCAGATCGTCCGCACCACCGGCGCTTTGCCGCTTGGCGATGCGATGCGCCCGTCCAAAACATACTTCCGTCCATGGGAACATTCCAGGCTTTTGGAAATTTCCGCTGTGCTGGCCAGATTTCCGAACGCGGTGGCCAAGCCCTGCCAATCGCTCCGGCTAAACCCAAGTCCAAGAAAGAACGCCGCCTTGCCGCCGTTATCGGGGTGCGCCGGGTTCAGCAGGTAATCCAAAATCTTCTCCTTTTCGACGACTCCCAGATGCGCGTTTGGGAGTTTCACCTTCCTCCCTCCTCCACGGTTTTTATTTCCGCGGGCGTCAGGCCGCAGGGCACACGCGCCAACTCGCCTATCTCCCGCTCCAACGCGCTCGTGTCCTCACCGAGCGAGACGCCGAAGCGGCCGCGCCGATTTGTGGCCGGTTCATTCGTGATGACCTTGAGCTCGGATGACATTGCGGCGGAGGCTACCGGCGATTCCGTCATGGTTCAACTCGATTGCGGCGGACAGTTTGCTCCGAACTCAGGCAAGCCGCAACGTGCCCCAGCGCGTTTCTATATCGAAACCGATGGAATCCCGATGGTCGGGAATGACAAAATCCCGGCCAGATTGCAGCCCGGCGGCGACACGTTTCTGGTATGTCCTGGCGATGGAAGCGGAGAGCAGGCGCGCGAAACCACGGGCTTCGCTTTTTTCCTGACCAGCGTCGAAAAATCGGAGGCGGTCACAAATTGTGACCACCTCGGCCGGCTGAAATTCTCGCGCCGAAAATTCCCGTCCGAAAACATCTGGCAGTTTCAGTGACGGGTTCGAATAGCGCGGGACGGAACGAACTCCGCCGCAGCAGCGAGACGACCCAAGAAGCGAAAATACATTGGGAACGACAAACTTTTTACCTGTTGACACGCGCCCGAATGGGTGACCCCTTTAGAGAGCCATATAATGGAGGCGCGACGCACGCTCCGGTTCCGCGAGAGCGCATAGTATCATTACGATATTATGGCACCACCGCCCGGTAAAATCGCCGGGTGTAATTCGTCGCAGTCGGATCGGCAAAATAAAATGGATAGTTGGTTAGCACAAAGTTCGTGAGCGGTTGCCAGTTTAACAAATCTGTGGAGGCTTGGAAGGTGTAATTACTGCCGACTAAACCGTAAAAAGCCAGTTGAAAACTGCCGTTGGGCAATCGTTGCGGGCTCACAATTGTGTTGTCCGGCGGAGTCACAAAGAAAGATTGTGTCACGCTGGTTGCCGCCGCGTATGAATTATTGCCCGGTTGCGACGCGCTGACGGTGACAGTTCCCCATCCATTCAAAATGAGAATATTTCCGCTCAACGTCGCCGGACCGGACACAATCGAAAAACTCACCGGCAAGCCGGGATCCGCCGTTGCATTAAGCGGGAATGGTGCGTCACCTTGTTTTTGCTGGCTTAACGAGCCGAACGTGATTGTCTGTGGAATCTTGCTGACGTTGAAACCTTGGAGCACCGGCGTTGCCGCATTGTAATTTGAATTGCCGGGCTGCCATGCGACTAGATTCACCGTGCCTCCGCCGAGGAGTGTAAGAATGTTGTTTGTGCCCAAAGAAGCCGGGCCGGACAAAACATTTAAATATACCGGCAATCCTGAACTGGAAGTTGCCGTAAGCGTAAAGGGAGCGTCACCTGCAGAATGATTTGGTAATGGAGCGAAAGCGATGAATTGATTCACAGGAGTTGTCAAAGGTCGGGTCGCGCGAATTGTGGAATTCTGCGAGTCTGTAATAAACAAACTGCCAGATGCATCAACCGCAACACCACTTGGGAAGTGGAATCGCACAAGACTGCCGATCCCATCTACGGTTCCCGGATTTCCTGACAATCCAGCCAGAGTTGTAACTACGCCAGTTTGAGTGACTTTTCGGATGGCGTTATTTCCATTGTCCGCCACATAAATATTACCAGCCGCGTCTATTGCAACGCCTGTTGGAATATTAAAACGCGCAGTATTCCCTGTTCCGTCTGTAGCGCCACCGCTTCCCGTAAATCCTGCCAAAGTAGTTACCACTCCAGACGGTGTAACTTTCCGGATGGCAGAATTCTGGTCATCAGCTACAAATATGTTGCCGGAAGTGTCCACTGCCAGCGCAGTAGGAAAATTAAAACGCGCTCCGCTGCCAGTGCCATCTGCTATGCCAAAACTATTCACGAGTCCGGCAAGCGTCGTTACCGCCCCGGCGGGTGTTATCTTGCGGATTGTTTCATTGCTGGTATCCGCGACATATACATTGCCGTTTGTATCCACTGCAACGCCGCGAGGATTGCCAAACAAAGCTCCGCTTCTAGTTCCATCCGCGCTTCCATAATTTCCAGCCAATCCGGCCAATGTGCTTACCGCACCACCCGGCGTGATTTTGCGGATGGTGTCGTTTCCAGTGTCAGCTACATAAAGATAATTCGACGAATCTATTGCCAAACCAAATGGGTTACTAAAACTGGCGTTAGTGCCAACACCGTCCGTCGAACCTTGAATGCCTGCTTGGCCGGCGAATGTGCTGACCGAGCCTTGAGGAGTAATTTGTCGGATTGTGCTAAACCTTACCTCTGCAACATATATGTTGCCTGCCGTAGCTATTACCGGACTCCACGGCTGCCCAAACTGTGCAGCATTGCCAACTCCATCAGCGACGCCCGGATTCGTAACAGAGCCAGCCAATGTAAAATAAGTTCTTGGATCGTTCCCGACAATCTGACCGCCCGTATAGGAAGAAACAAAAGTATAGTTCGTGGTTTGGCCTGCCGTAATCGTAACAAATCCGGCAAAACCTCCTGTCCAATTATTAGTTCCGTGAAGATAAATGAAATATGTTTGTGGAAATGTGGTGTAACTCGCTCCACTAGCGCGAAAATCATTGTCATTGAATCCCCATGTCACACCGGCAACAACTGCTTCGGGCGGTTGAATCGTTACGACTACAGTTCCCATATTTGGGTCGCCGGGTGCAAAACTGGCGGTCACGGATTCATTTCCATTCACCACAATCGTTGTCGGATTATTTGTGCCGCTGGCATTGCCACTCCAGCCGGTGAAATGATAACCGGAACTTGCGCTGGCATAGAGTTGGACGAACGACCCGGCGTTGTAGGTGTTGCCGCTGGCGGATGGCGAGGCTGAAATTCCGCCCTGCGTGTTATTGTAATTCAGCGTCAGCGTGTAAGTGCTCGCGGCAATCACGCTGTAAGAGGCATTAGCGGTAGTTTGTGCATTCGCATTGATGGTCACGATTTGATTGGCTGGTGTCGTGTAACCGGAAATCGGTTTGAATGAAACCGTGTGCGAACCAGTCGTGAGGTAGCCAACGACTTGCCCGCTGCTGTTATAGCCTGTTCCATCAACCTGCCATTGTGCGCCAGCCGAAATCGCACCCGCCGGTGAAAGATTCACAACCAGCGAACCCGTTGCCGTCGGCGATGCTGATGGAGCATTCACGGTGAAATGTCCCAAGTTGGAGGTTTGAGCGCCGTTGACGACTTGCACTGTCCAATTCGCCTGATTCGTTCCGGTGGTAATGTTGTAATCAAGTTCATTTGCGCTCACCAGAGTCGGCACTCTCGCGGGATAAGATGTCACGCCGTCATTAAATGTAAGCGTTGAACTGCCAGTAAAACCTGAACCGATAACGCGAATGAGCCGAATCTGTCCGATGGGCAAGCCTGTAAACGCTGAAGGAGAAATGGAAGTGATGGAAGGAGCTGAGGCAGTCGCCACCACATCAAAACGATTCCAAGATGATTGTGGCGCGGCGAAAGTTGGATTGGCCAATCCTTGAAGCAGTTGCCATTTTGCTCGAAGGTTCAAAAGGTCTGCCGCAAGTGATAACAATCCGCTGGCGTTGGAAAAGAACGTATTTACCTGATCGGTAGTAAAACCGTTTTTAGTCAAGATTTGGCCTATCGCGCTTTGAACCTGCCCGCAATTTGCTGCCAGCGATCCTATGTCAGTTGCAGCACCCGGCAAATTGAAATTTTTCAAATCAACGACCAATGATCCAATCCCGTTGCCGAGCGTTGAAAATACGTTGTCCAAAAAAGGATCAATATCGCCGGTCAGGGAATTCACCGGCAATTCATCGAAAGCGTTCGGCGGAAGCGGAATTGTCAATAAACCGCGCGTCAGGAAATCCACAGTCGTCGCACCAAAGAGCGCCGCGCATTGAGGGTTCAGGGATTGAAAGTTCAATCCGGTGGGGGTTGTTACATCGAATTCGAGGTAGGAAGTTGCCGTGAATGTGACATTGTTAAAAGTTTTTGTTCCGCCTGGTCCTAAAAGATAAACGGTGTAAGGGAGTGCGACCGGACTTGGCGTCGAGGATGCCGCGTTTTGTTGAATATAAACCCACGTTCCGGAAGTGTTTTGAATCTGGATTGTCACCTGCAAAGTATTGCCCACAACGGTGGGATTGGAATTTGTGACCTTTATCGCGGTCTGATAGCTCGCAGATGATGTGAGCGAAAGATTGACCGCCAAACTTTGCCCGCAAATAAAAACAACGAAAAGCATTCCGAGGAATGTGAATCTTTTTTTCATATCAAGCCTTTTGCCGATTTTCGCCGATTTTTTCAGTAAAGGGGTCGTAAAGGGGTCGCCCACGCTTTTTAAGCTTTGGCTTCATACAAGCGACGGGCCACGTTTGCCCAGGTACCCATCGCCAGTTGTTCCGCCATCCACTTGAGCGTCATGGTCGTCTCCCGGCGCAGCCGCAACGCGATCCGCACCTTCCGCTTATCCCCTTTGCGCCATCGGGTCAATTGCTCCCGCGTCCATAAAGGGGTCGCCCATTAGGGCATGAAGGGATGTGTGGCACGGGAGGTAGGAGGGGCTTCCAGCCTGCCGGTTCCCGGGGCATCCTGCCCCAAGTTTCTGGAAGGACGAGGAGATCGAACACCAACGCGCGGCTGGAAGCCGCTCGAACCGGCAGGCGGGGACGCCTGCCCTACGATGCCGTAAAGGGGTCCCCGGCCCTCCCCGCTCGTTCCTCGCGGGGAGAGGGAGAAGACGAAGCGGCGGCTCCTCCCCTGCCTTTGTCGCCTATCCTGCGGACGCGGCAGGTAGGCACGAAATAACGCGCTATTTTATTCCTAGGAATCAAATAGCGCGCTATTTCTGTCCATTTCCCTCTGGCCGGCGCCGCTTTAAAGTGGCGGCGTGATTGAAAAATAGTATGAGCACAAAGATGCGCAAGGATTCGACCTGGAACCGGCTTACCAGCAAGCAGCGCGCGAAGCTGGAAAAGTGGTTGTTTGAGGGGAACTTGGGTTACGCGGAGGCGGTGGCGCGGGCACATAAGGAATTTGGGGTGGAGGGCACGGTCGCGAGCATGGGGCGGTATTACCGGCGCCGGGCGCAGGAACGGCAGCCGGCGGAGTTGCTGGAGGCGCAGATGGCGGCGGCGGAAGTGAATGATTCGCCGCTGAAGGTGG
>WNGR01006953.1_pt1 | contig 12950 bp, 10 predicted proteins | sample 5407581 | NCBI WGS metagenome assembly WNGR01 (sample SAMN13153383, study PRJNA577476) | soil metagenome | isolation source: 80 cm soil or saprolite under Garry oak tree replicate 2 | place: USA:California | collected 2016-06-15 | reverse complement strand
CGAGCGGCGTGAGCATCGCCACGAGGCGCGAGGCGAGCTGCGCCACCTCAGCCGCGCTCCCCGCGCTCGCGTCGCAGCAGAGCGCGGCGATCTCGACGGCCGCAGCGGCCTCCGTGGCCTCGGCGCGCGCGACCGCGAACCTCGACCTCGACCTCGAACCTCGACCTCGAACCTCGACCTCGACCTCGAACCTCGACCAGGTTCTCCCGCCTCGACCTCGACGGCGGACCTCGGCGCGCTCGCCATTTCCGCCTCCCCCTTCGGGTGAGGAGGCGGAAATGGCTCTTACACACATCATCGCCGTCGAGGTCGAGGCTCGGTTTCCTTTTCAATCGCTGGACGTCTACGTCGCGGCGCGTGAGCTCGCGGCGCTCGTGCACGGGGCGCGGCTCGCCGACGCCGAGCTCCGCGATCAGGCCACCCGGGCCGCGAAGTCGGTGTTTCTCAATCTCTGCGAAGGTCTGCCCAGCGACAGCGGGCCCATGCGGCGCAAGCACTTCGCGCTCGCCAACGGCTCCTTGCACGAGCTCGTCGGCGCGCTCGACCTCGCCTGCGCCATCGGGGCGCTCGCGGCGGACCCCGCGCGGCGGGCGCAGCAGCTCGCCGTGCCGAGCGGCGTGAGCATCGCCACGAGGCGCGAGGCGAGCTGCGCCACCTCAGCCGCGCTCCCCGCGCTCGCGTCGCAGCAGAGCGCGGCGATCTCGACGGCCGCAGCGGCCTCCGTGGCCTCGGCGCGCGCGACCGCGAAGGCGCGCGCCTTGTCACCGCGCGTGACCCGGCCGGCGCCCTCTGCGCAGTTGAGGCAAGCGCTCTTCGCTGAGCGGAGCGCCTCGTCGCGCAGCTTCGCGTCGCGGACCGAGGCGCGGCGCACCGCGAGCAGGAGTTCCACCGCGACTCCGTAGGCGAGCAACCTGTGATGAGGGAGAGCGGGAGAGACCGAAGAAGAGACCGAGGAAGAGGAGGAGGTGGAAGAGCTGGAAACCCGAGGAAACAGCGTGTCGTTCATGGCCGGCGGCTCCTTTCGCGACGGCAAGGAGACGACGGCCATGAACGCCAGGGTTCCACGGTGCGGCTGACCTCGGATGGCAGGCGCAGTGCCAGCCTCTGGCTGGCGCGAGCCTGCAAGGCCTTCGACCGCGACCCGCGACCCCGACCCCGACCCCGACCCCGACCGCGACCCTCGGTCGGCTCGCGCCCCCGGGCCATCCTTGACACCCTCCCCCCACCCTCATAAAAGAGGGCGCCTTTGCCCAGGTGGCGGAATTGGTAGACGCACCAGATTCAGGGTCTGGCGGTCGCAAGGCCGTGGAGGTTCGAGTCCTCTCCTGGGCACCATCCTTCGAAGCCGGCGGTGCGCCTCCCCGCCGGCTCTTTCCTTTTTCACCCACCGCGGTTGACTTCCTCGGGCCGTTGCATATTTATGCAATGGTATGCATGTTCTCTCGACCGCGGTGGTGGGCGCGTCCGGGTACTCCGGCCTCGAGCTGACGCGGATCCTGGCGCGTCATCCCCGGCTGCGCCTCACCGCGCTCCTCTCGGATCGCTGGGCCGGCGAGCGCGCCGGCGACAGGGTTCCCCTGCCGGCGCCGGCGGCGGCGCTGCGCTACGGCACGCTCGGAGAGGCCGCGGCGGTCGACGCGGAGGTGGCGTTCCTCGCCACGCCGGCCGAGGTGTCGCACGAGCTCGCGCCGCGGCTCCTCGCCCGCGGGCTGCGCGTCGTCGATCTCTCCGGCGCCTTCCGCCTCGCCGATCCGGCGCTCTACCCGCCCTGGTACGGCTTCGAGCACCGCGCGCCGGAGCTCCTCTCCGAGGCGCGCTACGGCCTGCCGGAGCTGGCCCGCGAGCAGCTCGCCGGGGCGAGGCTCGTCACGAACCCCGGCTGCTACGCCACCGCCATCGCGCTGGCGCTCGCGCCGCTGCTCCGCTCCGGCCTCGTCGACGCCGACGGGGTGACGGTGGCGGCGATGAGCGGCGTCTCCGGCGCCGGCCGCAAGGCGAGCGAGGAGTACAGCTTCGGCGAGGTCGACGAGGACCTGCGCGCCTACCGGCTCGGGAAGCACCAGCACGTCCCGGAGATCGAGCAGACGGTGGCGCGCTTCGCCGGGCGGTGCGGCCCGCTCTCCTTCACCCCGCACCTCGTCCCCATCCGGCGCGGCATCCTCGCCACCTGCACGCTCCGCCTCGCCCGCGGCGCCGACCCGGCCGCGCTCGCCGCCGCGTATGCACCCTACGCGAAGGAGCCCTTCCTGCGCGTCCTGCCCGCCGAGAGGGTGTCGGTGAAGGACGTCGTCCGGACGAACCGGGTCCACCTCGGCGTCGCTGCCGACGCGCGGGCCGGCGTGGCGGTGGCCGTCTCCGCGATCGACAACCTGGTGAAGGGCGCCGCCGGCCAGGCGGTGCAGGCCTTGAACTGCGCGCTGGGCTGGGACGAGGCGCTCGGCCTCGATCTCCTGGGGGGCTAGCCGGTGAAGATCCCGAAGGGCTTCCGCTTCTCCGCCGCCGCCGCCGGACTGAAGCCGCAGCGGCGCGACGTGGCGCTCGTCGTCTCGGACGTGCCGGCCGCCGCGGCCGGGGTGTTCACCCAGAACCGCGCCGCGGCCGCCCCCGTGCAGGACGGGCGCGCGCGCGTCCCCGCCGAGGGGATGCGCGCGGTGCTCCTCAACTCCGGCAACGCCAACGCGCTCACCGGCCCGGGCGGGCAGGACGACGTGAGCGTGCTGCGCACGGGCGTCGCCGACGCGCTCGGGATCCAGAAGCGCGCCGTGCTGACCGCCTCGACGGGCGTCATCGGCCAGCGGCTGCCGGCGATGAAGATCCTGGCCGCCCTGCCGGCGCTGGTGGACGGCCTCGGCGATCACGCCGAGCTGGCGGCCGAGGCCATCATCACCACCGACACGCGCCCGAAGATGAGCGCGCGCGAGGTGGTGCTGGGCGGGAAAGCCGCCACGCTCTCGGCCATCTGCAAGGGCTCGGGCATGGTCGCCCCGCAGCTCGCGACCGTGCTGTGCGTCATCGCGACGGACGCGGCCGTCACCCCGCGCGCGCTCCAGGACGCGCTGGCCCGGGCGGTCGTCAAGACCTTCAACATGGTCAACATCGACGGCGACATGTCGACGAACGACACCGTCCTCGCCCTCGCCAACGGGCTCGCCGGCAACCCGCGCATCGCGGAGCCGGGCCCCGACCTCGACGTGTTCGAGACGGCCCTCACCGATCTGTGCGGCGAGATGGCCCGCGCCGTCGCCGCCGACGGCGAGGGCGCCACCCGCATGGTGGAGGTGGTGGTCTCGGGCGCGCCCTCCCAGGAGGCCGCCAAGGACTGCGCCACCGCGGTGGCAGGTTCGCCGTTGGTGAAGGCGGCCCTCTTCGGCGCCGATCCGAACTGGGGGCGCATCCTCGCCACGGTGGGCTCCAGGGCCGGCTCCCGCGGCTGGCCCATCGACCCGTTCCGCGCCCGCGTCGGCATCCAGGGGGTGACCGTCTTCGAGAAGGGGGCGCCGGTCGAGCTCGATCGCGAGGCGCTCAAGGCGCGCATGCGGGAGCCGCGGATCGACCTCCAGGTAGAGCTCGCCGACGGGGCGGCCCGCGCCACCGCCTGGGGCTGCGACCTGTCCTACGACTACGTCCGCATCAACGCCGACTACACCTCGATGATCGTCCAGAAGCCGGACGGCATGCTCGCGAAGGACGAGCGCGTCGCGAACTACAGCCCCGCCTTCAAGCGCACGCTGCTCGTCGAGGCGCTCAAGTACATCTCCGCCTTCTCCGGCCAGATCGCCGTCATCAAGTACGGCGGCGCCGCCATGGTGAAGGAGAGCCTCAAGGCGGCCTTCGCGGAGGACGTGACGCTGCTGAAGCGGGTCGGCCTGAAGCCGGTGGTCGTGCACGGCGGCGCGCTCGAGATCAACCGCACCCTGGAGCGCCTGGGCGAGAAGAGCGAGTTCGTCGACGGCCTGCGCATCACGGACGCCGCCGCCCTGCCCGTCATCGAGATGGTGCTCACCGGCAAGGTGAACCAGGAGCTGGTGGCGCTCATCAACGCGCGCGGCGCCGCGGCGGTGGGCCTGTCCGGCAAGGACGGGCGGCTGCTCGAGGCGCGGCAGAAGGTGCACGAGAGCGGGCGCGACCTGGGCTCGGTGGGCGAGGTCACCGCCGTGAACGCGGCCTTCCTCGAGATGCTGCTCGACAAGGACTACATCCCGGTCATCTCGCCCATCGGCCTCTCCGCCGAAGGGAAGGGCCTCAGCATCAACGCCGACGACGTCGCCGCGCACGTGGCGGCGGCGCTCGGCGCGAAGAAGCTCATCTACCTCACCGACGTGCCGGGCCTGCTCGAGTCGTCGCCCGACGGCGAGCTGGTGCGGCAGGTGACGGCCGTCGACCTGCGCCGCCGCCTCGCCGCCGGCTCCATCACCGGCGGCATGAAGATCAAGGCGCACTCGATCCTGGAGGCGCTCCAGGGCGGGGTGGAGCGCGTGCACGTGCTCGATGGCCGCCAGCCGCACACGGTCATCGCCGAGCTCTTCACGGATCGTGGGGTGGGCACGCTCGTCACGCCGGACCCCGGCGCCGAGGAGGCCGCGTGAGCCCCGCCGAGCGCCGCCGCGAGGCAGTGGCCCGCCTCATCGCGGAGCGGCACATCGCCACCCAGGACGAGCTCCTGCCGGCGCTGCGCGAGGACGGCTTCGAGGCCACCCAGGCAACCCTCTCGCGCGACCTGGCTCGGCTCGGCGCGCGGCGGGTCTCGGCGCCGGGTGGGGGCACTCGCTACGAGCTGCCGGCGGAGGAGCGCCGCGATGGGCTCGATGCCCTCGGCCGGCTCGTCGCCTCGGTCTCCTGCAACGGCTCGCTGGTGGTGGTCCGGACGCATCCCGGCAGCGCGCCCGCCGTGGCGCGCGCCGTCGATCTGGCGCGGCTGCCGGACCTGCTCGGGACCATCGCCGGCGACGACACCGTCTTCATCGCGCCGGTGCGCGAGCGACGCGCTAGCGCTCTCGCAGATCGGGTCCGCCGGCTCTTCGAGGGCGAGCCCACCGGCTGGGCGGGGTGAGGAGGCCCCAGGGTCGGCGAGGCCTCCGGCCCTGCGCCTCCACTCCCTCGAACGGGCATCCCCCAGTCGCGGCACGTCCCTTGCGGTCACAAACCAACTCTGCGCCGCGATGGGCGCCGGAGGGGGACCATGTCGCTGCGCCGCCAGATTCGAACCGTCGCCATCGCACCCACCCTGGCGCTCGTCGCCGCGGTGCTGGCGGTGATCGCGCTGGAAGGCTGGCGGGTAGGGACCGAGGTGCAGCGTCAGGTGGGGGGGCTCGCCCGTGGTCAGCTCGCGCGCGCCGTGGAGGACTTCCGCCTCACCTGCGAGACCGTCCAGGCCGAGCTGGAGCGGCGCCTCGGCGCCAGCCTGACCGTGGCGGAGGACGTGCTCGCGCGGAGCGGCGGGTTCGCCGTCTCCGACCAGCTCGTGAGCTGGCACGCCGTGAACCAGGCCGACGGCGCGGCCCGCGAGGTGATGCTGCGATCGCCGCTGCTGGGCGGCCGCCTGCTGGAGCGCAACGCCGACCCGACCCGCCCGTCGCCGCTCGTGGACGAGGTGCAGCGCCTGACCGGCGCGGCAGCCACCCTCTTCGTCCGCATGGACGAGGAGGGCGACATGCTGCGCGTCGCCACGAGCGTCCGCGATCGCACGGGGGCGCGCGCAGTCGGCACCTACCTCGAGGCGCGCGGCGCGGACGGGCCGAACCCCGTGGTGGCGGCGGTGCTGCGGGGAGAGCGCTACGTCGGACGCGCCTTCGTGGTCGACGCCTGGTACCTGACCACTTACCAGCCGCTGCGCGGCGCGGGGGGCCGCGTCGAGGGCATGCTCTTCGTCGGCCTCCGCCAGGACGGGCTGGAGAGCCTGCGGCGCGCCGCGGATTCCCTTCGCATCGGCGAGAGCGGTTCGCTCATGGTGATCGGCGCGAAGGGCTCCCAGCGCGGGCGACTCGTCATGGGGAGTGGCGCCTTCAAGGCGGGAGAGGACCTGTCCTCGCTCGCCGATCCGGAGAGCGGCCGCTCCTTCATCAAGGATCTCCTGGAGCGCGCGCCAGCGCTGCCGGCGGGCACCCTCGGGCAGGACCGCTGGATCCGCCCCGCTCTCGGCGCCGGAGCGCACGTACCCCGGCTCGCCAGCTACGGCTACTTCGCCCCTTGGGACTGGGTCATCCTCGGCGCCATCGACGAGGCCGAGGCGACCTCCGCCGCCCGCGCCGTCCACGGCAGCCTGGTGCGGATGGGGCTCGCCGCCGCCGTGCTCGCCCTCGCGGCGATCCTGGGCGCCGTGCTGTACGCCCGCCGCGCCGCCGTCCGCATCGCCGGGCCGGTGGAGGCCATGGCGGTCGCCGCCGAAGGGCTGGCGCAGGGCGACCTCGGGCAGCGCATCGACCACACCGGCGACGACGAGGTCGGACGCCTGGCCGAAGCCTTCCGCCGCACCATGGGCTACCTGCGGGAGGTGGCCGACGGCGCCGAGGCGCTCGCCCACGGCGACCTGTCGCGCGCGCTCGTGCCGCGCTCGAAGGATGACCACCTCGCCCGCCGCTTCATCGAGGTGCAAGACGCGCTGCGCGCGCTCATCGAGGAGACGGAGCGGCTCGGAAGCGCCTCCGAGGACGGTTCGCTCTCCGTCCGGGCGGATCCGGCCCGGGTGCGCGGAGCCTTCTCCGCCGTGCTGTCCCGGCTGAACCGCACGCTCGATACGCTCCGGGCGCCGGTCGACGACGCCGCGGAGGTGCTGGCGCGGATGGCGGAGCGCGACCTCACCGTCCGCATGAGCGGCGCTTACCGGGGCGATCACTCCCGCCTGCAGACCGCCCTCGAGCAGACCACGGCGGCCCTGCGCGAGGCGCTGCAGGAGGCGTCGGCCGTCGCCTGCGAGGTGGCCGACTCCTCGGAGCAGATCGCCGCCGCCAGCCAGCAGGTGGCCGCCGGGGCCGCGAGCCAGGCGAGCGCGCTGGAGGAGACCGGCGCCTCGCTCGAGTCGATGGCCTCCCTGACCCGGCGCACGGCGCTGAGCGCGGGAGAGGCGACCAGCCTCGCGCGAGAGGCGCAGGTCGCGGCGGAGCAGGGCCGCGCCGCGGTCGAGGCGATGGGCGGGGCGATGGGCCACATCCGCAGCTCCGCCGAGAGCACCTCGCAGATCATCAAGGACGTCACCGAGATCGCGCTCCAGACGAACCTGCTCGCGCTCAACGCGGCGGTGGAGGCCGCCCGCGCCGGGGAGGCCGGGCGCGGCTTCGCGGTGGTGGCGGAGGAGGTCCGCTCGCTGGCCCTGCGAGCGCGTGCGGCGGCGGCCCGGACGGAGGGGCTCATCCGCCAGTCGGTCGATCAGACCGCGGCCGGCGAGGCGCAGGCGCGGGAGGTGGCGACGCGGCTGGGCGAGATCGTGAACGCGGTGGGCAAGGTCTCCGCCATCGTCGAGACCATCACCGCCGCGGCCCGCGAGCAGTCGAACGGCATCGACCAGGTGAACCGCGCGATCGCGGGGGTGAACGAGGTCACGCAGGAGAACGCAGCCGGATCGGAGGAGTCGTCCTCCTCGGCCCGGGGCCTCTCGGAGCAGGCGGGCCGGCTGGCCGGGATGATCGGGGCCTTCACGCTCGAGGAGGTCCCTCAGCCCAGCGCCGACACGCGCGCCCATTCCTGCCGCGAGCGGTCGACGCAGTCCTCGATGCTGAGGCCGGCGAACCAGTTGCCGGTGACGGAGAGCCTCCCGCCGCCGGTGAGCCGGTCCACCTCGCGCACCAGCTCCTCGTGACCGAGGACGGGCGAGGGCAGGACGCTCCGCTGCTCCGTCAGGTCCTCCAGATCGCCCGGCTGGAGCTTCAAGAGCTGCGTGGCCCGCGCCAGCTTCGCCGCGCGAGCCAGCCCCGGCTTGAAGTGGAAGGCGAAGCCGCGCCAGCTCGCGTCGGGCACGGAGTCGCGCGTCACCACCGAGTGGAAGACGTCCTCACGCGGGACGAGGAACGTGGACGCCGGCAGGTGGGCCACCTTCTCGGCCCGGACCGCGAAGCCGAGGCTCTCCACCGACGCCTCCTTGACCCGCGCCACCACCGCCGAGAGCTCGGGCGCGACGCCGGCCAGGAGTCGCGCGGCGGGCCCGGGCGTCGTCGCGAGCGCCACCACCGCCGACTCGTGGCGGGCGCCGTCGGCGGTCACGACCGCGTGGCCGGCGCCGGCGGCCTCGACCGCCGTCACCGCCTGCCCGGCCCGCACCTCGATGCGCGGCTGGCGGGCCAGGGCGTCCGCGATGGTCTGCAGGCCGCCCTTCACGGTGAAGCTGCGCGGGTACTCCTTGCGCCGGGTCCCGCGGGTCTTGAAGAGCATCGCCGCCGGGAAGGCGTCGGCGCTCTGGGACGGTACCGCCGACAGCATGGGCCCGAGGACGTTCCCGTAGTTCTTCCGCCCTACCACGGCCGCGTAGTACGAGTAGACGGTCTGGCCCTCCTTCTTGACGGTGAACATGCGCGGCATCGAGACCGCCAGCTCACCCCAGGAGAAGAGGCGCAACAGCATGCCCAGGTTGGAGCCGGGCACGAGCGCGTCGCCGTCGAGCATGCGCATGTGCGTCTTGGCGCGCTGGACCACCTCGCCGCGCAACCCGCACCCGTCGAGCAGCTCGGTCAGGCCGACGTACGAGTTGTAGCAGGTGTGTGCGCCGAGCTCGAACCAGTAGCCGCTCGCGGCTCGATGGGTGGAGAGGCAGCCGCCGAGGCGCGCGGACTGCTCCAGCACCAGCACCGAACGGCCGGCGCGGGCCGCCTGATGGGCGAAGGTGAGGCCGCTGATGCCGCCCCCGATGACGATGACGTCGTGCTTGCTCATGACGCGCGGAGCCTCGCACGACGCGCTGCGGCGCGCCAGCGGCGGGGCGCCGCAGGAGGCCTGCCCTACCACCTCCGGTCCGTGAGCCGCGGGGGCGCTTGCCCGCGCGCCGCGGCGGGCTATGTAAACGTTCATGCGCATGCGGATCGGATTCCTCGGCATCGGGACGATGGGCGCGCCGCTCGCCAACAACCTCCGCAAGGCGGGCTATGCCGTCACGGCGTGGAACCGGTCCGCGGCGCGCCTGGCGCCGCTCGTCGAGAAGGGAGTCAGCGCCGCGGCGACGCCGCGCGCCTGCGCCGAGGGGAAGGACCTCGTCTTCACCTGCCTCGCCGACGAGCGGGCGCTCGCGGCCGTGCTCGAGGGACCCGAGGGCGCGCTGGCGGGCCTCCGGTCGGGGGACCTCCTCGTCGACACCACGACCGCCGGGACCCGCGCCACCCGCGCCGTCCGGGAACAGGTCGAGCGGCGTGGCGCGCAGTTCGTCTCGGCCCCGCTGCTCGGCTCGCGGCCCGCGGCGGAGAAGGCGCAGCTCGTGGTGGTGGCGGGGGGACCCGCGGCGGCGCGCGAGCGAGCGCGCCCGGCGCTGCACGCCATCTCGGCCAGGCTGTTCGAGCTCGACGACGCCGTGCAGGCGGCCCTCATGAAGCTCGTCGTGAACTCGGTCGGCGGGGCGATGGTGACTGCGCTGGCGGAGGCGCTCGCGCTCGGCGCCTCGGGCGGACTGGCCCTCCCCGCCATCATCGAGACCCTGCAGGCATCGAGCTTCCACTCGCCCATCTACCTCATGAAGGGCGAGCAGATCGTGAGCGGCGATTGGTCGCCGCGCTTCGCGCTCGCGCTGGCCGAGAAGGACCAGCGGCTGGCGCAGGAGGCGGCGAAGGATCAGGGGGCTCGGCTCGTGGTCAACGACGCGGTGCGGCGGCTCTTCAGCGAGGCCATCGAGCGCGGCCGCGGCGACAAGGACATGTGCGCGGTGGCGGAGGTGCTGCTGGAGCAGGTGAAGAAGAGGTGAACGGCGGGGGACAAGCCCCCGCCCTACGAAGCTGAAGTAGGGCGGGGGTTCATCCCCCGCCGCAGGTTCCTCACGCGGCGAGCGCCGCGGTGACGAGCCTCGTCAGGTCGTCGAGGTGGAACGGCTTCTTGACGTAGCCCACCGGCTGGGTGCGATGGTCGGTGTGGGCCTTGACCTCCTCCGGCGGTGTGGCGGAGACGAAGAGGACCTTCGGGCAGCGATCCCCGAGCTGGTTGCGCATCTCGAGGAAGAGCCTCACCCCGTCCATCACGGGCATGCGGAAGTCGAGCAGCGCCAGATCGGGCGGGTGCGCGCACGCGAGCTCGAGGGCGTTCAGGGCGTCGGAGGTGCTCTCCGCGTCGTGCCCCATCTTCTTGACCGCGAGCTCGAGCGCCTTGCGGACGATGTCGGTGTCATCGACGATGAGGACGCGAGCCATGGGTGCGGACCTTTCCTGAAGCCAGCCCACGTCAATGCGTGCCGTGTGCCCACCTGCTTCGGGCTGTAAGGGTGCGATATCAGGCCCCGGCAGTAACGGCCGACCGGAGGGTGAGGGACACCCGGGGTAGTGGTTTTGCTCCCACCCGTCACCCACCCATGGGAGTGCGACTCAGGCGTACCGCGCGAGCGCTCGCCGGACGGTCTCGGCGAAGTGGCGACACGCCTGGGCCGGCGCGATCACCTCGGCATCGCCGCCGAAGGAGAGGGCGAAGCGGATGGCCCAGTCCTGGCTCGCGCCGGGCACCTCGACCACCGCCCTGCCGCCGGCCTCCCGCTCGATCAGGGTGACCCCCGGCCGCGACAGCGCCCAGGCGGCGGCGCGCGGCGCGAGCCGGAGACGGACCCCCTCACCTTGCGCGTCCGAGAACAGCCGCGCCTTGGCGAGCTGCGCCGCGCTCGGCTCCTCGAACCTCACCTCGCTGACGGCGCACTCCCGCACGCGGTCGAGCCGGAACGGCAGCGGCTTCTCGCGCGAGAGGTCGAAGCCGTAGAGGTACCAGTGCCCGAAGCGCTGGGCGAGCGTCCAGGGTCGCACCGTGCGCTCGCTCTCCGCCTCGCGCGTCGCGGTGTAGTAGCGCAGCCTCACCTCGCGGTGCTCGGCGATGGCGCGGTGCAGGCGGCCCAGCACCGAGCCGGGCGCGGGGGGCGAGCCGGCGTAGATGCGGCCGACCAGCTCGTCGAAGGTCTTGCGCCGGTCGCGCGGCACCGACTGGCGGAGCGCCGCCAGCACCCGGTCCTTGCCTTCGCCGCCGAGCGCCTGGGACGCGGCCGCCAGCGCCGCCGCCTCGCTTTCCGTGAAGCGCGGCGGGCGCGAGAAGCTCTGGTGGAGCGCCACGTAGACGCGATCGCCCTCCACGTACAGATCGAGGAAGTCGTCGGGTGCGAAGGGCGGGCAGCCCACCCCGAGGAGGAAGTCGAGATCCTCGAGCAGCTCCTTCTCGGTGATGCCGCACTTCCGGGCCAGGTCCTTCACGGCGATGCCGCGGTTGCGGACGGCGTACGGGACGAGGAAGAGCACGCGGCGGAGCCGCTCGTGAGGATCGGCCTTGGGGCCGGGTGCCGGACGCGGGCGCGCGTCGGGCTTGCGGGCGGCGCTCATGCGCACCTCCCCGCCAGGTCGTCGAGGATGGCGCGCGCCTTCTCGCGCCAGCGCGGCGGCGCGACCATCTGCGCCCGCTCACCCAGCGCGAGCACGTGCCGCACGAGCGCCTCGGCGTTCGTGACCGTGAGCTCGACCACGGCCCCGCCCTCCTCATCGCGGACCACCGCGCGCGGGCCGAACGAGGCGCGCGCCTCGGGCGAGACCGGGGCCTCGAGGCGCACCGTGCAGCGCTCCGGGGCGTGGACGGCGTACTCCCAGGTCTCGCGCGTGGCGAGAGTGCCCAGCGAAAAGCCCTCTGGCACCGTGAAGTCACGGCTGCGCGGCGCGGCCGCGTTCACCTTCAGCTCGGAGATGCGGGCGAGGTGGAACGTACGGAGGTCCTTGCGCAGGTGGCAGTGGCCCACCACGAACCACGCCCCGCCGGACTGGTAGAGCCCGTAGGGATCGACGTCGCGCTCGGTGGCGGCGCCACGCTCCGCCCCCTGGTAGACGAGGTGGACGCGCTTCTTCGTCATCACCGCGCTCGAGAGCTCCTCGAGCTTCCTCGCCAGCGGGCCGCCGGCGCCGGGGTACCCCGGCACCTCTCCGTCGCTCGACAGCTGCCGCGCCGCCAGCGCGGCCGTCTCGGAGGCGCCCGGTGCGCGGGCGGCGAACGAGAGCTTGTTGAGCGCGTGGGCGAGGTCCTTGGCGTAGGGGAAGGCGCCCTGGGCGAGCGCGGCCGACCCGGCCATGTACAGGAGCGCCAGATCCTCCGGCGCGAGCTCCAGGTTCGGCAGGTAGAACTCGTCGCGATCGATCGCGTAGCCTGCCGGGAGGTCCTCGTCCTGCGCCGCCCACCGGACCGGGATGCCGATCTCGAGCAGCTCGGCCTTGTCGCGCTCGAACTTGCCCTTAACAGGCGCGCGCAGGCTCCTCCAAGACGGTCGTGGTAGGATGCTCGTTCACGCACCCTCGGTGGGAGTCGGCATGGCCGGGTTCGGCATCGGACCTGAGCAGTTCGCCCCCTTCGGCATCGCCGACCGTCACGCGTGCGCCCGCGCCCTGGAAGCCGAGCTGCAGCCGGCCCTTCTCCGCATCGGGGACGAGCTGGCGCCCGGGCTGTCCCGCGTGGTGGGTGGGACGCTCGCCGCCGAGCCGGGCAGGATCTCCCGACGGCGCGACGCGCCGCCGGGCGAGGTGGTGGTCGCGTTCGCGCCCGGGCCACCCGCGCCGAGGAGCGGGCCGCACCTCGAGCTGGCGGTGAACCGCAGCCATCTGCACGCCCGGGTCGGAGCGCGCGCGAGCGCAGATCGCGACGGGGCCATGCGGCGCGCGTTGGAGCGTGAGGCGATGAGCCTGGCGCGGAAGGGGAAGCCCTTTCGCAAGCTGCGCAGTTACGAGGGCTGGGACTTCGAGCACCTGCCGGAGGTCGCCCCGGCGCACACGCCGGACTTCTGGCGCGAGCTCGCCGCCGGGCTCGGCGCCGGGCGGGGC
>WNGR01012647.1_pt1 | contig 12953 bp, 15 predicted proteins | sample 5407581 | NCBI WGS metagenome assembly WNGR01 (sample SAMN13153383, study PRJNA577476) | soil metagenome | isolation source: 80 cm soil or saprolite under Garry oak tree replicate 2 | place: USA:California | collected 2016-06-15 | reverse complement strand
GTATGCGCCGGTCAGCAGGTCCCGGTACCGCTCGCAGAAGTCATCAGCCACGCGCCGAACGTGCCAGGCTCACCGCGGCCCGTCAGCCGAACTGCCCGAAGGGCCACTCCTTCCGGGCGAAGTCCCGGACGGAGCGTAGGGATCCTTTGTCGCTAGGTGTTTGGGGATCCTTTGTCGCTAGGTGTTGACAGTTGAGCTGAGTTTGTCAGGCTGCCGCAGGCAGCCGTGAGTGGGCGAGGCGTTCGTCGATGTGGTGTTCGATTGCGCGGACGGCTGCGCGGAGTTGCGGCGGCGCCTGGGGCTGGCCGGCGGTGAACAGCGGGGCGAGGACGCGGTCGTGGACCTTGGTGTAGAAGATGGCGAAGGCCAGACCGTCGGGGGTCAGGTGGTAGGTGTCGGAGTGGGGTCGGCGGGTGATGAGCCCGTTGCGGCGCAGGCGTGCCAGGTCGTAGCAGGCCTGGGTGATGCCGTAGGGAGCGCCGAGCAGCCCGGTCATCAGGGCGCGAAGGCTCCTGTTGGTGATGCCGGTGACGGCGCACAAGGTGACGCACAGGGCGCCGGCCAGGGCCTGGACCCGAGAGTCGCCGAATCGCATGGCTGTAGCTCTGCGCCCGTCGGTGGTGACCGACGGGCGCGAATGCGGCGCAAGACGCTCATCGTCTGCGCCGCCTGCCATGACTACGTCCATGCGAACCCCGTCGCGAACGCGGCATAAGTCACTGGAGAGCCCAGTGCATCGAAAGATGCCCGCTGGGTTCGGAGGAAGGCTGCGCGGAAAAGGCCCGCATCCACCAGGATGCGGGACCTCGCCGCGCAGCCCATCCTGTTCCAGCAGGGAAAAGGGCAGGCCGGCCTCGACCAGCACCAGCTCCGCCTGTGGCACTCCTTTCACCGGCACACCGTGCTGTCCATGTGCGCCCTCGCCCTGCTCGCCGTCGCGACCGCCCGGCCGCCCGGCACCCCGGTATCCTGGGCCCCTCCCGGCATGGCCGCCGCGCCCCAGGCCGACGGTGCCGGTGCCACTGGCCAGCCAGAACACTGCGCGACACCGGCAAGCTCCCTGTCGGCCCCGCCGACAAGCCACCCCGCGACACCGGCCTGATCCGCGTGACCGTGCCCGAAGCACGCAGGCTGCTGGCCGCGACCGCGCATCAGGCCTTCCGTTATGCGTGGAGCATCTGGCGGCGGCGCCACCAGGCCCGCGCCCGGTGGCACCACTACCAGGCACAACTCCAGGCAGCCCCGGCATGACCCAGACCATTTACCGGAAGATCACAAACCCGGACTGTAGTACCGGTCCACGATCACGCAGATCTACGAGGGCACCAACCAGATCCAGCGCGTCGTCATGGCCCGCCAGCTGCTGAAGTAGCCGTCCAGCTGGCGTTTGCGCTGGTCAGCGGCCATCTCTCAGACGGGCCCTCGACCGTGTAGGTCGGTCTGCGGGCCGGCTGGGGCAGGCCGGATGGCGCGGCGCTATGCCCGTTGTTCCCGGTTGGTTCCCGTCGTTTCCGGACCGCGTGCTGGATCCGTGCTGACCCCTGGGGCCCGGCGACGACCATCGTTCCTGCCCAGCTATGGTGCCGATGATCCGGTCTATGCGCTGACGGTGAAGGCCGCCTCGTAGCCAAGTGCCGCCAGGTCTTCGTAGACAATGGTCGGTGCGACGCGGTTCCACCGGTGTCCTAGCAGCAGGGCGAGGCCCATGGGCCCCGCGAGGAACAGGTGCACCCGGTTGCCGCGTGACTCGCGCCGGGCGGCGTCGCGAATGCCCACGGCGAGCGCTGCGGCGTCCTCAGGGGTTGCTATCGCGTTATCTCGGGCGCCCCCGGGCGGCCGGAGAACTACTAGCCGGCCGACGGGCACGTGGCTGTGATGGAGGAACTCACGGACATCGGTGGCGATTGGTGTCGCGATTTCGACGGCGATGGCGATGTCGCTGACCTGCCCTGTGGGGATCTCGGTGATGGCCGGCTGGATAGGTGCACGATAGGGCGCGTCGGATGTCCATAGCGTGCCGCGTTGCACGACCGCGATGTCGGTGTTGGTGACCATCCGCAGCGCTGCCCGACGGCGAACGCGGTGGCCTGGCGGAGGCTGCCGGTGATCGCGACGTGCGAGGTTCCGGCGAGATGGCTGGGAATAGCTTCGATGTCGGCTTGTAGTTGCTGCCAGGTGGCTGGCGGTTTCGGGCGGCGCTTGGTGTAGGCGTCTGGTCCGTCGAATCGGTCGGACCAGTCGATGGAGTGGCGGGCCTGCGCGGCAAGGGGGTCTGGCTTGAGCGTGGCGACGGAGACAACTGTCCGGGCTGGTCCGGTGGTCAGGGACAGCGATTCGACGGCGTTCTCGATCATGGCCCGGTCAAGCACTCGGTGTCCGGCCGTGACCTGCTCGGCGACCCAGTCGGCCCCGGCGGCTATCGCGGCGGCGTCGCCGCGGAGGCCGGTGAGCAGCATGGTCAGGCTAGTCTCGTGCAGGAGGTGACCGCGGTCGCGGGCGAGATCGAAGTCCAGGATCGCGAGCAGTTCCAGGAGCTCGTCCTCGGCTAGTTCCGCCGCCTGCGCCCAGGCCGTGCGGGTTTTGCCGTGGGCTGAGTTCGGCCCGCCGTCGTCGGCCTTCGGGAGCAGCCGGCGCGTTCGGGCGTCGCGCGCCGAGATCAGCGGGTCGGCCGGGTCTGGCGCGCGATTGGTGACCAGCGCCAGCTCGACAGGATCTCCGGCTGCGGTCAGTCCGCGCCAGGCAGCAGCGATCTTCCGCAGGATCGAAGGCCCGCCGGTCCGGCTTGGCCTGGTCAGGTAGTCGGTGCTGACTTGACCTGCTGGTAGGTGTGAGGCGGGCGCTGCCGGTAGCGAATGACGTCGTCGAGGTTGCCGGCCTGGTCGGCCTCGACACCGACCTTGATGACCGGGTTCTCGGTGCCGGTGCGAGCGTCGTACAGCACGGTGATGCTGAGCTTGAGGGCGAGGAACGAGCGCTCAAGCTGTTCGAGAGTGCCGCAGGCTACGACGCGGTGCGCCGGGAGATCGGCGCCCTTCGGAAGGTCGATCATCCCAACGTCGTCAAGGTCTACTGGGCCGGAAAGACGCAGGCCAGCGACTGGTACCTCATCACCGAGTACATCGCCGGGGAATCCCTCGATGAGTACGTGAGCGGCACAAAGCGCCTCCGCGACCGGGAGGCCATCGACGTCGCGATGGACATCCTCGATGCCCTCGTGGCCATCCATCCAAACGCGGCACGGATCGGCGAGCTCGAAGAGAAGGGCCGCGATAGTCAGCTATCCGAAACCGAATACGCGGAGCTGATGGAGCTGCGCGACAAAGGACTCGTCCATCGCGACATCAAACCGCTGAACATCATCCTCACGCGCAAGGGGGCCAAGCTTCTTGACTTCAACATCGCATCGCGCGTAGACGATGTGGTTCACACCGTCTCCGGCACCCCGCCCTACCAGCCGCCGGACGCCAACCTCACCCGCTGGGACGTATCGCCGGACCTGTTCGCCGTAGGAGTCGTGCTCTATGAGCTGCTCTGCGACGGCAACCATCCTTACCCAGGACGACAGCCAATGGCAGGGGAGCGGCCTGCGGATGCGCTATCCCTCCGCCCGGACCTGTCGCCGCAGCTTGCACAGTTCCTTCAGAAAGCCTGCGCGCCATACCGTGAGGAGCGGTTCGGAAGTGCTCGCGAGATGGGCGACGCGCTGTCAGAGATCCGAGCATCTCGGACAACCTGATAGCAGTGCAGTTCCCCGCCTCGGCGCGGCGTCGTGGTTCACAGGGCGTCAGTCACCGCCTCGACTACCGCAGCGGCGTTCTCCAGGCCTGGCAGGGCGATGGCGGCTCCGGCCTGGCGAAGCTCGGCGACGGTGCTCTTGCCGGTGGCGATCGCGACGATGCGAACGCCGCCGTCGCGGGCAGCGGCGATGTCGGATGGCGTGTCCCCGATGAGGACGGTGTTGTGCGCGCCGAAGTCCGTGCGGTACTTGTCTCTGGCTCTGTCCTGGGCGATTCGGACCAGGTTCGCGCGATCCGGGTCATCGGATCCGAAGGCACCGACTTCCAGGTCCAGCTCGGCGGCTAGTCCGAATACGTCCAGTTTGATGACGGCGACGGCGCGCAGGTTGCCAGTCAGCACCGACTGGACGATCCCGCCAGCTCTGGCCAGAACGGCGAGGGCCGCGGCGGCGCCGGGTATCGCCCGGCCTCGGGCGGCCAGGTCGCTCATCCGCGCCCGGTAACCGGCCGCCAGGGCTTGCGCGTAACGGTCCAGCAGATCGTCGGTGTACGGGATGGAGTGAAGTTCGGCCGTCTCCCGGAATATGGCTGGCTCGGTCCGCCCGGTCACATCAGCCGCGTGCACGAGCTTGTGGCCGGTTGCCTGCTCGAACGCCTCGCGAAACAATTCGCCGCCCACGCCCCGGGTCTCGATCAGAGTGTGGTCGACGTCCCACAGCACCAGTGTCCGCGCCATCATATGCCCATCCACCATTCCATGATCGGACGTAATTGTGCCGCCGTACGCTGAGCGTGTGGAAAGCCAGCCCGATATCCCGATCGGCGAGCGCATCCGGTTCCACCGCCAGGCGCGTAGGAAGACGCAGGCGGTCGTGGCCGGGCTGGCTGGCGTGACCGAGGACTACCTGTCGCAGATCGAGCGCGGGCTGAAATCGCCGTCGGTGACGCTGCTGCACCGGCTCGCCCGCATTCTGGCAGTCCCGACGTCGGTACTTTTCGGCGAGTCCCCGGCTGCTGATGCGACGCCCGGTCACCCTATGTCGGGCGCCATCCACAGCGCCCTGGCGTCCTCGGGCCGGGAGGCGCCTTCAGAGGTGGCAGCGGACCCTGGCCAGCTTCGCGACCGGGTGGATTCGGCCTGGCAGATCTGGCAGACCTCGCCTCGCCGATACAGCGAGGTCGGTCCGCTGCTCGCCAGCTTGATCGCCGACGTCGAGGGCGCTACCCGTTTGCTGCGCGCCTCGGCTGATGGAGCTCGTCGGCGCGAGGCCGCCCGCATCGCTGCTGACATGTATTTCCTGCTCCGCACGTTCACCAAACGGATTGGCCGCACCGACCTTTCCCTGCTCGTGGCCGACCGAGGGCTCAGGGCGGCCGAGGACGCCGACGATCCGCTCCGTATCGCGGCTGCCACGTGGAACATCGGCCAGGTGCTGCTGGCCACCAACGAAGCCGATGTCGCCGAGGAGATCACGATCCGGGCCGCCGAGACACTGGCACCCAGCCTCGCGACGGATCTCGATGCGATGGCCCTGAGCGGCGCGCTGTGGCTCGTGGCGGTCATCGCGTCGGCCCGCAACGGCGACGGGTGGACTGCCCGTGACCGGCTCCGCGAGCACGCCCGCCCGGCCGCCCAGCGCACTGGCGAGGGAAACGTCTTCTGGACCGTGTTCGGGCGACGAACACAGCGCTGCACGCAGTGAGCGTGGAGATGGAAGCAGGCGAGGCAGGCGAGGCGCTAAGGCTGGCCGACCAGGTGGACGTGGCGCGTTGCCCGTCCATCGAGCGCAGGGCCACGTTCGCCCTGGAAGTGGCCCGCTGCTATGACCTGCGGCATGAGGACACCGGCGTCCTGGTCCAACTGCTGACCGCCGAGCGGGAGGCTCCCGAGGACATGCGGCATAACGTGCTGGCTCGCGACCTTGTGCGGGGCCTGCTGCGCCGCGCCCGGCCGTCCCTGGCCCCACAGGTCCGCGAGCTTGCCGAGCGGATAGAGCTTTTCGATTAGTAGCAACCCGAACCGCTAGCCGGCCCGAGCCAGCAGTTCGGGTTCTGCCGCCCGAAGCCGCCTAGCGTTACGTGCTGCGACCCGCAAGGGATGCGGCATGGAACGCTCATCAAAGCCCCAACTGGCCGGGGGCCACACTGCCTCGGCACCGGAATGCCTTGATCAGCTGGCTGAAGCGCTGCGTGTCTATCCCAAACTCACCTGCGCTGAGCGCGCTGACGGCGACACACCGGTACTGGATGTCACAGGGCCAGGCGGCGGTGTGGCTGTCGTGGCCGGATCGATCCATTTCTGGTGGATCGACGGCAACGGGCCGATCGGCCGGATCCGGCACGTTGATCTCGTCGCCGAGCGGATCGCCACTCGGTGCGGCGCCGTTGCGCCGCCTGGTGAACGTTGGCGCGATCACGAAGGTGATCCATGCGCGCGGCGACCTGACAGTACGTCCCTGGCGGCAGGCCCGCCAGCGGCACTGGTGACCACGGCCTGAGGTGCGGGTCATGTACGACAGCGGGCGGGAATTAGGCCGCCGAAACTACCGGCCGCCAGACGGCTGCGGTGACCTGGCCGTCCCGGTCGTGCAGACATCCCCCGTAGGAGGCCGTGACAGGTGCCGATGAAGATCACCCAGTTGGCTCTCAGTGGATTCAGGCCCAAGCGTGCCCGGGGCTCGTCGGCCGTGGTGCGGTGCGCGTCTGTCGCGGCGGCGATTTCCGGCCGAATAGCCGCCCGAGTGCGGTCGCCGCAGCGCGATCTTGGAAACGGTTCGGACGGCGTCCAGGTACGGCGAGGCACCCTTTCTGCATTGGATGCGGCCGTGACCATGCCGGGCGACGAGCGCAGCATTCGGCAGGCTCGGCGGTGGCTCGCCGCCCTGCTCGCCGGGCATCCGGTGGCCGACGACGCGGTCCTGTGCCTGTCGGAGCTAGCGACCAACGCCAGCGTGCACAGCCGGTCGCGGCAGCCGGGCGGCAGCTACAGCATCCGAACGGCCGCTGGCCCAGCAGTGGTGCGGGTCGAGGTCACCGACCAGGGCGGACCGTGGCACGTCTCCGACGGCGACTCCTGCAGGGGACGCGGGCTGGCAGTGGTCGCCGCCCTAGCCAGTTCCTGGGGCGTTACGGGAGGGTCGGCCGGACGCACCGTCTGGTGCGAGTTCACCGCATCAGATACGGCACCGCGATCCGATCGTGGTACGCGCAGCGGGAAGGAGTCTGCCGATGCTGAACCTGGCGGCTGACTCCGCGAGCGAACTGTTCGCCACTGCATGCCGGGCCGTGCTGGTGCACGGCAAGCCCGCCTCGCCCCGGGGCATTCCCACCATTGAGATACTCGGGGCCAGCATGTGCCTGCTGTCCCCGCGGCGACGGCTCGTGGACGTTCCGCCAGTGAGGGTGATCAACCCCGCGTTCGCTGCCGCCGAGGCCGTGTGGATCCTGTCCGGTTCGGATGACCCGTGGATCTTCCAGTTCAACAGCAGGCTGGCCGACTACACCGACGACGGCAGGCTCATGGGCGCCTACGGCCCCAGGCTCCGCCGCTGGCACGGCACCGTCGACCAGCTCGACCAGGCACGGCGGGTCCTGTCCTCCGATCCCGGCAGCCGACGGGCAGTCATCCAGCTCTTCGACCCCGCGGCCGACTACCGCGGATGCAAGGACGTGCCCTGCACTCTCGGCTACCGGTTCTTCGTGCGCGACGGCCTACTGCACATGCACACATCGATGCGCAGCCAGGACCTGTGGCTGGGCTTCTGCTACGACATCTTCACAGCGACGCTGCTGCAGGAGCTGATGGCAGGCTGGCTCGGCGCGGGACTCGGCGAGTACCGCCTCCAGGTCGACTCGCTGCACCTGTACGAACGAGATCTTCCCGCTGCCCGGCGCCTGCCCGGGGCCGTCAGCCCGGGGCAGGCCATGGCACCCATGGCAGTTCCGTGGGCTGGCTTCGACGACCTCCTCGCCCACGTCCTGCGCGGCACGCAGCAAGCCAGCCCGCCGTGGAGCGAGGTCAGCACCGTCCTCGCTAGCTACCGCGCCTGGAAGCTTGGCGACCGCGAACAAGCCAGGTCGCTCGCGCGGGAGCTGCCGGGTCCGCTCGGCCAGGCGCTTCAACGCTGGTACCGCCATCTTGACGGCGCGGGCCAGGCGGCCGTCCCGGCCACGGGCGGAGCGCGGCGGTGAACGCGATGACCGGACATGGCCCGGTCGTTCTGGGCCTGTGCGCCTTCACCCATGACTCGGCGGCGGCGCTCATCGCGGGCGGACAGCTAACCGGCATGGTCGAGGAGGAGCGACTATCGGGCGTCAAGCACACCCGCGAGTACCCGCAGCGCTCGGTCGGCTGGCTCCTCGAAGAAGCGGGACTGCAGCCGGCTGACGTGGACGTCGTCGCGTACAACTTCGACGGCCGCCGCTACCTGAACGCTGTACCCGGCAGCACCCCGTACCTGCTACACCACGCGACCAGAAGCCGGGCCCTGCCACGGGCAGCCAGCTTCGCCGTGATCGCTGGCCGGTACCGGCGGCGAATGCATGCCCTCCGGCAGTTCTTCCCTCACGCTCAGGTGCGCGGCACGGCGCACCATCTCGCCCACGGCCTGTACGCAGCGGTCGCATCCGGATACGAGCAGGCCGCGGTGGTGATCGCCGACTCGCTCGGGGAAACCGCGACCACCTCGATCGGCCTGTACCAGGCCACCGGGCCGGGCGCGCGGTACCGGATCATCGAGACGATCGGCGATCCGGCGTCCCTTGGCTACGCCTACGGCGCGGTTACGGAACACCTGGGATGGCGGCGCGGAGACGAAGAGGGCACGGTCATGGCGCTGGCCGCCCTCGGCGACCCGGCCAGGTTCCGCGCTGGGATGAGCCACGCCATCGCCCTGACCGGCACCGGGTTCGCCTTGGACCCGCGCATATTCCCGCTGCGGGTCCTGCGGCACGGCTGGCCGCGGGTCACGTCGGCCTTCGCCGCGGCGACGTGCCCGCCGCGAGACCCTGCCGCCGACGTTGAGCAGGTGCACGCCGACCTTGCCGCCGCGCTGCAGGAACGTACCGAACAGGTCATGCTGCACCTGGCCCGCCGCGCACGCAAGATCACCGGCTGCAGGCTGCTGTGCCTGGGCGGCGGCGCGGCGATGAACTGCCTCGCTATCGGTGAGATCGCTAGCTCGGGCCTGTTCGACGAGATGTTCGTCCCTCCAGCGCCCGGCGACTCAGGGACCAGCATCGGCGCCGCCGTAGCGGCTCACCTGCGCGCTGTCGGGAGGATCCCGGGAGGGGTGATCCGGTCGTGCTACCTCGGCCCCGCCTACCCCTGGTTCCGCCCGGACGCGGCGGAGCTGCCCGCCGGCCTGACCGCCCGGCAGGTCGCCGATCCCGCCTCGTTCCTGGCCGGGCAGCTGGCCGTGGGGAAGATCGCCGGACTTGCCCGGGGCAGGCTGGAAGCCGGTCCCAGAGCGCTGGGCAACAGGTCGATCCTCGCATCGCCCCTGCTGCCCGACGTGGTGAGCCGCCTGAACGGCACGGTGAAGTTCCGCGAGCCGTTCCGCCCGTTCGCGCCAGTCGTGCCAGCCGACCGGGCAGCCGACTACTTCCAGTCCGGGCAGCCCAGCCCTTACATGTCGATTGCCTTCACCGTCACGCCGCGGGCCAGCCAGCAGATCCCCGCCGCGGTCCACGCCAACGGCACCGCCCGCGCACAGACCCTGACACCGGCCGACAACCCGTTCCTCGCCGACGTGCTGACCCATTTCGCCGAACGCACTGGCGTCCCGGTGCTGATCAACACCTCACTCAACGTCAAGGGCAAGCCGATTTGCGGCACTCCCCAGATGGCCCTGGACTGCCTGGCCTCGACCGGCCTGGACGGGCTGATGCTCGACGACGGTTGGTGGGTGACCCGGTGAGAATCGGCTACAGCTTCTGGGGATTCCTCGGTCCGGGGATCACCGACACCCCCGACGGCGGGCGCAGCCACCGCCGCGGCCTGGTCGACGGGCTCGCCGCCGCAGGCCACCGGGTCATCTTCCTCCAGGCCAACCGGGACCTGGCCGAAGCAGGCGACGACCTGACCGGCCGCTACAACTGGGACCCGGGCTTCCCATGGATCGACGCCCTGTTCCTGGAATGGCGGTGGCCGATCCCAGGCCGCAACACGACAGCGTGCGGAACCAGCGAGCACACCTGCGACCTGCACCGCCAGAACGAACTGCTGGCCAGGTACACCCTCGGCCGCGGCACCGCCACGCTCGTGTGGGACAAGGACCTGCAGCTCCCCGCCGGCTCGCCGCTCCGCAGCCACCCGCGTGTCGCCGTCTGCGAAGCCGCGCTGCACCCCAGCCCCGGAGCGACCGCCCTGCTGTTCCCGGTCCGCGACCAGGACCTCGACACCGCGGACCCGGCCGCCCTCGCCACGCGGCCGCGAACGGTCCCGCTGGCCTACGTCGGCAACCAGTACGACCGCGACGCGGCGTTCACCGCGTTCTTCGCACCAGCCGCCGCCAGGTTCCCGCACCGGGTCGCGGGAAAGTGGCCCCGCACCGCGCCCTGGCCGCACGTTACCTTCACCGGCCGCTGCCCGTTCCGCGAGGTCCGGTCAATCTACGAGTCGGCGCTGTGCACCGTGCTGCTGCTGCCCGGCCGGTATGCCCGCGCCGGGCAGATGACACAGCGCATGCCCGAGGCGGTGCTCGCCGGCTGCCTGCCCATCACCCCTGCCAGCATCGTCTGCGCCGAAGCGTTCACCCCGGTCGCGCTCCACGCCGCGGACGGCGACCAAGTCATCCGGCTCATCAGCCGGCTCCTCGACCTGGCCGGCACCGAGGACCATGCACGCCTGATCGCCGGCTGCATGCGCCACCTCGACCTGTTCCGGCTCTCCCGGCAGGTGGCTGCCGTCAACCGCATCCTGGAAGGGCTCACCCGATGACATCCGCCCGGCGCGCCGCCAGGCAGCGGCCGTTCCCGGCCGCTAGCATCGCCACCCGTGGACCGGGTCGCCATCATCGGCTGCGGGGGCAGCGGCAAGTCCCGCCTCGCCCGCGAGGTCGGCGAAGCGCTCGGCGTCACCCCGGTTCACCTGGACGGCCTGTACTACGACGAGCACTGGCAGCCGCTGCCCCAGGACCAGTTCGCCGACCGGCAGCGCGAGCTTGTCGCCGCGCCCAGGTGGGTGATCGACGGCAACTACGTCTCCACGCTGCCCATCCGCATGGAGGCGGCCGACACCGTGATCTTCCTGGACCTGCCCGCGCCGACGTGCCTGCTCGGCATCGCGCAGCGGCGGCTACGCCACCGGGGCGGCCAGCACGCCGCGGCGGGCGTGTACGACCGGATCACCTGGGACTTCATCCGCTACATCGCCTGCTACCGGCGGCAGATGGCCCCCCGGGTCCGTCGGCTCATCGCCAATCACGCAGGCCATGCCGACGTCGTCGTCCTGCGCAGCCGCCGGGCCGCCCGCCGCTACGTCGCCTCGATCAGCTCCGCGGCGGCCGCCGTCGCGGCCCGGTAGCGCCGCCGGGCACGCGCTGTGGCCCGCGCGGCCGGGCCGGGAGCACGCGGTGACCGCCAGGGCCGGCTCGTTCACCGACCCGGCGCTGATCCGCGAGGCCCTGTATGCGACGCCGGACAGGCTCACCATGCGCAGCCGGGCCCTGCTACGGGCCAAGACTTGCGGCCAAGCCGGCGCTGCTCGCCGCCGCCCGGGAACGTCTGGCCGACGTCAGCCAGATCATGTGGCTGCAAGCCGACTTCCACCGGCTGCCGTGCACATCGGGGAGCTTGGACCTGGCGGTTGCAGCGTTCTGCCTGTACCACTCGGCGGCTCCCGCTGCTGTCATCGCCGAGATCAGCCGCTGCCTGCGCCCCGGCGCGGCCGCGATCCTGGTCACCAAGTCAGTCAGCAGCTACCGCGAACTCGACCGGATCGTCGCGGCCTCCGGCCTTGACGCGCAGGCCGAATCCCGGCCCAGCCTGTACCAGGCCGCGCACAGCGGCAACCTCCCGGACCTGGCCAGGACCAGCCTGCAGGTCACCACGGTGATCCACGAGACCCACGAGTTCACCTTCGCCAGCCTCGCCCACGCCGCCGAGTACCTGGCCACCTCGCCCAAATACGACCTGCCCGCCGCCCTGGCAGCCGACCCTGGCAGGCTCGCCGCCGCGCTGCGGCGGCGCCTGCCGGACCGTCCCGTCACAGTGACTTCCACGGTCACCTATGTGGTCGCCACTAGACCCCAGAACCGAACATCATGAAACCCGGGCAGGCGAGCCCGGTGTACATCAAGCGATACCCGGGCGACGCGTCGCGGGACCGGGCCAGGGCCGGCTACGAATGGCTGGCGGGCAATGCCAGCCCGCTCGTCCAGCCCCGGCTGGTCGCAGCCGGGCCGGGGTATCTGGCCTTCGAGCAGGTCAGCGGCCGGCATGCCGGACTGCGAGACCTGTCCTCCCTTTCCGAGCATCTTGGCGCCGCGCACTCGGCCGCCTGGTCCGCTGGGCTGCGCCACGCCCGGCTGGGCCACCCGTATCGCGTGTCGCCCGGGCTTGTGCTGCCCGGATTCCCGCAGTTGCGGCTGGCGGCGGTAACCCGGGAGCTTCGTACCGGGCGCGTGCCCGGCCCCATGCTGACCGTCCGCCAGGCCGCGCAGCTGATCCGCGGCGCCTGCGGGCCCGCGGCGTTCTACAAGGACGCCAACCCGCGCAACTTCCTGATCACCGCGGCCGGGCCGGTCACCATCGACTTCGACGACATCACCCTGGCCCCCGCCGGGTACGACCTCGCGAAGCTCGTCGTCACTCTCGCGATGACCAGTGGTCCCATCCCCGACAGGAAGATCGCCGCTGGCCTGAACGCCTACAACCACGCTGCCGGCCCTGATCTTGGCCCGGTCCGCTGGGACCAGCTCATGGCCTGGGCCGAGATCCACCACATCCTCACCAGCCGGTACCTGGGTCAAGGCGGCTACCGGTACAGCTGGCACACTCTGCGGCCCGGCGCTACGAAGCCGGGAGCGCCATGGCGCTGACCGGTGAGCTGATCCTGGCCAGGCACGGCCAAGCTCACTGCAACCTGGCGGGCGTGGCCGGCGGCGACCGGACCTGCACTGGGCTCACCCCTGCGGGCCGCCATCAGGTCACCGCGCTGTCCCGCCGGCTCCGGGCCGAGCATGAGTCCGGGCGGCCGATCGACGTCCTGTACTC
>WNGR01010140.1_pt1 | contig 12953 bp, 11 predicted proteins | sample 5407581 | NCBI WGS metagenome assembly WNGR01 (sample SAMN13153383, study PRJNA577476) | soil metagenome | isolation source: 80 cm soil or saprolite under Garry oak tree replicate 2 | place: USA:California | collected 2016-06-15 | reverse complement strand
CCTGCCATTTTCTTCACCCTCTATCGAGTATCGAACCAGGGGCGCTCGCTTGTGCCATTCGGATGTCTCGCGGGGACCGCTTTGCTTGAAGTTATTGCAGGCGTTCCGCTCACGTCGGGCTTCTACCTATGGACCGCGCCGGCATGGCTCGCGTGGTATCTCTATGCGGTGCATGGAACAATGCATGACATTCCAACGCTGGAAGAAGTGTCTGTGAAGGCAAGATAAGTTGAGTGTGGCGTTCAAGACATCCGGAGATTTTGAGCAGGTATTATCTAATGATCGTGGAAACTTGCGAGTCTATGCAGAGTTACTCCTCGTGGAGTAGAGGCTTGTCGATGTTTCGTACAAAGGGGATGCGATGAACGGCGCTCCGGACGCGCAAAGGAAATCTCTGGCATTGGAGCGGCTGGTGCAGCGGAAGACTCTACGCGCGATAGCGGAGTTCTTCGTGGTCGGTACCTTCACCGTGGCGTTTGCCTTTACCGCAATCGGCATCTGTACAGCAGTTCTGGGAAAGAATGCCGCTGGCTCACGCGATTTTGTGGAGTATTGGGCGTCTGGGCAACAACTCGCACACCATGCGAACCCATACGATGTGAACGCAATCCTCGGTATCGAACGCTCACTGGGAGGATTCCCATCAGATATCCCGGCGATGGTCATGGGAAATCCGCCGTCGGCCCTTTTGTTAGTGTTTCCACTCGGCTTCGTCGGTTCGAGAGTGGGAGAGATTCTTTGGTCGCTGTTCCTGCTTGCTTGTCTGATCACTTCGGTTCGAATCATCTGGAAGATACATGGGGCTCCGAAAAATCAGATGCATTACCTCGGGTATTTGTTTGGGCCGGCGCTTGTTTGCCTGGCGGCTGGTCAGGTATCCGTCATCGTCTTGCTCGGGCTGGCTCTGTTCCTTCGCCTGCACCGAACACGCCCCTTTCTCGCTGGAGTCTCGCTATGGTTTTGCGCGCTGAAGCCGCAACTGTTTCTGCCATTTGGCGTAGTGCTCCTTGCGTGGATTGTCACATCAAGGTGTTATAAACTCCTCGTCGGCGCGATGAGTGCGATTGCTTTCAGTGCGGCGATCAGTACTCTTCTTGATCCCGCGGTCTGGACACAGTACAGCCAGATGATGAGAGCGTCGCGGTACGACAAAATACCCATCCCATGTTTGAGCATTGTCCTGCGTCAAGCCATCAGCCCAAACACGGTGTGGCTGCAGTATCTTCCGGCGGCGATCGGATGCATCTGGGCTCTGGCCTACTTCAGAAGACATCGCGACGATTGGAATTGGGTGGTACACGGCTCGCCGCTTATCCTCGTCTCTATACTTGTAGCCCCGTACATCTGGCTCATCGATCAGACAGTTGCGATACCGGCGCTGCTCCATGCGGTTTATGTCACGCGCTCGCGAGCTCTTATTGGGGTCCTCATGCTGGCGAACGCCGTGATTGAACTCGCTCCGCTACGTGGGATGAGTCTCCTGCACTCTGCATTCTACCTATGGACTGCTCCGCTATGGCTCGCATGGTACTGGTTCGCCACTCATGCCCGGACTTCGGAGAATGCGAATAATTCGTCAAGAAGAATTGTCGGAGCATCTGTAGCAAGCGAAGACCCAGTCATTGAGTCGGCAGAGCTTTCGATCTAGACTGCCGGGACCATAGCCTACGAGGTATAGCGATGCTCCGTATTCCCGCTGCACTCAGATTTCACCTAGGGATGGCGGGGGCGTGTGCAGCGATCCTAAGTATCTCGATTGTCGCGTGCCGGTATGAGTCGGTCCATGTGGCTTGGAGAGGGCTTATGATTGCGCTGATCGTTGCTATAGGTGCCGTGCTGCCGTTACCTGCCTATTGGCACGAAAAACACCGGATAGATATGAGGGACGCAGCCCTGATGATACCGTGGGCCTTCGTCCTGGCGGTGATCTTGCCTTTATCGGTGGATGCTGCCGCACGTGTGGCCAGACCGCTCCAGGATGCGAATTTTGTTCGCCTCGATGAAGCGATTGGCATCAGCGTGCCGCATATTATGACGTTGGCCAGGAATCATTTGCTTGGAAGAGTGGTCGATAAGAGCTATATCCTGCTCATTCCTTTGTTACCCGTCGCGGTTCTTGCCCCCGCGCTCACCGGAAGGTGGAGAGAGGCCCAGGGCTTTCTCGTCGGGAACATCGCAGCTTTTGCTATCGGGTTGCCGCTCTTCGCACTCTTTCCTGCTGTAGGACCCTGGTACGGCTACCATCTGGCAGCAACGGTAGAACAACTCAAGTGTCAATCCGATCTTCTCCTGCTTCGGATTCCTGGGCCATATTCGTTTCAGCCGGCGGGAATCGTCTGCTTTCCATCCTTTCATGTGGTTTGGGCCATCCTCTGTGTACCGGCCCTATGGGGATTCAGGTTGCTTCGGATCCCGGTCGCGATTCTTTCTGGAATGATTATTCTCTCCACCCTGACAAGTGGTTGGCACTATTTCAGCGATGTGCTGGCCGGGATAGTTGTGGCGATTGTTTCCCTCGTGGCGGTTAGTCTAAGCCGTGCCGGTGCGGAGCGCGAAACGTTCACCCCGCTTTACGCGACTTCGTATCCGTTGGAGCCCGTCCTTCAGACTGCCGCGGCGCCGAGCCCTTCGACTCAACCTACTGGGACCGGAGCCGACAAGCTGCCGTGATTTCGCCCTCTTCCAACGCACCACGATTGGAGCCGTTGATGCGGCACAGATACGTTCGCATGATTGCCGAGTATCTGATCGTCGGCATATGTTCCTTGGGTTTTGCACTCAACGCTTCGGGTATCTGTGCAACATTGCTTACGGCCGGTTATGCGGGGTCACGTGACTTCGTAACGTATTGGGCTTCTGGACATCAGCTTGTGCAACACGCAAACCCGTACGACGGCCAGGCCATATTGCAGATGGAGCGCTCAACCGGGTTTCCTGAAAATCTACCCGCGCTCATCATGCGGAATGCTCCGCCGTCACTGCTGTTGGTTCTTCCGCTTGGCTTCCTTGGCATTCGAACTGCATCGTTACTCTGGTCGCTACTGATGGTCGGGTCGCTGGTCCTTTCCGTGCACTGATAGCGGACATGCATGGCCGTCGTCGGGGGAGTCTGCTCAATCTCCTTGGCTATTCCTTCGCACCGGCGTTGTCGTGTCTTATATCCGGACAGATGGGATTGTTCGTGCTGCTCGGGCTGGTCTTGTTTCTGCGTCTTCACCGGGAGCGTCCATTTCTGGGGTGCTTCTCTTTGGCTTTTGCGCGTTAAAGCCTCATTTGTTTCTGCCGTTCGGTCTTGTGCTGCTCGTCTGGGTGGTCGTTTCCAGTCGCTACCGAGTGGTGTTAGGTGCGGTAGTTGCCTTCGCCGTTACCACCGGAGTGGCGGTCGTCATCGATCCTTCAGTCTGGGCGCATTATGTGCGAATGATGTTGGCGGCGCGAATCGATACCCAGGTGATTCCATGCGTGAGCGTAATGCTGCGCCTGATCATCAGCCCGAATAATATTTGGATTCAAAGCCTGCCTGCGGTCATGGGCTGCGTTTGGGCGCTCGTCTGGTTTCGACTGCACCGCAACAACTGGGACTAGCTGGAGCATGGCTCACTTCCGATGCTCGTCTCGGTCGTGGTTGCGCCGTATTCCTGGTTCCCGGATCAGGCTGTGCTTCTTCCGGCACTCCTGCATGCGTTGTACCGAAACCGCTCGCGAAGCCTCATCGCCATTTTTGCTTTGTTGAGCGCTGGAATAGAGGTTGCAAATTTTCGCGGCGTGCCTCTGGGGAACATCGCGCTATATCCATGGACCGCGCCAATATGGCTTGTGTGGTATCTTTGCGCTCGCGGTACCGAACTCCGGGGCGCATACGGTTCGCCCAGGGTCGCGGCTGGAGTTACCAGCGCAGCGGAGAATGCGTAACTTCAGTAATTCCTGCCTATCCAGATGGTTCGAGCTAGTCGATGGCGGTTAGTTGACTAAATGTATACGCGACACGCCTTCCTCCGCCCGCCTGTAAACACACGGTCACACCACCCATGGAGCCGCAACGAATAACTACCTGATATTACAAAGAGATAGGGATAACACAAAAGTGGCATTCCTCTTGCCTATAGAAGGTGCATCAGCCCTAGGCTGGGAGTCACAAATTCTGTGTTACGGAGAAATAACATGAACAAAATTATGACGCTGTCCGTTCGGATTCAGACCCTGCTCAGCCGTGAAGAGGGCCAGGATCTTATTGAATATGCCTTGGTAGTTGCCCTGATTGCGTTCGCTGCGACTGCTGGTATGACGACCCTCGCGAAGGACATCAACACCGCCTTTATCAACCTTGGCACGTCGCTCACAGCCGCCCTGTAAATAGGAGAAGCTTTGTACCGCGTTTTGCAACGGGAGGTACGCTGGCGACCAATAGACCCGGCGGCCTCTCCAATGCAATCACAAACGGCAACATCTCTTCTTTTCGATCTACCGCCGCGTCCGCATAGGCGAAACTGCGCGTGCTCTCGCACAGAGGTGCCGACTACAACTGAAACGGACATTATCGACATGCGCAATAAACTGAGGAAGCTATGCTCGACGGTCCAATCACTGATGTCGAAGGAAGGCGGTCAGGATCTCATTGCTAGTGGTCGCATTGATCGCCTTTGCAGCGATTGCCGGCATGAAGACTCTGGCCGAGGATATTAACATAGCCTTCACTAACATCGGCACGTCGCTGACAAGCACTCTGTAGTGACGAACCGCCTGCGGTACGACTGCGCGGCATAAATTCATCAGACGCCGGTACTCAACCCGATCCCGTTAGATGTGGAACGGCCAGACCTGCTGGACGGTCTTCGACAGAATCTGTGCGTGATCCCGTGGCGACAGGAAGTCAAGGTGGTCGCGAAATAGAGCGACCGCGTGACCATAGGGTAGTTGCGGCAGCGAGACCGGCCAGTCGGTTCCTGCCATCAAACGCCTGGCGCCAAAGACGTCATACAGGCGCTTAACTTGCGCGGCCGCGTCGGGGTAGGGAAATGCCTGCCTCGAGAGCGACCACATATGCGAAATCTTAACCAGGACCTTCGGATACCTGGCGAGCGCTAGCAGAAGCTCCAACTTCTCCGGCTGATTGAGGGGCGAGTCGGCCATGTGGTCGATCACGACTTGAAGATCCGGGTTGGCCTCGATAAGAGGATGCAGATCGGGAAGGCGCGTGACCGGAATGAGAAGGGTCATGGGAACTTTTAGCTGAGCGCAGCGACGCCAGAGCGGCGCCATCAGCGGGCCGCGAATCCAATCGCCTTCCGGTCCGGCGGCAGGGCTTAGACGCACGCCGCGAAAGCCATCTTTCTCTGTCAGGCGGCTTAGATTGTCCGGGGCTGCGGGATCCTCGGGGTTGACGCGGCATACGCCCTGGAACTCGCGTGGATAACGCTTCAGAACGCTGGCGAGATAACGATTGTCCCAGCGGTAATGAATGACCTGAATGATCACGGTACGTTCTACATCGTTGGCTTGCATGAGTTCCAGCAGCATCTCTACCGATGCATCTTCCGCCGGTGGCTTAGCACCGTCGGCGAACGGGAACGCTGGATCGTGCTTCCACACGTGAACATGCGAATCGATGAATGGAATTCGCGAGGCCTTCGCCAACGCCGGCGATGCGAGCATGCTGGCGGCTGATGCTGCTACGAAATGGCGACGGGTCCACATGGTTATCCTTGCTGCGGGTTAGAAGCCGCGCTCGGTCGAGGAAGTCTTCGCGATGACGGGATCTTCCTTGTCGACTGGCGCTGTAATGAGGGTAAGCGTTGCGGCTGGAATGCCGTCTGCCGTCGCGGTAACAGTGACGCGGCCGGAGTCTTCGGTTGCGTGGAGAATTGCCAGTGCATTGCCGTAATAAACCTTGCGTTGGGCCGCCTGGAACGGATCGTGGTCCATCATGTTCCCGTTGTCGACGGCGATCACAGAGGCCGGTCCGGCGGTCGAGAAATGGATTAGAGTCGTCGAATCAGGAATGCGCGTGCCGGCATCATCGACCAGCGTCGCCGTGACATAACGAACGTCGTTCCAATCGGGAGTGAGCGGAGTAGCCGGTGAATCCGCGGCAAAGATCAGACGAGCCGGTTTGCCCGCGGTCTTAAGTACGTTCGTGGCTACGACCTTCCCGTGGCTGCGTGCGACTGCCTTCAGCGTGCCCGGTTCAAAGGGGACTTTGAAGGTGATAGGGCTGGCATCGGCGTGAAGCTTCTCGGTGCCAAGCGATTTGCCATTCAGCGAGAGTTCGACCTCTTCGGCGTTGGTATACACCTCTACGTTCTCGGTGTGCGGATCGGGGCTCTTCGGAGTCCAGTCGGCAAGAATCGGCTCAGAGAAGCGCACTGAAGGGTCGGGCGGCGGTCCGGCGGCACGGGGCGTCGCGACTGCTGCCTGATCGATAGTAGTGGCATTGGCATAGCCCGGATCGACTGGTGTGGGGCGGCCTGCAGCTACACGCCGCACAATAGCGACCATGGGCGTGGTCGACCACCAGCTTTGACGTTCAAAGGCGTGTCCGTGAGGCAGCGCTGCGGTATTCAATAGGCCGGAACCGGAGCCGATCGTGGGCCAGGTCCGCGACTCGCCGAGATAGTCGATGCCGGACCAGAGGAATTGGCCGGAGTACTCCGGATGATCGCGCATCGCTACCCACTGGTTGCGGTCGTGCGTGTTCTCGGTTCCAATGATCTTGCGCCTCGGCTTTTGCGCGTGCGCCGCGAGGATCTCCTGCTCGCGGTAGTTCTGCCCGACGACGTCGAGCTGATCGGCCAGCCCGTCGTCGTAATCGTGGCTTGCATTCGGACGGAAGAGGGCCTGGGTTACCAGACGCGTCGGATCGTTGTCGTGGAAGGTCCTTACAAGCGCCGCAAGAATTGGAATCGCGATTTCGGGATGCGGCGTATCGTGAATCTCGTTGCCGGCGGACCACAGAAATATGCTTGGGTGATTGCGATCGCGCATCACCGTGTCAGTCGTATCGCGGATGCTCCAGTCCTTGAAATAAAGATGGTAGTCATACGGATTCTTGGCGACGGTCCAACAATCGAACATCTCCTCCATCACAAGAAACCCCATGCGATCGGCGAGGTCGAGGAACTCTGGTGCGGGAGGATTATGCGCGGTGCGAATTGCGTTGACGCCGAGCTTGCGCAACTCAGTCAGTCGGCGTTCCCACACCGCGAGCGGGACAGCGGTGCCAACTGCACCAGCGTCCGTGTGCAACGCCACGCCATAGATTTTGTGATGGATTCCATTGATGAAAAATCCCTTGTCGGCATCGAAGTAGAATGCGCGAATTCCGAAGGGTACGTCCTCCTCATCGACCGCCTTGCCGTCACGCAGCAATGTTGCATGAACGGTATAGACAGCCGGGTGATTGAGATCCCAGAGATCGGGTTTGGGCAGCGTAGTCTCGGCATCGAGATCGGCAGTCGCGCCGGGTGACACATACAGCGGCACCGCGGACGAGATGTCTTTGCCCGCGAGAATGGGACTGCCATTCGGCGCTGTGATTCGTACTCGCAGGGAAAGGTTTACACCGGCGGCTGACTCGTTGGTCACCGTGCTGCGAATGTGAATGTTGGCCGACGCGGGCGAGACTCCGGGAGTGGTAACGAACGTTCCCCACGGCACAATGTGGGCGTCACCTGTAGTGACGAGGCGGACTTGCCGGTTGATCCCGGCGCCGGGATACCAGCGCGACGCGGGCTGCTGCGAGTTGTCGACACGCACCGCCAGGACGTTTGCACCTGGATGGAGGTGCGGCGTCAGTTCATATACAAAGCTGACGTAGCCGTAAGGCCTGTGGCCGAGAAGCACTCCATTCAGGTAGACGTCGCTGTTCGCCATAACGCCGTCGAAGACGATAAAGGTGCGGCGCGTGGCTGTGGGCGTTGCATCCGCGTCAGGAACAGTGAACGTCTTGCGATACCAGGCAATGCCGGTCGGCGCATAGGCGCCCGCACCGCGTGAGGGAGCATCCTCTTTGAAGGGACCTGCGATGGACCAGTCGTGGGGCAGGGTTACTGCGGTCCACGCGGAGTCGTCGAAGCCGGGCTTCTCCGCGCCTGGAGCGTCCGCCTGGAGGAAGCGCCAACCCGTCGTGAATTGCTGGATCACGCGCGGTTTCGGCGAAGTCGGCGCGGCCGAAGGAGCGGCGTGCAGAAAGCACGGGAAAACGATGAGGGCGGCGAGCAGAACAAGTCGGCGTTGCATGATGCTCCTGACGGTGAATCTCTGTGCGGCGCGATTCACACTGTTGCGTTACTTCTGCGTCGTGGTCGGCGTCGGCATAATCGGGTTGAACTTCGTTGCAAGTTCAGGCGTGGACACAGCATCGTGCGTGTCAGTAGCCTTTGCAACTTCGGCGGCAAAGACATAGCTGCGCCCGAACATATTACTCGTAAAGAACACGTATTTCTTGTCCGGCGAAAAACGTGGGTTCGGCTCTGCACGGTAGTTCTGGTGGGCCATATTGACGAGATGTTCGGAGTGAAAGACTCCCGGCTGGAAGAAGTCCGGCCCGTTGAGCGCGCCCTCGGTTCCGCCGATCATCTTCGGCCGGAAGAGCTCGATCCACTCGCCATCGGGCGCCTCGGCAACCTGGCCGGAATCGCCACCGTCGCCGCAGAACAGATCGAGGTCCTGGGTCAGGTTGAAGTGAATCGACCACTCGTTGCGCTGTAGATGATAGGCGACCCGCTTGTGCGTCTCCAGGTTGTAGCTGGCGACGAAGAAATCTTCACCTTTGGGATACTGCCAGTCGTACCAGATGGTCTTGCCGTCGAGACCCCAGAACTCGTGGCCTGCTATTTCCATCGCCATGGTGCGCTTGTGGATCAGCGTGTTCTGCGTGCCGTCTGTGTGGATCAGCCAGATGCGATCAACCTTTTGCCACATACCTTCGTGACAATACATCAACAGCTGCGGATCGCTCGGCGAGAAGAGCAGATGATTCACCCAGTCGGTCGAGTGTAGAAGCATTTTAATCGTGCCAGGCTTTTCGCCGTTCGGGCCGGGTTCGAGCCGGATCGTGAACAGCACCACGGGAATGCGCGCGGCCAGACGGCGCTCCATCATCGCGCCCTTGTCGTCGGACTGCACATTGGCGCCTCCGAGCGTTGGATTCGCCGCGGCAGCCTGCGCTCCCGCTGCCGAAGGAGACGCTGGGGCTGCTGCTGCCGGGGCGCCTGCTCCCGCTCCGCCGCCACGGCCAAGGCCTCCTGCCGGTGCGGGAAGAAATGCGTTGGGCGCGTTAGGATCGCCGCCCGGAACGTCCGCCTCGTTGTAGGTTCCAGCGCCGAGCGTTTCATCTGCATTCACGCTGGAGATGCTGACCCGCGGCGGGAGATCGATCAGCTTGCGAATCTCACCCGTGTGCGTATCAGCCTTGTAGACGGCGTTCGCGCGCGTCGCTGGATCCATCCGCGTAAAGAAGATGCTGTTGGTCTTGTGACCGACGACGATGGAGCGTGCTGCACCAACGAAGCTGCGGCCACCTCGTCCCGGCGTAGCGGCGTCTCCAACGGCTGGCGCTGGCGGAGGAGTATTCGGCACCAGCATTTTGGTCGTCATCGAGGCCAGATCGAGCACACGAATGCCTTCCGGCGAGTTGTAGACCATCTGCGTGTGATCAGGAGTAAAGGCATTCACGTTGAAGTAGAAGGCGCCTGAGTTGGGCTCGTCGGAGACCCGCCAGACGCGATGGCCAGTGTCCTTGTCGACCCAGGTCTTCGGCGGCATCTCGCCGGTTTCAGAAGGCTTGTTGTCACGCTGGAAGCCCTGCGCATGAAGGCAAAGCGCAGCGAACGGCGTGAGGGCGAGTGCGGTGACGGCGAAACGAACGCGTGGAACCATTGGAGGTGCTCCTGACGGGGAAGAAGGCGCAACGCGACAGATCCACGTGCGAGAAAAGGTGCTGCAACGCGCGAGAGAGTTATACATCGGAGACGATGCAACAGGGAAATAGTTTCGTCTGCGAAAGGGCAACGCCTGGCCTAAGCCGCGATTCCGATGTTCGGCAGCGGGAGGCGGCTTCTGTGCGCTGACCACCTTCGCACCGATATCCAGAGGACAAATGCAGCCAGCGTCGCTCCATAAAGAATCTCGTTCAGCAAAAACATTCTTGGTCCAGGTACTGCGAGCGCCGTCGTATAGAGATAGAAGAAGCCCATCAGGTAAGTCAGTGTTGGCAAGTTCGGCACCAGAGTGAAGAACGGCACCAGCCAGATAATGTACCACGCGTAATGCGGCGAGAAGAGCAGCATCAACGCCATCGCCAGCGCGAATGCCGGAGCGAGAAATGCATCACGCGCGCTGCCCGGCTGACAGGCTGTCTTCCACGCCCAGAGGGTCAATCCGGCAAATACTGCGGCACAGAATCCAAAGAATGCGGTTGTGGGCAGATCGTGCAGCCCGGGGATTCTGTGTCCCAGATCGAGCAGAAAATAGCGTGCACCAGTCTCGAGTCCCTCTTCCTGCGCGTAGCCGCCGAGGAACCCGAAAACGCTCATCCCGACGCTCGAGTAGCATGCGTAGCCGAAGGCGATTACTCCGGCCAGTGCAGCGGGCATCCTCCATGCGCTGCCAGTGGGAGCATCGTCCCGCCACCATAACGCCGGAATCAGGACCAATGGGTAGAACTTGATCATCACGGCGATCCCGAGGAAGATTCCCGTCGCGATCGGCTGTCTGCGAAACCGCGCCAGCAACGCAAGCGCGATGAATGCCATCGCCGCTGAGTCGAGATGTCCCGCGCCGGCGACTTCCCAGATCAGCAGCGGACACCATGCATAGAGAAGCACCTGCGACGACCGCCGTCCGAGTGCCTTGAGCAGTGCAATCAAGGCCGCAATCGTCACGCCCTCGAACAGCAGCATCGCTGTCTTCATAAACGTGACGGTCGGGCTGATCGCTGTGATGAAGTAAAACATCATCTGCGCGATGGGCGGATAGATCGTGTGAGCGTAGTCTCGCCGGTTGATATGGTCGAATATCTCCTGATGCGGAGCCCGCAAGAACGCGAGCGCTGGATCGCCCGGAACATAGCGGTATGGCGAGATGTGCGCGTGCTGCACCACTCCGTCCCATACATAGCGATAGATATCGCTGGATAGATACGGCTGCGCGAGCAGTGCAGGGAAGCGGCACGCAATCGCTACCACAACGACAATCGGCAACGTGAAGCGGTTGACCGGCTGGGTCAGAATCACGCAGACGGCAAGCACGTACAGGATTGCTCCCCATCCCGATACTCCGGAAAAGCCGATGGCAAATCGGCTGTACTCGCTGACCAATTGCCGCGCCAACACGAACATTGCTACCCCGATCAGCAGAAGCGCCGTGTTCGTCTGCCATGCCCGCAGCACAGCCCGTGACGATATGCCGGATGCCCGGGGAATCACAGGCTCCTGATGCCTCTCGTGCGCCGTTGCCGGCTGGGGAATGCTCTGCATCACAGCGTGCGCTCCAGCGGATCTTCATCCCGGGTTTCCGCGGCCGTCGCATCTGGCGCATCTTCCCAGAGCACCGCATTCGAGACGGCGTCATGCGACAGCAGAAACTCTCGCGTGTGCGGCGCTGCATAGCCTGGCAACGTCGCAAAGCCCGGGGCCATGTCCGCCAGCAGTTCCGCTCTCAAAGTGTCCAGGGTGGAGTTGTCGTCCACGTCGTACCACAACGGCAGTTCGACAAGCTCGATTTGCACCTCACGCGCTCGCTCGCGGGTGTCGGCGGCTACGGTCTCCGTACTCCAGTGAATTCTCTCAAAGACAGTCGTATGCGGCTGCTTCAGTCCGATCAGGTAATATCCGCCGTCCGCCGCCGGCCCGAGAACAATCCGGTCTCCGGGGCGCGCCAACTCAGCCACGGCGAGCTCATATGCCTCTCGCGGCACCGTTGGCGAATCCGAATCGATGAGGCAGACACTGCTGTATCCGCACGCGAGAACATCTTCGGCGGCAGCCAAAAGGCGCTCGCCGAACCCGTGTCCGCGCTGTGCAACCAGCGCAAAGCCATCGGGAATCTTCCCCTCGAAGAAGGCCTCGTCGCCTACCGGCGTGTAGGCGATCAACCCTGCCACACGATGGCCGAGCGTCGTCTCGTTCGCCACCACGGCTGCAATGTTTTCCGTCGTATCCCGGAGAAAGCACAGGTTCAGTTCTGCTGCCTCTTCGGGAGTCAGCGGCGGCGACAGGCGCGTCTTCACGGCGCCGGGCCGCGGTACCTTCGCCATTACGGTCAGCGCACAAATTCCCGCTCGCCCGGCCAACTCAGCTGCGCCGGGCTTCTTTGGATCGAGGATTGGGATGCCCATCGCTCTTTGCCACTCCTGGTCATTCGGTTATTCGGAATCAGCACAATCCGCCGCTCCTCCAGATTGTATTGTTGAATGACCATTTTGGAAGTTTTCTGAGTTGAGTTGGCTCCGTTATCTGGCTCGGACTGCACGCGAAACTTTGTCTTCAGTTAGCCTTAAGCCGACAGCAGCTATCTTTGAATGGTCTGCATAAATTACGAGCCGACCTCAGGAGTCTCTGCAATGCGCCTTAAATCCCAGCTCACATCCTCGTTCATCGCTTTCGTCTTCTTCTCCGCATCGTTACTATTCGCCGCTCGGTCGTTTGCCGCAGAGGGCACGTATTCGATCGTTGACCACTGGAAGATCGGCGGCGAAGGCAGCTGGGACTATCTCGTCGCCGATCCGTCGATGCACGTTCTTTACATCACTCACGGCACGCAGGTTGAAGTTGTCGACACCACAACCGGCAAGAAAATCGGCGCGATCACGGGGTTTAAAGGGACTCACGGGATTGCGCTGGACCCTGATGGCAAGGTCGGATTCATCTCCGGTGGAGCGGGCAACGAGGTCGTCGCCTTCGATCGCAAGACCTATGCGCGAATTACCTCCATTCCTGCCGGCCAGAATCCTGACG
>WNGR01006851.1_pt1 | contig 12953 bp, 15 predicted proteins | sample 5407581 | NCBI WGS metagenome assembly WNGR01 (sample SAMN13153383, study PRJNA577476) | soil metagenome | isolation source: 80 cm soil or saprolite under Garry oak tree replicate 2 | place: USA:California | collected 2016-06-15 | reverse complement strand
TTACAAACTTACAAGAGCCGCGATCGTGTGTGTAAATATCCAACACCATAACTCGAAGAGAAAGAGCCTCGAAGCGTAACGTGCTATTACCCTTCCAGAACAGCGCTAGATCGCTGTCGAGCCTCGAACAGGCAACAGGCCACCAGCACGCGGATGACTAACGACAGGGTGTTGGCTATGTTTGAACACTCAGACTATTTGCGAGAACAAGCGGCGAAATACCTGGAACAGGCCAAAAAGGAAGAAGATTCTTCTGCTATAAAAGAACTACTGCAATTGGCCACTATCTGCGAAGAAGTCGCCAATGATATGGACGACCGGCGCGTGAGCGGATGACTCTGACCCATAGGGACATTGGCTATCACGCTTTCGGCATCCTGTGCCGGTGACTATTCTCCCATATGATCCTCTCCTCGTGTCTCTCGCAGATAGCGAAGTACGTCTTCAGGCGAGGCTGACTGCCCGCTCTCAGCGGGCTCCGCCAGGTGGTCGCCATCAGAGAACGACGCAGGATTGGTCGCCTTCTCTTGTTGTTTCAGAAGCATTAGAAGCGCTTGCAAGTCTGACTTAATCTGTCGGATATCAGACTGGATCTCTGCCAAAAAAGAGACCAGCTTGTCTTCCCTGAGTGGGCTCATCACTGCCAATCCTAAAAGCGTATTGGAGGTCAATCGACCTTCGATGTGCAAGAGGGGTTGAAAGCCAATTAGCGAAAGGTCAGCTTAACCCCACAGCAGAAGTGCAACAGTTGTGAGACTAAGATTGGGAAATAACGAGAGGCCGGGCTGCTAATGCGCCGCACGAATTATTCGCTATGCTGGATGACTACCACGCCAAAGAAGGCGGCAGAGGCTCGCAAGCAACATTTTTGCAGCGCGTGCGGGCTACTTGCTGATTGCATGTCTATTTGTCGCATTGGCTGCACCGCTTGCTGTTTTCCCTCCTAGGAGTTTGTATTGGCTCCGAGCGGCCTCGAAGAGCGCACCTTCCTGCGACGTTTTCACAAGGCAACGGGTCTCAAGGCTACCGAGTATTGCTAACGCCTGCGCGTCGGCAAGGCACGAGAGATGCTCGAATTCACCAAAAAGACGATCGAGCAGATCGCTTGGGCGATCGGATACGAAGACTCCAGCTCGTTCCGCAAAGTGTTTCATCGTGTGGTGGGCTCGTCGCCCGGTGAATATCGCCACCGTTTCGCCGTGGCGTTGAGCGCTTAATATTATCCGGCACAATGGCGGACAGAACCTCCGCCTAGGCGGCTGCCTGTTTTGGGGAAAGGTCAAGTCGCGAATGTTCACTGATGGCCCGTCGCGGCAGTTAGTGCGCTGCACCGATATGTCCGAAGTCAGGAGTAAACCGGAAGTGCGTCACGCACAGTCGAAATGACGTGATGACCCATAGCGGACATTTCGCCGCCGCTGTCCAAGCCGGATTTTACTCAATCGGGCGCGCGAACCCCGGAATAAGAGACTTCGGAACAACTATCCTAACACAGCATTTACTTACCGCAGTCGGGCGTAATAATCCTGTTCTGGTTTTTAGGGACCGCTTCTACGCTTTTCCTTCCTCGGCCAACTCCTGCAATAGCCGTCTCGCTACCCAGCCCGGATTAAATGATCCAATGTGAGCGGCTTTTTCGCCGTTCGTGGTTTTCACTTTCACCATACCGTCTTCAATCGCATAGGATCCGCTGAGCGGACGGCCGCTAAATTCAGCAGTAACCTGCTGCCAGACTGTCAGGTGTTGATTTGTCATGGTGCGCCCCTCGCAGCTAAATAACTTTAGCTCAGCAGATGCCCGATAGTGGATCGCGCGAATTACCGTAGGCCGGGGCTCGGCTTTGGGTCGAGTGGCTTAGAACGAATAGACAACTGCAAACGTCGCCAGACTGGAGCTGCGTGCTTCGTATGACATCACGAACGATCGTTTCAAGCGACGTCGGTTTTCATCAGCGATGGCCGTGTAAGCGACTTCGCCTCGCTCCGGCGACGGTGCAAAATCCATTCGGTATAGCCGTTAGGCTGCGAACGGCCCTTAAAGATCAGGTCGCAGGCAGCCTTAAAGGCAACACCACTAAAATCCGGTGCCATGGGCCGATAGGCGGAATCACCCGCATTCTGACGGTCGACGATCACGGCCATGCGCCGCAAGGTCTTTTGGACCCGTTCCTCATCGACAATGCCGTGATGCAGCCAATTAGCAATGTGCTGGCTGGATATGCGCAATGTTGCACGATCTTCCATCAGGCCAACATCGTGTATGTCAGGGACCTTGGAGCAGCCTATCCCCTGATCGATCCAGCGCACCACGTAGCCCAGGATGCTCTGACAATTGTTGTCGAGCTCCTGCTGCACTTCCTCGGGCGAAAAATTGGAGCGCGCAATCGGGACGGTGAGGAGATCAGAAAGCGACGCCGGCAGCCGTCCCTTGAGTTCGCGCTGGCGCGAAGCAACATCGACCTCGTGGTAATGCAGCGCGTGCAAGGTGGCGGCCGTCGGCGAGGGGACCCAGGCGGTGTTCGCACCAGCCATCGGTTGGGCGATCTTTTGCGCCAGCATGTCTGCCATCTTGTCAGGCGCCGCCCACATTCCTTTGCCGATCTGTGCTCGGCCGGGAAACCCACAGACCAGGCCCACATCCACGTTGGAATCCTCATAGGCTTTGATCCATGCCGTGTTTTTCATGTCGTTCTTGCGAGCCATCGGCCCCGCTTCCATCGAGGTGTGAATCTCGTCGCCGGTGCGATCGAGAAAACCGGTGTTGATAAAGACAACGCGATCGGCAACGGCATAGATGCAATGCTTGAGATTGACCGACGTGCGCCGCTCTTCGTCCATAATGCCCAGCTTGAGCGTGTAGCGGGGCAGGCCCAAGATGTCCTCTAGTCGCCCAAATAGCTCATTGGTGAAGGTCACCTCATCCGGTCCATGCATTTTTGGCTTGACGATGTAGATCGATCCGGTCCGGCTATTGTGTTGGGCATGGGCGCCGGAGAGGTCACGCATCGCGATCAGCACCGTAACGGCTGCATCCAGGATGCCCTCCGGGATCTCCCGGCCGGAGGCGTCGAGAACTGCGCCCGTGTACATGTGATGGCCGACATTGCGGATCAGCATCAGACTGCGACCAGGCAGCCGCAGCTCGCCGCCATTGGGTGTTACGAAAGTTTTGTCAGGGTTGAGCCGACGTTGGATGGTCTGTCCACCCTTCTCGAAGCTTGCCGTGAGTGTGCCTTCCATCAAGCCGAGCCAGTTACGATAGAGGGCTACCTTGTCCTCAGCGTCTACCGCCGCGACGCTATCCTCGAGATCCATAATCGTGGTTACCGCTGCTTCGAGCACGATGTCGCTGACGCCGGCCAGATCATCACGTCCCACCAAACTGGCGCGATCGATATTGATTTCAATATGAAGATTATTGTTGCGCAATAGCAGCGCGGAAGGCGCTGCGGGTTCGCCGCGGTAACCAACGAACTGTGGTGCCCGAGTAAGACCGGTGCAGCGTCCATCGCTCAGGCGGACGACCAAAGCGCCGCCTTCAACTGAATAGGCGTGGGCATCGTGATGACTGCCTTGCGCGAGCGGAACGGCGGCATCGAGCAGCGCGCGGGCGCGCTTGATGACGCGCTCGCCGCGAACGGGGTTGTATGAGCCCGCGCGCGTGGCACCGTCATCCTCTGGAATCGCGTCGGAGCCGTAAAGAGCATCATAAAGGCTGCCCCAGCGCGCGTTCGCAGCGTTGAGCGCGTAGCGGGCATTCGAGAGGGGCACAACGAGCTGTGGCCCGGCAACTTGCGCGATCTCTTCATCGACATTCCTGGTGCGAATGGTGAAGTCCTCGATCTGCGGCAGCAGATAACCTATCTTGCGAAGGAAACTTTCGTAGTCGGCAAGGTTCAGCGGCTGGCCCGACTGGTCCCGGTAGTAAGCATCGATGCTCGATTGGAGTACATCTCGGGTCTCGAGTAGTTGGCGATTGTGCTCCCCGAAATCCCGCGCCAGAACAGCTAATCCGTTCCAAAATGTTGCGCCAGAAATGCCGGTTCCTGGCAACGCCTCGTCTTCGATAAATGCCTGCAGCGACTTGGCAACGCTTAATCCGCCGATCTGGGCAAAATTCGTCTGAGATTTTTCCATTTTCTCCGCCAAAATGTCTCAACTAGGACGTGTGTCTGCTTAGAAATCATGGGCAAATGGAAATACAACGAAAACTCCGATCTTTAGGCTCATTCAACGTCCTGAAGACGCCTGAATCAGAATCGAGTGTTTGCCGCACCTGAGCTCTTACCCTGATGATCGTCTCGCATCACCTGCAACAACGGCATGGCCGTCTTGATCTCCGGCAAGGCCGGATCGCTCAAGCTGCCACGGCAGCCAGGTGGACGATCGGATTATCGCTCAAAGCTGCTCAGAGGTTTTGTGATACATTGCCGCTCATTTATCATTACGAGGTGGCAGTGCGAAGCTCAATTTGCGGTGCAAAAATCCTGAAACTTCCTTGTCTCCTAAGGGTCACGAACGGACTTCTGCCGAAGTCCGCGCCATGTCCGTTTAGGTCCAAATAGCGGACACATCGCGGACATGGAAGGCTCCGATAATCACGCTTATAAGCTGACTCAGATCAACGCGCGTCGCGTCGTTAGCGCGCCGCTACGCCTTCGTCGAAGCTGATCGCGCCCGCGCCGAAATTGATCACGTAGAAAAAGCCGCCGGCCATGACGAGGTTCTTGTAAAAGTTCATCATGTTGTCCATGTCGCCGGCTGGCAGATGCACGCCGAAAGCGGTGCCGAGACACAGCAAAATCAACAGAGCCGCTGCCCATCGCGTCATAAAGCCGATCAGGATCGCGGCCCCGCCGAGGAGATGGACCGCGATCGAAACCCAGACTGCGATGTGCGGCACCGGAACATTGAGGCTCGTGAAATAGTCCACCGCGGCGGCTGGGTTGCGGAGCTGCAGCACGCCATCCCAGATGAACAGGCTGCACATCAACAGGCGCGCGAGCACCGACAAGTAGGAATTAAGCGCGGGCGTGATCGTCGTTGTGGACATGGCGGATCTCCAGCATTTTTTTGGGCGCGATTCGCGTGGTTGCAAAGTTTAGACAACCTGAGAGTCTAGATTGAACCCGGTGTCTTGGTAACCGGCAAGAAGGCGACTCGTCGGCAAGCCCAGCCCGATGGTGGCGTGGCAATTTAGTCCTCGTTCTCCGCCAGTCCTGTCGTAGCGTTCCCGCAGTGAAACGTTCCTCAACAATCAACAATCCGACCACGATATTTTCGTGCACTTCGTGGGCGATTATAACCATTGGATAACGGCGGCCCAAATCGCGCGCTAACGTTCCAATTTAACGATGGCGCAGCGGCTTCCGGCAGGCGTTGCCGGCGCGTAAGGCTCTCGAATGATGAGACAATCGGCCAGCGCTAGCGGCGCCATCATCGAGCTGTCCTGGACTGGAAAGGCCGTTGCGATTTCGCCCTCGACCCCTAGCCGCAGCGTCGCCAACAGGCAATCGACGCGTTCGTCATTCTCCGGAAGGTCAGCGCCGAGCACCGCCGATTCGGTTGGCACGGTCAGATCTGCGCGCCCGCTCATGCGGCGGATCAGCGGCACCAGGAACAGGAAGGCGCAGACGTAAGACGAGACCGGATTGCCGGGAAGCCCAAGCACGTGCATGCTGCCGAGCCGGCCATGCATCAGCGGGCGTCCCGGCCGCATGGCGACCTTCCAAAACGACAGATCCATGCCCTCGGCGGCAAAGGCCTTGTGAACGAGATCGTATTCGCCGACCGAAGCGCCGCCCGCGGTGACGAGAATATCGGCCGCGCGCGCGCGCGCGTTACGAATCGCCACCGCCGTTTCCTCGAAGTCATCCCGGACGAGTCCGAGATCGATCACGGCGGCGCCCTCCTGACGCGCCAGCGCGGCGAGCGCGAAACCGTTCGAATACACAATCTGTCCCGGTCCGGGTTCCGCGCCAGGCGGCACCAATTCGTCGCCGGTGGCGAAGAGCGCGACTATCGGGCGCCGATGCACCGGTACAATCGGATGGTTCATGCCGGCGATGAGCGCCAGGTCGCGCGCGGTGAGCCGATGGCCTGCCGCGAACAGGCTATCGCCGCGGCGAAAGTCGAGGCCTTGCCGGCGAATGTGGCGGCCCTTGCTCACCGGCTTTAAGACGGTGACGGCATCGCCGGCGCGCTCGGTGATTTCCTGAACGACGATTGTATCCGCGCCGCTCGGGACGACGCCGCCGGTAAAAATCCGCGCCGCCTCGCCACCGCCGACCTTAGCAGTGAACGGCCGTCCGGCGGCGACTTCGCCAATAACGCGCAGCCGCGCGGGGACTTTGGCCACGTCGGCCGTGCGCACCGCGTAGCCATCCATCGCCGACACGTCAGCCGGCGGCTGCGTGCGCAAGGCATTGAGCTCGGCGGCGAGCATGCGGTGAAGCGCCGCATCGAGCGGGACAGTTTCGGGCGGCAGCGGCGCAGCACGCGCGAGCACATGATCGAGCGCTTCCGCCACCGAGATCAGCGCCACCGCATCACTCCCGCAAACGATAATGGCCGGAGCGGCCGCCGCTCTTTTCGACGAGCCGAAATCGTCGGTAGCCGCTCTGCCATGGCAAACAACGCTATTCGCTTCCGTTCGTTAAGGAACATGAAATCCGGTAACATCAGAACCACTTTGGCGCGCTCGCGCGGTTCCAGTATTTGGGTTCCTTAGCAGTCGGTCACCGAAAGATTCCAACTATCTGCTGGCGGCATTCCATCAGGGCCTCGGCGCTACCGGCTTCGTCGAGGGGAAGAACGGCACGATCGAATATCGTTGGGCATTGGGCCAATATGACCGTCTGCTGGCCAGGCAACCGAGCTTGTGCGCAGACTGGTAACACTGCTTGTAACGTTGGGAGGCGAGCCGGCCACCCTCGCAGCGAAATCTGCGACTTCAACTATACCGATTGTATTCGGAGTAGTAGACTTAACCCCGCCGATCTCCAACACAACTGCGGAATTGCCAACGTTGCGCGTCGAATGGCGGCGGCGGTCGGCACCGCGTCCCGGTCTTGCGGGAAGACCGGAAAAGCACGAATATCCATGCCAATCTAGGATTCATCCGGGGATCACTGCAGCAACGCTGAGGAACAAGGTGCTAAGAGACGACAGGTCGAGCGGAGAAGGTCCGGGGCGTGCAGCCCGCAATGTGCTTGGCGAGGCGCTTGAAATCTGTTCGATCAAACCGATGACGGGTTTTTATCGGGACGGCTGCTGCAATACCGGTCGAGAGGATATTGGCAGCCACACAGTCTGCGTGGTGATGACCTCAGCGTTTCTCGCATTCTCCAAATCGCGCGGCAACGATCTTTCAACCGCGCTACCCGAGCTTGGCTTTCCTGGCCTCAAACCCGGAGATCGCTGGTGCCTATGTGCGGCCCGCTGGCAAGAAGCTCTCGATGCAAACCAAGCGCCCCGGGTGGTCTTGCGTGCTACCCACGATAGTGCCTTGGTCCATTGCTCGCTCGGCGATCTCAAACGCTTCGCATTGGATCTGGCGTAACCACGTTAAGAATGAAACCTCAGGAATTTCGCGCCTCGGCGGCGCTTGCAGCCGTGTTTTCCGTCAGGCTGCTCGGCCTGTTCATGATCTACCCGGTCTTTGCCGCCTATGCCGGCACACTCGCCGGCGCCACCCCCTACCTGATCGGCGAAGCGCTGGGCATCTACGGCCTCACCCAGGGGCTGCTGCAGATCCCGTTCGGCCTTTTATCAGATCGGATCGGACGCAAGATCATGATTGTTGCCGGACTGGTCCTGTTCGGCATCGGCAGCGCTGTGGCCGCGATTTCCACTTCGATTGACGGCGTCATCGTTGGCCGGGCGCTGCAAGGGGCGGGCGCGGTGGGCTCGGTGATTCTGGCGCTGGTTGCCGATCTCACCAGCGAAGAGAGCCGCACTGCGGCGATGGCCATGGTGGGCATCACCATCGGCGCCTCCTTCCTTGTCGCGCTGCTGGCTGGGCCGGTGGTCGCCAATTTCATCGGGGTGAGCGGCATCTTCTGGCTGATGGTAGGGCTGGCGGCGCTCGGCATAGCAATCACCGAATTCGTGGTACCATTGGCGCAGCGCATTAGCGTGCATCGCGATGCCGAGGCGGTCCCGGCTTTGCTCGGGGCCGTGCTGCGCAATCGCGAACTGTTGCGGCTCGATCTCGGCATATTCACGCTGCACGCCACGTTGACCGCGAGCTTTCTCGTCGTTCCGGATCTGTTGCGCACGACGCTCGGCGTTGCGGTGCATGATCAATGGGTCGTCTATCTCCCGGTGCTGCTCGTTTCCGTCGCCGCCATGGTGCCGGCGATCATCGTCGCCGAGAAATATCGCCGCATGAAAGCCGTGTTTGTCGGAGCGGTGGCGGCGCTCGTTATCAGCCAAGTCATGCTCTACTTCGGCGCCGGCAATTTGTTCGCGCTCCTTATGGCGCTCGTCGTGTTCTTTTCGGCCTTCAACGTGATGGAAGCGAGCCTGCCGTCGCTCATCAGCAAGGTCGCGCCGGCCGAGGTAAAGGGAACCGCGATGGGCGTGTATTCCAGCCTGCAGTTCCTCGGCATTTTCATCGGCGGCATTATCGGCGGCATGGCGCACCAGCGCGGTGGCAGCGCCGGGGTGTTTGGGCTGACCACGGCGCTCGCCGCGATATGGCTGCTCGCGGCGGTGCGCATGGCGCAGCCGAGCTATCTGACGACGAGACTGCTGCCGCTTGGCCAAAACAAGGCCGCGGACGCCGGTCTCGCCGCCCGATTGCGGCAGGTCCCAGGCGTGGTCGAAGCAGTAACCATCGCCGAAGAAAACGTCGCTTATCTGAAGGTCGACACCAAATATTTCGACCTCGCCGCGGCGGAGGCTTTGGCCGGAAGATCGTGAGCTTTTTTAAGGCCGCCAGCTCATGTGGTGGACCGGCCGGCCGCTCGGCGCGTTGACGCCATCACCGGTAACAACGAAGCCGTCTTTTCGGTAAAACGAAATCGCGCGCGTATTGTCGGTGTTGACGTCAAGCTTGAGTGCGTTCGGTGAAAGGCGCTTAAAACCAAATCAATAGTAGGCTGTCATCGCGGCTCTTGATCGTGCAATGCCCGAAGTCGAATAATATCGACTAATTCCCCGGGGACACAGCCGGAATGTCCGCTTCTCTAATCGGCCGTTTGGGGTCAAGCAACTTTCAGACTGTCCGCCGCTGCAATGTCGATGTCACTCACGGGCTCGTGCTTCTCTTCGGAATCGGCACCAAGGCCCTTGTATGGGACTTATTTAGTCAAGAAGTTTAAGGAGGTCAGCGCATCTTTTTTCTTTTATCAGTTTCGCTAGTTTCGTTGTTCGATCGTTTCTTCGTCCCGACCCGGGCTTCGCTCACCTGGCGGTTCGAGCGCGACCGCAACGCTTGCCGCGATTGGAATGGCGATCAGAGGGGAGCCCGCTTTCGGACGCGATTCAATCGCGCCACAACCTTGTATCCGGTAGGTCCAAGGACCCGAACCACGATGCAGTCATGCGCATCGGCAGCGAAGCTCCGAAGCGGCGGACCCATTCTTCCAATCGGCATGAAAGCCAAGGGGCATGTCGGGATTCCGCCACCTCGAACCGTTATCGGCGTCCCGTCACAAGCGTACGGACAAGGCCGAAACTGTCGGAGTGCCTTCAGCGTCCTCCGTTCATTGTGCCGGACGCAAAACGACGCCGTCCGGGATAACGCCCTGCCGCACGAGCCGCCATAGGGCGATCAGAAGCTTGCGCGCCAAGGCCACGATCATGGGCTTGCGAGTACCGCGCGCGCTCTCGGTGCGGATTCGAAACCACTGCGCTAAGGCGCTGTCCTTCTGGTACAAAAGGAACCGCCACGCCAATTGGACCATGCCTCGCCGAACTCGACCATTGCCGGAACGGGCCAGCCCTTTCTCCCGGCGTTTTCTACCGCTCTCGTCGGGCGAGCCAGTGAGGCCGGCATAACGGGCTACGGCCCGTCGGTCGCGCATGTTTCGCGACAGCACCTCGTGCACCAGCATATCGGCTGTCTCAATGCCGACCCCGATCACGCGCGCCAACAGGCGCACCATAGCGTGCGGTCCATCGCCAGGTGCGTGATCGAGACAGTCGGCGTTCAGGGATACGTGAGCGCCAGTTACAGATTGGCTTAACTCCGCTCAGCACTTCAGCAAGGTGCGAGCCAATAAATGCATAACTGCAAGACTGCTTTGATTTCGATCAAAGCCTTGGAGGGTGTCAAATCAATTAGATACGCAAGCGTGGTGCCTCTTTGGCTTACTTAAAAAAATAGCAGACCGTGGCTACCCATGACCGCCCCCAAGACGGTGACCAAACTGATGAACAGTAGGATTCGATGCAGCCATTCGACAGCCTTGAAGGTTGCTTCCGGTTTTAATTTGGATTGCGCAAGCAACCATCGGTGTAGTGCGAACGGTTCGACAACAAAAAGCATTGCTGTGAAGAGCAACCAAACCGCGACCATCGCGTCAATCCACCAATAGGCGGCATGCCGGAAGCGATCCCACATATCGAAGCGATAGAGCATGTAGAACCCAGTTAGCCCCACAATCGCCGTCGATACCCGTGCCTGCCAAGCGAAGCGCTGCTCTATCTGGTTGAACAGTTGCATTTGCTCCTGCCGCGCCTTCAAGCGGCGAACCGTTGGCAGCAATACTGTTGTTACGAACGCAACGCCGCCGATCCAAAGCACAACAGAGACGACATGCAATGCCCGCGCAATCGTAACGTCATCCATCGCTTGTATCCTGCCAGCTCGCTAGGAGGTGATACTGCAAGTCTCCCTGTCAAACGCTGCGCTCGACGCTTTGTAGAGCCGCCACTAGATAAAAGACGGTTTCGGCGGTCAATGATCTGATCCCATGCTGCCGCAGACGACCTCACTTCGTGCATTGATCACAGGAGCGATCGGCACCATGACGCGCCGGCACGTTTTTCGGTGTGGGGTTAGGATAATATAGGGGCTGTGCGATCATAGAGCCCCGTATTAGTTGCGTGAGGGGCGTTTCTGTGGCCCGCCCAAATTGGTCGCGCAAACTGCCGAGGCCCTTGAAAATCCCGACGATTATGACCCTGACCACGCTTGCCGACGTTCGCAAGCTGTTGGGTCATTTGCCGGCCGAATTGCGCGAGCGGGATACATGGCAACACGTTGCCGATCGGCTGCACAACGCGGCCCACGGCGGCGATATCAAAGAAGCCGTTATCGCCGTGCGATTGGTGCTGCAACTCGAATAAGTACCATGCTTGCCGCAATGACGGCGGGTGCGGGAAAAACGAGATTTGCCGATTGCTTGACCGATATGGCATTGAGCTAGGTCAATGTGGTCCCAAATGCCAACCCGCAGAGTCGCGTCGGTCATCGTCAGTCTCTCCATGTGGACTGTCGGTGGCAAGTCCCGGCGCGTCTTTTCATGGGTTGGGCGCGTCGGGACGCACCTTTTCGCCCCAATAAGGCCGTGCTGAAACAGAGGAGGTTAAAAATGCAGACTTTACTCGTGGACCTAATCCTCGCTGCTGCTGTGAGTGCGGTTTTCTTAGTCGCATTAACGAGGCCTGGATCGAGAACAGGCTTGCCGTTTTCACATTTGCGATCCATGAGAACGGGAATGGGAACTCTCGCTAAATTTTTTGCTTTGTTCTGGGGCTGGGCTGACTACACCCAGAAGGATTGGTCGAACGCCTCGTATAAGCGAGAATATTCCGCGAGGCGTGCAAGCTCGGTTTCGTATCGAAGCGCCTAGAGCGTGATTGAGTTTAGCTGAATCGATTTGGGATTCCCAAATCAGCATAGTTCTGATTCAAGATGCTGGCTGGATTGGAGGCCAGCATCTGATGGCCCGAGCTTATTCGCTTGATCTGCGGGAGCGCGTTGTTTCGGCTGTGATGACGGGTGTGAGCTGCCGCGCGGTAGCGGCGACGTTCAATATCAGCATTGCGAGCGTTGTGAAGTGGTCGCAACGGTTCCGGGCGACCGGCAGCGCGGCGGCGCGCAAGGTCGGCGGTCGGCGGCCCTATGCCCTGCAAGGTGAGCGCGACTGGCTGCTGGCGCGTCTGACCGAAAAGCCTGACATTACGTTGCGGGCCCTCGGGACGGAGCTGGCCGAGCGCGGGATCAAGGTAAGTTACTTCGCGGTCTGGCACTTCTTCGAGCACGAGGGTATCAGCTTCAAAAAAAAGCCTGCGCGCCAGCGAGCAGGATCGTCCCGACGTCGCGCGGCGCCGGGCGCAATGGAAGAAGTATCAAGGCCGACTTGATCCTTCGCGTCTGATCTTCATCGACGAGACCTGGGCCAAGACCAACATGACCCGCTCCCATGGGCGGGCGCCGCGAGGTCAGCGGCTGGTCGCCAAAGTTCCTCAGGGCCGCTGGCGCACGCTCACATTCCTGGCAGCGCTGCGCTCCGATCGGATCGATGCGCCCTGTGTCATCGACGGACCGATCAATGGCGCAAGCTTCCTCGCCTATGTCGAGCAAATGCTGGTACCCGCCCTCAAGCCAGGCGACATCGTCATCATCGATAATCTCGGCAGCCACAAGGGAAAGGCCGTGCGTCACGCCATCCGCGCTGCCGGCGCTAAGCTGTTCTTCCTGCCACCCTACAGCCCCGACCTCAATCCGATCGAACAGGTCTTTGCCAAGCTCAAGACGCTGCTGCGCAAAGCCGCCGAGCGGACAATACAAGCCACCTGGAAGCGGATCGGAGCGCTGCTCCAATCCTTCAGCCCTGCCGAGTGCGCAAATTACTTCGCAAACGCCGGATATGCTTCAAAATAAAACGACCATGCTCTAGCAGCCAAGGACCTGCAGCGCGCCGAATTCGCCTTCTCGAAGCGGCGCCTCGAACTGAAGGTGGAAGAGCTCAGGAACAAGCACGCCAACGAGCTTGCGGA
>WNGR01024343.1_pt1 | contig 12954 bp, 11 predicted proteins | sample 5407581 | NCBI WGS metagenome assembly WNGR01 (sample SAMN13153383, study PRJNA577476) | soil metagenome | isolation source: 80 cm soil or saprolite under Garry oak tree replicate 2 | place: USA:California | collected 2016-06-15 | reverse complement strand
GAGAGGCTGCTCACGTAGACCAGGCGGCGCACGCCCGCCGCGTGCATCGCGCGCATCACGTTGCGCGTCGCGTCGATCGTGTTACGTCGCTGGCCCTCGTAGCTACCCGTCGTGTCCACCGCCGCATGCACAATCACCGTCGCCCCCGCAAACGCGTCTTGAGGCACGGCCTTGCTTAGATCGAGCGCACGCCACTCGTGTACGTATGGATCGTCGGTGTCGGGCGAGCGGCTGATCCCCCGCACCCGGTAGCCGCGGTGCACGAGCGCGCGAGTGATCGCACGGCCGAAGAAGCCGGCGGCCCCTGTGACCACCGCGACTGGCCCCGCGGAGACTTCGCTCGCGCGAGCCGCGGAGGCGCTGGCGGCTGGCGCGACGGTGTTTCGGACCTGCGCCGCGAACTCCTCGTAGACGTACGTGACGCGTCGCAGGTGCGTGATGCTGAGCGGGGGACGACCGTTTGTTGCGGCGGCGGCGTAGAACTCGGACAGCAGTTCGACCAATCCCGGATAGTGGCCACCGCTGGCGACGCGCTTTGTGAGGCTGACCAAGCTTCGCCGCGTGACCTGCCCCGCTTCCAGGAAAGGGTTTGCGATCTTTTCGATCGGGCTCGTTCCTTCGTTTGCCGCGCCGACCACGATCGAACGGATGAAATCCGTCGTCAGCGTCCCGTGCGAACCACTGATCGTGAGCGTAGAAGCGACCGGTCGCGCACGCAGGCTGACGCCGAGGCGACCACTCACCTCACCAGCCCGCAGCAGCGCGTGGACCTCCGTGGCGGTCGCTGTCACATGGACGATCTCCACGTCCGTATCGGGCGGTCCCACGCGCTCGAGCGCGGCGATCAGGGTGTACAGCGGGTGGGGGAGGATGTCCAACAACTGCTCGGCGAGCGCGCGACGTGGTGATCGGTACGGATGGAGCCGCAGCGGTCGAAACGCGAAATAGCTGTCCACGAAGGTCATTGATTGCAGATCGGAAACGCGTTCCATCAACCGCGTAAAGGCGGGATCGCGCAGTTGCTGGTACCCGGCGCAGATGAAGCGCTGGCGTTCCCGGGCCAGGCCGAAAAGGGCCTCGGCCTCCGCCCCGGTTTCGACAAAGGGCTTCTCCACGTACACATGCGCTCCTGCCAGGAGCGCCTGACGGGCAGGCTCGAAATGCATCCCTGCGGGTGTGCAGATGTGCGCGAGATCCGGCTGTGTTTCCTCGAGGAGGGCTGCCACCGTGGGGTAGGCGCGGGTTTTGGCGTGCTGCGCGAAGGCCTCAGCTGCATCCCTCCTCACGTCGTGGACCCCGGCAATCGTATGTGTCGTGGGGATTCCGTGGAGGGCGCGAAGGTGCAACGCCGCCATTTGGCCGGTGCCGATGAAAACAATCCGAAGTGGTCGAGAGACGCGCGTCACCAAATCCCTCGCATTGCAAGACCGACGCCAGATCACCAGCGCGCAGGCAATCCACCCGCTGACTTTGGTCCTGTTGCGTCGACGCAACGGCCTGTGGCTCTCGCTCTGCCTTGGTCTTGTGGCACAGTTCTCTCACACGCCGGTTGCGAGACCATGCGTGTTCTCATCACTGATGGAGGCGAACGGGCCGCCCTCGCGGCCGCCCGGTCACTGATCGCGGTAGGGTATGAGGTCTACGTCGCCGCCCGCGAGCGCTTATCGCTCGCCGGTGTCTCGCGCGGGGTTCGTCGGGTGCGCGTCCAGACAGATCCGCTCAGGCAGCCGCGTGAGTATGCGGCAGAACTCGGAGACCTGACGCGGGGCGTCGGCGTCGCCCTGCTGTTGCCGATCACAGACGCGTCGGTCGAGGCGGTACTCGAGAACCGGCGCGCGATCCCCGATTCAGTCGTGTTGCCGTTCCCCGACTTCAAGACCTATCGCCGGGGCTCAGATAAGGCGCAGGGACTCGCGCTCGCCCGCGACGCGGGACTCGCGGTGCCTGAAACGGTGGTGCTGGCGACGCCTGCCCCGCATGCGGACCTGCCAGATGCAGAGTTTTTTCCGGCCGTCCTCAAGCCACACCGTACGGTAATTCCTGCGGACGCAACCGGGCGTGCGAAGCGCACACTCGGTGTGTTGTACGTGGAGAACCTTCGTGCCTGCCGGCGAGCGCTGGCAGTTTTGCCGTCTACCGCGTTCCCTGTGCTGTTACAGCGTCGCGTGCGCGGCTGGGGAGAAGGGCTCTTCTTGCTTCGCTGGGAAGGGAAGATCGTTGCCGCCTTCGCCCACCGGCGGTTGCGCGAGAAACCTCCTGCCGGCGGGGTAAGTGTATACCGCAAAAGCATTCCCCTCGATCCGAAATTGCTCGCTGCGGGAACCGCGCTCCTTGCCGACCTCGATTGGACCGGCGTCGCCATGATCGAAGGGAAGCGTGAGCGGGAAACTGGCCATTTCGTATTTATGGAGCTCAATGGTCGGCTGTGGGGGTCGCTGCAGCTCGCGGTCGACGCCGGTGTGGATTTCCCCGCGCTGCTCGTCGCCTGCGCTCTCGGTCGTGAGGTGTCGCCGGTTCGGCGCTACACGGTGGATGTGCGGAGCCGGTGGTTCTGGGGCGACGTGGACCAACTATACCTCCGTCTCAGCCGGCGGCCCGCGGAGCTTCACCTCGAGAACGGCAATGGATCCCGGCTTGCCGCGCTGCGGGAGTTTCTACGGATTCGGCCCGGGCGCGATCGCGAAGAGGTGTGGCGCTGGCGCGATCCGGCGCCGTTCTTGGTCGAGACACTGCGTTGGGCCCGAGTACTCCGATGAACCCCCGCCGGTTCGTGGCTCTGCTCTATCACGACGTGTATCCCGATGGGGGGTTCGATTACGGTCGGATCGGGCGGTCGGCGACGTTGTATCACGTCGCTGAGCAAGCGTTTCTCCGCGACCTGCGTCTCATAGCTCAGAGCGGGCTAGCGGTGATCGGTCTCGAGACGCTGCGAGAGCAACTCCAGAGTCGACAGCGGTCGGCGGGGACGCCCGGCGTGGCGCTGTGTTTCGACGATGGGTGGCGAGGTGCTGTGGAGCGCGCTGCGCACATCCTCGCCGAGCGGCGTCTCCCGGCGTTCTTCTTCATCACAACGCAATTCGTGGATAGGCCGCTTTTCACGACGTCGAGCGCGCTGCGCGGGCTCGACCCTCAACTGTTCACCGTCGGGTCGCATGGCGTGACACATCGGATGATGAGCAGTCTATCACACCATGAGATCCGTCGCGAGCTCCTCGACTCCAAGGCACAACTCGAAGATCTATTGGGCCGCCCGGTTACCGCTTTGAGCGTTCCGGGTGGTGCCGCGGATGAACGCGTCCTGGCGCTCGCGGACGGTGCAGGATACACGGAGATCTTCACCTCTGCCGTGGGACATAACCCCACCACACTCGGCCGGCGCAACATCGCCCGGATCGCTGTGCGGGGCTCAACCGACGAGGCTACAATCCGCCGGTGGCTCGCGTTCCGCATGGGTCCTGAGCGTCTGCGCGCCGGCGTGCTCGCCCTCCCGAAGCGGCTGTTGGGGAGGAGGGCCTACTCACAGTTGCGGCGCTTGCTGCTGGGAGAAGGCCGTGGTCACCGGCACCTCTTTGAGCCCTGAGTTTCTGCGACCGGGCCAACGCCGGCCGCATCGGGTCGTCGCGCTATGCTCCGACGGCGTTCCCGAGCGTCATACCTGCGCAACGCTGATACGCAGCGGTGTTCACCTGGTGGGCATCGTGATGTGCGCGCGCCGTGGAGCCAAGGCCCGCGCCAAGTTCCTCATTCGCTGGGCCAGGCGTCATGGTGTGGTCCGCACTGTCGGCCAGGTGCTGGGACGATTCTACGACCGGGCTCGCAACCAAACGTTGCACGATCGCGAGCTCGGCAAACTCTTTCGACCATCTGAAGACGAAGCGACCCTTGCACATGCAAGCGTCCCCGTGCTTGGGACGGACTCGTACTCCCGGCCCGACACGCGGGATGCGCTCCGGCGTCTTGACCCAGATGTCTTCGTCGTCCACACGAAATACATCGTGGGCGCAAGCGTACGCGCGCTGGCATCAGTCGCGACCATTGGCGGCCACCCCGGCGTCACGCCGTTTTACCGGGGCTCGTATTCGCCATTCTGGGCGCTGCTGCGCGGCGAGCCTCACATGGTGGGATTGACGGTGTTCCTCGTGGATGACGGCATTGACACGGGGCCGATCGTCGCGCAGGAACGGGTACCAATCGATCCGCGCACGGACAGTCACCTCACACTCGCGTGGAAAGGAATGATCCGACAGGCGGAGTTGCAGGCGCAGATGATTCGCCGGCTCGACGCCGGTGATTGCATCCCACTCAGGCCTATCCCCGAGGTCCCTCAAGACTCGTATTTCGGGCTGCCGACGCTGCTCGATTTCTTACGGTATCAGCGGCGCCAAGCGATCAGGTGAGGGAGAGGAGACAGTAGGCGGCCGCGGTGTTCGCGTCACCTCACTCCCTTCGACGAGCAGACGATGCCACACCGAAAAACAGAGGAGCTCCCACAGAATCCCTTCGCGGTTATGGCGGCGAGAGAAATGCTCGTCGAGCAGGCGCGAAATGACTTTCGCATCGAAGTAGCCGAGACGCTTGACTCGATCGGGTGAGAGTTCGTCGACCAACATCGGCCGGAGCTCGTTGCGCAGCCATGCCGCCGTTGGCGCGACGAAGCCGCGCTTGGGGGCTCGGAAATGCGCTGGCGGCAGCCGACTCGCGAGCGCGCGCTTGAGGAGACGCTTCAACTCCCAGCGCCCTATCTTGAGGTCCGCCGGTAGTGGGAAGACCCGCTCTACCAATTCATGGTCCACGAGCGGCACTCTGATTTCGAGCGAGTGGGCCATAGAGAGGCGGTCGGACAGCGCCAGGAGATCGTCAGCCAAGTAGGCCTTGTAGTCGATGTAAAGCGCCGTCGAAAGGTCGCCTCGAGCGGGGCCGAGGGTTTCGAGACGCCGGAAGCGCTCGCGCGCGGCGTTCCCACAGATCGCGGTCCGGAGCGCCGGTGTGTAGAGCTGTGCCCGCAGCTCGTCGCTGGCGCGGAGCTGCAGATCAAGGTACTGGTCAGCCGGGGCACCGTCACCCGCCGCTTCCAACGGTCGACCGCGAGCCCGTCCCCGCGTCCCATGCCCAGGGCGTCCGGGATCAACCACGTGGCTGCGGCGGCAGCGTGTCGCAGCGGAGCGGGGAGCCGCCCATAGCGTCGCGCCGCTAGCAGGCCGAGGTGCCGGCGGTAGCCCGCGAACAGCTCGTCTCCGCCGCTGCCGGTGAGAGCAACCTTGAACGAGCCGCCAACCGCCTGTGAGATCGCCCAGCTGGGAATTGCGGAGTCGTCGGCGTGGGGCTCGTCGAGGGCCCGCACGATCGGCTCGAAGATCGTGCGGACGTCCGGCCGAATGTCCACGACCGTGAGCTGTGCGCCGTAGCGCTCGGCGAGCGCCCGAGCAAGAATGGTCTCGTCCCTGGCGTCGGCGTCCGTGCCGATGTAGCGGGCGGTGAAAGTATGCGGCGGCTTCTGCCCGGGGACGAGCGCCATGCTCGCGACGATAGCCGAGGAATCGAGACCTCCCGATAAGAAGGCCGCCACCGGGACGTCGCTGACAAGGTGCGCGGTGACCGCATCATCGAGCCACTCGAGCAGTCGATGCTCGATGTCCGCTGGTGGAGATGCGGTCTCCACGGGCAGGTCCCAGTACGCCTGCAGTCCCGTCTCACCGTCTCGCCACAACAGCCAGTTCCCGGGCTCGAGCTTGCGGACGTCCCGGAACGGCGTGGCGGGCGCCGGGATGTAACTGAGCTGGAAGTAGGCATCCAGAGCATTCCAGTCGAGTTCGCGCGCCGTAAGGTCCGCGGCGACCAGTGCCTTCAACTCGGATGCAAACGCGATTCCCCACGGGCGTAGCGTATAGTAGAGCGGCTTGATGCCGAAGCGATCGCGTGCCAGGAAGAGTGAGCGGGCGGTCGCGTCCCAGATCGCGACGGCGAACATGCCCCGGAGCCGCTCGACGCAGCGCGGACCGATCTCCTCATACAAGTGAAGGATCGTCTCCGTGTCGCTGCTGGTCGCAAGCCGATGACCGCGACTGATCAACTCGCGGCGTAGCTCGCGGTAGTTGTAAATCTCCCCGTTGAAGACGATTGCTTTGGTGGCGTCTTCGTTAAAGATCGGCTGGCGACCCCCACTCAGGTCGATGATGCTGAGACGCCGCATGCCGAGGCCGACCGCCCCATTTACATAAACACCTTCGTCGTCGGGGCCGCGATGTCTCAGCGCGTTGCACATCCGACGCACAAGGGACTCGGCAACGGGACGTTCCCGGTCTCGGTAGGCGATGCCAGCGATACCGCACATCTAATCGTCCTGAGATTTCCAAGAATCAAAAGCAAGAGTGACGCCACCCCATACCCTGCACTCCTTGACCTCCTGGAGTGTGGCCTGGACGCAACAGCTAGGGACATGGCGCAGCGCTGCCGAAGCAAGCCCGCTGTGGCACAGCACGTGCCCCGGCGAGGCTTCGTGTTCAAGAACATCGGCAGCAACTGGGTGGTCTCCCTGGCGAGTATGGTCGCCATCTACTTCCTGACCCCCTTCACCATCCACAAACTCGGCGACGATGGATATGGCACCTGGAATCTCATCAATGCCATTACGGGATATCTCGGATTACTGGCGTTCGGAGTGCCGCTGGCGTCGGTGCGCTACTTCGCCGAGCATGTCGCCCAAGGTGAATGGGAAAGCATCGCACTCGACGAGGCGCTAGAAAGTTCCGGTGTTCGCTTGCTGGACGCCCTGGATCTGCGAGGCGTCGCCATGGTCGAATGCAAGCGCGAGGTGGGAACTGGCCGACCGGTTGTGATGGAGGCGAACGGCCGGTTCTGGGGCTCGCTGCAGCTCGCCATCGATGCCGGTGTCGACTTCCCCGAGCTGCGCCACCGGGGCGGCTCTCGGCTCCGTGCGTTTCTGGACTTTTTCCGCGTTCGCCCGGGGCGCGACCGTTCGGAGATCGCGCGGTGGCGTGATCCCGCCCCCTTCCTCGTCGAGACGTTGCAATGGCTGCGAATACTGCCGCACGGCACGTAGTGCTTCAGGGAGCACGACGGGTGCCGCGTGGCCGAAAGGGCGTGACCCGGACCTCCCTGTCGGACGCGCTCCAAGGTGGCGCCGCCGGCTGGGATGGCCTGCTCGCGGGGGCGCAGATCGCGTCACCATTCATGAGCTGGGCGTGGCACCGCGCGTGGGCGGATTCGGCCCCGACCGCTGACGTTCAGGCGAGCGAGGTCGTGCAGCTGCACGGGGCGGACGGATCGCTACACGCCTTCCTCCCGGTCCGACTTGGCCGGGAGCGATTTCGTCGGATCCCGGTGCGAGCGGTGAGTTGGGCGATCGGTGACACGGGCTGCCCGGATGAGCTCGATGTCCCATCGTTGCCGGAGGCCGACCTGCAGGCTTTTGCCGAGGGGATCGAGGACATCCCGTGGCAGATCATCGTGCTGGGCAACTTGGCGCAAGACGCCCAGAACGTGCAGCGGTTGCGCGAGGCTTTGGAGGAGCGAGGTCACACTACGCGCCACCGGCCGCTGTGGAGCTGCCCGCGTCTTGAGCTGCCGGCGTCCTGGGATGCCTACCTCGGCACGCTGAGTCCGAACCGCCGCCAGATCCTGCGCCGCAAGGCGCGTGCTTTGCACCGGGACCACGCTGTCGCGCTCGTCGATTACGACCAGAAGACGTTGGATGCAGGATGGGGTCATCTGCTGGCGCTGCACGCCCAGCGGTGGAACGGTACTGGAGGGGCATTCCGCGATCCGCGCACAGCGCGACTGCACCGTCAATTCGCGGCGGCAATGGCGCGAACGCAGCGCCTGTGGCTCTCCACTCTGAATCTAGACGGCCACCCCGTAGCGGCGTGGTACGGGTTCACGTCGGCCGACACCGTCTACTTCTATCAGGGCGGACGGGATCCGCAGTGGCAGCGGGAAAGCGTCGGGCTGGTACTCATGAGCCTCATGATCCAGCGCGCCATCGAACGGGGCTATCGAGTCTTCAACTTCCTGCGTGGGGAGGACGAATACAAGAGCGCATGGAAGCCGGCCCAGCGGATGACCGGGGAAATGGTGGTGTTCCGATCCGGCTGGCGTGGGCGCGGGCTGCGCCTGCTCGATGCCATCGCGGCGCGCCGCGGTGGGGCGGTGCGATGAGCACGCAGCGCACGCCGCCGCTGGTCATCGTGTCGCTCGATACCGAAGAGGACAACTGGGACCGCAGCCGCTACGAGGTCACCGTCGAAAACATCCGCGAGCTCCGGCGGCAGGCGAAGATGTTCCAGCGGCTGGGCGTGCGTCCCACCTACTTTACGACGTATCACGTCGCGACTGACCCCCGCGCTTCCGAGGTGCTGCGCGAGCTCGGGAATGGCGGTCGCGCCGAGATCGGCGCTCACCTGCATCCGTGGAACACGCCACCCCTCGACGAGGCATTTTCGCCGCGGAACTCGATGTTGAAGAATCTGCCTGCCGACCTGCAGCTGGCCAAACTGCGTCGCCTGACGGCGGCGCTCGCCGGGACCTTCGAGCAGATGCCGACCGCGTTTCGGGCGGGACGCTACGGCATCGGGGCCGACACGGTGGGGGCGCTCGTCTGTTGCGGGTATCGCGTGGACTCGAGCGTCAGCCCCTTTGTCAGTCTCGAGGCAGACGACGGGCCGACATTCGTCGGCGCCCCCATCGTGCCGTATCGCGTCGGGCCCGACCGCGACGTGCGGCAGGCCGCACCGGATGGTCCGATCCTCGAGATCCCGTTGTCCTACGGCTTCAGCCGTGGACCCTTCAGCCTTTTCGATCCTGTCGTGCGGTTGTTCGAGGCCGCGCCCTTGCGCTGGCTTCACCTGCCGGGGATCGCCGCCCGCATCGGCTTGGTCCGTCGCGTCAGTCTGAGTCCAGAGTTCCAATCGGTGGCCGAGATGCTGACGCTGTCCGCTCGCTTGCTGGAACATGGCGCGCGCCATTTGCACATCAGCTGGCACACGCCCAGCCTCAAACCGGGTCTCAGCCCTTTTACCGCGACTGCGGCCGACGTCGACCGTCTCTACGCGACCATCGAAGCCTATGTGGAGAGACTCGCCGGTTTGACTCGCTTCCGGTCTGTGACGGTCAGCGAAGCGGCGGCGCTATTGGGGTGATGCTGACGGCCCAGGTTGTTGCGGCGCCGCAACGGCCGTCGCCGTCCTGCGGCAAATTCTCCTGCAGCAGGGCAGTGGCACAACACGTGCTCCCTCGCCGCGCATCCAGCTCCCGCACCACCGAGTCGGCCGGCAAGCGATCCTCGAGGGGTGATTCGTGTTCAAGAGCGTCGGCAGCAACTGGGTCGTTACTGTCGTGACCATCGTCGCGGTCTACTTTCTCACCCCATTCACGATCCACAAGCTCGGCGACGACGGATACGGCACCTGGAATCTCATCAATGCCATCACCGGTTATCTGGGACTCCTGGCGCTGGGCGTGCCCATGGCGTCGGTTCGGTATTTCGCGCAACACGTGGCGGCGGGTGACGAGCGCAAGCTGAACGAAGCGATCGGAAGCTGCGCCTCACTGTATCTCTTTCTCGGCGTGATCGCGGTGATCGCCGGCGCGGGCATGTATCTGTTCTTCACTCGCAGCTACCACATTCCCGCCAATCTGAACCAGGACGCGCGCGTCGCGTTCGGATTGGTCGTCCTGCTTCTGTCCGTGGGTTTCGTGGCTCTCCTGCCGAACGGCATCCTGGCGGCACACGACGATTTCGTTCCGCGCAACATCGTGCGGTTGTGGGGAGTGTTGCTGCGCGTCGTGCTCACGTTCGGACTCCTCGCGCTGCAAGCCTCGCTCACGATGCTGGCAATCGTGCAGCTGGCCTGCACGGTGTTCGATTTCACGCTCTGCTGGGGGCTCGTTCGGCGCCGCTACCCCGCGACCCGTCTGCGGCTGGCCGATTTCGACTGGAAGATGGCCCGCGCCATCTTCGCTTTCAGCATCTACGTCCTGGTCTTGAATGCCGGCGCGCGGCTGTCGTTCGAGACGGACTCGATCGTCATCGGGAAGTTCATGGACGTCCGGTCGATTCCATACTTCACGGTCGCGAACAGCTTTCTGATCTACCTGATGGAATTCCTCATCTCCATCGCGGCGGTGGTGATGCCGGCGGCGACGCGGTTACAAACGCAGGGCAAACGTGAGGAGCTGCGCGAGATCTTCCTGAAGTGGTCCAAGATTGCGCTCACGCTGACCATCGCGGCCGGCATGTTCCTGATCGTCATGGGCCCGCGTTTCGTCGCGTGGTGGGTCGACCCCAGTTTCGAGCAACCGGCTGGTCAGGTCCTCCAGATTCTCATGCTCTCGTACCTCGTCTTCCTGCCAATTCGCGGTGTGGCGTTGCCCATGCTGATGGGCCTCGGGAAGGCTGGCCTGCCGACCATCGGCTTTCTCGTGGCGGGTCTCGTGAACCTCGCGCTCAGCATCGCCCTCGTTCGTCCGCTCGGCCTCGCCGGTGTGGCACTCGGCACAGCGATCCCGAACGTGCTCTTCGCCGCCGTCGTGTTTGTCCAGGCCTGCCGCGAGCTCGACGTTGGAGTCGGGACGTTCTTCCGGTACGTCGTTCCGCGCGCGGTGCTCGGCGCGGTGCCGGCGCTGGCCTTGCTGCTCTGGCTCAAGCTCGGGCTCGATGTACGGGGCTTGCTCGCGCTGGCGGCGGCTGGGGGAGCGATGCTCGTGGTTTTCGTCGCGACACTCGTCTTCTTCGTGTACCGCAATGACCCTTACACCGATCTGCGTGGGTATCTGCCGCGGCTCAAGCTCTTGAGTCGGGCATGACGCTCCCGTACTGGATTCTCGTGATCGCGCTCGGCGGGGTCGTCCTCGGACTGACGGCCGAGCTGTGGGCGCGCTGGTGGATTCGCCGGCGTTCGCGCTACTGCGTCTGGTCTCCCGGTATGCGACTCGAAGTGCGGCAGAACCTGTTCCCCGGGCTGGAGCCGCGTTTCCGGTTCGAGATCAACGCGGACGGTGAACGTGGCAGTGACGTGCGCGGCGCCGACGACGGCATGTACCGAATCCTCGTTGCCGGCGGGAGTTCCGTCGAATGTTATGCGCTCGACCAGCCGACGAGCTGGCCGGGGACGCTCGAGCAACTGCTCAACCGCCGCCACGCGCTCGACGTGCTGGGTGCACGCCGCGTCCATGTCGGCAACATCGGCCACTCCGGCGTCGGCGCGGCGGAGCTCGACATGATCCTCGAGCGCGTCCTGCCGAATTATGACCGCCTCGACGCCATCATCGTCATGGTCGGCGCGAGCACCGCGTACCACTGGCTCGAGGATGGCGCACCGCCTGCGCGTGCGCCGGCGGTTGTCCCCGAGGACGCGCTCTTCGCGCGGCGTCCCGGACAACGCTTCGGTTGGACGCCCGGCGCGACTGCATTGGTCGAGCTCATTCGGCGGCTCCGTCAGGCGCTGCTCCGCCCGGTGGACGCCAGGGAAAATGTAGGGGCCTGGCAGGTCGCTGCGCGGAAAATGCGGGCGGAGGCAACGGAAATTCGGAGCACCATACCGGATCCGAGCGCCATGCTCCAGCACTTCGAACATCATTTCCGGCGAGCGCTCCGCCACGCAATGGCGCGGTCGCGTCGCGTGCTTGTCGTTCGCCAGCCCTGGTTCGAGAAGCAGTACACCGCTGAAGAGCGGGCGCGCTTCTGGCACGGTGGGATCGGCCGACCCTGGAAGGAAAAGGTCAGCGTGTATTTCAGTCTCGAGGTGATCAACCGGGTCTTTAGCCTGATCGATGGGCGGGTCGTGGCGGTCGCGGACGAGCTCGGCTTACCGCACGTGCACCTGCGGCCGCTGTTGAACCAGGGTCTGCGCCACTACTACGACCACGACCATTACACGCCCGTCGGCGCCGCCGTTGTGGCGCGCGCGGTGGCGACGGCGCTGTGCCGGCCGCCGCGGCGTCAGCTGGCGCCCGTTCGGGAGAGTGACGGGGGGGCCGCGTCGCCGTTTTTCACCGCAACCAGCGTCACCCGCAGCTCGTCGATACCCCCCACCAGGTAGGCGAGGAAGCGCTCGCAGAACGTCGGATAGCGGTCCAGCACCCACTGGACCACGCCCGCCCACCAATTGTACACGCGCCGATAGCTGGGCTCGAGAAAGTATCGTAGGCGTACGGCGGCAACGCGAAAGCGCGCCGTCGTGTAGTAGGAGTAGATGTTCGACCCGAAGTAATCGAACGACGATGTCGTGAAACACCGCACGTGCGTCGGATCCTTCCACGCGTAGGGCCCCGTGTAATGCGGCACGCGGATGTACACCGTGCCGCCCGGTTTGGTGATGCGCCACACCTCCTCCAGCACCTGGATGACGTCGGGCAGGTGCTCCAGGATGTGGTTGAGATGCACTTCGTCCGCGCAGCTCGTCGCGAACGGGTACGGGCGGCGGGCGAGATCATGGACCACGTCGACCCCCGACACCGGCCGGATGTCGGTCCCGGTCGCTCCGGGGATTTTCCGTTGCCCGCATCCCAAATCGAGGATCATCAGGCGACGGCGGCGAGGGAGCGGGGCCGTGACGGCGCCGCGAGGGCGGCGACCCGGCCCGACCGGGAGGGGAGCAGCCGATCCCGGAGCTTGAGGGAGGGTCCCTCGACGATGCGCGCCATGACGTAACCGCACGCGATGCTGGCAGACACGTACACCGCGGTGTCGGCCAGCCACCCCAGGGTCGGGGAGGAGAAGGCGAACGCGCCGCGCTCTCGCAGATGTGGCATGAGCCAGTTCATCACCGGCATGTGCCACAGATAGACCGAGTATGAGTAGAACCCGAGGGCGGCAAGGGCGCGGCCGACCGGCGCCGTGATCCAGCCGCGCAGCCGCGGAGGCAGGTCGAAGGTCTGGGTGAGCGACAGAATCAGCACGCCGGCGAACGCCCAGTCGAGAAACGTCAGGCCGAGGGT
>WNGR01025151.1_pt1 | contig 12955 bp, 7 predicted proteins | sample 5407581 | NCBI WGS metagenome assembly WNGR01 (sample SAMN13153383, study PRJNA577476) | soil metagenome | isolation source: 80 cm soil or saprolite under Garry oak tree replicate 2 | place: USA:California | collected 2016-06-15 | reverse complement strand
GACCGGCGGATCCCTTGCGGTCGGCAACTCGGGAACCCTCATCGCAAGCACGTCGAGCGTCGCCGTGGTCAACGTCACGATGACCGGCGGCGCCTCCGGTACGCTGACCCTCACGAGCGGGTCTTGGACCGTGAGCGGGCAGTGGAACACGTCGGGGACGGGTTCGACGTTCGCTCGGGGCACGAGCACGGTCACGATGTCGGGCACGTCGGCGAGCGTCGCGACCCTCGACGCAAACAATGGATTCACCAACCTGGCGATCTCCGGCACGATCACGCAGAGCACCGCGCTCGACGTGCGCGGCACGCTGTCCGTGACGGGCACGCTCACCACATCGGGGAACAACATCACGGGCGGTGCCAACCTCACGATCTCTGGAGGCGGGAGCCTGATCGGGACCGCATCATCGATCGTCGTCTCCGGGGTGACGATGAACGACGCGGGGACGAACTCCATTTCCCTGACGATCGGCTCGATTTCCGCGTCGGGCTCATGGGACACCTCCGGATCGTCGTCGGCGTTCACAGCCGGCTCGTCCACGGTGACCCTCACCGCCGCCACCGGAACAATCGCGATCGGGCCCGCTCAGTCACTCGCGACCTTGATCATCGCCGGAAGCGTCACGATGGCATCTCCGTTGACGGTCTCCTCCCTCACGATCATCTCCGGCGGACTCGCTAAGGGCCCGCACGCGCTGACGGTGAACGGGAACCTGACGTTGGCCGGGGGCTACCTCACCTCGACGTCCGGGTCCGCCTCCATCGCAGGAAACGTGAACGTGTCTTCGTCGTCGTCCTACATCGCGTTTGGCTCGGGAACCTGGATCATCTCCGGGAATTGGACGAACGCCTCGACCTCGGCATCTTGGTCCGCTGGGTCCGCCGTCGTCACATTCGACGCGACGACCGATCAGACGATGACGTTCGCCGGAGCCAACTTGGCCGGCAACGAATTCAGCACGGTCGAGTTTGACAGCGGCTCCTCGACCACGACGTTCACGATGACCTCCGACGGACTTGCGGCGCAGACCATCACGATCCAAGGTGGCCCCGGGACGACCACGTTGACGACCTCGGGCGCGAGTCTCCCGATTCTCGCGAATGCCCTGACGGTTGACGTTGGCGGGGCACTCGCCGCGAACGCGAGCATCCTGACGGTTCGGTCCCTGAACACTGCCAGCGGCGCATTCGCTGCCGGGACCTCGACCGTCGTCGTCAGCATCTCCGGCGGCTCCATCAACGTCCCGCAGACTCTGCACGACGTCGTCGTGAGCCCCGGCATCAGCACGACCTTTGCCTCGAGCATCACTTGGTCCGGGGCGCTGACACTGACGGACTCCACGACCACCTTCGACGGCAACCTGACTTCGAACGGCCTTGCGGTCCTCAACCTCGGAACCTCCACGATCTCCATCGCAGGATCGTGGGACACCTCTTCCGCGGCGAGCCTCACATCGATCGGGTCCGCGGTGACCTTCACCGGTGACAGCGGCACGATCACCCTCGGTGCAGGCCAGCGGTTCGCCACACTGACCATCGCGGGGACCGTCGCTCTCGGGTCCGACCTGACCGCGGACACCCTGACCGTGACGAGCTCGAGCGTCCTGACGATGACGAGCCACGGCATCGCATTCAACAGCCTGGCGGTCAACGGGACGATTGCGGATGGACCCGTGAACGTGACCGACCTTTCGGTCACGAACAACGATACGACCGCCTTGGTCACGATCGCGGGGTTCCGCGAGTGGTCCCGAGGGTCCTCGTACGCCTGGACCCATACCTCGAGCGAATCGTCCCAGACAATCACGTGGTCGATCGGTGGAAATGCCGCGGGCATCCCGTACACCGTGACGAAAGACGGCTCGTCGTTCGCAACCGGAACCGTCAACAGTTCCGGTCAGGTCGTCTTCACCATGCTCGGCTCCGACCCCGCCATCCAGGTGACGGTGCACAACCCGATTCCGCCGCCGTGGTGGCAGTCCTCCTACATGCTTGCGATCTTCCCCATTGGAATCTTGTTGGGTGTTGCAATGTTCGCGCAACGACAGCGCTGGAGGCCCGCGAAGGCCTTCCTCGTGGACGACAGCGGGAGAATGCTCAGGGAATTCACCCTGGACCCGGCCTGCCAGGTCACGTACGACCAGGCGGTCCAGGCCGGCATCTTGGACGCGGTCGACAAGCCGATCAAGATCACCAAGTACCACGGCCAGACGGTCCGCGGGGACGCACTCGCGGTCGTGCTCCTCGCCTACGGACCGGTTACACGGGAGCATGTCGAGTTCGCTCGGGAGATGCTCGTCCAGATTCAGGACAAGTTTGAGGACGGCGTCAAGCAACGTCTGGAAGAGGCCCGTGCCCAAGAGGCCAACGTGGCGACGCAGATGAACGACCTCGCGACCCGCCGGACCGAAGTCGAGACCCGTGCGGCCGAAGCCCAAACGATGGCCCAGCAATCGGAGGCCGTCCAGGCGAAGATCATCGCGGACACTGACGCCGTCGAGGCGAAGGAACAGGATCTTCGACGACGAGAAGAGGAGCTGGTGAACAACCGCAGGGCCGTCGATGAGCTGGCCCGCCAAACCGGAGAGGACCGGAGCTCAATCGACCGACGCACCGAGGATCTTCAAGGCCTGGCGGCCGAAATCGCCGCGAAGTCCGAGGCGGTCGAGGCTCGAGAGGAAGCGGTCAGCGCGCTCGAGCGAACCCTTCGGGACCGAGACGAGACCCTCGCGACGGGAGAGGCCGGCCTTCAGGAAATCCGGGAGCGCCTCGCGACCGATACCTCGGCGGTGCAAGCGAGACTCGACGAGGCCGGGCGGCGTGAGGAAGCCCTCGGCCGCGATCAGGCGAACCTCTCGAATGCCCGCGAAAAGTTCCAGGCGGAGCAGCGAGAGCTGCTCGAGTTCAAGCGTTCCATCGATAGCCGGGTCAGCGCCGTCGAGGAGAAGGAGACCGAGATGGACCGCCTATCGAAGGACGTCGCCGCGCGAGAGGCCCGCGTGGTGCCCGAGGAGGCGCGCCTCGCAGAGCGGGCGAATGTCGCTGAGCAGAAGGAAGCCGACCTGAAGGCCCGCGAGGACAGGCTGACAGCGAGAACCCAAACGCTCGACGGGCGCGAGCAGGAGCTCAGCAGCCGCGAGGTCGCGCTCAACGAGGACCGCGTGGTCCTCGCGGAGGCTCGGGGCGCGTTCGAGTCGGATCGGAGAGAATTCGAGGAGCGCAAGAACCAAGCCGACGAAGAGGCGCGCCGACGCCGGAGCGACCTGGATGGTCAAGCCAAGACGGTCGGCGCGAGTCAGCTTCGCTTGGCCCAGGAGAAGGAGAGCCTCGAAGCCGCGCACAATGAGCGGAGCCAAGCCATCCTATCCCGGGAGATCGAGCTCGAGGCCCGCGAACAATCCCTCCAAGAGAACGAAGAAGCCAACCGCACCCAGGCGGACGAAAACGCTCGGCGCTTTGGCGAACTGACCGGTCGAGAGGAGTCCCTCGAAATCGAGGCAGCGAAGGCCGACAAGGTCCGGAGCGACCTCGATGCCCGGAAGGCGGATCTCTCGAGCCGCGCGACAGAACTCGAGGAAGAGGCGGCTCGATTGCGGGGGGAGGAGGCAAAAGCGGCCGAGGAGAGACGGACCTGGCAGACGACTTTGCAGTCTGAGCAAGCGTTGCTCAAGGACCAGCGAGACGCGTTCGAGCAGGAGGCCGCTTCGGCCCGTGCCTCGTGGGCCGATCGCGTGATGCGGATCGAGGCGCGCGAAGTCGACCTCGAAGAGAAAGAAGAGAAGGTCCGGACCGACGTCGACTGGGTCGCCCGAAGCGACGAGGACCTCAAGCGCCGCGAGAAGGCCGTCGAGGAGGCGGGGCGGTCCGCTGCGCAGGTGCAGGCCAGCGCCGAACGCGCCACGAAGGAGGCCGAACAGCGATTCCTCGAGATCGAGTCGCGCGAACGCGCCCTTCGAGAAGAGGCCGCGCACGAAGCGATCGAACTCACCAAGCAGACGGAGGCGTTGAAGCAATTCGAGACCGAGCTGAACTCGAAACAGGCCGACTTCGAGAAGGAGCGGACGGCGCAGACCCAGCGACTCCGGGAGACCGAGAACGAACTCCATTCAAGAGCTGGCACCCTTGAGGCGAAACGCCGCGACCTCGAGGAACGGGAGAGCCGAATCGCGGGCATGGAGGAGTCTCTCCATCAGGGCGACGAGCGGCTTCAGCGGGAACGTGCGGACCTGCAGGCGACGGCGAAACAGCTCGAATCCCAGCAGCTCGAACTCGCGCAGCTCAAAGACCGATACGAGTCGGAGGCCACACGCGTTCGCACTGAAGCGGAGGGCATGCGGCAATCCGTGGCGGCCAAAGAATCCGAACTGCAAGCCGAGCGGGAGCGGATCGAACGGGATTCGTCCGCCCTCCAGGAGACCCTCGGTGCGAAGGCGAAGGAGATGTCGGTCCGAGAACGAGCGCTCACCGCGCGCGAGGCAGAGCTCCAGACCGAAGAGCAAGAGCTCGAGGCCCGCGGACGAGAGCTCGAATCAAAAGAACGCCAAGCCGAAGCCCACCTGACCGAGATGTCTGCGCAGGCGATGGCGCTCATCCGGCGAGAGCAGGACTTGAACTCCCGCGGGACCCAGGTCGAACAGACCATGCGTCGGTTCGAGTCGGAAGCGACGGAGAAACGGCGCGAATGGGAATCCCTTCAGACGAGCCTGAAGTCTCAGCAGGCACAATTCACCGCGTCGTCGGAATCTCGCGCCGGTGATCTCGCGAAGAAAACGGTAGAGCTCGAGGCACGGGATCGCAGCCTTCGAGCGGCTTTGGCCGCGATGGAGGTCGAACGATCCAAACTCGATGCTGAGTCAAAAGCCCAATCCGCCAAAAGCACCGAAGCGGAGGCGGCTTGGCGACGATCGGAAGCCCGTCTCGCGGAGCTCAAGACGAAGGAAGATGAGTTGCTCCGCGCCCGTCGGAGCGGCTCGTCGCGGAGTCCCAGCGCCGAGCCCTCGTCGCAGAAGAGGCGGAACGAGCGGCAAAACGCCAGACCGCCGACCTCGCCGCTCAACAGGCGCGACTGGAGACCCGCCGGGCCGAAGCCGAGAAGGCGGAACGCGACGCGCAGGGTCATCTGGCCCAGTTGCAGGAGGCCTCACGGAAATTGGCGGTGAAAGACATGGAAATCGCTACGGCCGTCAAGGATCTCGAGGCGCGGCAGTCGAAGCTGGCGGCCGCGGAGAGGGATTCCGCGGCAATCCAGGGGGAGTTGCGCTCCCGAAAAACGGCCTTGGACGAAGAGGCCGCGCGAATCACCACGTCGTCGAATCAAATGACGACGCGCCAGAAAGATCTGGAGTCGCGGACGGCCTCCCTCGAAGCGAAGATGGGCGAAGCCTCAACGAAAGAACAGGCTCTCGCGACGGAACTTCAGCGTGCGGACAACCTCATGGAGGACCTCACCAAGAAGGACCGTGATCTTCGCTCCCGCGAAGAGGCCGCGAAGGCGTCCGAGAAGACCATGGCGGCACGGGAGACGAGCCTCGTCGCACGCGACGCCGAGGTCCGGGACGGGATGCGGGGTCTCGAAAAGCTCCGCAAGGAAATCGACGACCAGCGCGGCGCCACCGAAGAAGACCGTCGAACCGCGAAGACCACCCGCGCGGAGGCCGAAGCGACGAAGCGCGAGGCGGACAAGATGCGGGCCCAGGCCGACGAAATGCAGTCGGAGGTGAACAAGAACCTCCGGTTCCTCCAGAAGAAAGCCCTTGACGTGTTGGATCAGGAGGAGAAAATCCGGGCTCGCGTCGCCGCGATTGAAGGGCAGGAGAAGTCCCTCGACACCCGGGCGGAAATCCTCGAAGGGAAAGAGCGGGCCCTCGAAGCGGACCAGGCTGCCATGGATTCCAAGGTCGCGAAGCTTCAGGCCGAGATTGATCGGCTGCGCGGGAGCATTGCCGATGCGGTGAAATCCGGAGGCCCGACGACGGCCGCGATGGAAGAGTGGAAGAAGGACGTCGAGAACCGGGTGAAGATCATCCAGAAGAAGGCCATGGACCTCTTGGACCGCGAGGAAAAGCTCCGGAAGAAGGAAGAGGAACTCCGAGCGCTCGCGAGCCAGCTCGGCGCGAAGCCGTGATCGGCCGCCAAACGGACCGCCGCAATGGCCCCGTCGCGCGGAGCGCTAGCGTGAGGCCTTGCGAATCGCTTGATCGAAGTCCTCGATCAGGTCGTCCGTCTCCTCGAGCCCGACACTCACACGCACGAGCCCTTCGCTGATCCCGCTCGTCATTCGCTCCGACTCCGTCAAGGGACCGTGGGTCATCGAAGCGGGGTGTTGCACCAAAGTTTCCGTTCCGCCGAGGCTGACGGCGAGCGTCGCCACCTTGACCGACTCGACGAATCGTCTGCCCGCACGATGGCCTCCCTTCAGCTCGAAACTCAACATCGCCCCGAAGCCGGACATCTGTTTGCGCGCGAGGGCGTGTTGCGGAAATGATCTGAGGCCGGGATAGTGGACTACCCGCACGGCTCGGAGTCTCTCCAGGGATTCCGCGAGTGCCTGGGCGCTCTCGCCTTGGACACGCATCCGGATGGGGAGCGTCTTCAGCCCGCGTCGAACGAGGAACGACTCGAACGGGCCGAGCGCAGGTCCCAACATCTTGTACGTGAACCAGATGCGATCGAACAATCGAGGGGTCGCCGTGATGATGGCGCCCGCGACGACATCGCTGTGACCGCCGAGGTACTTCGTCGCGCTGTGAAGGGCCGCGTCGACCCCAAGCTCGAGTGGACGTTGGTTGATGGGCGACGCAAACGTGTTGTCCGCGAGGGTCGTGGCTCGCACCGACTTCGCCGCAGCAACCGCTTCGCGGACGTCCGTAATCATCATCGTCGGGTTCGCCGGAGTCTCGATGTAGACCAACCGCGTGTCGCTCCGCAGGGCCTCCTTCCAGGCCCCGGGCTTCCGAGGGTCGACGAAACTCGTCGACACACCGAACCGAGGAAGGAGACGTGTGAAAATTTCCGTGGTCGCGGTATAGAGGCTCGCTCCGGCAACGACATGATCGCCGGAGTCCACGCACGCGAGGATTGCGGACGCAATCGCGCCCATCCCGGATGCCGTCGCGAGCGCACGGGCGCCGCCCTCGAGGTCCGCGAGCGTCTCCTCCAATTCGCGGATTGTGGGATTGCCCCACCTCGTGTAGTACGCCTCGGGTGCCGTCGCAGCAGCGAACTCCGCGCCCTGACGCGCCGATTCGAGAGCCCATGTTGAACTCGCATAGATGGGCGTGACAATCGGACCGGGCCGTTTCCGGCGCCGGCCGTGGACCGCACGGGTCCGGAGTCCGAGACGTTTTGCCACAAACCAGGGCACGGAGGGTCCACCGAAATAGATTTCGAAGCCGGAAGAAAACAATCGCCGATGAGGACGGAACACGTGCGCATCGGTGCGATGAAAGTTATACCGGAAAGGTCAAAAAGGGGGGGCGTATAACAACCTTCTGCCCGGTCGTTGTCTCACGGCCGGGCGACCCTGCCTAAGGAGGCAAGCAGATGTCTCGTGAAGTGGATTTTGCCGCGAAACCGATCGACCCCGACTTCATGAACAAGCCGGACGAATACCCCGAGACCGGGACCCACTTCGACCATAAGGTCTTCGCCGACGGCGTCGAGCGACTCGATGCCAACGGGAACCCGTATCCGACGAAATTAGGAATCCATGGTCTCCACGTCGCCGTCGACTTCGATGGCTGCGTCGCCGACGGGGTCTGCATGGACGTCTGCCCAGTCGACGTGTTCGAGTGGCTTCTGGCTCCCGGCAAGAAGGGCACGGGGAACGACAAGATCATCGAGAAGGGCGGCGACGAGTGGGACAAATATCGATGCGACAAGTCCGATATGATTCGAGAGTCGGACTGCATCGACTGCATGGCCTGCGAGACCGCCTGCCCGACGAAGGTCATCAAGATCAACCCGTGACGCCTCCGTCGATCGATCGCGTGACGCCGGGGCGTTTCCTCCTATTCCACTCGACCCAAGGATTATCAATAACAGCGTTATACAAGCAGCGAACCGGGTGCCTCGTTGACCGATGTGCTCTACGCCGGGTTTCTCGGTCTGATCGCAGGACTGGTGCCGGTCTACATCGGTCTGGCTCCGTGGTGGATCTTCAAGCGGCTCTCGGTCGCATGGAGAACCGCGCTCGTGAGTTTCTCGGCGGGCATCCTCCTGTTTCTGTTCGCCGACGTCATGCATGAGGGCGTAGAGCTCTCGCAAGCGGCCGGGAGCGCGCCGGCGCTCTTTGTGTTGGGCCTGGGGCTGGGCCTCCTCGGACCCGTGGCGATCACGCACATCCGGCGAAGGAAGATGGCTTCACAAACCCAGGCGCTGCCATCGGACGCACCGTCGACGCCGATCGTCAGCGCGAAACTCTTCACCGCCCAAATGATCGCCCTGGGCATCGGGCTTCACAACCTCGGGGAGGGACTTGCGATCGGAGCGGCCTACGCAGCGGGTGTCCTCGGACTCACGAACCTCCTCGTAATCGGCTTCGCCCTCCACAATTCCACCGAGGGGCTAGGAATCTCGGGTCCGATCGCATCGACCAACACCGGTGCACGGGACACGCTCATCCTCGGATTCCTCGCGGGCTCCCCGACCATCCTCGGCAGCATGATCGGCTCGCTCGCCTACTCCGCGGCGCTCGGAACCCTGTTTTTCTCAGCTGCGGCGGGCGCATTGCTGTACGTGATCGTCGAGCTTGTCAAGGTCACGTCCGCCCCGGAGGCCAGCAAGATCGTCTTCGTCGGAATCGTGATCGGGATTGTCCTGATGTTCGTGACCGGCCTTCTGGTCCGGTGAACCAACCGGGTCCCGACCGGCGTGCAATTCAGCGGAGATCCTCGTTCATCGAGCCGCTGCGGTACCCGCGCAGATCGACCGTCACATACGCGAACCCGGCATTGCGCACCACCTCCACCACTTCCTCGGCCATGGCGGTCTCGGATATTCGCGGAAGATCCTCCCGGGGCACCTCGATCCGCGCGATCCCGTCGTGGGCGCGCACGCGCACGACGCGGAAGCCTAACGCCCGAATCGCTCCCTCCGCCGCCTCGACCCGCTGTAGCTTTTCCACCGTGATCACCTCGCCGTACGCAATGCGAGAGGACAGACACGCGTTGCTCGGCTTGTCGAAGAAGCTAAGGTGCAGCTCCCGGGCGAGCGCTCGGACGTCGGCCTTCGTGAACCCGAAGTCGACCAGCGGGTGCCAGAAACCCGCTTCGTTCATCGCTTGGATCCCGGGCCGATGGTCGCCCAAGTCCGAGACGTTGACACCATCCGCGATCGCCGAGAACCCCAGTTCGGCCGCCAGGGGCTTCAACGCAGCCCCGAGCTCCTGGCGGCAAAAGTAGCATCGATTGATCGGATTCGCGACGTACCGATCGTTGGCCAGCTCGGAAACGCGGATGGTTTCGAGGCGAATCCCGATCTCCGCGGCTTCGGAAACGGCCTCCGCGAGCTCCCAACGGGCGAGCGATTCCGCGTCCGCGACGACCGCCAGGGCATTATCCCCGAGCGCCTCGTGCGCGACCCGTGCAACAAGGCCGCTGTCGACGCCTCCCGAGAAGGCGACGAGCACGCGGCCCCGGGACCTCATCGCGGCGGCCATGCGATCGTGCGCATCCCGCAGGTCGAACGAGCGACTCGCCGTCTCCATCGCCTCATCGAACGCGGCAGCGGGGATAAAGCCATCGCGCGTGACAAAACGTAATGGCCCTCGTCGAGATGACGGCGCGTGCGCCCGGCCTTCCTCGAATGCACCACCTGCTCGAAGCATCACGCGCTCCGGCTCCTCAACACCTGCGATTGCGGCGGTCCTTTGTTCGCCCGTTACGATTGGAACGACATCGACCGCGAGGACCTACTGCCTCGGGGGGATCTCTGGCGATACGCGCCCCTGCTCCCGCTGGAGCCCGCGGAGATCCGATCGCGCGGCGAAGGAGGAACGCCCCTTCACCGACTCGAGCGGATCGGCTCGGGAGGCCGGGTGGCGCGTCTCAAGGTCGCGTCGTTGCACGTCAAGGACGAAGGACTGAATCCGACGCGCACGTTCAAGGCGCGCGGCATGGCGGTCGCGGTCCCGATGGCCTGCGCCCTGGGGGCGACGACCTTGGCCGTCCCGACCGCCGGAAACGCGGGCGCCGCGTTGGCGGCGTATGCGGCCACGTACGGGGCACGCGCCATCGTGATCATGGCGAGCGACGGTCCCCCGTCTCAAGCCCGCGACGCCATCGCATACGGAGCGGAGGTGCTCCGCGTCGACGAGGACATCGCGGATGCCGCGCGGATCGTCGCCGAACTCTCGACCACGACCGAGCTGTTCAGTGTGGCAACGCTGCGAGAACCCTATCGTGTCGAAGGCAAGAAGACGATTCTCTTCGAAATCTGGGAGGCGCTCGGCGGGATGCCGGACTGGATCCTCGTCCCAACGGGAGGCGGCACGGGAATCGTGGGGATGTGGAAGGCGCTTCACGAACTGCGCGAGCTCGGTTGGTACGAGGGACCGTGGCCGCGTTTCGGGATCGTTCAGGCCGAAGGATGCGCCCCGCTTGTGAAAGCCTGGAAGGCGGGCCGGGAGACGGCCGAACCGTGGCCGATGCCACACACCCAAGCAGCCGGGCTTCGAGTTCCGGCGACCCTCGCCGACCGAATCGTGCTCCGGGCGATCCGGGAGACGCGCGGCGCGGCCGTCGCGGTCTCGCTGATGAACACCGGCGCGACCGACGGCGGGACCGTCCCTTCCGTCGAAGTTCCGGAAGTGAAGACGGCGGAACAGGTCCGGCAGTACCTCGGCCTCACGCCGCGTGCTTCCTGACTTCCTCGAGAATCCTCGCATGGTCTGGCGGGACCTTCGGGTCCTCCGTGACCCACTTGTACCGGATGACCCCGTTCGCGTCGAGCACGAAGACCGATCGTTTCGTCACGCCCTGGAGGCCGAAACTTCCGAAGCGATCGTAGAGCACCCCGTACGCCGCGCTGACCTTCTTGTTCCAGTCGCTCAGCAACGGGTAGTTGAGGTGGTTCTGTTCCTTGAAGACGCGATGGCTGTGGTAACTGTCCGTGCTGATGCCGAACACCTTCGCACCCCACTTCTGGAGGTCGCCCATCGAGTCGCGCATCGCGCAGAGCTGGCCTTGGCACACGTTCGTGAAGTCCCAGACGTAGAAGGACAGGATCACCGGGCCGCCGCCGAGTTCGATCGAGAGGGTGACGGGCTTGCCTTCGTCGCTGAGCACCGTGAAGTCCGGCGCCTTCTCGCCGACATCGACCATCGGAGGGCTCTCCCGCCGTCGAGATGCACGCCGGGGATAACCCTTTCGCTTCGACACTCCGCGAAGGCGCAATCCCGCGGAACGGAATGTATATCTAACGGGTGGAACCCATACTGGGCCTCGCCTGTCCAGAGGCAATGCTGAACTAGACCGAACGCATCGCACGGGGGAACAAGGGGTAGGGGGGAACGAATGGCGAAGTACGTGCTCGCCGCCGATTATACACTCATGACGGACTACCGCAACGTCCCTCTGGCTACGTTCTTCAGCTGCATCCCAACGGATTACTGGCACTCCCGCCTCGTGTTTCGCATCCTGGCGGACCCGCCGAAGCTCGACCCGGAGGGCCGGCCGATCCGGGTGCCGTACGGCCTTCGGAAAGTCGAGGCGTCGCTCGTTCGCGCGTACGGTCGCGACTCGGTCGTCATCGCCGACCCTCGGAACATCGACCGATACATCGACGACGAGACGGAGGTGGTCGGATTGAGCCCGATGGATCCCCTCGGCCTCGGTCCCGTCAGCATGTCCTTCACGATGGGCGGGGTCCTCACGCCCTTCACCAAAGCGATGTTTTTCGATCTTGTCCGGCGCGTGCAGCGACCCAACCGAAAATACAAGGTCGTCCTCGGGGGGCCGGGTGCCTGGCACTTCGACTACCGCCCGGAAATGCAGGCATCCCTCGGCATCGACCACATCGTCCACGGGGAGGTCGACCACCTCGTCCCGGAGATTTTCGATCGGATCGTGAACGATCATGCGCCCCCGGTCATGCGCTTCACCAACGCGACCGCCCCGACGGTCGACCAGATCCCGAAAATCCTGGGTCCGACGATGCACGCGATGAACGAGGTGATGCGGGGATGCGGCCGTGGCTGCGAGTTCTGCGAAGTCACCCTGCGCCGGCCCCGGTATTTCCCGTTCGACTACATCGGCGACGAAATCGCGATGAACACCAAGGTCGGGGAATCGTCGATCCAACTCCACTCGGACGACATCTTCCTGTACAACCTCGAGAACTGGAAAACGATGGAGCCAAACGAGGACGCAGTCAAGGACCTCTTCCGGTACGTCATGGCCCAACCCGGCGTCTCTCATTGTTACCCCACGCACGGGACCCTCAGCGCCGCGGTCACGAACCCGGGGCTGATCCGGGACATCTCGGACATCGTGCGCGCCGGCCCAGGCAAGTGGGTCGGCATCCAGAGCGGAATCGAGACGGGGAGCCCCGCGCTCTCCCGAGCCGTGCTGCACCGGAAGGCCGCTCCGTTCACCGCCGAAGAGTGGCCGGACCTCGTCGTGCAGGGCACGCAGATTCTAAACCGCAACTATTGGTATCCTGCCTTCACGATCATCCTCGGCCTGCCGGGTGAGACTCCAGAGGATGCGTGGATGACCGTGGACCTCCTGGACCGGATGGAACAGATCCCGGACGGCCACTTCATCACGGCTCCGCTCACGTTCGTTCCGATCGGCGTGTTGCGAGGCGAGGAGTTCTACAACATCGACGAGATGATCGACGAGTCGCGTTTCAACGTGGCCTACCGCGCGTGGCGCCACGTCCTCCTGGAAATCGACACCGATCTGTGGCAGCTCACGCGGCTCCCTGCCCCAACGAGGGCGCTGATCGTCGCCACG
>WNGR01006060.1_pt1 | contig 12955 bp, 11 predicted proteins | sample 5407581 | NCBI WGS metagenome assembly WNGR01 (sample SAMN13153383, study PRJNA577476) | soil metagenome | isolation source: 80 cm soil or saprolite under Garry oak tree replicate 2 | place: USA:California | collected 2016-06-15 | reverse complement strand
CGCACATGCCGATCGATTTGTTTTTCCGCACGCTCGCCGAAGACCAGGGCCACAACGCCATCGGTGTGGTGCTCTCGGGCAACGGCTCGGACGGCACGCTCGGCCTGGAAGCCATCAAGGGAGCCGACGGCCTGGCCTTCGCCCAGGACCCGAAGACGGCGAAATTCAGTGGCATGCCACGCAGCGCCATCGCGTCCGGCTGTGTCGATCTGGTGCTCCCGCCCGCGGCGATTGCGCGGGAGTTGGCCAACTCGCCACACCATCCCTACCTCGCCGCCCCGCCGGCGGAAAAAGCCGAAGAGACCGTGGCCGAGCCGAGCCTGCCTTATGCCAAAATCTTTTCCCAGTTGCGCTCGGCCACCGGCGTGGATTTTTCGCGCTACAAACAAACCACTTTGAAGCGCCGCATCCTGCGCCGCATGTTCGTCCACCGCATCGACAAACTGGAGAATTACGTCCGGCTCCTCCAGACCAGTCCGTCGGAGCTGGGCAAACTCTTCGAGGATGTGCTGATCACGGTGACGCGGTTTTTCCGCGAGCCGGACTCCTTTCAGCTGTTGCGCAAGAAGGTTTTCCCCGCGCTGATGAGGGACCGCCGGCGAGGCGCGCCGATTCGGATTTGGGTGCCGGGTTGCGCTTCGGGCGAGGAAGCCTATTCGATCGTCATCAGTCTGGTGGAGTTTCTCGGCCCGAAGACCCCGGACGTTCCGATCCAGATTTTTGGCACCGACATCAGCGAGCCGGCGATTGCGCGGGCCCGGGCGGGCCTTTATCGCGGCAACATCGCGCTGGACGTTTCGCCCGAGCGGCTGCGGCGTTTCTTCGCCAAGGCCGACGACAGCTATCGGATCAGCAAGTCGATTCGCGATCTTTGCGTCTTCGCCCGCCAGGACCTCTGTGCCGATCCGCCCTTTTCGAACCTGGACTTGATCAGTTGCCAGAACGTGCTGATCTATTTCGGCCCCGAATTGCAGAATCGAGTCATTCCGGTGTTCCATTACGCGCTCAAGCCGCATGGCGCGCTGCTGCTCAGTCCCGCGGAAAGCATCGCCGGATTCTCCGAGCTGTTCACATCGGTGGAAAAAAAGCGGAGGCTTTACCTCAAACGCTCATCGCTGCCACAAACCCGACCGGCGATGGCGCCCCCGTTCTTCATGGCAAAAGCGGAATCGCTGCCCGCGACCGAACCGGCCCGCGCGCCGGAACCCCTCCTCCCGAACATCGAAAGAGCGGTGGATCAGCTCCTGCTCCGGCGCTACACGCCCGACGGGGTGGTGATCGACGACCGAATGCAGGTGGTGCAGTTCCGCGGGTCCACGGCGCCCTACCTGGAACCCGCGCCCGGAACGGCCAGCCTGAACCTGTTGCAACTGGTGGCCGGCGATTTGGCCGCCCACCTGCGGCGAGCCATTGCCAGCGCCGTCAAACAACATACGCCGGTGCGCCAGGAGATTTCACTGCGCCGGGCCAAAGGGCCCGAGCGCAAGCTCACACTGGAGGTGGTGCCGTTCCAGGTTCCGCCGGCGAAGGAGTCGTTTTGCCTGGTCTTGTTTGAACCGCTGCAGTCCTTCGAGGCGGCGGAGACTTCGGCCCGGCCCGAGACCGGGACGCGGGCGCGCGGCCATCGGCAGCGGGCGCAGGGGGCCGAGGGCCACCGGCTGCACCGGGAGCTTGAAGCCACTCGCGATTCGCTCCGGGCCATCATCGAGGAACAGGAAGCGACCAATGAGGAACTGAAAGCGGCGAACGAGGAAATCCAGTCCACCAACGAAGAGGTCCAGAGCACCAACGAGGAATTGGAGACCTCGAAGGAAGAGCTGCAATCGACCAACGAGGAGTTGCAGACCGTCAATGAGGAACTCCAGCACAGCAACCTCGAGGTGAACCGCGCCAACAACGACCTGAACAACCTGCTGGCCAGCGTGCAAATCCCGGTGATCATGGTGGAGAACAACCTGGCCATCCGGCGCTTTACTCCCGCCGCGCAAAAGTTCTTCAACCTGATCCCGGCCGATGTCGGGCGCAGCCTCAGTGACATCAAGGTCAGCTTCGACGTGGCGGACCTCGACCGGATGATTTTGGAAGTGATCGAAACGCTTCAGCCGCGGGAGCGCGAGGTGCGTGACCGAGCCGGCCATTGGCACTCCTTGCGCATCCGGCCGTATCGCACCAAGGACAACACGATTGACGGCGCGGTCCTCGCGCTGATCGACATCGACCAACTCAAGCGCAGCCTGGAGCAGATGATCGAGATGGTGTGGGACCCGTTTCTGGCGCTGGAGGGGGACCTGCGCGTGGCCCGCGCCAACGAGGCCTTCTATGAAAAGTTCCTGACCAGCCGGGAAGAAACGGAAGGCCAATTTGTCTATCAACTGGGCAACGGGCAGTGGAACATCCCGCGCCTCCGTTGCCTGCTGGAGGAAGTGCTGCCGCAAAAAGCGGTGATCCGGGACTTTGCGGTCGATCACGATTTTCCTAAAATCGGCCATCGCAAGATGCTTCTCAACGCCCGCCGGCTTGACCCGGATAAGACCGGCAAGGAGATAATCCTCGTGGCGATCCGCGACGCGCCGCCGCCCGTGAAGCCATAGGAGCCGGATGAAAAGCGCCACGCTCGCCTACCGAAGGCCCTCCGTGCCGAAGCCCTCGCGCACGGTTCCATCAAGCCCGCCGTCGCCGCCGAAACGGAAACGGGGCGCGCCTGCTCCGCCGCTGTGGGAAGGGCGGTTTTGCGAGTTGGAGATGCGCTTGACGCAACTGGCCGCGGAGAACCAGAAACTCCGGGCGGCGTACGCCCAACTAGAGGCGGCCGACGCCAGCCACGCCAAACTCCACGACTTCGCCCCGTTCGGATTCCTCACCTTGGACACCCAGGGCACGATTCTCGACCTTAATCGCGCCGCCGCGGCGTTGCTGGGCCGTGAGAAATCACATCTGCTGGGCCGGCCGTTCGCCTTCATCGTGGCGCCCGAGGACCTGCCGCGGTTCCTGGCGCAGTTGCGCAGCTGCCGCCACTCGCACAAAATTGTATCCAGCGAGTTCAGCCTGCGCGGCGCCCGGGTCGAGGCGGTGCTGGCCCAGTTTGCCATCGCGCTGGTGCCGGATGGCCACGCCCGCGCCGCGCGCTTTGAAGCCACGCTCATCGACATCACCGAACGGCGGCGGGCGGAGGCGGCGTTGCGCGCCAGCGAGCAAAGCCTGCGCGCGCTCATCGAAGCTTCGCCCCACCCGATTCAATTCAAAAACGCCGACGGCCACTGGCTGCTGGCCAACCCCGCGGCCCTGGAGTTGTTTGAATTGACGGGCGTCGATTACCGGGGCAAGCGCGACGCGGAGCTGACGGCGTTTGCCCCTTTTTACCGCCGCGTCCTGGGGCAATCCGAGCAAACGGACCGCGCCGTCCTGGAATCGGGCCGGGCCAGGCGGGGCGACGAAGTCATCCCCAGGCCCGACGGTTCGGCGCGGACCTTCGATATCATCCGCGTGCCGCTGCCCGCCGCGGACGGCCAGCCCAAAGGCATCGTGACGGTGGGCTACGACATCACCGAGCGGCTGCAATCGGCGGAGGCCTTGCGCCAGGCCTACGACGAATTGGAACTGCGCGTGCAGGAACGCACCGCCGAACTGCGCCAGGCCAACGCCGTGCTCCAGGAGCAAATCGCCGAACGACGGCGCGTCGAGGAGGCGTTGCGCAAGAGCGAGGAACGATTTCGATTCGCCTTGAAGAATTCGCCGGTGACGGTTTTCAGCCAGGACCGGGACTTGCGCTACCTCTGGATTCATAATCCCCAACTGGGTCTCACCGAGGAGCAGATCATCGGCCGGACCGACGCGGAACTCTTCTCCGCCGATGGCGCGGCGCATCTGACCCGGGTCAAACGCCAAGTGTTGGAGCGCGGCGTCGGCGCCCGCGCCGAGGTCAGTTTCACCCACGACGGCGAAGCCTGTTACCTCGACTTGACGCTGGAGCCTTTTCGCGACGCCCGGCGGAGCGTCGCCGGAATCATCTGCACCGCGACCGACATCACCGAACGGAAGCAGGCCGAGCGCGTGCGGGCGCGGCTGGCGGCCATCGTCGAGTCGTCCGCCGACGCGATCACCTCGATGAGCCTCGAGGGAATCATCACGAGTTGGAACCAGGCGGCGGAACGGATGTATGGCTACTCCAGCCAGGAAATCATGGGCCGTGCGCTTTCGGTCCTGGTCTCGCCCGAACGTCGGGAGGAGTTGGAGGAGATAATGGAGCAGATCAAGCGCGGGGAAATCGTTGACTCGATTGAGACCCTGCGAGTCTGCAAGGACGGGCGCCGCCTGCCGGTGGCCCTGACGATCTCGCCCATTCGCGATGCTGGCGGGAACATCGCCGGGGCCTCGGGCATCGCGCGCGACATCAGCGAACGCCGGCGCCTGGAAGCGGAAATTCTCCGGGTGAGCGAACACGAGCAGCGCCGCATCGCCCAGGACTTGCACGATGGGCTGGGGCAAGAACTGGCCGGCATCGCCTGCCTGAGCGACGCGTTGAAAAGAAACCTGGGGGCGCAAGCCTCGCCCGAAGCGGCGGGCGCCGCCAAGATTTGCCGGCTGCTCAACGCGGCGGTGACGCAAACCCGCAGCCTGGCTCGCGGCCTGTACCCGGTCGAAGCCGAATCGCACGGCCTGATGTCCGCGCTGCAGCACCTGGCCTCGCGCGCCCAGGATCTTTTCAAGGTCCGTTGCTCCTTCGAGTGTCCGCGCCCGGTTTTGCTGGGGGATAACGCCACTGCCACGCACCTCTACCGGATCGCCCAGGAAGCGGTCACCAACGCCATCAAGCACGGCCGGTCCAGCCGGGTTGAAATTAGACTTTCCTCCACGCCGCGCCGGCTTACATTGGCGGTTCGCGACAATGGCATTGGCATTCGCAATAATGGGCCGCCGCGCGAAGGCCTGGGTTTGCGGATGATGGAGCACCGGGCGGAGATGATTCACGGCGCCCTGGTCGTGCAGAACGAGACCGGGGGCGGGACGGACGTGGTCTGCAGCCTCAAATGGTCGGAACAACCGTCAGCGAGCGAACAGGTTTATGGCAAGGCAAATGACTCAGCGCATCCAATCGGCGCGGCGAAGACTCTTCATCGTCGATGATCACCCGATCTTCCGGGACGGCCTGGCCCACCTGGTGAACGGTGAACGGGACTTGCAGGTCTGCGGGGAGGCCGACAGCGCGGGCGCGGCCCTCGACGGCGTGCTGCGGTCCAAACCGGCGCTGGTGCTTATCGACATCGGGTTGCCCGGCAAGAGCGGGCTGGAACTGATCAAGGACCTGCGCGTAGCGTGCCCGGAGGCGGCGGTGCTGGTGATCTCGATGCACGAAGAAAGCCTCTATGCCGAGCGCGTGCTGCGCGCCGGCGCGCAGGGCTACCTCATGAAACAGGAAGGCCCGGAAAAGATGCTGCGGGCCATTCGCGATGTCTTGAACGGCCGAATTTCCCTCAGTGAACAGATGTCGGCCAAGGTGCTCAACATTTTCGCCGGCCAGCGGCCCGCCCGCGGCGCCTCGCCCATCGAGCAATTGACCGACCGGGAGTTCGAAATCCTCCAGCTCATCGGGCGCGGCAAGGGAAACCATGAAATTGCCTGCCAGCTCCACGTGAGCTCCAAAACGGTGGATGCCCACCGCAGCCACATCAAGCAGAAGCTCAAACTGAGAAGCTCGCCGGAGCTGATCTGTTACGCCGCCCGCTGGGTCGAGGCGAACAATACCCCCAGCCGTTGAGCCGCGCGCGCGCGTTTTAGCGAGCGTGAACCCGCGGAGCGCGCCACCACCACCACTCCGATCGCGAGGCCAGACGCCGGGCCTTCTGCGGGCGCGTACAAGAATCCCCTAAGCCGGCTTCGCCTGTTCCCTAAAGCGGGCGAGCGAATCTCCCAATTGTGATCCGACCTTCCCGGCCTCATGGTTGGCCTCATGCATTACGGATCAGATGATGAAACCTCGGAACGGACACGGGTGGACGGCGGGAATCGGGCGCGTTTCCCGGCCATCCACGCCGTGGTGACATACGACAATTTCGACTCGGGAATCCGCGCGAAGGAAATCCTGGATCGACTCGCCCGCGCCTTGGGCTCCCAGCTCACCATGAACATCAGCATGTGGAAATTCGACGTGCTCGAACTTGACAAGCTGCAGGACATGGCGGCCAACGACGCCGCGGAGGCGGACATCATTATAATTTCGACCAGCGGCGTGGGAGAGCTTTGCCCGGGAGTCCAACAGTGGATTGAGCGGTGGCTGTCCCGGAAGCAACCCGAGTCCTCCGCCTTCGTTTCGCTAAACGAGGCGGATCCCGACGGTACCGCCGAGTCGCCGGCCGTGGGCGAATACCTGCAAAACGTCGCGAGCCGAGGGAACCTGAGTTTCTTTAGCCAGCGGGGCAATCTCCCGGTGCCCGATTTCCAATCCACCGTCCAAGCCATCTACCGTGAGGCCGAACAGATTTCGTCCGCGGCGGCGGCCCTGCTCCAGCGGAGTTCGCGGTTGGGCGGATGGGGCACCAGTGAATGAGGGTAATCTCCCAGCGAAGTCCCGTGCGAGCCGAGCGCCTCATTTCGCCCGTCACGCCTGGAAAACCAGAGCGGCGGGAAGCTCCCTTTGCGCAAACCGAGGACGCACGAGCCGGCAAGAGGCAACCCGTGAAACGAACCGTCCGGCATCGCCGTAACCCGGGCCAAAACGAGGTTCCTTGTGGGCCTCGTCGGAGATGGAAACTGGCCGCCCGGCCAGCCGGCTCAGAGCGCCAATTCGGTCGCCACCATCCGCGCCGGGTTTCGAGGCTCCCAGCGGGCAACGCTTCGGGGCGGGAAGCCGCGCTCGTTTTGGTCGTGGGTGACGACGCCATTATGCGCCGCTGTCTGGTGCGCGCCGTGCGCCGGCTCGGTTACCGGGTGCGCGAGGCGGCCAGCCCCTTGGAGGCCCAACGGGCCGCCATCGAGTCCCGCCGGATCGGCCTGCTGATCACCGATCTTTCGATGCCTGAAACCAATGGCCCCAAACTGGCCCGCTGGTTCCACATGGCGTGTCCGAAGACGCGAGTGCTGATCACCACCGCTTCATTATGGGAGCTTCAATGCGACGCGGGCGATCTGGACAAGTATGCGCTGCTCGCAAAACCGTTTACGCCGGCGGAACTGGCCCGCATGGTCCGCCGGCTGCTGCGGCAAGCCGATTCCGCTCCGCATCGTCAAGCTCGGAAGAGCGACCAGCGAACTCTGAGTGTGGAGTAACGATAGCCGAACTTCGGGAGAAACCGCCGGACGTTCGCAAAAACGTCCCTCACGGCGGAGGGCAACCGGGGAGCAGTTGAGTGGCAAATAGGGATCTCAACTGCTCCTCTCCCGGTTGGACGAACTCAAGTTCCGGTTCAAGGCGGGGTTGGCCTTTCAGTTCCCTTTGCTCTCGTCCACGACCAGGAAGCGGCTGATGCCTTCTCGCCACACCCGCAACAGCACCCGCTTGTTCTTCACGTTCTTCGTGGCGTTGACCGCCTCTTCGGCGGTTTCAGTCCGTTTCCGGTTGATCTCCTGGATCACGTCGCCGGGCCGCAGGCCGGCTTCGGAGGCGGGCGAATCCGGCGCCACCTCCGTTACCAGCGCCCCTTTGAGGTCGGGCGGCAGATTGAATTGGCGCCCCGTCGCCGCGTTGATATCGCCGACCCCGACCTCCTTCAACACTTCGTCCGGCCCCTCACCCCGGCTTTCGGCAGGCTCGCCCTTGGTTTGGTCCGGGGCTTCCCCCAGCGTCACTTTGAACCCTTTCTCCTTCCCTTGACGCAGAACTTTCACGGTCGCCTTGGCGCCGGGAGAACTGCGCGCGACCATGAGCCGTAAGCGGCGGCTGTCGGGCACCGGCTTGTCATCAAACTGCCTTTGGTCACCGTTTGTCCGACGCCGAAGGGATTGCCGATGGCCAGTAACACGTCGCCCACTTCCAGCTTGTCGCTGTCAGTCAAAGTCGCCACCGGCAGGCCGCTGGCCTCGATCTTCAGCTGGGCAATGTCCGTCTTGAAGTCCTTGCCCACGACTTTGGCCGTATAGACCTTCTTCTCCTTCGCCAGCGTGACCTTCACCTCATCGGCCCCATCTACGACGTGGTCGTTCGTCAGGATGTACCCGTCCCGCGTAACGATCACGCCCGAGCCGAGGCTGCGCTCCTTGTGGGTGCGCGGCTGGGCCTCGCCCCGTTCTTCGTCGCCAAAAAAGCGCCGGAAGAACGGATCATCGAAAAAGGGCAGATCGCGCGGGCGAATGTTCCGCACCTTCTTGGTCGTGAAGACGTTGACGACCGCCGCCGCGGCGTTTTTCGCGACCGGCGCGAAACTCGTCGCGCTCTTGATCTCGCGCGCCAGCGGCGTGTCATCGATGACCAGCGCCGCGGCGGGTTTGGCGGCTTTTTCCGCCGCCAGCGCGGAGGGAAAAGCCAGGCACGTCGCGGCCCAAATCCCCAACGCGACCAGTCCGGCCGGCCGCGCGCCAGCCAGGGAAACTTTCCATGACGTTTTCATAATTTGGCACCGTTTTTGCGTGGTTCACCCGGCAACTCGATTTGAAAAGGCACTTTAACAAACCGAGGACCAATTGGCCATCCAAATCTTGGCCAAAATGCGTTCCAGCTAACCTTCACCGGACCAAGCGGCTGTGACATCCCACCCACTCGAACCAGCGTTACACCTGGATGCGCCCCCGATGCGATCCGTTTGGCTTGCTCGACCGGAAAAAACATTTTGCCTTTAGCAGGCTTAATTTGCCTTTAGCTTGAGTTGACGTGGTTTTGGTTTTATTGACGCTCGCTGCAAACCGGCTTCACCTTTCCGTCATTTCGTGCATTTCGCATGATTCGCGGATATAAGACTCACCCACGCTCGGCTCTGCCCTGTTCGTCGGGCGTGTTCCGCGAGTCCCCAAGATTGAGCCCCAAGCACTTCTGAACTGCCCTCTTCAAACTTCTCACAGTGAGAAATTTGAATTGGCAACGAAACAGGCCAACCGGAGAACCAATGCGGCGTAGTCGGAGCCGCCCCAAGCCGGTAGGGCGAGGCTCCTGCCGAGCCGTGACTTTCCCGCCCTGCGGCCACCCGCTCCATTGAATGGCGAGAGGCTGGGGCTGAAGTCGGGCCGTGACCTCGGTTTACGCATTGTAAAGAGTTAGCTGAGACATCGACATAAGTCCTTGCAGCCGTGGAGGATATCAAATTTCTCACTGTGAGAAATTTGAACTGGTTACCGAGCCTCTCCCGCTTGGGCGGCGGGCCGCCGCCACCCTGCTTCGGCGACGAACGTTGACCACGAAACCCGTCAACCGGCGATTGGATGGGGCTGAGCGGGAGCCACGCCCAACTGGTAGGGCCTCTCCCGGCCTGCGGCCACCCTTTCCATCCGATGGAGAGGGGCTTGGGGAGAGGCCGAACCGTGGTGTCCTCGTCGCTTTCGCGTATTTGGCGTATTTCGCCTTCCCCCGGTGGCCGCGCGCAGCGCCTCCTCAATTGCCGCAAGGCCCTGCACCCAAGCCTCTTAGCGCGGATTCCAGACTCCAGGTTGTCCCCACTTCTGCATTCTACCTTCTGCCTTCTGCCATCACTTTCTGTCCACATGCGCCCGCCATCCTCTCATAGGCAGCGCGCAGCGCCTAACCCACCGTGGGCAATTTGGCGTAAAAAGATGAAGAAAGTTGGCTTAACCCCAGATTGCGCCGATGAACACCGATCAGAAACGGAGCCAAGCTGAAACCTAACGGAGCCCTGCTGCGGGCAACTCCCCAGCCGCAGCCGCTTCGCAAAGCAAAGGGCTCCATCCAAGCTTCGTGCGTCCGCTCAGGCCAAACTCAGCGTGCGGAGGTGGACGGCAGGGCATGGAAGCAGCAGAGGAGCCGGCTTTGCTGTGAAGAAGGGGAGCGCGACCGTCCCGGTCGCCCTGCTGCGCGTCCCGCACAGCAGCTTCCTCCGGCAGTGGGGCTAGCACTCGCCCCATCTGATTTCGACCGGAGCGCGGCTGTGGGCAACGCCCCAGCCGCAGCAGCTTCACCAAAGCGCCGCGTGAGGGCACGCGGCCTACCGGAATATAGACGGTCCGTATAGACCGTCCGTAGGACCCGACGCCACTGTAGGCCCGGTCCCCTGACCGGGCGCGCCTTCAAGACCCGCCCTAATTCATTCCCTCGTTGCCACGGAACGACCAACAACCGAACTTGATCGTTGCTATGGCCACTCGACGCCGATCGTGCATTGCGATAAAGTCACTCCGTGAGACGACGCACATTTCTTAAAGCCACGCTGGCTGCGGTTTCCGTCGCCGTGTCCGCCGCTTTTCTCGGCCTGCGTGCGGCGGTGGCTCAGGTCGCAGCGGTTAGGCCGCGTCGGCGCGCCATTAAACTTCCACCAATCCCAAAATGGAGCAAGACAACGGACGACATTGATTCCAAGGATTTCGTCCAACGTTCGCAGGAATACGAGCGGTCCCTACTGCCGCCCGACATCGTCTTCCCCCGTACGGGCCAGATTTGGGAGGCGGTGGGTGATTGCGAGGTGAATTTTATCGCCTGGACTCCCACGAATCCAATCTTTCCAGGCGGCCGGGCGCGACTCCAGCAGGGCGAGCGGGTTCGTATTCTCACACTGGATGACCCCAAGCCGATTTGGGTCTCCTTTCAGCCCGTTCGTTATCACGCGTTGCATGCGAGCATTGTGCCACACGACATTCGCAACCGGCCCGGCTATCAGCGCTACGCGCTCTCCCTGAGGACCGCGTACACAGTGTGCTGTTCCCGTGAAGAAAAAGGATATTTCCATGAGCTCTTTAGACTGGTCGAGGACGTGGCCTAGGCGGCATCGAGGGGCGTGCGTGATGACCAGACGATCAACAATAACACTGATTCTGTTTGTGCTCGGGGCAGCAATCATCGCGTGGTGTACGTCCAGCCGCAGAACGTCCTCCCCTATTACAACGAACTTTCGTGGATACACCAACCGCACCGCGGGGCGGCTTGGCACCTTCGCAATCTCAAACTCAAGCCTGGAGGCGTATATCGTGGTGGGATACTACAGCATTCAGGAATCCAGGGGCAACAGGCGGGGCAAATGGATTGCTGGCACGAACGCAGCCGGGGCGAGTCTCCCATCGGGATGCTCCAAGCTGGTGACCGTACCCGCACCGGCTCATTCACCCTGGCGAGCTTCGCTCGCTTGTCGGCTCGACCGTAGTGGTGACATGAGCACGCTCACCATGCTGTTGGGTGATGCTGTCGGCTGGGGTTTTCCTACGCGCTATCGACGCTTTGATGTTCGGACAGATTGGGTTGACCAATGACTATGACCCCTGACACAGCACTGGAGCCGCTTGAGCAATTCGGCGAGATTGCGAAAGGAATTTCTCCTTGTAGTGTACGGCGAAAGGCAGAAGGCCGAGTGCGCTGGGCGGCACAAGGGTCCACTGGTCTGACTACGAAACTCTCCGAGCGCATCGTCCTCCGCAAAGCCGCCCCGCTTTTCCGTTTCAGGGCGGCACGGGTGCTGGCGCACGGACACCAGAGCGCGTCGTCTGCCTGCCGAAGCTGCGGCGCAGGCAGGTGTCGGCGGGCGTCCCCCGAAAGCTTTCGGGGCTGTGGCCCAGCTTCGGGTTGCTGAGGCCGAATTCCCGCATCATGGGCGAGAACGCAACCGTCCTGTTCCAGTTCCGGATTCCAGAGCTTGCTCACTTGCCTCCGGAGGAGCAGCAGCGTGTGCTCGCCCTGTGCTGGGAGTCGGACCTTGTGCAAGCAGCGTGGCGCCGTTACTGGGCGCGTCCTCAGCAGCTACCGTTCCTTCCCATCATTGCCGTGGCCATTTACGGTGCGCTCGCCAACCTAAGTCTTGGGTTGATGTTGCTCATCTCGATCCCGATGGGGTTCATCGGGTTTTTCATTGTCCGGCGCTGCTATCGCGGACCCCTTGTTTCGGCGCTCCGCGCGGCAGCCGTCTCTCGACTTCCGCAGGCTTCGCCACATGAGCCATGAATCAATATCCGTGCAGCGGTTGCTCGACCAGCTTCACCGGTCCCTGGCAACACATGCACGGCCCGGGCGCAAGGGTCTTGATCGCGCACACATCGCAGTAATAATAAAGATCGTAAATCGCGCCGTTGCGGACTGATTTCATCCCGGTCATCTCAAACATCTGCGTCTTCGGCAACACGTGTCCGCGGAGGATGAGTTCCTTTTCGCCCAGCCGTTTGTCCACGAACAGCGCCTCGGACAATGTTGTGCGCAGCAGGGTGTAAAAGGTCCCGTCCATCGTTTTGAAGCCGGGGACGTGGGCGTGGTTCGCGGGGAGATCGGTCTGATAAAGTTCGTGCATCGCTTCCGGCAGGCAAACCATCCTCCCGCGAAGCTCCACTTCCGGAAGGTCGGCGCCGCGTTTTATGTCGCCGGAACCAGCCGGTTGAATTTTGTCGCCGGCCATTCCGGGGAGCGCCATGGCCATAATCCCGGCCAGCAAAAGCTTCCTGCCATTAGGCTCACGCAGCATGTTGCAATATTGGCGCAATCGGATCGTTCGCAAGCCGCGAAATTAGCCCAGGCCCGTGGCAAAGACAATCCACGGCCGCGGCGGATCGAATTCGGCAAAGCGTTCGTCTCTATTCCGGAACCGTCTGGCATGAGCGAACCGTGCGAAGGCAGCCGCTTCCGCCATCGACAGGCTCTGCGCTCGATGTGATCGCCAACCCTGACTCGGGGAGCCGGTCGAGTTGAGCTTGCAAAATTCGTCCGGCCGTTTTGGTTGGCGGCGTCTCGTTCCCCCTCACCCTGTCTCTCCCTGGGGAGAGGGAACCAGCATCCTGCGTCTTTCTTAAGTCGGACTTCGCTCCCACTGGCGCCGTGCGCTCCGCGATTCAACGCCGAGACACCCGCACGACCCAGCGCGTTCGATTCGCCACTCAGCGGCGGGCG
>WNGR01006058.1_pt1 | contig 12958 bp, 9 predicted proteins | sample 5407581 | NCBI WGS metagenome assembly WNGR01 (sample SAMN13153383, study PRJNA577476) | soil metagenome | isolation source: 80 cm soil or saprolite under Garry oak tree replicate 2 | place: USA:California | collected 2016-06-15 | reverse complement strand
CGGGGCCGGGTCCGGCGCGGCGGCCCGCACACCGACGCCGTAGCGGAACACGAGCGTCCCGCCGTTGGCCGCGCCAACGCAGATCCCCGCGGCAGCGGCAATGGAGAAGATGAGTATGACGACCGGCGTCGAGGCCCGGCTGTGATATTCGGTGATCCGCCATGCGGTGTCCGCCGAACCGATCATGAAGACCACCGTCATCACGGCGATGTGCGACACGACCGTGCGGGAGGCGCCCGGGGGCTGACCGGGAGAACTGAGCAGGTCGATGAAGCCGGTCAGCATGGTCAGCAGGCACACGCACAGGCCGCCGACCAGAACGAAGGTGCCTGCGTGCCAGAACTGCGTCGCCCAGGTGCGGTGCGAGCCGCCAATGACCGAGATGACATCGAATGCCGCCGCGAAGACGTACGCGGCGATGGGGAAATCGGTAAGCGGAGGGTGTAATGCCCGGCCACGCCGCGAATAGCCCGAGATGTCGCTCACTGATCCCCGCCTCACCTGCATCTGCCCGGGCACGGCCGGCGCCGGCGCGGGTCTGAGATTCCCAGATAAAATACCGTGAACGGCCAAAGATCCGCCCTGGTTTAGCCAACTCAGGCAGGTGGGCAATCGGCCGGGATAATGGCCCGTGCGCGGATGCACCGGGTTTCACAGGGGCGATGGGTTGGGCGCTTTAAGCGCGGATATGGCCCGTTACAACCCGCCAGGCTGCGCAATTCGCCGATAACCGGGCAGCGCGAAGCGATAACCGGGCAGCGCGAAACACCGACACGGACGGCGGGGCTGAGCTAGAGCCCCCGGGTTCACTGGCTTGCGTTCAGCGCGGTGCCCAGGTCCTGGTAGTCGGTGCCGACCTGGTCGACGATCTGCTGGACGTTGGAGCTGCTGACGATGTTCTCGTACTGCGCGGCCGTCGTGGCGGACCCGAGCCGCTGGAACAGGTTGCCGGCCTGGTCCGCGGCTCCGGCCAGCTGACTGGCCGCGGTCGTGGCCGTTCCCGTGGGCATCGCCGTGGACCGCACATTCGACGCGAACGTGTGAAAGGCCCGGCCTACCTTCCTGTCCAGCGCCGTGACGCAGTGCAGCGGATCCTGGCTGCCCTGGCACGCGGCGGTCTTGCTCGCGAGGGGCCTGAGTGTCCCGCTGAGCGCGGTGTTGTCGGCCTGGATCTGGTTGATGGCGTCCTGCCGGGTCACCTCGGTGCTGACGCCGCTGCCCGCGACGACCACGATGATCACGATGTAGGCGATGAGCCCGATCACTCCCAGGCCCAGGAACAGGCCTATCAGCCGCTTGGCGGTATCGGACAGGACGAGGCGCCAGGAGAGGTCGGCCGCCTGGCCAGCTGGCCCGGGCGCGGGCCAGCTCCCCGCCGGGCCCGGGGCAGGCTGGTACGGGCTGGCGGCCTGGTACGGCGCGGCGGCCTGGTACGGCGCGGCGGCCTGGTAGGGCGCGGCGGCCTGGTACGGCGCGGCAGCCTGGTACGACGTGGCCTGATACGGGGTGGTGGGCGGCGGGTAACCTGCCGGGCCCGGATCCGGGCCCGCCGGGCCCGCCGGGACCGCCGGCGCTGCCGGGCCTGCCGGGGCTCCAGTGCCCGCCGGGCCCGGCGACGGCATCGGCGGTGTCTGGGTGGCGAAGCCCTCCCCGGCATGGGCCGCCGCGCCCGGGCCGGCAAAGGACCCGCCCGTGGCGGCGGGGTCGCTTCCGTCGCCGAACAGACCGTTCGGGTACTCACTGGTCAGCATCAGCATGTAGCCATTGAACCGGGCGAAATAGCGGGTGATGGCGGCCAGCGCCTGGTGGGCGGCAATGGGCATCTTCCCGGTGAACAGGACGATCAGCCAGATGATGAAAAGCGAAAAGAAGAGAAGGCCGAAACCCGCCAGAGAGGCCACGATGAGCGCCGGGATGCCGAGGATGAGGCGGAACAGCACCGCGAGCCGGTTAAGCCGGCCGGGGCGCGTCAGCAGGCGCACCGGGTAGTTGGCGTCCTCGAGCGTGAACGGCGGGTACTGGTCGGTCAGCAGCAGATAGTAGGCGTAGTACCTGGTCTGCCAGCGCACGTAGCCGGTCAGGTACTCGGCGGCGAACTGCGGCAGCTGGCCCGTGAAGAGTGCCCCGAACCAGCCGATGACCGCGACCACCTCGGCCACGATGCCAAGCACCCACAGCACGAAGGCATGCGGGATCATCAGAATGATCCGGAAGAATACGGTGACCCGCGGCTGCGGGAGGGGGCCGGCGAACCCGACCATTATTGGCGCCGGCCCTTCGGCGGCGGCGAATTCAGGCTGCAGTGCAGCAGGCGGCCAGGTTGGCCCCTGAGGGGTCTCGGTCAATTCGCGCTCCTTTAGTTGTGGAGCAAGATACTAGGAAGGGCCACGACAAGGTACTAGGGTCAGGCTGAAAGTTCCGGCCGTGGCCTATCCTGGCGGCAGGCGGCTTTCCAGGGGCCCGCCGCCTCGATGCCGGGCGCCGCGCCGGCCCTGGACAGGGCGCCAGGCCGTATTTATCCTTGACTGTATGGTCAGTCAGTCTCGGTACCCTGCTGCCCCCGTCGACCCTGCCGGGCTTGCCCAGGCGCTGCGCTCCTTTGGCGAGTCCACCATGCTGCCCAGGTCCGCCTACGTGGATCCGGCGGTGTTCGCCTGGGAGCAGAAGTACTTCTTCGGCTCAGGCTGGACCTGTGTCGGCTTCAGCTCGCAGCTGGCCCAGCCGGGTGATCAGCGGGCTGAGCCGACCGGCGATGGCAGCGTGCTGCTCACCCGCGACGACGACGGCGTGCTGCATGCTTTCGCCAACACCTGCCGCCATCGCGGCCATGAGCTGCTGGCCTGCGGCGCATCCGCGCAGCAGAACTCGATCATCTGCCCCTACCACTCATGGACCTACTCGCTGTCGGGCAGGCTGCGCTTCGCGTCCGGCTTCAGAGGCCACGACGGTTTCGACGAGTCAGCCTGGGGCCTGGTCGAGCTTCCGGTGACCGACTGGCACGGGCTGATCTTCGTGGACGGCTCGGGGCAGGCCCCGTCGCTTGCCGACTCGCTCGGGGTGCTCGACGAGCTGGTCGCGCCGTACGAGCCGGAGCGGCTCGTCATCGCCGGGCGGCACGATTATGACGCGGCCGCGAACTGGAAGATCCTCAGCGAGAACTACCACGAGTGCTACCACTGCCCCATGATCCATCCCGAGCTGTGCCAGGTCAGCCCGCCCCGCAGCGGCGAGAACTACCCGGCGCAGGACTCCTGGGTCGGCGGCACGATGGACCTGCGGGACGGCATGGACACCATGTCCCTGGACGGCACCAGCCTCGGGGTTCCGCTGCGCGGGCTGGACGGTAAGGGCCTGCGCACCGTGCTCTATGTGAATGTCTTCCCGAACGTGCTGCTGAGCCTGCACCCGGACTACGTGATGACGCACCGCCTGGTGCCGCTCGCCGCGGACCGGACCATGATCGAGTGCAGCTGGGCCTTCGCGCCCGAGGCGCTGGACAAGCCGGGCTTCGACCCCGGCTACGCGGTCGAGTTCTGGGATATCACCAACCAGCAGGACTGGCGCGCGTGCGAGTCGGTCCAGCGCGGGCTCGCCTCCCCGCATGCGCTGCCCGGCCCGCTGTCGCCGGACGAGGAGACCGTGTACCAGTTCGTGACCATGGTCGCGCGCGGCTACCTCGGCCAGCCGGTGTGGAACCCCGGGGCCAGGACGCAAGCCGTCGGCTGAGCGGCAACGCCGGGCGCGCCTGCCTTTGCCACTGCGGTCAAGGAAGAGACCGATGCGCGGTGCTGTTGACGCTGGTGCCTCGATCCTCCGCTCCAGGCGTCGGGGCGGTGGACCCCCGAGACCGAAGGACTCAGCCCATGACCGTGCACGACTATCCCGTGAACACCCTGTCCGGCCAGCCCGGATCGCTCGCGGATCTGTCCGGCAAGACGCTGCTCGTGGTCAACGTCGCCTCCAAGTGCGGCCTGACGCCGCAATACGAGGGGCTCGAGCGGCTGCACGAGCGGTTCAGCGACCGCGGGTTCTCGGTGGTCGGCTTTCCCTGCAACCAGTTCGGCGGCCAGGAGCCGGGCACCGCCGACGAGATCGGTGAGTTCTGCTCGGCCAACTACGGGGTGACTTTCCCGCTGTTCGAGAAGATCGAGGTGAACGGCCCGGGCCGGCACCCCATCTACACCGCGCTGACCGCGGTGCCCGACGCTGAGGGCAACGCGGGCGACATTCAGTGGAACTTCGAGAAGTTCCTGGTCGGCCCGGACGGCGCGGTCCTCGGCCGGTTCCGGCCGCTCACCGATCCCGAGGACCCGGACCTCGTCGCCGCGATCGAGGGCAGCCTGCCCGGGTAGGCCCGCGGCGGGGCGCCGGAGCGTGGGCGCGGGGGACCGCCGCATTGCGACGCGTGACGCATTACCCCTTGCGGGCGACGCCCCCGTACACCGAGACGGCGGCGTCGGTCGGCTGGCTCGCCTGGCCGATATCGGTGGGGTCCGGACGCCAGCGCGGCAGCGAAACCACGCCGGGCTCGATCACGTCCAGGCCGTCAAAGAGACGCTCGATATCCGGCTGGGAGCGGACCTGCATGATCACGCCGCTGCGCCGGTACACAGCGGCGACCCCTTCCCAGGCGGCCGGGTCGAAGTCGCCGGTGAGATGTGACAGCGCCAGGTAGCTGCCGGATGGCATCCCGGCCATCAGCTTGGCGACCAGGCCGTGAGGGTCATCGGCGTCGGGGAGGAAGTGCAGGGCGGCGATGAGCATGAGCGCGACCGGCTGGCTTAGGTCCAGCGTGCCCTGCAGGTCCGGGGAACCCAGGATTCTCTCGACGTCGCGCAGGTCGGCGTCGATGTAGGCGGTCTTGCCCTCAGGTCCGGAGGTGAGCAGGGCCCGGGCGTGCGAGAGCACGATGGGGTCGTTGTCGACGTACGCGATCCGCGCCCGCGGGTTGGCCTGCTGCGCGATCTCGTGCACGTTAGGCGAGGTGGGAATGCCGGTGCCGATGTCCAGGAACTGGCTGATGCCTGCCTCGCGGGCCAGATAGCGGACCGCGCGGCGCAGGAACGCGCGGTTCTCCCGCGGCGGGATCAGCGAGTTGGGATTGGCCTTCATGCCCTCTTCGGCGGCCGCCCGGTCGGCGGCGAAGTTGTCCTTGCCGCCGAGCAGGTAGTCATAGACCCGCGCCGGGTGTGGCCGGTCGGTATGCAGGTCAACCGGCTGCCCGCCGGAGTCGGGCGGGCCGGTGTCCATCCGGTCTTCCTCCGCCATGTCGGCTCCATGCCTGTGATTACCTGAACACCGCTCCCGGATCCTACGCCGCATGATACGTGCGCGCCGGCCTGAGCCGCTGCCTGAAGCCGCTCGCGCGAGCGGGCTGGCCGTCAGGCCAGGGCGCCGGGGCCGCGCTTGACCATCTGGCTGGCGATGATCGCGCGCTGGATCTCGCTGGTGCCCTCCCAGATCCGCTCCACCCGCACCTCGCGGAAGAGGCGCTCGGCCACGTTCTCCCGCATGTAGCCACGGCCCCCGAACACCTGGACGGCGCGGTCGGCCACCCGGCCCGCCATCTCGGAGGCGTAGAGCTTGGCCATCGAGCACTGCGCGTGCTGCACCTTGACGTCGGTCCCGGCGTCGATCGCCCGCGCGGTCTCGTACGTCAGCGATCTGGCGGCGAACAGCTCGGTCAGGCTGTCGGCGAGCATCGCCTGGACCTGCCCGAGCTCGCTGATCGGCTTGCCCTGCGCCCGCCGCGAGATCGCGAAGCCGGTCATCTCAGCGGTGAGCCGGTCGGCCGCGCCGAGGCACCGCGCCGCGACCATCAGCCGCTCGAACCGGAACCACTCGTAGGCGAAGCTCATCCCGTCACCCTCGGCCCCCACCAGATGCGAGGCCGGCACCCGGACGTCGGTGAACGCGACGATCGGGTGATGGTGGCTCATCGTGTGCGAGTACGCGGGCGTGCGCACCACCTCGACGCCGGGGCTGGGCAGGTCGACCAGGAACATGGCGTGCTCCCCGTCGTGCGCGCCGCCGGCGAGCTTGCCCTGGAAGAAGGCGAAGTCGGCGGAGTTGAACGACGTCACGTGCCACTTCTCGCCGTTCAGCAGGTAGTCATCACCGTCCCGGCGGGCGGTCGCCTCGATCGCGTCCACGTCCGACCCGGCGCCCTCCTCGGTGATCGCGTAGCACTCTTCCCTGTCGCCCCGGATCGCCGGCCGCACGAACTTGTCCATCTGGTATGGCGTGGCCACGGTGGGCAGCCAGGACGGGGGAGTGGAGCAGGCCCAGGCCAGTGCGTTGGTGACCCGCCCCACCTGCTCCTGCACGAGAACCTGCTGCAGCGAGGTGCAGCCGCCGCCGCCGAGCTCCTTGGGCATGTTCGTCGCGCACAGCCCGAGCTCCCTGGCCCGCGCCGTGTGCTCGGCGACCACGTCCTTGGGCAGCTCCCCGCCGTTCATCTCAGCGGTGACCTCAAGCGGGATCAGCTCGTCCGCGTAGGCGCGGGCACGCGCCTGGATCTGCAGGTCCTCGTCTGACAAGCCGTACATGGGCACACTCCGCTCGTATCCCGGCCCGAGCTCATGACCGAACCCAGTCGCCGGCCGAGGGAACCTGATGACCGTGCCCAGTCTTGACTGAACGTTCAGTCTAGGCCAGAATCGACGGCGTGCCAACGACCCCAACCGCGGACGCGGTCGTCGTCGGCGGCGGGACGATCGGCGGCTGGTGCGCCTACTTCCTCCGCCAGGCCGGCCTGGACCAGGTGGTCCTGCTGGAGAAGCGCACGCTGGGCCAGGGCGCGAGCAGCCGCGCGGCCGGAATCGTCCGCACGCAGGGCGGCACCACCTGGGCGGTCCAGCTCGGCGAGTGGTCCCGCAAGTTCTACCTCGCCCAGCAGGAGCACCTCGGGATCGACTCCGGGTTCACGCCGCAGGGTTACCTGCTGCCGTGCTTCACCGAGGCGGATGTCGACGCCGCGCGGGCCCGGATGGCGATGCAGAACTCCCTCGGCCTCTCGGTCCGCTGGCTGGAGCCGGACGAAGTCGACCGGCTTAACCCGACCCTGGCGCCCGGCCTCACCCGCGGCGGCACCTACTGCGCGGAGGACGGCTACCTCACCCCGCCGCGCAACGTGACCGCCTACGCGGTGGCGCTGGCCACCAGCGGCGTCCGGGTCCGGGAGCGCACGGCCTGCACCGGCGTGGTCATGAGGGGCGGGCGGGGTGGGCACGGCGGCCGGGTCGCGGGGGTGGAGACCAGCCAGGGCCCGATCGCGACCCCGCTGGTGGTGCTCACCGGAGGGCCCGAGCTCGCCGAGGTCGGCGGCCTGGCCGGGATCAAGGTCCCGGTCGGCGGGGTGAGGCACCAGGTCGCGGTGACCGAGCCGCACCCTGACCTTGACCCGTCCCGGCTGCCGATGGTCTTCGACCTGTCCGCGGGCCTGTACTGGCGCCCGGAGGAGAAGGGCCTGCTGTTCGGCATGAGCAATCCGGACGAGCGGCCCGGCTCGGCGGCCTGCGTGGACGAGGGGTACCTGGCCCGGATGCGCGAGCGCCTGGCCGAACTGGTCCCGGTCACGCGCGGGCTCGGCCTGCGGCGGGTGTGGGCGGCGACCATGGATTACACCCCGGATCATCTGCCGATCATCGGACCCGCAGCGGCCAGCGATCACATCCAGAACGGAATAACGCTGGTCAGCGCCGGCGGCGCCGGCATGATGTGGGGGCCTGCCGTGGCCCGCGCCGCGGCGGATGTCGCGCTGACCGGGAACTCCGACGTGGTGGACACGGCCGTGCTGGGCCTGGACCGGTTTGATGAGGAGGGCAACAGCCGCCTGGCGACCGACCCGATCGCGCTGCCGTTCCCCACCCATGCGCCCGAGTCACCACAGCGCAGCTCACACATAACTTCTGAACCATAGCTCAGCTTGTACTTAACTTTCCTTCAGGAAACTCCGGCAGGTTGAGGACCGGGCCGAACCGGCCGCATGCTGCAGCAATACCGTTAGCCCAGGTAGAACGGCTCGCGGGCGAATCGCGATCCATGCTAGGTTCAGCGCACCAGCCTTGGTTCGGGCCCAGCAAGTTCCTCAAACTTGTTTTGAGGAACAAACTATCTCTGGCGGTCGGTCAGGGAGCGGGAGGCCAGGCGATGGGCGATGGCGGGAACCCCTTTGAGCGGCCCGGGACCTGGCTCAGGTGCGCCCTGAACACGCACTCGAGCCAGAGCGACGGAGATCTGCCGCCCAAGGCGCTCGCGGCCGCCTATGGTGCGGCCGGCTTCGACGTCGTCGCGATCACCGATCACTGGCGGCTCACCAAGGTCTCGTCGACCCGGCCGCCGCTGATGCTGCCCGGTGCCGAGCTGAGCTGCGACCGCGGCCAGGTCGGCGAGACGTCTGACGTGCTGGTCTACGGCATTGAGGAGATCCCGGAGGACCCGGGCGGTGACCGGCGGAACTGGGTGGTCAACGAGGCGGAGCACCGCGAGCAGCGGACCTTCCCCGACCTCAGCGTCGCTGGGCGGTTCGCCGCGGAACAAGGCGGAGTGGCCTATCTCGCTCACCCGTACTGGACCGGGATGGACGCGACGACGCTGATCCGGTCGGAGCATGTCAGCGGGGTGGAGGTGTACAACGCCTTGGGTGAGCTCAAATGCGGACGCGGCGACTCGTCGATGATCTGGGATGCCGCGCTCGAGACCGGCCGCCGGATGTACGCCATCGCGACCGATGACTCGCACGTGCCGCCGTTCGACATCGGGCACGCCTGGACCTGGGTCCGCGTCGAGGACGCCTGTCCCGAGGCCGTGCTGCACGCCCTGCGGGCCGGCCTCAGCTACTCATCGGCCGGCCCGGTCCTGCGCGAGGTGCACCGCGATGGGGCCACGGTCGAGGTGGCCTGCAGCCCGTGCCGGGCGATCGTGCTCCAGATGGAGCGGGAGACGAAGGGATGCAGCGTGGTGGCGGGTAACGGGGGCCGCCGGTTCGGGCGCATACTCCGGACCAGCGAGACGGGCCTGATCACGCGGGCCATCATCGAGTCACCCAGGCCCGACCCGAAGTTTGTCCGGGTGCGCGCGATCGACGAGGGCGGGTACTCGGCCTGGACGAACCCGCTCTGACCGGGCCGCCCGGCTCAGCCTGCCTCGGCCGGGTCGATGCCGGCGCCGACCGCGAGGCTCGCGAACACCCCGATGATGCTGAGCGCCTCGGCCCGGCCGATGTCGGGGTTGCCGCCGATAACCTGCCGGCCGAGGCCGTCCTCGAGGGAGACGAGCGCCCGCGCGATCGCACGGGGATTGGTCGCCAGGCTGAAGTCCCCGCTGTCCTGGCCGGCCGCGAGCACCCGCTCGTAGACCGACACTTGTTCCTCGAACTGCTGTGTGCCGAGCACGTCGTACAGGGGATCGCTGCCGATGAAACCGTCCATCTGCCAGATGACCTTGGCCTCCTCGTCATCAGCGCCGGCCGGGACGCCGTGCCTGATGGACGCGATCAGCTGGTCGTGGGCCGAATCGTGCGCGCCGATCACCTCGCGCCGCCGCTCGCAGTAGCGGGCGATCGACTGCCGGTACAGCGCGGCCAGCAGCGCATCGATGCCGTCGCCGTAGTAATAGAGCACTGAGGCGGGGGTGACACCGGCCGCGTCGGCGACATCCTTCAGCCGCAGCTTCGCGACGCCGGTCTGCGCGACCGCGCGCTGCGCGGCCGCCAGCAGGCCGAGTCTGCGTGCCGTCTGCTGGTTGGGGCGGGCCATGCATAAATCCTATTTCAGGAATGAGGCTGCGACGGGATCCGTCCCGGGCCGGAAACGGCACCGATCATCTGCCGGGCGTCTGACGCTGTGTCCGCCTGGTTCTGCCCGCAGCACGCCGCCGGTTTCTGAGGAAACTCTGCAAGCAGCCAGAACGCACCGAGTAGCAAGGGCGCCTCTAGGCGCATCGCGCGGCCCTTGGTCTGGCCGCGTCATAGTATGTCAGCTATGAACTGACCCATCAGTTCAGATTTGCGGTTGATGCGCCGCAATGTATCTTCCTAAAGCTTGTTTCATTAATGTGCGTGGTCGCGCCCGGCCCTCGGGGCCGGCCACGGCTTGGCCCGTGGTTATCCCGGCCGGGCCCGGCTGATGGCGAGCACGTCCACGGCGGCCGCACTGGATGGGCCGCATATCAGCGGGTTCACGTCCAGGGCCTCGAGCTCGTCGCCCAGGTCGAGGGCCAGCTGGGACAGGCCGGTGATCGACCGGACGACGGCCTCGAGGTCGGCAGGCGGCGCGCCCCTGACGCCGGCCAGCAGCCTGGCCACCCGCAGTTCGGAGATCATCTGCCTGGCCGTCTCCGCGTCGACCGGCGGCAGCGCCACGGCCCGGTCGGCCAGCAGCTCGACCAGCACCCCGCCCGCGCCGACCACGATCAGCGGGCCGAGGTCCGGGTCGCGGGCGATGCCCAGCGCCAGCTCGGTGCCGGGCGGCACGCTCTCGCAGACCAGCACCTGCGGGCCGAGCCTGGCCGCGAGGTCCGCATAGGCCGCGGCGAGCTCCGCCGGGCCGCGGATGCCGAGCACCACGCCGCGGGCATCGGACTTGTGCGTGATGGCCGGGTCTGCGGTCTTGAGCACCACCGGGTAGCCGATCGACTCCGCCGCGGCCAGTACGCCGCCGGAGTCACCCGCCTGCTGTACGTCGGCCGTCGCGATCCCGTACTCACTGAGCAGTGCCAGCAGCCGTGCGCCGCCGGACGCGTCCGCGGCCAGCAGCGCGGCACCGCGGTCGCGGCGGGAGGACAAGGCGGCGCCGGGGCCAGCGGGAGCGGCGGGGTTGACCTGAGCGGCGGGGTCGGGGGAAGCGGCCGGGTCGTGGGGACCGGCGGCCGCGGGGGAGCGGGCGGCGTGGTCGAGCAGGTGGCGCAGCGCGAGCAGGCCGGTGCGCATGCCCTCGAGCACCGGGATCCCCTGCCGGCGAAGCTCGGCCGCGAACTCCGGGTCGACGGCGCTGGCCAGGTTGCTCAGCACGACCACAGGCTTGGTGGTCTGGCCTGCGGCCTCGAGCACGGCCTGCGGATAGGAGAGGTCCCCGTCCAGCTCACGGACCATGTCCACGGCGAGGGCCACCGCCGTCACAGACGGGTCCTCGGCGAGGGTGATCAGCGAGCTGGCGAACAGGCTGCGGGTATCGGCTCCGGTACCCCATACGTCCAGCGGGTTGGCGGGGATCAGGCCCGGGTCGAGGATGGCCGCCAGCCGGGCCTTGGTCGTCTCGCTGATGGCGGCGAACGGGACCCCGATCTCCTCGGCCACGTCGGCCGCGTGCGCGCGTTCCAGGCCCGAGTCGTGCACGGTCGCGATGCCGGCGGGGCCGGTGCGGCCTGCCTGCCGGGCGGGGTGGGGCTGGCGGCCGATCGCGAACAGCTCCAGGGAGTCGGTGAATTCGGCCAGGTTGCTGACCCGGTGGATGCCGTAGCGGCGGGCGAGCGCCTCCCAGCCGCCGTCGCCGGCGGCCAGCGCGCCCGAGTGAGCGGCGACCATCATCCGCCCGCTGGCCGAGTTGCCCGCAGTGAGCAGGACCACGGGCAGGTCGCGTTCGGCCGCGCGGGTGAGGACCTGGCGCAGTGCGGCCGGGTCCCTGATGGCCTCGAGAACCAGGCCCAGTACCTTCGTCTCCGGCAGCCCGAGCGCGTAGTCGAGGTAGGACGGTGTGGTCGTGACGAGTTCCTGGCCGGAGGAGACCGCGATCGAGTAGCCGACCGCGCGCCGGATACGCAGCATCGCGGAGAACACCGACCCCGAGTGGGTGATCAGGGCGACCGGGCCGGTGGGCGCCGGGTAGGGCTCGGTGTAGCCGATCGCGCGCACCCCGCGGGCCACGTTGATGAAGCCCATGCACCCCGCGCCGCACAGCTGCATCCCCGCCGCCTTGGCGATCGCCGCCAGCCGCTCTCTCAGCCCCCGCGCGCTGGTCGCCCCGTCCGTAGATGTACCGATGGGGTCGCTATAACGACCCTTCTGGTACAACGATGGGCCGGAGCCGTCTGACAGGGGAGCGGAGACCGGGTCCTCGTGGGCGTTGCCGAAGATCACGGCCGAGCGGTCGCCGCGCTGGGCGGCGAGCGTCAGTTGCGCCTCCAGGGCGGCGTCGGGCACGGCCAGCAGGACCAGGTCGACGGGGGCGGGGAGCTCGGTCAGCGAGGGCAGGCACGGGCGCCCGGCTAGCTGGTCGTACCTGGGGTTGACCAGGAAGACGTCCGGCCGGGCCGGGCTTCTGGTCACCTCCTCGACCATCCGCTCCCCGAACGAGCCCGGCCGCGCCGACGCGCCGACCAGCGCGATGCTCCGCGCCTCCAGCATCGCCGCGAGGGGGTGGGGCGCCGTCTCCGCGGTGGGCGGCGCCGGTTCGGCGGTGGGCGAGCCGCGTCCCGGGGCATACGGGCCGCGCTCCGCTGTGGGCGAGCCCGATGCTGCGGTGGGCGTGCCGTCCGGCGCGGCGTCGCGGCTGGACCCGCCTGCGGGCACGTCGGGCGTGGTGGCGAGAGTGGCGGCGTCGGAGCGTTCAGGATCCTGGTGAGAGATCATGACCGCCGGATGATCCTGCGAACCTGGCCGGCCCGGCGCGCCGACTTCTTGTCCGCGATCGCGGCCCTGGCCGCCTGCCAGCCAGGGATGCCGCAGACCCCGCCGCCGGCGTGCGTGGCCGAGCTGCCGTAGTACAGGCCGACGACCGGGGTCCGGTAGTCGGCGAAGCCGGGGGCGGGCCGCATGTGGAACAGCTGTTCCAGGGACAGCTCGCCGTGGAAGATGTTGCCGCCGACCAGCCCGTACTCGTGCTCAAGCTGGTAGGGGCCGACGATGTCGCGGTGCAGGATCGAGGACTTCAGGTTGGGCGCCAGCTCGTTGTAGCAGTCGATCATCCGGTCCGCGTAGGCCTCGAGCTCGGCGGTGTGCGGCTCGGTGTTCCAGTCGGAC
>WNGR01006057.1_pt1 | contig 12958 bp, 9 predicted proteins | sample 5407581 | NCBI WGS metagenome assembly WNGR01 (sample SAMN13153383, study PRJNA577476) | soil metagenome | isolation source: 80 cm soil or saprolite under Garry oak tree replicate 2 | place: USA:California | collected 2016-06-15 | reverse complement strand
GGTGTGATTCCAAATGTCGAGAAGCCTTCAGACAGGCTTTCCAGTCGCGGGTGTGAGCTTCTTTCTCCGCTGCCGCGTGAGTAAGTCGCATATTTCGTCGTAGCCAATCCAGAGCTAGGCGCATCATCCGATCCTGTAGAGTTTTTGCTCGTCGTGCCGTCACAATAATCCCGATTGTCCCCGCCGCCTTCGTGTCCCCTTGTATCTCCTTTTTGCAGGCTCCCGCCCTGCGCCGCCTCCATTGCTGAACCTTCAACACTACGATGAACGGAGATTCGGATCACACTTACCTCCTCCGATTGCAGATACTTTGCCATCTCCGGCAGTGCAGCCCGAAGCGACTCGTGAGCGGATCCGCTTGCGGCCGTAAGGGACGCGCTGACTGCGCCGCTCTCGCCCAGCTCTGCACGAATTCGCAGCCAGCCATGCGTCGCATCGAAAACGCCCACATCCAACTGCGTGGGTTGCGGGGCGAACGCCGTGTATGTCCTGACTCCGGCCGCTCCGGTAGTGGGCGCTGCATAAAGCGGCAACTCTTTTCCTGTGCCCGACGCCGGCACATGTGTCGAAGCCGTCGCTGTCCTTTCAACCACCTCGGGCGAATTGAGCTGCAGGCTGTGAGAAGCGGTCTGTGCAATCTCAGTCTTTTCATGCCATCCTGACGTACTTGCGCACGGCGCCGCGACTGCCTGGGCTTGGTCGAGCTTCGCTCCTGGCTCCAGCGCCGCAGTTGCCGTATGGTTCTCACGGGCTCCTGCGGAGTTCTTTTCGCCTGCTTCAACAGGCTTTGAAATCACTGTTGTCGCGGCGGTCGTTGATGCCTGTGAAGCTATCTTTGTCTCATGAAAGGACACCGCCAGTTTCGGCATGGCACTTGGTAGATTCCCAGCCGCAGTAACGTCGCCGGCAACATCGTTGATTGCAATCGCCGAGATCGTGGGTGCCTGCGCAGGCTGCGGCGTTCCATCTTCCGTTGACCCGCGGACCCCGGGTGCTGTCGGGCTGCCTTTCATTTCTGATGACTGATCCGAGTCCACCGAGGGCTCGCCGTTCTTCCGGGTGGCTCGTCCGTTTGCTCGTGTCTGTCTCTCAATCGGGGACTCTCGTACCGAGCCGGAACGGAGACTTCCGTCCGCATTGTTTCTTGAGTTATCCGAAATAATCCCGTTCTGATTCGCATTGAGGTTCTGATTCGGGTGTCGTTCTAAGGAATCTATCCCTGTGCCATCGAATTCAGCCGCATTGATTTGCCGCTGACAGCAAGCGCCGAAGCTCTCAGGTGGGGCTGGTGAAGGCGCCTCGATATTTGCTCTCAGCGGGTTCGCCGCCATCATCTCCGAGTCTCTTATCTGCATTGACTGCATCTGGCCCTACCCTCGACACCTGGGACAGTGCACTTTAGCAGCCAAACTTCTTATTCCGAAATCCTTTCCCAATTAGGAGGCGTTCATAATCAGCATCGGCTCTGAAGATACTGCGATGCCTCGCCGGCGACCGAATTACATAGAGGCGGCCTAATCGTCGTTCCGAGTGCGTTTGCCAAGAAACCAGTCGTCAGCGGCCGCCTGTGCCCGATGATCGTCCTCGGATCTTGCTGCCTTTTGGGCGTCCTCCACAAGATGTTTTACCTGCTCATGCTCGCGGCGGCTCCCCAGAAACTTTTCCATAGCCGGAGCGACAGCGACCATCCTGGCCTGAAGCAAGGTACCCAGGCGCCCGCGGTTCCATCCGGCGACTTCGCCTTGCGCGTCTGCCATCAGCCAGTCGTTGCGATTGCCCGTCGTCAGTGCCGCGCGTGCTGTGAGCCTCGACTCCGCCAAAACCGTACTTTGTCTGGCAAGAGCTACTTCCACCTCGGCTACGGAAGCCAAGGTAAGTTGGAGATTCCTGCGATCGAGATCCTCGCTGAGCCGTCGAATTGCAAGCAGTCGTCCGAGCCGCCGGCTGGCTCCACTCATGTGCCAATCTCCAGCGCCAGCAAACGCGAGACACATTCTGCGAGGCTAATCCTCTCAGCGGATTCCTGCGCCAGAAATTGGCGCAGCACCGGCATGGCGGCCAATGCCTGATCCAACTCCGCGTCGGCTCCGGCTTTATAGGCGCCTATGCGGATCAAGTCTTCCGAACGCGCAAATGCCGCGAGCAACCGCCTGACCAGCGCCGCCTTCCTGCGATGCTCCGTGCAGGTCACCGACGGCATCAATCTGCTAATCGAGTCCAGCACATTGACCGCGGGATACCAGCCCTCCGCAGCCATCGCCCGCGACAGCACAACGTGCCCATCGAGCAGCGAGCGGACTGCATCGACGAGCGGGTCCTGCTGGTCGTCGCCTTCCATCAGGACGGTGTAGAACGCGGTCACACTTCCATCCTTGAAGTTGCCCGCACGCTCCACCAATCGCGCCAGGCGCGAGAACACGGAGGGAGTATACCCCTTGCTCGCCGGCGGTTCACCCGCAGCCAGCCCTATCTCGCGCGCTGCCATCGCATACCGCGTCAGTGAGTCGAGCACAAGGAGCACATGCTTTCCACGTGAAGCATAGAACTCGGCGACCGACGTAGCTGCCAGCGCTGCACGCATCCGCAGCAGCGGTGACTCATCGGAGGTCGATACCAGCACCACAGATCGCTTCCTTCCATCTTCGCCGAGAGCGTCTTCGAGGAATTCCCTCACCTCGCGGCCCCGTTCGCCCACCAGTCCGACCACGGTGAGATCGGCTGTGGTGTTCCGCGTCATCATGCCGATCAGCGTGCTCTTTCCGACCCCCGATCCGCCAAATATTCCTACGCGTTGGCCGCGCCCGATCGTCAGCACTCCGTCCAGTACGCGTACACCGCACGACAGCGGCTCCCGGATCGGCTCGCGCTCCATTGCCTTTGGCACAACTCCGTCGAGTGGCCACGTCCCATCGATTCGCAGCGGTCCCAACTCATCCAGCGGCCGGCCTAATGCGTCCAGAACGCGGCCCGCCATATGCTCGCTCAATGCCATTTGCGGAGCGACGCCCAGCGCCGCGAGCGCATCACCGTAGCGAATTCCCTGAGTCGCGGCCAGCGGCATCGCCACCACATGAGTTCCGCGAAACCCTATGACCTCCGCCTCGTGACGGCTTCCTTCAGCGTCCACAATTTCGCAGCACTCACCCACCGAACACAGCGGCCCCTCCGATTCAATCGTCTGCCCGTTCGCTTTAACAACCCGCCCATGCCATCGCCACGCCGGGCGCACAGCCAGTTGTTCGAAGTACGGAGCAAGCGAAATTCGCTCCATCATTCCACCGGCCTGTGGTTCAACAGATCGAAGAATCCCTTCTCGATCTCTTCCAATTGCACGCTTACTCCCAACTCAACCGTACCCATGCTGGTCTCGAGCACACACTCCCCGCGCTCCAGGCGCGCATCTTCCGACACTCGCGGTCGCTCCGACGACTCGGTCGCACGAAACACTCCCTCCCAGGCTTCCACATCCGCACCACAGACACGTAATACCACGCCGCTCCGGTCGGCCATCTTCTCAAGCGCCACTCGCACCACGCCCGCCAGCAATAGAGGGTCGACCTGTGCCTCACGGTGCAGAACTCTTGCAGCGATTGCCAGCGCCAGCTTCACGACCTCCTGCTCCACTCCGGCGAAGTAACCGTCGCGGGTCTCTCGGAATTGCTTAACTGCCTCCGCCAGCCGCTCACGTTCTCGCGCAAGAGATTGGCGCATCTCCACTTCCATCTCAGCTCGTGCGGCCCGCCGTCCCTCTTTCTCGCCGTCTTCCAGACCCTCCTGTCGTGCAGTATTCTCTGCCTCCGCAAGGGTCGCCTCCCATTCCGCACGGTCACGCCAGGTTCCCGTTCCCCTGCCAATTCCCACGCCACGAGACGTATCGGTCGCTCCTCTTGACGCGAAGCTTCGGTTGCCAATGTGCCTGACATCTTGCAACTCGAGCGTTGCGCTCATTGTTTCCATATCGTCGCCGGTCAGCGCCCGAAACTCGTACGGCGCGACGACTCTCTCGGTCACGAGAAATGCACTCAGCGCATCGCCTTTCGATGATCCCTGGGGAAGACTTCTCAGCGATTCACCGTTGCTCAGTCCACTGCAGCTTTCAGACGGCAAGTTCATCGTCAGCCTCCAATTTCAGCGTGACCCGCCCTTCAGCTTCGAGCGTGTGTGCCAGCACCAGAATCTCCTGTTGCGCGTGTGCCACTTCCTTGGTCCGCACCGGCCCCATCGACTCCATATCGTCCTTCAGCATCTCTACCGCCCGGGTGCTCATTGCCTTGAACAGGTGCGCTCTCAGATTTTCCTTGGATCCCTTCAGAGCCAGCGCCAGCATTCGCTTGTCGACAGCGGTAACCAGTTCGCGGACGCTCGCCTCGGACACTGTCATCAGATCCTCAAAGGTAAACATCAGATTGCGAATTCCGATCGCAAGCTTTAGCTCCTCACGCTCAATCTCGTCCAGAATTGTCTTGCTGGACAGCATATCCAGCCGGTTTAGCATGTCCGCAACCGCCTTGAATCCCGCGTATGACCTGCGGCCGTTCGATCCCATTGCCTCCATCCTGCGATGGAGAATCACCCCAACTTTCTGCGCCATCTCCGGAGAGAACTGCCGCATCTCCGCCAGCCTTCGAACCGTCTCCACCCGCAGCTTGGCATCGAGGTACATCAAAAGTGCTGAGCCGCGTTTTGGGTCCAGATGTGCCAGCACCAGAGCCACCGTCTGGGGATGTTCATTCTCGAGAAACTTGCTCAACTGCTGTGGATCCATCTTCTGCAGCATCGCCAAGTCGCCATGGGTTCGCTCTCGCATGCCCTGCACTTCGAGCAACAATTCGGCAGCCCTGATTGGCCCGAACGCCTCGGCCAGCAAGCGGTTTGCATACTCAGGTCCGCCACGCACCATGTACTGTTCCGTCTCAAGCAGACCATAGAATTCCGTCAACACCTGGGTCAGCTGCACTTGCGGCACATCCCCAAGCCGGGTGATCTCATCGGTTACCTGCTGCACTTCGCTCGTCGACAGGCTCTTGAAGAAGACCTTTGCCAGATCATCGCCGATCGCCACTAACAGGATTGCCGCCTTGCGCAGCCCCGGAATTCGACCCGATGCAAAATCAACTGGTGCAAGCATTGCGGCAGTCGCCATTAGTCTTCCTCTTCCTCGGGCGCGCTGATCCACGATTGCAGAAGTCTTGTGCTCTGCCCCGGCTCCCTCCGGATCTGATCCGAAATGTGCTCATAGATTCCTTGATTGCCGGATGGCCGGACACCCGCAAACCCGTCCGCTGCGGAGGTTCCCGCGAACCGGCCAAATTGTCTCCCCCCGGCGGCCATCTCTCCCGAGTTGACGCCGCCTCGTCCAGTCGTGCCAGCCGGCAGCGCCAGCGGAGGCGTCTGGCTCATTGCCGTCATCATCTGCCGCGTCATCGGCTTCACCACCGTCAGCACGAGAATCAGAGCCAACGCGGCAAAGCAGACTGTCTTCAGCAGGCCTGGTTGCGCGTGCAGCAACGCGTCTGTCTGATCCATCAACTTCGTCATTGCCGGAACACTCGCCTCGGGAGCGTTCGACGAGAAACTTACATTCTGAATCACCACCTGATCGCCGCGCGTTCCGTCAAACCCGACCGCCGCCCTCGCCAACTGTTCGAGCCTCTGCATCTCCTCCGTACTGCGCGGCTTCCACACTGCGTGCGCCTGTTTGCCGGATCCTTCGCTTGTCATGCGATCGTTCACGACCACTGCCGCAGTCACTCGACGCACCCGCCCCGGACCTTCCTCCGAATGCAGCAGATGGCGAGTCACTGCATAGGTCCCAGTCTCCTCCGTTGCTGTCTCCCCACTCTGCGATCCGTTCTGCGGATAGACGGGAAGGCTCGATTCCTTCTGCGCAGTGGTGGCCGCTGTTTGCATCAACGGAGGTACGGTGGCCTGGACGCTGCCAGGCGTAGCAGCCCCCGGCGTATTGCTTGCGGTGCCTGGAACCCCCGCGGCGCGCGGTTTCTGCCCCATCGTCTGCTCACTCTTGTGCATCGTCAGCGCCGCCGCCTGCGACGGGTCATAGACTTCGTCGGTCTTCTCCACGCTGCCCTCGTCGTAGGCCACATTGACGGTCGCGCGCACATTTCCTGCCCCAGCCGTCGGCTCAAGCATCATTACGAGATTTCGTTCAAGCGCCTGCTGCTCATTGGTGGCACCCGCACCGCGGGTCGGCGGAGCGAGGTTCAATCGCCCATCCGCATCGACCAGCGCCACGTCATTCGAAGCTAGATTCTCAACCGCTCCCGCCACCAGGCTCCGGATCGCTTCCACCTGTTCCGGAGGCATCGACGAGCGGCGCAACTGCAGCACCACCGAAGCCTTCGCCGCCTGCTCGCCCTGGGCAAACAACGACTCGTGCGGCAGCACAAGATGAACTCGTGCGGACCGGACTGCCGCCAGCGTTCCGATCGTGTGCTCCAGCTCGCCCTCCAGCGCCCTCTGATAGTTCACCTTTTCATCGAATTCCGACCCGACCCAATTAGGCTTGTCGAACAGCTCAAATCCCATCCTGCCCGACTGAGGCATGCCCTTCGTGGCCACCTCCATGCGCGCCTTGTCGACCTGGTCCGCAGCGACTTCTACGCCGCTTCCGTCTGGGGTCATCTGGAACACAATGCCGGCCGCGGAGAGCTCTTGCGCAATCTGTTCTGTGTCCTTGGCATCCAGTCCGGAGAAAAGCACGCGCCAATCGGTCCTGCCCACGTACCACATCATCCCCGCGCAAATCGCTGCGATCAGCAGCACTGACGTACCCATCCATCTGCGTCGTCCGGGATGCATCGCCAGAAATCGTCCGCGGGCATCGGCAGCCAACGCGCTCACCCGGTCCAGTGCCCCGCCAGATCCGGCGTTACCGGGAGGCGCGAGTCCCGTTCCCGATTGTCCCGCCACAGCCATACCGCTACTCCCAGCCCACCATCTCGTCCTTCGCTAGAACTGCATTCCCATCATCTGCTGATAAGCGCCAACCGCCTTGTTGCGCACCTGCAGCGCAAGCTCGAAAGCCATGTCCGCCTTCTCCGTCGCAATCATCGCGTCATGGATCTCGACGCCTTGCCCGCTCAACAACCCTGTCACTGCCTGCGAAGCTTTTGCATCGAGTGCGGACGTCTGCTCCACCATCGATTGGAACACTCCGCTGAACGGAGTTGTCGCTCCACCCGGTCCCGACAGATTCGGAGTCACTCCCGTAAACGCAGCCGATGCACCGCTCAATCCACTTACAATTCCTTCAATCACGCGCCACCTCCTACTTCAATATCTCCAGCGACGACATCACCATGCTTTTCTCCGCCTGCACCGCCGTGGCATTCAGCCCGTAGGAGCGGGTTGCGCCCATCAGGTCCACCATCTCTGTGAGTGGATTGATATCCGGATATGCCACATACCCGTCCGGCCTCGCATCCGGGTGCTGCGGATCATACCGTTCGAGTGGCGCGCTCTGGTCGCTAAGTACTGCCGCTACATCAACCCCTCCGGACACGGTGGACGATCCCAGGCCGTTGTTGTTCTCCGATCGGTCGCTACTCAGCAAAGATCTTGCAAAACCGTCGCCACCCGATTCCTGGAAGACCACATGCCGGCGCTGGTAGGGTCCACCCTTCGCGGTTCGAGTGCTCTCTGCATTAGCCATGTTCGCTGCTACCACCTCAGCACGAACTCGCTCCGCCTGCAGCGCCGAAGCGCTAATATCCATCACACCAAATAGATTCATCGCATCCCCCGCGTCCCTACGGATTCGCTTCTACTGAGGTGGTTACTTATCCGCATGGATCGCGCTCATCACTCGCGAGAATTCCGTTCTCAACAAGGAAATCCCGGCACGAAACTCCAACTGCGCCTTCGCAAGCTGCATGCCTTCACGGTCCATCGAGACGTTGTTACCGTCCGGTCTCGCCGTCAGGCCATCGACGTTTCCGGCATTCACGGATGCGTGCACAGATGAGCTCGAACTTATCGCTCGCGTGAATTCATGCGCGAAATCGAAGCCCTGGGTCTTGTATCCCGGCGTGTCGACATTCGCCATGTTCTCGGCCGTCAGCTTCATCTGGTCCGTGGCAAGGTCCAGATAGCGTTGCAGCGCATCGCCGGTCGCGGTTGTCACCTGCATCACGTTTGCCTCCATCCCGACTTAGACAAAGGCAGTCATGTGGCCAAAACGACCCGCTCGGATATGAGAACACTCTCACAATTTGATCGGTTTCCTCACCGACGCACGCCGCCGCTATGACCGGGAACCGGCCTCGCGATGCCGCTCTCATCTTCGGCGTTGAACGCGGAGCGCTACTTCTGAATCCCTGTTTCCGCTGGAGTCAGCTTCTGGGATACCTGCGCCGGCGTTGGAAGCTGCGTGCTGTCCCAACCCCCGCCCAACGCCACGATGAGTTGTACCGAGGCCGTCATTTCCTGCGTATGCAACGCTGAGAGTGTCTGCTGGTCATTCAGCAGCGTCGCCTGTGCGGTGACGACATTGATATAGGGATCGATCCCTGTCTGGTAGCGCGCTAACTCCAAATCGACGAAGTGCTGCGCCGAGCGCGCTGCCTGCTCCTGCTGTTGGATCTGTTGCGACAGAATACGAACCGCGCTGAGAAAGTCCTCGACCTGCTGGAATGCCGTAAGTACCGTCTGGCGATAATTAGCCACATCGGCGTTGTATATCTCTGTAAACTGCTGGACTGTAGCACGCCGCAAACCTCCGTCATAGACAGTCTGAGAGACCGAAGGTCCGACCGACCAGATACGGCTCGACCAATCGAACAGGTGCTTCAGCGTTGAGCTTTCAAGTCCAACTTGCCCGCCCAGCGTGAGCGTCGGAAAGAACGCAGCGTCCGCAACTCCAATAGCCGCGTTGGCCGAAGCCATGGTTCGTTCCGATCCGGCGATGTCCGGCCTCCGCTCCAGCAATTGCGACGGCAGACCGATTGGGACCGGCGGCGGAACAGCGTTGAGCGGTTTGACCGGGATCGAAAACGAGGAAGGATTATCGCCGATCAACACCGCGATCGCATGCTCGAATTGGGCGCGGGCCACTCCAACATTGATCGCGGCTGCCTGCGCGTTCTGAAGCGTATTCTCCGCCTCTACCACTGATATCTCTGTGCCGACTCCGGTCTCGTACTGCGCGCGGGTATAGTCGAGTGCCTTCTGATCGTCCGCAACGGTCTGATCGAAGATTGCACGTAACGCATCCTGACCGCGAACCCGAAACAAGAACATTGCCAGGCTGGCCTGCTCTGTGAGTCGCTCGTTCTCCAGGTCGGCAGCGCTTACCTGCGCGTTGTATTGCTGCTCCCGGATCTGGTTGCGAATCCTGCCCCAAAGATCCGGCTCCCAGGAAACGTCGAACGGAAGCGACGTCAGGTTCGTCTGGCTCCTGCTTACAACCGCGCCAGTCGAAGTCCCGACGTTCGCCGAAGCCTGAGACCTTGAGTACGACGGCCCGAAACTTGCCGTGGGATACAGCTGCGAGTGGGCCTGCGCGACCAGCGTGCGCGCCTCCATAAAATTCGCAAAGAAGCGGCGGATGTTCTGGTTGTCGATATTCAGCTTGTCTTCGAGCGCATTCAACTCCGCGTCGTTATAGATCTCCCACCACTTGCCGCGGAGCATCGCGTCCTGCGGTTGGGCGACCTTCCAGCCATCCGAGCCCGGAAACTGGGCCGGCGATTCCTTGTACGAGACTGGCGGCGCCTGCGCCATCGCAGGCGGCTTCTGATACTTCGGGCCAACCCGGCAGCCGGCAAGAAGCACAACCGCTAGTGCGAAGGTGATGCGAGCGTGGCGGAGAAAGGTCATAGGTCTATGCATTCCATCAATCATCAAAGTTTAATCCGAGGTCGCCCCAATCGCGCCGCCTTCGGAATGGAAGGTGTCGTGCTGCTTCCCAAGCACGCGTAGCCGCAGGCGATCGAGAGCAAGATAGACGACCGGCGTGGTGTAAAGGGTAAGTATCTGGCTGACCACAAGGCCGCCGACAATGGTGATCCCAAGCGGCCTGCGAAGTTCAGAGCCCGTCCCGGTTCCGAAAGCGAGCGGCAGCGCGCCGAACAACGCGGCCATCGTAGTCATCATGATCGGCCGGAAACGCAGCATGCACGCTTCGAAGATCGCATCTTGCGTACTCATGCCGCCTTCACGCTCTGCCTGCAAAGCGAAGTCGATCATCATGATCGCATTCTTCTTGACAATTCCGATGAGCAGGACGATGCCGATGATCGAGATGACATTCAGGTCCTGCTTGAACATCATCAGGGCAAGCATGGCCCCAACGCTGGCCGAAGGCAGCGTAGAAATGATGGTGAGTGGGTGGACCAGGCTCTCGTAAAGTATCCCGAGTACGATGTAGACCGCAAGCAGCGCGGTCACAACCAGCACCGGCTCCGAGCCCAGCGACGCCTGATATGCCTGTAGCGTGCCGGCGAAAAAACCTCGAACCGTCGGAGGAGTTCCCAGGCGCTGTTGCATCTGGTCAATCGCCAACGTCGCATCGCTCAGTGAGAATCCGGGCGCAAGATTGAACGACACTGTAACCGATGGAAATAATCCCGTGTGATTCAGCGACAAGGGTGTCGTGTTCGTTCGAACTGTGGCAATGTTCAGAAGCGGAGTATTGCCGGTAACCGTCGGATTGGATGCGGACGGATGGATGTACACATCCTTCAGCCCTGCAGGGCTCTCCCAGTATTCTGGAGCGACTTCAAGGACGACATAATACTGGTTCAGTTGTGTATAAATCAGCGATACCTGAGACTGGCCAAAGTTCGCATATAGCGCGGAATCAAGCGAACTCGCGGTCTGCCCCAGCCGCGCCGCTGCCACCCGGTCGAAGGTCAGGAGCTGATCCAGGCCGCCATTCTGCTGGTCGGAACTAACATCCTGGAATCCCGGAAGAATCTTCATCTGTGCCAGCAGCCGCTGACCCCACACCTGAAGATCATTCACATTGTCTGCCTGGATCGTGTACTGGTACTGCGCGTTGCCGCCGCGCCCTCCGATCCGCAGATCCTGCGATGCCTGAAGAAAAGTGGACGCGCCCGTAATCCGGTTGAGCTTCGGTCGAAGTCCGTTGATGACATCGGTGGCGCTGGCGGTCCTCTCCCCGAGCGGCTTCAGAGTGACAAAGACCTGCCCTGTGTTGGTTGCTCCGCCGCCGCCCGTGAACCCGATGACGTTCTTGACCGATGGATCGCTCTTGATTATTCGTTGAATCTGAACCAGAGAGGCATTCATCACCGGGAATGAAGCATCTTCCGGACCACGTACCGCGCCGTTAAGCTGGCCGGTATCTTGCTGCGGGAAAAATCCCTTCGGAATTTTGATGACAATGGCCACATTCAGCGCGATGGTCAACAGAAGGACGGTAAGAATAAGACCCGGATTGTCGAGAACCCATCGCAGGCTTCCGCGGTAGAGCCGCAATATCCACTCGAAAAACCTTTCCGACATCAGGTAAACGCGGCCGTGTTCCCTGGTGTGTTCGCTCTTCAGCAGATGGGCACACATCATCGGAGTCGTTGTAAGCGAAATCACCATCGATACAACAATCGCCGCGGACAACGTTATCGAGAATTCGCGGAACAGCCGGCCGACGATGCCGCCCATCAGCAGCAATGGAATGAAGACCGAGATCAGCGAAATGCTGATCGTCATGACGGTAAAGCCGATCTCCTTCGCGCCTCTCACGGTTGCTGCAAACGGCTCCATTCCGTCTTCGATGTGGCGCGAGATGTTCTCCATCACCACGATGGCGTCATCCACAACAAAGCCGGTCGAGATGGTCAACGCCATCAGCGACAGATTGTCCAGCGTGTAGCCGAACATGTACATCACCGCGAACGTTCCGATGAGAGAGACTGGAACCGCGACCGCCGGGATCAGTGTCGCCCGGGGATTGCGGAGAAACAGAAACACCACCAGGATGACCAGCACAATCGAGATCATCAGCGTCACTTCGACTGTCCGGACGGATGCCTTGATTGTCGTAGTGCGGTCCATCACCACCGTTACATCGATCGCCCTTGGGATCGATGCCTTCAACGACGGAATCTGCGCGTAAATTCGATTAACCGTATCGATAATATTGGCGCCCGGCTCGCGGGAGATGATCAACAGGACGCAACGCTTTCCGTTCAGGTAGCCGCCAGTACGCACATTCTGGATCGAATCGATGACATCCGCCACGTCCGTCAGATGCACCGCCGCACCGTTGTTATAACCAACAATCAGCGGCTTGTAATCGTCTGCATGCGATATCTGGCCATTAACCACGATGTCGGCGCTGACATTTCCATTCGTAATTTGTCCACGCGCGAGGTTCGAGTTCTGGAGGCTTAACACCGACCGGAGGCTCCCCATGGTCAAGCCGTAGCTCGCCAGCTTGGTTGGATTCACCTCCACACGGACCGAGGGCAGTGCGCCACCCCCAGCGTTCACCTGCCCTACCCCATCGATTTGCGAGATCTTCTGCTGCATTACGGTGGAAGCTTCGTCGTAAAGTTTGTCCGGACCGTACACATCCGAGGTCAGCCCCAGGATCATGATCGGAGCGTCGGCGGGATTCACTTTGCGGTAGGTGGGGTTTGCCGGGAGATTTGCAGGTAGATACGTGCGTGCAGCATTGATGGCTGCTTGCACGTCGCGTGCGGCTCCATCGATATTGCGGCTGAGGTCGAACTGAATCGTAATATTCGTCGAGCCCAGGCCGCTCGACGACGTCATCTCGCTCACCCCGGCAATGTGACCCAGTTGCCGCTCCAGTGGCGTTGCCACCGAAGAAGCCATAATCTCCGCGCTCGCTCCGGGAAGTCCCGCACCGACGTTGATGGTCGGAAAGTCCACTTGCGGCAGCGGCGATACCGGAAGCACCTGAAACGCAATGCCGCCCGCGATCGCAATCGCCACCGTCAGCAGCGTGGTC
>WNGR01006055.1_pt1 | contig 12958 bp, 11 predicted proteins | sample 5407581 | NCBI WGS metagenome assembly WNGR01 (sample SAMN13153383, study PRJNA577476) | soil metagenome | isolation source: 80 cm soil or saprolite under Garry oak tree replicate 2 | place: USA:California | collected 2016-06-15 | reverse complement strand
TTCGGAAGACTGTCGCCCGCAGCGGACGCCACAACCTCGATGAGGCCGGCGGCTTCAAGGTCTCTCGATCGCTATCTTTCATCTCGCATCTCGCCCTGTCCCCGGTTCTAGTCGAAAGCAGGATACTACCCATCGAGGAGGTCAGGGCGCCAACGTCGACTGACGCTGCTGCAGGAAATGCCGAACTGCGGGGTCGCGTTCCAGACCGATGGCGATTTCGTATGCGCGACGAGCTTCGCCATGCTCGCCTGTCTTGACCAGCAACTCCGCGCGGGCTGCCCAGTAGGGCTGATATTCGGCGAGCCGCCCATCGGCAGCTATGTCTGGCAGGGCGTCGAGAGCAGCGCTGGCGCCCTGCAACTCCGCAATCGCAAGGGCGCGATTGATCGCGACCACGGGTGAGTCTGCAAGCGCGAGCAGTGCGTCGTATAGCTGCACCACCTCTGCCCAATTCGCGTTACCGGTGCGGCAGCGATAGATATGCGCCGACTGCAACGCAGCTTCTAACTGATAGCGACCGATGCAGCCCAAGGCGCTGGCCCGGAGGATTAGCGCTTCGGCCTCCTCGATCATCTGCCAGTCCCACAGCGCCGGGTCCTGATTAGCAAGCGGAACGTATTCGCCGTCCCCGTTGCGTCGCGCGCGCCGCCGCGCTTCCGCGTGAAGCATAAGGGCAAGCAGGCCTAGTGCTTCCGGCTCGTTTGGCAGCAACTCGGCCACAAGCCTCGCCAGAAACAACGCTTCCTCCGTGAGATCGCGACGGGCGACATCTGTTCCCGCGGCGTCGGTCCAGCCTTCTGCGAAGGCGGCATAGATGGCGTCCAGTACGGTGTCGAGCCGTCCCGAGAGCTCCTCGCGCGCCGGGATACTGAACGGAATGTCAGCCTGCCTAATCTTGTCCTTGGCACGTACGAGTCGCTTGCCCATGGTCGCCGGAGACATGAGAAACGCAGAGGCGATTGTCTTCGCATCCAGCCCCAACACCACTTGCAGCATCAGCGGCGCGCGGATGCCGACGTCGATGGCTGGATGCGCGCAGGCGAACATCAGCGCGAGACGGCGGTCCGGAATTTCCGCGTCCGCTGTTGCAGCTTCCAATCCCTCCGCAAGGAGCTGCAGCTCCCCGTTCGCGGCCTCGGCGTTTGAATGTCGACGCATGGCATCGATCATCTTTCGGCGGGCAACGGTCAGCAGCCACGCTTCCGGGTTCGAAGGACAGCCTTTCCGCGGCCAATCCGCAAGCGCCGAGGCAAATGCCTCCGACAAGGCGTCCTCGGCTGCCGCCACATCCCGCGTGCCTGCAGCAAGAAAAGCGACGAGCTTGCCGTAACTGCGACGCGCGACCGCATCCGCAGTGTTACGCGCGTACGCATTGCCGTCGCCGGAGTTCATGGGCTCACCCAGGGCTTCTGATTCGTTCAAGTGAGACACTTGCATCGTTTACTGATGTTCCTTTTTTTATTACTGATCTTTTATTATCGTGACGAAAATAGTCAGTTGGGTTTGAAGAGCCGTTTTGGCTGGTGATCATTCTATCGTTCTAGACAGTTCATCCGATGCTTGTTCCAGCGACTTACTCTCGGAGGACGGTTTGTCCATACTGTGATGCTCGGGTTCGTTTGGAAGATGTGAGGTTCACTCCTACGTTTCAGTGTCCGCAATGTGAGGGGTACATCAAGGTCTCGGAAAAAACACCAATGGGTTGTGAGGTGGCTTTCCTGGATTCCGGGAGTTTTGGTCCTCTATGCTTTTGGTGTTAGATCGTGGTGGCTGTTATTGCTCTGTTGGCTTCCATGCTTGGCTGTAGGCGTGTTTCTGTGGACGTGAGCAGGGTTTTATCTACTTCCTCCTAAGCTGGAAAAAGTCTAGAGAGCGACTAATGTAGGCACCGTCACGGCAGACTGTGATTCCAAGAACAGCGAACAGGACCACCACGACAGCGGTCTTGATCAGGCGCAATGTTTAGGAACGCCATTCACAAATTCAGAAAATAGACGGGGGCCATTGCTGCGAGCACAGCTCCGGCTTGCAGGCCAAGTACGTACAGCGTTTGTCTTGGAGCCCGTGGCAGCCACTTGATCGCGAAGAACGCGAGTATCGGCATCTGACCAGCCATGAGTAGCTGCCAGATATGTGCAATCGACCCTTCATCTGGCTCGCGTACAAGGCCGCCGTGTCCCGTGGCCACGGCAAAGATATAGGCGCCGCCTAGCATGGCCAGAGCGGTGAGCGACATTGCCAGTGGAAGAAATGCGCTCGGCTGCCTCACGATGGCGCCGAAAGAGTGTGTCGGTTGATTCATAAAGCCTTCTAGAGTTGGGAAGACGCGCTCATGAAGTGCCGACCAAACGACATTTGCCAACATGCGTACGCCACCACGGCCGGTTTGAAGAAGCGCCTCGAACTCCGCGCCGTAGCGTTCCCTCCACGGCCGCGGATATAAGCGTACCAACAGGTGAGCAAGTCTGGGATTCAGAAAGCTTCCAGCCTCCCCAATCCGGCTTTGGCGAACTTTTGCAGGGTGGTCAGTTTTGCGCGAAGAACGCGCGCGCCCTCAGCGGTAATGCGATAAGGCTGGCGGCGCTCCTCAGGCGCGAGCGGCTCGATCCAACCCTGCTGCTCCAGGCGAGCAATTGCCCCATACAACGTTCCAGGGCCCAGACGGGTTCCGCATATGCTGGAAATGTCCTCAATCATGGCATGTCCGTGCTTCGGTTCATTGGCCAGGCTGGCAAGCACCAGCAGTGGCGGGTCAGAATAGTGCCCCATGCTTCCGTCGTTTTCGGCTTTTACTACGTGTCGCGTACTACGCATAACGTAGTTATCGCACAGATTAAGCCCCTAATGCAAGGAAAATTGTTTGCAAACTTACGTCCGGCAGTCGAGAGCGAACAGTTATGAGATCCAAGTTGTAGGTTCCATCAGGTTCTCCATTTCTTGTCCGCCTCGATACTTTCTTGGACCCGGAACGCTGTGATCTTGCGGATCAGAGGTAGCGGCAGTGGCTTATCCAATGGAAATTGGATCGACGCGCTTGCCGTGGCAAATTTTGAGAGATCATTCGCGAAGGCCCTCACCGCAGACGGAGTGGGATAGAAGCCGATGTGACGTTCATACGCGGCGAATGTGACCAGTATTCTGCGATACGAGAAAGCGGGCATCCCCCACTTCAGGCTTTCCTTGGCCCCGGGTGCAGCTGCGCGAATACACGTGCGCATTTCACGCAGTTTCTTCCGAGCCTGTTTAGGGGCGGCGTTGATGTATTCGGTGATGCTTGTAGGGCGCGCTTTTCCTGAAGTCATAGCTTCTGGTGTTTCTCACGGCCACCCGACGCCCGGCGCAGGCGCCTCGACCGTAAGCACCTGTCCGGTTCCTAGTCCGTCCATCATCTTCGCAAAGCCATGCCACTCGGCCGCCATGATGAATAGCGTCTTCTTGTCGACGCCCCCGAGCATGCAAGCGAAGCAACCGCGGTCAACGTTGACTGTTTGCAGCACCTCACCACCTTCGCGGACGCGCACACAACGCTTATTGGGAACGTCGGCGTACCAGATGGCATGGTCGGCGTCGATGCAGATGCCGTCGGGAACGCCATCGCCGAGGTCGGCCCATACTCGCCGGTTTGACAAGTTTCCGTCCGCGCTGATGTCGAAGGCTGTGAGTTTTTTGCCATGCGACTCAGCGATGATCAATGTTGACTTATCGGGCGTCACAGCCATGCCATTCGGAAATGCGAAGCCTTCAGCCACCTGTCGAGCCGAGCCATCGGGTGTGACCACAGCGATGATCCCCGAAGCTTTCTCACCGGGACGGTCAAAACCGCCGCCGTTGACGTAAGCATTGCCGCGGCCGTCTACAACAATCTCGTTGCAGCCATGGTCGGAGAGTGGGCGCAGGTCGGCGTGAGTCACCAGCGAGCCGTCGAGCTCTCTCCGCAGGAGAAGCCGCTCTGGCCCCGACACGATGAGCAGACGACCATCGGGTAACCAGTCGATGCAAAATGGAATGGTAGTCGACACGCGGACGATGACTTCGCTCTCGCCCCCGAGATCAACGGCAACGACCTCCTGCCTGCCCCAGTTGCAGAACCACAGGCGGCCCTCATGCCAACGCGGCGACTCACCGAATCCGAGACCGGTCAACAGGGTGCGAACTTCAAGTGCCTCTTGAGACTGTGCAAGCTCTGTCATGGTTGGCCGTCCTTTACGCTGCCGGCTCGTAACACAGATAGACATTCCCATTGCCGAAGGCCCGCGACTTAGTAAGCTTCAGGTTCAGTTTGTCTTTGACGCCGTCGAACATGGTCCGCCCCTTGCCTAGAATGATGGGGTCCACCACGACCTGATATTCATCGATCAACCTCTCCTGCGCCAGTTGCGAAACAATGGTGCCGCTGCCCAAAATCGCCATGCCCCCCTCGCCGGGCTCTTGCTTCATCTTTCGTATTTCCGACGCCAAATCGCCCTTTACGAGCTTCGTATTGTTCCACGATGCCTTATCGAGCGTCTTCGAAAATACGACCTTTGGCAGCTTGTTCATGCGCTCGGCCACAACCGGGGCGTGATGGTCCGCAATCGGCGTCGGCCAGTAGCTCGCCATGAGCTCATAGGTGATCCTGCCGAACAATAAGGGGCCGTTTCCTTTTGAATTCTCTGCGACAAATGCATTCCACTCCGCATCATTTTGGTCCGTCTTGGCCCAACTCATGCCGCCGTTTGCATCCACAAAGTACCCATCCAGCGACACATGATTGAAAACGATTAATTTCCGCATATTTTTTCTCCTTATTATTTATCTCAGTGACCGGCTCCGGCTTCCTATCTCGAGCTCTCCTCGATGCAGTCGGCGATGTCCCGGGTCAGCAATGTGCCCTCCCGGAGACGACGCACTTCGACGACACCGTGCATTGCGGTTGGGGAGCGGGCCGCCCACGCAATCGCCGCATCGATGTCGGCCACCTCGATGATATGAAAGCCGCCCAACTGTTCTTTGGTGTCGGCATAGGGCCCATCCAGCACCTGGGTCTTGCCATTCGCAACCCGCACCGTTGTCGCTGCCGATGTCCACTCCAGGCCATTGCTGCTTTTCAGCACGCCCGCCTTGGTCATTGCTTCCATGTACGCTCGATAGGCGCCCAGCCAGTGTTCTTTATCGTCCTTGGTTAACTGAGGCCAGCCCGCTTCGTTCACATAGTCCATCAGGATGTATTTCATTTGGGATCTCCGTCATGGATTTTAAGCGGCATCATGTTCCTCTACTACAATGACGTTCGAAACCCGGCGATTTGGACAGCCGCGCCAGCATATTCTTTCCGAGGTCAGTTTGTCGTTTCGGGCGGGAGTTCGTCGGCGAAACCGAGAAAGCAGCAATTCTCTCGGAATCTAGGGATCTGCTCGGGGACCTTTGCGCCTATCGCGACTACCTGTGCACTACCGAGGCCACGCGGGAAAGGATGCCCAACGACTAATCTCTAGATTATCTCGGCAGCATCGTTGCCCGGCACTGGGACTTCCTGCAATCGACGACTGGCCGCTCACCGGGACCCATCAGCCTTTCAAGTAGACAAGCGAAAGTAAACGTTATAAAAAGAAATAGAAAGAAAAAGAGCTTTTGCCAGTCTGGTGAGCAGCGTTTTCGGGACCCACCGTGTTAAATGAAGAACGACGGCGCGCCATTTTGGATTCTTTGAATCGTGAGGGGCGGGCTTTGGTTACCGATCTAGCCCGGCAGTTCGAAACCTCGCAGGTGACGATTCGCAAAGATCTGGAAATCCTGCATGCCCACGGATTGGTTCATCGAACCCACGGCGGCGCGTTACCCTGCCGCGAGGGTGCCCTGGCCGATCCCACGCTGCGGGAGAAAGAAAAGCTCCATCGCCGGGAAAAACTTCGGATCGCGGAGGCAGCAGCCGCCATGGTGCAAAAAGGCCAGGTAGTGATCCTGGATTCGGGTACGACCACAACGGCAATTGCGCGGGCGCTACGCAATTTTCATAATCTGACCATTGTGACCAACGCCGTGAACATAGCCACGGAGCTCGCGGGCGCTGATGTGGAAGTGATTCTTACCGGTGGCACTTTGCGTAAGAATTCCTTCTCTTTGGTTGGTCCGATCGCGGAAGATACACTGCGACGATTGAACGCTGATGTTCTATTTTTGGGCGTCGACGGGTTCGACGTGCATTACGGCTTGAGTACTCCCAATCTCTTGGAGGCGAAAGTCAACCGTGTGATGGTCGAGATCTCCAAGGAGGTTGTGGCAGTATGCGACGCGAGCAAGTTTGGCCGGCGCAGCTTGTCACTGATTGTGCCGCCGACGGGACTGCATCACGTAATCACCGACCACGGCGCTCCTAAGTCAGATCTGAAGGCGCTCAAGAACGTTGGCATTGAGGCGACGCTTGTCTAACACAAATCCCAATGAGGGTGCTGGCCCACGGCAAACTTCAACGCCCGGCGCCTTCTCGCTAGCCGAAATCCTTTCGCAGCCGCAGTGCTGGGCGGATTGCCTGAAAGACCTGCGATCGGACGAAACGATCAGCGCAATCGCGAAACAATTTGGCAGGAGTTCGGAATGGCTCTTCATCGGTTGTGGATCTAGCTACTACATTGCTTTGGCGGTTGCGGCAAGCTGGAGTGCGCTTACGGGTATGCGGGCCCGCGCGATTCCCGCTTCCGAACTGTTGCTGTTCCCTGACCTGGTTCTAACCGGCGTCAGAGAGTTCGTTCCGGTGCTGATTTCGCGTTCCGGGAATACGTCAGAGGTCTTGAAAGCCGCGCAGTTCTTGAACCAAAAAAAGATCCCGAACATAGCTATTAGCTGCGCGCCCAGACAGAAACTGGAGGAGCTTGCTACGAGGTCTATTCTGTTGCTGCGGGCTGACGAACAGAGCACTGTGATGACGCGCTCGTTTACCTCAATGCTGCTGGCTCTGCAGTATCTCGCGGCATCGCTGGGCGGAAAAACAGACTTTGTCCGTGCGCTGAGCGCGCTGCCGGCGGTGGCGGAGAAGATGTTGCAAAAGCTGCCGGCGCGGGTGCGCGAATTTGTAGATCACCACCGTCTTTCAGATTATATATTTCTGGGACAGGGACCCTATTATGGGCTGGCGTGCGAGTCGGCCCTGAAGCTGACGGAAATGTCGTGTTCTTACGTGCAGTGTTTTCATGATCTGGAATTCCGGCACGGGCCAAAGTCGATCGTCAGTCAGGAGACGTTGATCAGTTTCCTGCTGTCCGAAACAGGTTATGACGCAGAGCGGGAAGTGCTTGAGGAAATCAAGGGGCTCGGGGGAACGACCTTAGTGATCGCCAACAGGATGGAAGGCCGCGCCCGTGCAGCGGCCGACTTTGCTATCGAGTTGGATTGTGATCTACCGGAGTATGTGCGCCTGGCGCCCTACGTGTTTGCCGGTCAGTTGATGGGTCTCTACACTGGACTTCGGAAGGGACTCGATCCTGACCGACCGCCTAATTTGAGCCGTGTGGTCATCCTCAAGGAAGACGAAAAACGACCTGAACATGTCGCAATTTGATGTCACCATTGCTGGTGAACTGAATCTGGACCTGGTCCTTTACGGACTGCCGGCAGAACTCCAGGCGGAACGCGAACTGCTCGCTAGCGACATGATGATTACGCTAGGCGGATCTTCGACCATTGTCGCTCACAACCTGGCGCTTCTTGGCAACCGGGTGGGATTCATTTCACGCATAGGCGATGATCCAGTAGGCCAGATCGCGCTCGAGCGGCTGGCCGCATCTGGAATGGATGTCTCGCACGTGCACCGATCCACAGATGGAACTGCGACTGGGCTGACGGTCATTTTGCAGCATGGGGCCTGGCGGAACATCCTTACTTACCTCGGGACAATTTCGAGGCTAAGTTTTGAGGATCTGGATTTCGATTACCTGACCGCGGCGAAACATTTTCACTTCTCGTCGTTTTACCTCCAAACAACGTTGCAGCCGCGGGTTGCGGAGCTGTTCCAAAGGCTGAAGGCGGCCGGGCTCACAATATCGATGGATACCAACGACGATCCGGACGACCGATGGCAGGGCGGATTATGGGAGGTGCTGCGGTACGTCGACGTGTTTCTGCCGAACCAGAGGGAGGCTTTAAGAATCACCGGAGCGCAAACATTGGAGAACGCAGCCATACGTCTGGCTGAGATCGTTCCGCTGGTGGTCGTCAAGATGGGTGCCGAGGGCGCGATGGCGCAGCGGGGCACAGAGCGCTTCAAGAGTCCCCCGGTAAAGGTGGATGCGATCGATACCGTGGGAGCAGGAGACAGCTTTGATGCTGGATTTATTTCGCACCACATTCGTGGCGCCGACGTTGAAACCTGCCTAGCTTACGGGAACCTCGCAGGAGCGCTATCCGCTACCCGGCGGGGAGGGACCGAAGCATTCCGGGACCAACAGCATCGGGAGCAATTTTTTCGCGAGAACAGTGTCATGCCGGCAAGTTCGTCCCGCATGTAAGTCACATCGCGGTGGGCGAACACTACTTGCAGTCTGGTGGCTATTGATTGGCTTTGGTCATCACGCTTGTTCCCTTAAATTGGCTGAACAATCTCTCCGCATTTTTGTGGTAAATCTTCTCCAGCACTGAGTCGGACAGCTCCATTCCGTAAATCTTCCAGCGGCCCTGTGCGGGATAGCCCCAGTAGTCGAAATATTCGTCAGCCGTTTCCAGCCAGCGGAAGTGGTTGCGGTACATCTCTTCCTCCATCCCATTATCCGTGCCGAACATGATTCGATCCTGGTACTTAAGGAAGAATTCGCGGGCGCGGCGAGTCTGACGCCCGAGTTCGGCTTCGCGGGCGCCAAATTCGATCATGACATTGGGCAACGAATCGAGCAGGTGAGAGACGTAGTCAAGGTTTTCTGGCCAGTTGGCAACGTGCAGTGCAACGAATGTTGTGTGTGGATGCTTGGCAAACATCCGGTCGCGCGCGTCGAGGATCGATTGCTTGCTGGGAAATTGCGGACCATAGAAACTCCAGTCGGGATGCTCAGTCAGTTCCTCGTAACGCTCATTCGCACCGTCGACGGGATGAAAGAACGCTTCCGGATCGGTGACGTGAATGGAAACCGGGACCCCAAGCCGGCCACACTCTTCCCAGATAGGATCGAGACGCGGATCGTCAACTGTGACCAGTTTGCCTGACCTGTCGCGGACCCCGAGGCCAAGGTCTTTCAAGACTTTCAGGCCACGCGCACCGCGACCGACAGCGTCATCGAGCTGGGCTATCATTTCTTTGCTAAAGTCGGGATCGTTGATCTTGCTCCAGTCAATCTGGGTAAAAACCACGAAACGCCCGGGGTATGGTTTCACCATCTCGTCGATGACTCTCTGCAGCTTGTCGCCCCACATTCCGGTCAGAATCACGACTGTCTTCACGTTCGCGTTGTTCATGACCTCGATTACGCGTTGAGGCGGCATGTGTTCCTCGATACCCATCGCATCATTGACGTGGTTGTGGACATCAATGACGTAATACTTGGCGCGGTCTACTTTGTGCGCGCTGGCATGTAGCATGGGCACGGGTTTGAAGTCTCTCAAAAGAAGGGTTTTTCGCTGGTCGGCATCTTTTGCAGAGGTGTAGCCAATCTTTCCTTGTGCCGGAGCAGTCGATGGTTCGTTGTTTTGACTTGAGTCCTGAGAAGCGCCCAACGGGGCGCTGGCGGCCAGGAGCAGGGCAATCACAAGCCGTAATCTCATAGCCATAAAGGCCCTCCGACGATTTACTGCGTGTTCGTAAAGCGCTGTTTACTGGACGGGGCGAAGCGGGTACCGATTTTACCGGTTATTTTGACGGACAATGATTTTTCAAATGGCACACCGTCGAGGCCGTGGGCCAGCAACCGCACCGTAAAGTCGCCCGGATGCGTGTAGGCATGACTTACGGTAGTTCCCTCGGCACGACTACCATCGCCAAAGTCCCAATGATATGCGAGCACGGGGACCCCCGCAGGATCTGCGTCTGCGGAGAACTGAACAGCTTTGCCTACTCCCGCATTCTCTGGAACATGCATGCTGACCGAGGGTGCAGCGGCTGGAATCGATGTGTCAATGATCTTGAGCACTTTCACTGAGTGTGGGGGCAACTGGACTTCGATTATGTCTAAATTGTTCTCGACCGGAGTAGACGAGCTAAAGACGTCGAGGATCTGATTGTGCCCGCGCGACTGTAATCCTAAGTCCCCGGCGAGGTCGAACCTGTGCGCGGTCGGCTTTTCCGTCCAATTGAAAACGGCCAGGATCACCTGGCGCTTGCTCTCTTGCAAGAGAAAGATGCTGGGCATGCTGTCTTCTGGCGTGTAGCTCATCAGGTCGAGAGGCCGCGCCGCGCGCCCCAATCGGACCATATTCCGGAGAGTTTCGTTCTTGACGAGAGCCATTCGGTCGGAATCGGCACCGAGCGTGGGGAGATCGTCCCCAATTTCATACATTCCTCCGGCAACGGCGGCTAAAGCAATGGAGACTTTGGCTTCATCCAAAGTAAGAGGACTCTTGCCTCCGTGCCATTCCTGCTCGTCAACCGTTTGTCGGGAGACGGTGAAAGCATCCGGATCAGCGATATAGAAATTGCGGTTCATATAGTAGCGCGCCGCAATCCCGGGGGCCGCTTCCTTGCTGGCTTCAAAAGTGTGGCCAGTGTCGACCGAAATTCGTCCCATATCCACAATGCCGACGGGATTCATCATGGGGCTGCCGTCTTTATCGAGCAGAACATCATTACCCACGGCGTCGCGAATGACATGCAAGCCGATACGTTGCGCCTCGAGGGCGGTCGTGTTCGGCTTGTAATAAAAGCCTTCAATCGCGCTATCGTCCATAAAATCCAGCTTGATGTAACGGATGCCCCAATCCCTGGTCAGAGTCGTGTACGTCTTGCGAAGATACTCTTGGGCGCCGGGATTGGTGCAGTCGAGGATATAGAGTTGGTCCAGCCGTGGCTCCTCGTCGATCACCCAGCCAGCGTGAATTGGCTTTCCGGCAGCATTCCGCACCAGCCAGTCTTTGTGATTTTCGTACACCGAAGACCGCTCCGACACCTCAAAAGGAGCGGTCCAGATTCCCGGAGTCAGACCCAGGGCGCGTATTTTGGTCTCGAGCGCACTCACGCCGTCGGGAAATAGTGAAGCGTCCGAGGTGGTGTACTCGCCGCGCGCATACTGATGCCCTTCATCAATATGGAAGAAGTTATATCCCACGTCTCTCAGGTTCTCCGCGAGCCACTTCGCGTTCGTCAAGGCCGTGCCCTGATTGAGCCCGAAGTAGTAGGCGGTCCAACTCCACCAGCCCGCGGCGGCGGGAGCGCTTGCACGGCCATGGTGCAAACGGCGGACCAGGCTGCCGTAAGTCTCCAACTGCTCATGATAGTCCGTGCCTGCGCTGATCAGCAGCTGTTCGGAATGGAGGTCTGCCCCGGGAGCGACCGGCAGACTCAACTCGATCTGATCTTCCACCGGCGATTTTTCAAGAGAATTCTCTTTGGCAAGCTCCGTGGTTCCCGCCGAATCGACTTCATATGAGCCTATGTGGTCCTTATCCACATGCAGGCGGAGAATGGTCAGAAATTTCTCGGACGTCAGCGTGCCCAGAAAAACACTTCGCTTGGTCCGGAGGTTGTAAATCAATTGGCTGCCAACGCCGCGGTGCATTCCGTTGGCTGCATCTGCCAAATTACGAATAGTAATGCCGGGACGGTCTTCGCTGAAGCTGTCAGACAGGATGCGGTCGGAGATGTCAGGTCCGCCGAGGTCCGCGATAACCGGGCCAAGTGCCTCGACGCTGCGGAACGCCTGAATCGTAATCGGACTCGTGCCGCCGTTGCGAACGTTGACCGCGATAGTTACGAAGTCGGGATTCGCATGGAGTTGCAAGGAGTAGATCAGGTCAGGCTGGCCGCGAAGTCCAGTGTTGGACATGGTCAACTTGGTTCCTGGCCCAAGTTCATCCACCGCACTCTCGCGGGATGATGAATGTTGCGGGTAATCGCTCGACTTCAGCCAACGATGATCGACTTCTGCCGCGACCCGAGAATGCAGGATCGGCTTCTGAGAAACCGGATCGAAGATGATGTAAGACCCATCCGCAGGTTTGACCGAAACTCCGATGGTCTTTTCCTCGCAAGTCACCGAGGATGGGTTGGGCGTGGAAGCTGGCCGGCCAAAAAGTAATGCTGGCACCAGCAGAGCAACGAATAGAAACAACCAACACGGCTTTCGATTGTTTTCCATTTTTAAACCCTTTCGTGCCCGGGCTCAGGCGGGGAAACCTAGTCAAACCCGTGCGGCAAACCCCTCATTTTCGCTCCGAATTTCTCTTGACAAACGCACCAGATCGAAACTAAAAGTAACTGTTCGTAAATATAGGCGAGAAGACTGTCCTAAAGTAAGCCCAAAAATCAAGTAAGCCCAAAAATCGTCCGGGGCGAGTTCCGGTTGCAATGCCGGCAAGAATTGTGCGGTGCTCACCGAAATGATGCGGCACTGCTAAGGAGCATCAACTGGGGCGGCCAGCAGCTCTTGGGATTGGCAAGGCTAATTTATTACCGGCTATTCCAATTACCAAGCAGCCTCGGGGCAGGATGCCAACTCCCCGTTTGCAGATCCCCAGTTCGTCAATATTTCATCGACCCCGCCGAACCTGGACGTTGCGTCCACGCCTCCGGCCGTGAACGCAGGCACGAATCTCGGTGCGGATGTAGTAGGCATACTGGACTACGCCGGCAACCCGCGCGTCAATGCCAGCGGGCAGATCAACATCGGCGCCTATGAGCGCTAAGATTTGGGTTGGGTGGCAAAGTGGCAGCTTTAGAGCATTAACTTCCGTTTTGCCGTGACTCACCCATCATCAGCATGGCTGACGGCTTCCCGCCAAGCCAAGGCCAGAGAACAAAAGCGCTTTACAATTTCTTCTCGGTTTTCCTCCTGGCCAAGAGCTCGTA
>WNGR01015033.1_pt1 | contig 12959 bp, 10 predicted proteins | sample 5407581 | NCBI WGS metagenome assembly WNGR01 (sample SAMN13153383, study PRJNA577476) | soil metagenome | isolation source: 80 cm soil or saprolite under Garry oak tree replicate 2 | place: USA:California | collected 2016-06-15 | reverse complement strand
CGGCGTAAGATACCCATATTGGTCTTGAGCGAAGTGGGGCCGCGCCGCTTTGCATTCGCCAGCGAGTCTTCATGCTGTCTCAGTGTGAGAGCGAACGCCTCTGGTGATGAGAAAAGACGCTTCTTCAGCAGCTTCAGCACAAACTCGGTGGCATACTGCTCCACCTCGTCGCTTGTCTTTGCCAGGCGCAGGCGCGTGTACTCTTGCAGGAGCTTGTGCATATCGCGCTCTGCGGGGCTATACTCTACCTCGATCGGCTCCAAGACGCGCCGGGGGAAACGTGGCGTGCCATCCCAGCGCGGAGGCAGTTCGGATTTGAGGCGGCGAATCATCACAGCGTGGAGTTGTTCACGGTCAATTCTGACGCCTCGTGCGAAACGCTGGTTATCCAGCAGTTCAAGCAGGGCCGTAAAGCTCTCCGAATAGCCATTGTGAGGCGTGGCCGAGAGGAACAATTTGTGCTCAAAATGGGGCGCGAGGCGGCGCAACGCCGAAGTACGCTGTGAGTCGGTGGCATACTGTCCTCGCCCCGAAGGTGCGATATTATGCGCTTCATCGACGATCAGCAAATCGAATTTGCGCGGGTACGTCGGTTCGCCGTTTGCCGGTAGCGCCTCACTGAACAGACGCAGTGGTCGTTGGCGCTTGAGAAAGTCAATCGAGGTGATCAGGCGCGGAAAATGGGTCCAGGGATTGACGCGCAACCCGCGTTCGCGGCGCAGGTTTTTCATCAGCTCGCTATCAACGATGCGGAACTCCAGGCCAAACTTAGCGCGCATCTGGTCGCGCCACTGAATTTGCAGCGCGGCGGGACAGATAATGAGCATCTTGCGGGCGCGATGGCGGATCAGCAACTCCTGGCAGACCAGCCCGGCCTCGATGGTTTTACCCAGGCCAACATCATCGGCAATGAGCAGGTTGACACGCGGCATCTGGATAGCACGCGCCACCGGATCAAGCTGGTAGTCTTCCAGTTCAACCCCACTACGGAACGGTGCCTGCAGAGCCTTGACATCCGCGCTGGAAGCCGCTCCCCAGCGTACCGCGTTGAGAAAGGTGTCGAGCCTCTGAGGCGAGTCAAAGCCTACGGGCACAGGCAGGGCATTTTTCTCGGCCACATGCGCCCCCGGCTCGACCTCCCAAATAACCTGGAGCTCTTCGCCCAGGGCGTCATCTTCGACAGAGGTGAGGGTAATCAGATGCTGGCTCTGGTTGTGCGAAGAGGTTTGACCCAAGAAGCTGCCTGGCTTGAGGAGATCAGGAGGCAAGGTACTCTGGGCCACATCCACTACTACATAACGTCGCTGCCGGACATCCACCAACTGGCCCGGCTCAGGAATGCTCAGGGTTTGACGCACTACGGGAGGTCTCCTTACTCGAACGACTCCGAGGACAGAATTCGGTGTTGTACTTGATAACTGGGACCTTTATTGCTACAGATATCGATACGACTACCACCCGGGTTAATAAGCTCTATTCTACAGGCTATAGCTCGACTATGCTCTTTAAAGAGCATAAAATAGGACAAATAGATGTTCGGAATTGGGGTTGGCCCAGGGTAGTTGGAATAGGAACATAGCCCAAATCTGATACGTCTCAAAAAAGAGAAGACAAAAGGAGGAAACAATGAGAATTCTTGCGGTCATCTTCGGCATTGTGCTGATTCTGCTGGTTGCCCAGGACGCCTTTGAGACGATCGTCTTGCCGCGCCGGGTGACACGACGCATCCGCCTCGCCCGGCTCTTCGATCGTGTGATCCAGACGGCGTGGCGATCTGCTGGCCTCTTCATGCAAGCAGGCGCAAGACGAGACACTTATCTCGGCTATCTGGGACCACTTTCCTTACTGGCATTGATCGTGTTCTGGGCGGTGCTCTTCGTCTTCGGATTTGGGCTGCTTCTGTGGGGATTGGCTCTTCCCCTAAACGCCCCCGAGAAGACAATTAGCTTCGTCACCTATCTCTACCTGAGCGGAACCACGTTTTTCACCCTGGGCCTGGGTGATGTCACCCCTGTGCCAGGAGTGGCCCGCTTGCTGGTGGTGATCGAAGTCGCGCTGGGGTTTGGCTTTCTGGCGCTGGTGATCAGCTACGTGCCCATCCTCTACCAGGCATTCTCGCGGCGGGAGCTGAGAATCTCCTTACTGGACTCCCGAGCAGGTTCCCCGGCGACGGCAGTTGAGATCCTGCGTCGCAATCATGCACGCAGAAACGTCGAGGAACTGCGCATGCTCCTGCACGATTGGGAAGAGTGGTGCGCGGACATCCTGGAGAGTCACCTGTCGTATCCTGTCCTGGCCTACTACCGCTCGCAACACGATCAACAATCCTGGGTGGGGGCCTTGACAGTGGTCCTGGATACGTGTGCGCTGATCCTCACAGGGATCGAGAGCGTACCGGACGAAGCAGCCAGATTCACTTTTGCGATGGCCCGTCACGCAGTCGTCGACCTCGCCCAGGTGCTTAATACATCACCCACAACCGACGCAGCTCGGCTGCCATCGGCCGAATTTGCCCACCTGCAAGAGATGCTCGCGTCGTCCGGCATCCACTTAAATCCGGGAACGGCAACCGAGCGAAAGCTGGCCGAGTTTCGAGAAACGTATGAGCCGTTTGTGAGCGCCCTGGCCGATCGCCTGCTGGTTTCCCTGCCACCCTGGATTCCCCCGGCAGATAGTCTCGACGACTGGCAGACCACCGCCTGGGATGATCTGTTGCCATCAACCCGTCAGACGCTCATCAAGGTGATGCACGGGGAATGAAGAGGAAGGTATAATATATGCGCGTTGTGGCAATGAGCTACAGACATGCGTGCGAAATTCAAAGGAGATCGGCATGACACAGAATGCTCCTCTTAATAACGTGATCTATCCAGAAAATGTATCTCGCTTGAGAAACGCCTGGACCTATATCACCGGAGATGCCATCGAGTCCTCGCCAGTGGTTGCAGGTGGGGTCGTGTATATCGGCTCAAAGGACCATACGCTGTATGCCCTTGATACCAGGACCGGCAAGGAACTCTGGAGATATTCGACTGGAGGCGCTATTTACGCTACAGCAATAGTCATTGATGATGTCGTCTACATCGGCTCGCGGGATGCAAAACTCTATGCCCTTGAAGCCCGGACGGGCGCTCTCTTGTGGAGCTACACCACTGGCAACGCCATCGAGTCCTCCCCTGCCGTCGAGGGTGGATTGGTGTATGTTGGCTCCACAGACTCCACGCTGTACGCCCTGAGCACGGACACCGGTGATATGCTCTGGAGCTACGCGGCAGAGGCGGGTATTCAATCCTCACCAACCGTTGCCGTGGGGATGGTCTACGTCGGCTCGTGGGATCACAATGTGTACGCCCTTGATGCCAGCACAGGTGCCAGGGTATGGAGCTACACCACCGGGGACCGCATCAGTTCCTCGCCGACAGTTGCCGATGGCGTCGTCTACATTGGTTCGCAGGACCATCACCTCTATGCCCTCGATGCTGGCACGGGCGAAAAGCTCTGGAGCTACCAGACCGGGAAAATCATTCTCTCTTCGCCAGCAGTCACCAATGGGGTCGTCTACATCGGTTCGCATGGTGACACTCTCCATGCCCTCGATGCCCGGACGGGTAATGAACGATGGAGCTACAGGACCGGAGGTGCCATCGACTCCTCACCGGTCGTCGCTGATGAAGTCGTCTACGTTGGCTCGCAGGACCGCACCTTATATGCCTTTGCCGCCATAACGGGTGAAAAGCTCTGGAGCTACATGACTGGTGGCGCGATTGTCTCCTCGCCTGCTGTTGCTAACCAGTACGTGTATGTTGGCTCACAAGACGGCATCGTCTATGCATTCACTAGTGATAGGTTATGGAGCTACGCCACCGGCGGAAGCGTTCAATCCTCGCCAGCGGTGGCTGAGGGAGTCGTCTATGTCGGCTCACACGACCATCGTGTGTACGCCTTGGATGTCGCTACTGGCGAGGAACTGTGGAACTACATCACTGGTAACGCCGTCCACTCCTCACCAACTGTCGTCGATGAGATAGTCTACGTCGGCTCCGCTGATGATACGCTCTATGCCCTCGCAGCCAGCACAGGTGCCAGGCTGTGGAGCTATAAGACCGGGGGAGGCGTTGACTCTTCGCCAGCGGTGGCCAATGGAACGGTCTTCGTCGGCTCACAGGATCACTCGCTTTATGCTTTTGATGTGAACACGGGTGAGCGGTTCTGGAGCTATGCCACAGGGGGACCGGTTGTTTCTTCGCCAGCCGTGGTTGAGGGAGTCGTCTATGTCGGCTCTGAGGATCATTCGCTCTATGCCCTTGATGCATTAAGCGGAGCTTTCTTGTGGAGCTACGAGACGGCAGGCAGCATCCAATCCTCGCCGGCAGTGGCAGAGGGGGTCGCCTATGTTGGCTCGTGCGATCACTCGCTCTATGCCCTAGACGCCAGGACGGGCGCTCTCGTGTGGAGCTACCAGACAGGAGATAGCATTGACTCTTCGCCCACCGTTGACAATGGCATCGTTTATGTTGGTTCGCATGACCACCGGCTGCATGCGCTTGATGCGCAGACGGGTGAAGAGTACTGGAGCTACGCTACCGGCGGGCGCATTGACTCCTCGCCGACGGTGGCAGAGGGGGTCGTCTACGTCGGTTCGCATGATCACACGTTCTATGCTCTGAGTGCTCAGGCGGGCGAGAAGCTGTGGAGCTTCACCACTGGAGGCAGTATCGTCTCCTCACCGGTGGAGGCTGACGAGGTCGTCTACGTTGGCTCCAACGATCACAACCTGTATGCATTCAATCAAACAGTTCTGTTACAGAAGTAAGGGGTTTGCGGCTGGTAGGAACAGGTAGTCGGAAGAGCAAAGAGGATGAATGGGTCATCGGGGGAGCTAGTAAGCTTCAGAGACATCGATTTTCCGGTGAAGAGACGAATTGTGACCCAGAGAGTGGAAGCAAGAGAGGAAAGGTAAATCCCGATGTCTACCCCTTGACAAACCTGCATTTGCCTGTTAAAATAAGGCGATTCGCCACCGGCAGGCACAAGAGAAGCAAGAACTGCGCCAGGCTATCCTGACCGCTGCAGGCGAATTGTTCCTGGAGCAGGGCTATGAGCGCTTCTCGTTGCGCAAGGTGGCCGAGCGCATTGGCTACTCGCCAACGACCATTTATCTCTACTTTCGCGACAAGGATGACCTGCTGTTCACCGTGGTCGATGAGGGGTTTGTGCGCTTTGGCCACCAACTGGCAGCGGCAGCTGAAAGTCAAGAGGATCCCTGGGAACGGATCATCGCACTCGGTCGAGCCTATGTGACCTTTGGTTTGCAGAACCCGGTGTACTATCAACTCATGTTCATGCAACGGACAGATTTCTTGACGCAAAGGCAAGTGGGTGAAAGCCAGCCGCGCATTGCGAGTTTTCAGGTGTTGCGGGAGGCCGTGCAACAGGCTATCGATGCCAGAGTCCTGCGGCCAGGTGATGCACAGAGCTATAGCGATGTTCTCTGGGCCCTGGTGCATGGGATCACCTCCCTGGCGATTAGCATGCCCACGTTCGACGCCTCCCGTCTTCAGCGCACAATGGAGACTGCGTGGCAGATGGAGTGCCAGGGCTTGCGGCTGCCCTAATGTTCTTTTTTTGCACGCAACTTAACGTTGTTATTCTAGTTGTATCAGTTTACTTATTGAGCTGATGGAGAAGACTAGTGCAGAATTGGTGAAGCTGCAACCCACCGAGACCATCCTGGGAGTGAGGAGCAAGCCGGATGCAGCACATTCGTAGTTCCAGAGAGAGAGCTTCCCGATACCTGGAAAAGCAAAAGAAACTCTGGCGAAAACAATACAGAAAGAGAGATAACACATGGCGAAAGTGATGCCAGGACGCTATACTGCCCAGATTGACGAACCCTTTGTGGTGTTTCTGATTGGCATGCGCATCAACAAATGGTTGGCCTTCTCGAAATGGATTCCGACGGCGAGGGCGATGGGGCCGATGTTGCGCACGCTGTTCCAGCATCCTGAGAAGGGGTTTCTGGGAGGGCAGATCTTCTTCTACTGGCGAGGCATCGCCCTTGTCCAGTACTGGCGTTCCTTTGAAGACCTCGAAACGTTTGCCAGAAATCGGCAAGAGCCACACCTGGCTGCCTGGCGGCGCTATAACCAGGCCATCGGCTCGGATGGCAGTGTGGGCTTCTGGCATGAGACCTATCTCGTCAATGCAGGACAGTACGAGGTGGTCTACGGAAATATGCCCGTCTTCGGCCTGGCTGCCGCCACCAAGCAGGTGCCAGCCGTCGGGCGTCGTGAGACAGCCCGCCGTCGTCTGGGCGGTGAGAATGAGCCTGCTGTGGCTTCACCGCGCACACCAGGTGATGCTGAGCAAAAACTTCCGCCGCCGCACCCCCCTGTGATGAATTTATCTAAAGTTCGACAATAAAACACGCTCGAAAGACATTGAAGATATGTCCTCGAAACCGAAGCCCGAAAAAATGTGAGGTGAAGGGCCGTACTCCCTCACCAAAATTCGCGAGAGAAACGTTACGTAACTGCCATCCATGTGAGTTACCTACCCCTGCTTGTTCAGGAAAGCTCCTCGCTGGTCATATAAATAGCCCAGGAGGTCAGCCGATTGTGCCTTGTTGAGAAAATAGCGCTCTGCTGGCGTTTTCACCACCAGCACACCATCATTCCATCGGAACGTTAATTCACCAAGTGTGATCCCTTGCGAGGTCTGCTTCTGTGGAGGCATCGTACGTAACTGGCTTTCTGGTAAGTTACGTAACACTTCCTCATGAAGATTCCGCGCCGTCTGCTCCAAGCTCGCCAGCGTGAGCTTGTCTGTTGCGCCTAAATATCGTTTGTAGATCTGCCGATGCTCCTTCCGATAGGCATACCAGTAGTCGTTGTGCCGTTTGTGCTCGCTGCGTGCTGTAAAATGGCCGGACTTGCCCTTGAAGTGAAACGAAGGAAGCTGAGTCAGCCAGGCAAACCACTCTGGGGAATCAGGCTGCAAGTCTCTCGCCTGTACCGTTCCTTCAAGCATATCCATAACGAGATAGCGATTCTCTGTGCCCCTGATATGTTCAATGAGATTGTACAAACGTGGACGTGGCATCTTTTCCCTCTACGGCGTTACGTAACTGGAAAAAATTCGAGTTACGTAACGCGATATCACACGCTACTGAGCTGACGATCTGTTCATGCTTTGCTCTACACCTGCTCATACAATTTCCCACGAGCACCTTTCAGCTCCGCTTTGAGCTGGCGATTTTCCGCTGCCAGTGCCTTGATGCGTCGATCTTTGGCGGCCAGCAATACCTCCTTCGTTTTGTCCGTGCGAGCCTGGTGCTGTTGACGTTCTGCCCACTGTCGTTCAAGCCGTTCCTGGCCTTGCTGGGTACGCAATGCTTCAATGCGCTCTCGCACATCCTGATGCGCATAGAGATAGCTCTTGGTGACGCTCGCTGCCTTTGCCACCGTGTTGAAATTCACTGTCTGTTGCTCTCGCAGGAGTTGGTCAATGGCCTGGTGAACACGCTTCTGTGTCTCCTCGGCTTTGTGGTGAGCATACGCCAAGAGGCCGTGCGTGTTCGGCTGGGCTGTTGCTTCTTTACTCATGCTCGCTTTGCCCTTTCTGCTGGCGTGTATTCGCGTATGGCCTTGCCAGCCGGATGATGCAGGTCGCCTTTGCGGAGCACCTGGATCAGCGGCAAGACCCGATTGAGCTTCTGTGTGTTACGCTCGACCCAGATCTCGCTGCCAGCTCGTTCACCTAGCTCAATCAGTTCGTGAAGTTCTCGTTCCTGCTTCTCAAATTGAGGCAAAAAATCAGGTGTCGTGCAGAAGTGACGGCAGGTGTAGCAGGGCGAATCTTGTGTCGGACAATGGGCTTTTTTCGGTTTGAAGCAGTAGCCGTCGGCGAGCCGAACCGCATCCAAGTTGGAGCGAATGTGTTCCCACTCGATCTCTTGCTCATTACCCAGGTGCTCTGCTGTTACTCCTTGTGGATGGCCTTGCACATCGATTCTTACTGCACCTTTGGCAAATGCCTGCTCCCATTCTTTCCGCATGGTCGTATCGAGAATTCTTGCGTACACCAGGGTCATCTCAGGTGACAAGTGAGCTAACCATTTTTGTACATGAGCCTTGCTCATTCCTGCGTTAATTAACTCGACAGCTTTTGAGTGACGAAACGCATGCGTTCCAAAGTGAAAAATATGCCCTGCCTCGCCCTTAATTTCATACGTTACCGCTAACCTGTTAAGAGCATCTTGAACCGATCTACCAGTGAGAGGACGACCAGCTCGCTTTTGAGTGATAGCAGGGAAAAGGTATCTCTGGGGATTCTCTTGGAGCGTGAACTTCTCTCGAATGAGCGAGCTTTGAGCAGTCACAAGGGCGGCAATTTCATCTGAAAGAGGAACTCTGTGGTCAAGGATATCCGTTTTGAGAATGTCCCCTTGTAACCCCCAGCCGCTAGATGAACGGGCGAGGCAGGTATCATAACGAAGATTGAGTACATCTGAGATCCGCCACCCGGAGGCGCGCAGAACAATTACTACAGGGAGATAGACGGCAGGGAGCTTTTCTATCTGCTCTTCTAGTTGAGCTAATACCTGCTCAGCAATATACTTAATTTTTTGCCTGCTCGGCTGGGGAGCGCTGCCAAGCTCATCTACCCAAATTAACTTGCTCACAGGAGTCAGTGGAGCGTCTGGACTTGATATCCGTTCAAGGTATTCAAGGAAATGTCTTACTGTATGTACTCCCTCCCAGAGATATTTAGCACTCAATGGTTTGCCATCGATACCCTCTTTGAGATGAACATGCAGCAGATACGCTTCAATATCTGATCGGCTGAGCTGCAGAAAATCACCCACTGTTGGCTAACGCGGCACATAAAAATCCAAGAAAAAGCGGAGCCATCTCAAAACAATATCGCAGAAAACATGAGAACGTCTAATGAGCAGCAATTGAATGTATCGTTTGGTCAAAGCACGAAATGGCTGAGGAACTTTGGTAAAATTAAGCAGATGATCACTCCTATGCGCTGAATATCGTACTCCAGGGATCTTACGTACATCCCAGATATCTTTGGCAAACTCTGCTTCTACAGGGTCCGGATGCACCTCAGTAGAGTGCATGGCGAGACGTGAGATCATTTGCCCTTCTCCTTTCGTGTTGGCTGGCTCAACTGGAGTTGGGATTCTGCTTTTTTCCATTCTTGACGCATTTCCTCTTCGTCTGGATGCACGTAAAGTTGGTAGGTGTACTGGAATTGGGCATGTCCAGCGCGTTCTCGCAGCACTTCCGGACGCATTCCGTTTTTTGCCAGACTTGTTAAGGAGCTGTGACGCAAGAGATGGGCGTGGGCATCAATACCTGTCTTGTTTTTGATTCGCTGAAAAAGAGCATTGACTTCTGCATACTCCAGCGGCTGGCCCACGCGGGGTCCTCGAAGTTTGATGAAAAGATGGTTTGTTTCTACATCATCCGTATGAACGAGAACCAGGTAGTCGAGAATCTGATTGATCAAATCAGCGGATACATCCACGCTACGGCAGCTCGTCGGCGTTTTGATCTCTGCATCGTTAGAGAGCGGGCCTCGATCACACACATGAATTTTGCGTCCCTGCACGTCTACATCCTCGATCCACAGGGCAAGGCACTCTCCAACGCGAAGTGAACTCTGGTACAAGAGGGTAAGCAAGAGCTGATCACGGACGTTGTCACACGCATTGATCAGCATCTCAATTTGCTCTTTTGAGAGAGTCTTGGGATGCCCTCGTTGAGGTAGGCGCTGTTTGAGGAGCTTTTTTTCAACCCGTTTACCTTTAGCAATGTGATGCAAGAAGCTCTTGTACGATCGTGCTTTGGCTGGCAGATAAGTTCGCGTTTTCTCGTTGAGATTCGTGGCCAGGTCATCCTGCCGCCAGAGGTAGTCGTAAAAGCCTGAGACGGCTGTGATGATCAAGTTAATCGTTCGATTAGTACGAGCCTGAGCTACGGGCTGTGCAGGAAGCACTTTGAGCGACCGATACGGATTCTTCAGCCAGAGTACAAATCCTCCCAGATCATCGAGGGTGACCTGTTGGTAGTCAAGGTGCTGCTGTGTCAGGTAGGTAAAGTACAGTGATAGGCCATGTGCGTAGGAGCGCAGGGTATGACGTGCTCGACCAATTGCATCAAGATACTTGAGGTAGCGAACGACCGGAATGACCAGATCTCCACGCTCATCAACGACGACAGACCGTTTGTGATGGTACTGTTGTGTGACAATTTCTTGGACACGCATGAGGGTTTCCCCTTTCCAACTTCCTCATCAACCAGATAACCGCCTCGTGTCGTAGACGTTGAAGACTATCCTACAAGACTTTCGTTGTACCGTCAAGAGCTAGTGGAAAAGGGGGTATTTTTCTTCGTAGAAGACGATGAAGACATAGCTACTATCACCTTTTGATATATTCATCCATGGGGATAAGGCGGCGTTCCTTTTTTGGGGTGGGGAAAGGGGGAATGCTTGACAGTCAGTAGGCATAGTGGTACAATGACTACCATGAACAACAAGCAACTCAACCCAAATATTCGGGTGACACCACAGACCCGCAAGGATTTGAAGATTATTGCGGCTTATACCGGCGAAACCATGCTCGAAGTGGTGGCAAGATTGGCACGTCAGGAACGGGAGAAAATACAGGAAGGAGGGAAGCATGCTCAAAGCGTACAAGTACCGGATTTATCCCAATAAAGCCAGCGCTCAGAAACTCCAATGGGTGCTTGATCGTTGCCGGGAACTCTACAATGCTGCTCTCCAAGAACGCAAGGAAGCCTACAAGTATGCGGGCAAGACGATAGGCGTCTACGAACAGAAGCGCGATCTGGTCGAAATTAAGCAGATACGCCAAGAGTATCAAGATATTGGTTCCCATGTCTTACAAGACGTGGTGTTTCGGCTTGAAAAGGCTATGCAAGCGTTCTTTCGGCGCGTGAAAGAAGGTTCCAAACCAGGCTACCCGCGTTTCATGGGGCCCAACCGCTACGACTCGTTCTGCTATCCCGATAAAGCCGGATGGAAGATTGAAGGGTGCACACTTCATCTCTCCAAGATAGGAGAGATCAAAGTCAAGCTTCATCGCCCTCTCGAAGGGAAGGTGAAGACTGCTACCATCAAACGAGAGGGCGATCACTGGTACGTGACATTTGTCTGCGAAGTGGAAGACGCAAAGTTGCCTCTCAGCTCTGAAGATGTAGGTCTTGACCTTGGGGTAACTCACTTTGCAGCTTTGTCAGATGGTACCTTCATAGATAATCCCAGGCACTACCGCAAAGCTGAAAAGAAGCTTGCTCGATTGCAGCAAACCCTCTCACGCAAGAAACGCGGATCTCACAGACGACAAAAAGCCGTCAAGCAAGTTGCCCGTGTTCATAGGAAGATACGTCACCAACGGAAAGATTTTCTGCATAAGGAGTCAAAGAAGTTGGTAGATCGCTATCAGGTGATGGTGTTTGAAGATTTGCAACCGGCTAATCTTGTCAAAAGGCCAAAACCCAAGCAGGATGAAACCGGCAAATACCTCCCTAACGGAGCTGCCGCGAAAGGTGGATTGAACAAGAGCATCTCTGATACTGGATGGGCACAATTTGTCCAGTACTGTTCTTACAAGGCTGCAAGCGCCGGTAGGGAAGTGGTCAAAGTCAACCCCAAATATACCAGTCAGATGTGCTCACAATGTGGTCAAGTTCGCAAAAAGGATTTATCCGAACGGTGGCACTCGTGCGATTGCAGAGGCGAACTTGATCGTGATACCAATGCAGCAAGAAACATTCTTCGGCTTGGAAGAAGCCAACAGTCTACCAAGGCTGTAGAAGCCCCGGCTTTAGCCATGGGGTACTTCACTAGCCTTTCCTCTTGACACAACGACACATCACCCTCTTTTCTCTGCATAACTAGAGGTGTAAGTGGCTTGCAGGAAGGGTAAAGCAAAAGCGACACCCTTCTCCCGCTCGTCCTGAACTCTCTACCCAGATGTGCCCTCCCATCTTCTCGACGAGTTGTTTGCAAACATACAGGCCCAAGCCCGTTCCTCGCACAGTACCTGATAGATCGCGTTGGAGACGCACAAATTTCTGAAAGAGCAGGGGTGATTCAGTCGGCGGAATCCCTGGACCGGCATCTTGTACACGGATGCATACCTGCGCAGGAGCGGTTTCACTTCCCTGTTCCTTATCTACCCACGGGGAGGCGGCGATGACGACAGGCGTCCGTTCTGGAACATACTTGAAGACGTTGGCGAGCAAATTGTTGAGCACCTGGTACACTAACCCCTTCTCAGCCCAGACGCGGAGCTGTTCTGAGATTTCCACCTGGATCGCATAGGCTTGCGCCTTCTGTGGATCAAGCAAGTCAAGGACTTCCCGCACGACCTGGGCGAGGGAGAGTTCCTCTGCATGGAGCAGTTGCACCGTATTGACTACCTTCAGCGCATCCAACACCGAATTCACCAGGCGCGTGAGTTCTGCACAGTTGTCGATCGCCTTGTGGAGAAAGGCTTCCTTCATCGTAGGCTCAAGCTGCTCGCCATACTCGTTGAGGAGAGCGAGATAGCCACTCACGGCCGCGAGCGGGGTTCGTAGCTCATGGTTCACATTGATGATAAAGTCATCTTTTCGCTGTTCCAGTTCTTTTTCCTGGGTAATCTCGCGGATGACCGTAATCAAGAGATACGGGAGGTCATTCTCTTCACACACGCTGGTCACCCTCAACGCGATCCAACGTACCTCCTGTGTGTGATTGTGCGCCCATCGCAGCTTGATGGGGAGCATTACCTCCTCTGGAACAGCTCGGTTTCTTGAGAGGCTTGCCCAGGAAAATGGATGGCCCTGTTCATCCGTCATGTTGAATTGCTCTAAGGCCGCAAGCGGGGAGGTGGTGAGCAATGCTTCCACTGAGTGAGCGCCAGTCAAGCGGACTGC
>WNGR01012610.1_pt1 | contig 12959 bp, 10 predicted proteins | sample 5407581 | NCBI WGS metagenome assembly WNGR01 (sample SAMN13153383, study PRJNA577476) | soil metagenome | isolation source: 80 cm soil or saprolite under Garry oak tree replicate 2 | place: USA:California | collected 2016-06-15 | reverse complement strand
TGGCATCAAAAAATTCCTTTGTGGGCGGATCAACGGGACTCCAGCCAGCCTCGTCGATGGCTCAGCGAGCTTTATTAGACGCGCGATATAAAGCGCTTCAGGATGTTCCATTTCAATACACTTCGACGGCAAAGCCGGGAAAACGCTGTGGGCCACTGCCAAAATCCGGATAATCTATTCTCACTCGCGACCGCTCCTTATCCCTATCTTCAATTTTTTTGAATCCAAATTCCCGCTGGGCATAGTCCTTGGGATTTTCCGGGTCGGCAGTAAAACTCTTGTCCTTGCGAATGAGCAGCATCTTTGATCTCCCGCGCGTGGCCGAATGCACTAGCAATTTGCCACAATCAAACTGAGACACTACCGAAATGTCGCAGGATCAAGCTACCCAAAGAACCGCCGGCCAGGCACGGGAACAGCAACACCGCTCAATCGTTCTGGTTAATTAAGGGGCGATTCCGCATATTCCGCAGAGCTTGCGACATGAGGTCTGAAGCCGCTTCTCAAGAGGACGCCAGCCGCGCAGCGAGCCGGCACGACCTCGACAAAAAGTGCATCGACACGATCCGCACGCTGGCCATCGATGCAGTGGAAAAAGCCCAGTCGGGCCACGCTGGTGCGCCGATGGCGCTCGCTCCGGTCGCTTACACGCTGTGGCAGCAATTCCTTCGTTACGACCCGTCCGATCCGCTGTGGCCGAACCGCGACCGTTTTGTCCTGTCTGCAGGACACGCCTCCATGCTGCTTTACGGCCTGCTTCATCTGGCCGGCGTACGCCGTGTCGAGGGGCATCGCATCACAGCCGAGCCTGCGGTCAGTCTCGACGACATCAAGAATTTTCGGCAGCTCGACAGCGTCACGCCGGGACATCCGGAATATGGCCGCACCAGCGGCGTCGAGACCACGACTGGTCCGCTCGGCCAAGGTTGCGGCAACAGCGTCGGCATGGCGATCGCATCGCGCTGGCTCGGCGCGCGGTACAACCGGCCGGATTCGACCCTCTTCGATTTCGATGTTTATACGATCTGCAGCGATGGCGACCTAATGGAAGGCGTCGCCAGCGAGGCGGCGTCACTCGCCGGGCATCTGCAGCTTGCGAACCTATGCTGGATCTACGACAGCAACACCGTGACGATCGAGGGTCACACCGATCTCGCGATGAGCGAGGACGTTGCCACGCGATTCAAAGCCTATCACTGGAACGTTCTGCGGCTGCAGGATGCCAACGACACGGCCGGTTTTGCGCGCGCAGTCGAAATATTTCGTCGCACCGAGGATCGACCCACCCTCATCATTGTCGACAGCATCATCGGCTACGGCGCACCGCATAAGCAGAATACCGCGGCCGCCCACAGCGATGCCCCTGGCGCAGAGGAGGTCAGGCTGGCGAAACGCTCGTATGGTTGGCCGGAAGATGCGCAGTTTCTCGTGCCCGATGGCGTCTATGAATGCTTCCAGAATGGAATCGGCCGCCGCGGGCGGGCCTTGCGTGACGAGTGGGTGAATAGCTTTGCCGCTTACCAGAAACAGAATCCGCAAGCAGGGCGCGAAGTCGAGATCTTGTTGAAAGGCGAATTGCCGGACAATTGGGACGGTGAACTGCCGGCGTTTCCCGCGGACGAGAAGGGTCTCGCCACACGCGAAGCCTCAGGCAAGGTGCTCAACGCGATCGCAAAAACCGTACCCTGGCTTATCGGCGGCGCGGGCGATCTGGCGCCGTCGACCAAGACCGCATTTTCCGGAGCGGAAGCGCTTGAGGCCAACGCGCCCGGCGGACGCGTCATGCATTTCGGCGTGCGCGAACACGCCATGGGCGCCATCGTGAATGGGCTCGTACTCTCGAAGCTGCGCGCTTTCGGTGCGACGTTCCTCACTTTCAGCGACTATATGCGGCCATCGATCCGGCTTGCCGCTTTGATGGAATTGCCGGTTTTCCACGTCTTCACTCACGATTCGATCGGCCTCGGCGAAGACGGGCCGACGCACCAGCCGATCGAGCAACTCGTCGCGCTGCGCGCGATTCCCAACATCGTCGTGTTGCGGCCTGCCGACGCCAACGAGGTGCGCGAAGCGTACAAGGTCATCATGAAGCTGGCCGATCGGCCGGCATGCCTCGTCCTCAGCCGTCAGAAGCTTCCGACCTTCGACCGCGGCCGTTACGCATCCGCGGATGGCCTGGCGCGCGGCGCTTACGTGTTGGCCGGCGCCGAGAATAGCGTACCGAAAGTAATCCTGATCGCCAGCGGCAGCGAAGTGCAGCTTTGCGTTACCGCTTACGAACAGCTCAAGCGCGAGGGAATTGCCGCCCGGGTAGTCAGCATGCCAAGTTGGGAGCTGTTCGAGCAGCAGGATCGGCGTTATCGCGATGACATTCTGCCGCCAAGCATCACGACCCGGGTCACTGTAGAGGCTGGCGCCGTGATCGGCTGGGACCGCTATGCAGGTCCCGACGGCGCGATCATTGGTATGCACAGTTTCGGAGAATCGGCGCCTGGGACAGACGTGATGCGGAAATTCGGATTTGTTGCCGATAAAGTACTGCAGGCGGCCAAGGATCAGATTGCCAAAAGTGAGATTGCAGGAAAGCGTCCGTTATGAACCCGCTGAAAGCATTGCAAGATCATCGCCAAGCGGTGTGGCTTGATTTTCTCTCCCGCGGCTTTATCGCCGATGGCCGGTTAAAAAAACTGGCCGATGAGGACGGCCTGCGGGGCGTCACATCTAACCCCTCTATTTTTGAGCACGCCATTGGCCAGACCGACGAATATGACGACGCCATCAAGCGCATGTTGCAAAGCCATGACTATTCGCCGGGGCAAATTTTCGAAACGCTCGCGGTCGAAGATATTCGCAACGCAACCGACGTCCTGCGTCCGGTATTCGATGCCACGCAGGGCGCCGACGGTTTTGTCAGCATCGAAGTGTCGCCCTATCTCGCGCAGGACACGAACGGAACGATCGCCGAGGCAAAGCGCCTATGGCATGAGGTCGATCGGCAGAACTTGATGATCAAAGTTCCGGCAACGTCCGAGGGTCTGCCGGCCATTCACGACCTCACCGCCGAGGGCATCAACGTCAATATCACGCTGTTGTTTGCCCAGCAGGTCTATGAACAGGTCGTCGAGGCCTATTTGTCCGGGCTCGAGGCGCTCGCTGCCAAGGGCGGTGAAATTGCGCGCATGGCGAGCGTAGCAAGCTTCTTCGTCAGCCGGATCGATACTGACGTGGATAAATTGCTCGACGAAAAGATCGCGCGCGTCAACGATCCGGATGAAAAGGCTCGTCTAGCGAAGCTAAAAGGAAAGATCGCCGTCGCCAACGCCAAGCTCGCCTATCAGCGTTATCTGCGGCTGTTCGCGGGAGAACGCTGGCATGCTCTCGCAGAACACGGCGCCAAGCCGCAGCGGCTGTTGTGGGCTTCAACCGGCACCAAGAACAAGGCTTACAGCGACGTCCTTTACATCGAAGAACTGATCGGCGCGGATACGGTGAGCACGATGCCGATCGCGACGATTGAGGCGTTTCGCGACCATGGCAAAGTTCGCGAAACTCTCAAAGCAGACGTTGCCGAGGCGCAACACCTCCTTGGTGAACTAGGCCGAGCCGGCGTTTCACTGCAAGCGGTTACCGAGAAGCTCACCCAAGACGGCGTTCGACTTTTCTCCGATGCAGCCGACAAGCTACACAGTGCGGTTGCGAAGAAGAGAACCGAAATCCTTGGCGAAAAAATCGACCAGCAGAAATTCGTTCTCGATCAGCAACTCAAGAAACGCGTCGACGAGATAGTTGACGGCTGGCGCGCCCGCGGCGATGTCCGGAAACTTTGGCGGCGTGACAAATCGCTATGGACCAATACCGACGAGGACCGCTGGTTGGGTTGGCTCGACAGCGTCGAGAACGCGCAGATCAGCGATTACGCGGCGTTTGCCAATGAGGTGAAGCAAGACGGCTTTAACGACGCGGTTCTTCTCGGAATGGGCGGCTCAAGTCTCGGCCCCGAAGTGCTGGCGGCGACGCTTGGCCGTCAAAGTGGCTGGCCTCGGCTGCGTATCCTTGATTCCACGGTGCCCGCGCAGATCAAGACGCTCGAAGCGGATCTGGATTTGGGCAGGACATTATTCATCGTGTCTAGCAAATCCGGCGGCACGACCGAGCCCAATATCCTCAAGGACTATTTCTTGGCAAAGATTGCGGACAAAGCCGGGAAGGATCAGGCAGGTAGGCAGTTCATAGCGATCACCGATCCCGGATCGGTGCTGGAACAGCGCGCCAAGGAGCAGAAGTTTCGCCGGATTTTTTACGGCATCCCCACAATAGGTGGACGATATTCCGTCTTGTCGCCGTTTGGACTCGTGCCGGCAGCGATCGCCGGCCTCAACGTTGCGGAGCTTGTGGAATTGTCCCGCATCATGATCCGCTCGTGTGGACCGGATGTGCCACCCGCAGATAACCCGGGCGTCGCGCTCGGCATTGTGCTGGGCACCGCCGCCGCGCGCGGTCGCGACAAAGTCACCATGCTGACTTCGCCGACGCTTAAGAGTTTTGGCGCATGGGCCGAACAATTATTCGCGGAATCGACCGGCAAACACGGCAAAGGCCTAATCCCAATCGATGGCGAGCCGCTCGGCAGAGCGGAAGTCTATGCCGACGACCGCGTCTTTATCGATCTTGCCTTGAAAGGCGAAAACGATTCCGATCACGAAGATAAACTCAAGAAGCTGGAAAACGCCGGCCATCCCGTCATTCGCATCGTGCAGAATTCGCCCGCGCATATCGTCCAAGAGTTCTTTCGTTTTGAAATTGCCACCGCGACCGCCGGAGCCGTGCTTGGCATCAATCCATTCGATCAGCCCGATGTAGAAGCCAGCAAAATCAAAACGCGCGAGTTGACGAGCGCCTTCGAAGCATCTGGTAAATTGCCGCAGGAAGTGCCGGTCTGCTCAGAACAGTCCATCGCGGTCTATACCGATGAGGCGAATGCCGCCCAGTTGCGTAAAGCCGGCGCCGCTGAGACGGTTGGAAGCTGGCTTGGCGCGCATCTTGGCCGGATCGCGAGCGGCGACTATTTTGCCCTGCTCGCCTATCTTGCGCGCAATGAACAAAACACATCGCGGCTGCAGCAATTGCGGCTAGCGCTGCGCGATCGCCGCCGCGTCGCAACTTGCCTCGAATTCGGCCCGCGATTTCTGCATTCGACCGGCCAAGCTTACAAAGGCGGACCGGACAGCGGCGTATTCCTTCAAATCACCGCCGACGATGGCGACGATCTGCCTATTCCTGGGCATCGCGCCAGTTTCGCTGTGGTGAAAAATGCCCAAGCGCGGGGCGACCTCGATGTTCTACTCGAGCGCGGCCGGCGCGCGCTGCGCGTTCATCTCAAGGGCGAGATCGCGGCTGGCCTAGCGGCGCTGCAGGCCGTGTTCGATCGCGCACTGGCGTGATCGGAGATTTCACATGCAGATCGGCGTGATCGGTCTCGGGCGCATGGGCGGCAACATTACGCGCCGTTTGATTCAGAACGGTCACGAGACGGTGGTCTATGACCACGACGCTAATGCGGTTGCGACCTTGCGCCAAGATGGTGCGATTGGCGCGGCGGGCGTCGACAAACTTGTCAAACAACTGGAGCCACCACGCGCGGTTTGGCTCATGCTGCCGGCCGGCAAGATTACCGAAGATACGATCGGCCAGCTCGCTGAGCTGCTTGCACCGGGCGACATTATTATCGATGGCGGCAATACTTTCTGGAAAGACGATGTTCGGCGCGCCAAAAAGCTGAAGGAGCGCGCCATACATTATGTCGATGTCGGGACCAGCGGCGGCGTATGGGGACTCGAACGCGGCTATTGCATGATGATTGGCGGCGCCAAGGAAGTCGTCGAGCACCTCGATCCGTTGTTCAAGGCGCTTGCTCCCGGGCTCGGCAATGCGCCGCGCACGCTTGCGCGCGACGGCCGCGATCCGCGCGCTGAACTGGGCTACATCCATGCCGGTCCGCACGGCGCCGGACATTTTGTCAAAATGGTCCACAACGGCATTGAATATGGGCTGATGCAGGCTTTCGCCGAAGGTTTCGACATTTTGAAAAATGCGAACAGCCAAGCTTTGCCGGAGGACGCGCGGTTCGAGCTTGACCTCGCCGACATTGCCGAAGTATGGCGGCGCGGCAGCGTGATTAGCTCATGGTTGCTGGATTTGACGGCAAGCGCGCTTGCGGCCGATCCGAAACTTGCCGACTTCGAAGGGGTGGTCGAGGATTCCGGCGAAGGCCGCTGGACAATCATGGCCGCAATCGAGGAGGCCGTTCCCGCCGACGTGCTTTCTGCTGCGCTCTACACGCGCTTCCGCTCACGCCACGATCATACTTTCGCTGAAAAGATTCTATCCGCCATGCGCAAGGGGTTCGGCGCGCATGTCGAACCAAAAAACCGCAAGGCCAAGCCGTCATGACTTCTAAGACCGGCGCTACGAGCGGGCGCGCCGCCGACCCCTGTTGCCTGGTCATTTTCGGCGCGTCCGGCGATCTTACGCACCGGCTGCTCGTGCCAGCGCTTTACAACCTCGCTGCCGCGCGGTTGCTGCCGGAGGCCTTCGCACTGATTGGGGTTGCGCGCAGTCCGTCATCAAGCGAAGCGTTTCGCGCGGACCTCGCCAAGAGCCTTCCGCAATTCGCCAACCGATCCATCGATCAAAACGTGCTCAACCAGGTGCTCGGTTGCGTCGGTTATGTGCAAGGCGACCCCGACGACGAATCCACTTACGCGAATATTGGACGGGAGCTCACCCGCGTCGAACGCGAGCGTGCCACACAGGGCAATCGGTTGTTTTATCTGGCAACGCCGCCGGCGGGGTTCGCTCCGATCGGTTTTCATCTCGGCCAATCGGGTTTGGCACGGGAAAACGGCGCGTGGCGGCGTGTCATCGTCGAAAAGCCGTTCGGCACCGATCTCGCCAGCGCCCATGCGCTTAATCAAAAGCTCCTTAGCGTTCTCAAGGAGCATCAGATTTTTCGCATCGACCACTACCTCGGCAAGGAGACGGTGCAGAACATCTTGGTGCTGCGTTTTGCCAATGGCCTATTCGAGCCGATCTGGAATCGCGACCACATCGATCATGTGCAGATCACCGTTGCCGAATCGCTTACCGTCGGCCGTCGCGGCAATTATTACGACGCCACTGGCGCATTGCGCGATATGGTGCCTAACCATCTGATCCAGCTACTTTCGCTCATCGCAATGGAGCCGCCGTCACGCTTCGCAGCCGACTCCGTGCGGGCGGAGAAAGCGCAATTGCTTGAGGCCGTCCAGCTGCAGAACCGTGACGAGGCCTTGCGCAATTCGATAAGGGCGCAATACGACGATGGCTTTGTCGAAAACCAGCGCGTCGAAGCCTACCGCAAAACCAAGGATGTCGACCCGCACAGCACAACTGAAACCTATGTGGCGCTCAGGCTGATGATCGATAATTGGCGCTGGGCCAACGTGCCGTTTTATCTACGGACCGGCAAGGCGCTCCGCGGCAAGCAGACCGAGGTTGCAATAAAATTCAAGCAGGCCCCGATCGCCATGTTTCGCGATACGCCGGTTGATCGACTTGCCGAAAACTTCCTGGTCGTTGGAATTCAGCCTAACGAATGCATCGGTCTCGAATTTAACGCAAAAATTCCGGGGCCTTCGATCGCCATCGGCGGCGTGAGCATGACATTCAGGTATGAAGATTATTTCGAAGCCGCGCCAAGCACCGGCTACGAAACTTTGATCTATGACTGTATGGTCGGCGATGCCATCCTTTATCCCCGGGCCGACGGCATTGAAGCCGGCTGGCGCGTCGTGCAGCCGCTCCTTGATGCCTGGCGCGAAGAAAAAGGCGAGCGCCTTGCGAGCTATCGCGCCGGCAGCGATGGCCCTAAGGAAGCAGACGAACTGCTCGCGCGCGACGGACGCCGCTGGCGGCCAATCGCTTGAATTTGCCATGAATGTAAAAGCCCAGCCGCAGATTGTCGTCGTTACCGACGCCGCAGCATTGGCCGAGACCGCGGCGCGGCGGCTGATCGCGCGTGTCACTCGCGGCGACCGGGCGGCGGTCTGCCTGACCGGCGGTTCGAGCCCGCTCGGGCTGTACCGCTTGCTCGCGCAACATCCCTGGCGCGAACAAGTGCCGTGGGATCGCGTGCACTGGTTTATGGGGGATGATCGCTTCGTTCTGGAGAACGATCAGTTGAGCAATATGGGCGCGGCGCGGCGAGCATTTCTCGACCACGTATCCGCGCCGCGGCAGAACATTCATCCGATTGCGACCGACACGAACTATCCCGAAGGCGCAGCGCGTCTCTACGAAGACGAGCTTAAGCAATTTTACGGTGCGGACCGCCTCGACCCGGCGCAGCCGCTATTTGATCTCGTACTGATGGGGCTCGGCCCCGATGGCCACACAGCGTCGCTGTTTCCGCACTCCCCCGCGCTCGAAGAAAAAGACCGCTGGGTTCTCGGCGTTGCCAAAGCCGGAATGGAGCCATTCGTGCCGCGTGTCACGCTGACTTTCCCGGCACTGGCGGCCACGCGTGAAATGCTGTTCCTGGTCGACAGCGCCGATAAACGCCCGATTCTCAAACGCGTGCTTGCCGGCGAAGATTTGCCGGCGCATCGTGCCTATGCGGACGGCGATCTCGTCTGGCTCGTGATCCAGGCTGCTGCGCCGGAGATCCAGGCTGCCGCGCCGGAGAGATGAAAATGAATTCCGGAACGACTTCGAGCGACATCAGCGTGCTTGTCGTCATGGGAGTGTCTGGCTCCGGCAAAAGCACGATCGCTGCCATGCTGGCGCAGCGGTTACATTGGATTTACGAGGACGCCGACTGGTTTCATCCAAAATCGAATATCGAAAAGATGCATCATGGCGAGCCCCTCAACGACGAGGACCGCTGGCCGTGGCTCCAGGCGATAGCGGATTGGATCGACGCGACGCGACGCGACGGCGGTCACGGGATTGTTGCCTGTTCCGCTCTCAAACGGGCTTACCGCGATATCCTCATCGGTAACCGCCACGACGTGCGCCTCGTTTTCTTAAAAGGCGATCGCGACCTGGTGGCACGGCGCATCGCCGCCCGCGCTGATCACTTCATGCCCCCGGCGCTGCTCGATACCCAGTTCGAAAGCTTGGAGGAGCCACAGCCCGACGAACGGCCGATTGTCGTTTCCATCGTGCCGCATCCCCGAGAAATCGTTGAGGCGATCGTTGAGAAACTCGGTATCGAGTCTGTCGCGGCTGAAACGGGTCGCGTGGCCCGGTAGTAAAGCGATCCAGTTATGATGGACGCGCCACCGAGCGAGATCACAAACGAGCGCTTACCATCGTCCACTGGCGTAGCGCCGGATTCCGACGCAAAGACCATACGACGTCTGCTGATATTTTTTGCTCTGGTCTATGTTGTCGAGGGCATGGGGCAGATTGTCGGACTGATTTCGCAACCGCTGAACTATTATCTGAAAGAGGTGCACGGCTGGACGCCGGTGCAGGTCACGGCATTCGTCACCGTCTTCAACTTGCCGTGGATCATCAAACCGCTCTACGGGCTCGTATCCGATTTCGTGCCGCTGTTTGGGTACCGGCGGAAAAGTTATCTGATCATCGCCAATATTGCGGCAATCGTCGGCTATGTATGGGTGACGCAGATCAACGCGCCGGGCGACCTTGTTGTCGCGCTGATGCTCACGGCTTACGCAATGGCGATATCGTCGACACTATGCGGGGCCGTCCTGGTCGAAAATGGGCAGCGGCTTAAAGAGAGCGGGACTTTCGTCAACCAGCAATGGCTTTGGTTCAATATCGCCGCCATGATCGCTGCCATTCTTGGCGGTCAGCTCGTGCAGCATCTTGCCCCTGGCGACGCGTTGCATGCGGCCGCCGCCATTATCGCGATCGCGCCGCTTGCCGTCATCGCCGGAACCATCTTTCTCGTTCCCGAGAAAAAGACCCGCGCAGATCTAAAGGGCATGAAAAATACACTTCGCGGCTTGCTGACGGCGTTCCACAGGCGAGAGTTGTGGATCGTCGCCGCGTTCATTTTTCTCTACTATTTCAGCCCGGGATTAAGCACGCCGCTGTACTATCACATGACGGACGATCTGCGGTTCTCGCAAGGCTATATCGGAGTGCTGGGATCGATCGCTGCCGCGGGATGGGTGTTCGGCGCACTCCTTTATCGGCGATTTTTTGAAACGCTGACGCTTCGAAACCTTCTCAACTTGAGCATCGCATTCGGCACCCTGACTGGCCTCGCCTATCTCTTGTTCTGGAACGAGACCGCTGCGGCAATCATCAGCTTTTGCGCCGGATTTTCCGCGATGCTCACGACCGTTGCCACCTTGACGCTTGCGGCCGACTATTGTCCGCCGCGCGCGGAGGGATTCTCCTTCGCGGTGCTCATGTCGATCATTAATCTCGCCAACACGCTGGCCGACAACATTGGATCCTTTCTATACACGCATGCTTTCGACAGAGCATTGCCGCCGCTTGTCTTGATTTCAGCCGCGTTTACGGCCTTTGCGTTTGTGCTCGTCCCATTATTGCGCCTTGGCGACAAGCGACAAGGCGAACCCATGGAAATGGCCCAGACAAAAATGGGCTAGACCAACGTGGGTGAAAGAGGACGCCCGAGAGACACGAGCGAACGGACGGAACTTTCAGGTCCGGTGTGCGTTATTAGCTGCTCTATTTTTGCGGGTGCCGGATCATGCGAAATCGCGGCGCTTATTTCGTAATTGCAGTATTAGCGTTCATTTTCTTCGCTTCTCCGCCAGCCGATGCGTTCGGCTTCCGGATCGGGCCGCTTCACTTTGGCGTACCGTCCGGCCATCGGCATCACCACCATCGTCCATTGTACATGCACGGCAATGCCAATGAGGCAGCCCGTCATGACAGCCAGCAGGGCGCCCAACATCAGCCCACCGCGCAGCGACAGGTGACATTGCCCTTACTCTATCCCAGCCGGGCGTTGCCGGCGATCTTCCAAAATGTCTTCTGGCCCGCTTTTTCTTCGCCATGGCCATTTGGGTACGAGACGATATTCTCAACGGCATTCGCGTCCGCTCCCGCGGATCAAAGCGCCGACCAATGCCGCCAAGCCATCGACGCAAATGCGATGGTCGAGCGGATACGGGCCGAGATCGGACCGAGCGCCCAACAAATGGAGCGCTTGCAGCGGCTCGGCGGTGCGATTGGAGCCGCAGCGGACTATCTCTCCAAGTCCTGCCCCACTGAGGTTCCGGAGCAGCCGACTGCACGCTTGCAACTGATGGACTCGCAAATCGAAGTGCTCACGATGGCGATCGACATGATCCATCAGCCGCTGCAGGATTTCGAGCAATCGCTGACCCGCGAACAGCAGGCACGGTTTAGCGGCGGTGCCGGAAGGGCGACTGCCTCCGCTTCGCAAGGCGGCAAGACGGGGGTACGCTCGTGCGGCGCTTCCTCCACCGCTATCGACTGGTCGATCGATCAGATCGATAAGTCGGTTCAGCCCAACCAACAGCAGCGTCCTGCATTGGGCGAGTTGCAGCAGGCGTTCGGCAAGGCGGCCGGCGACCTGGAAGCGCATTGCCCAAGCTCAGTGCCGCAGTCGGTGGTTGCTAGATTGGAAACGATCGAGTCCCGGCTCGATGCAACCTGGCGCGCCATATTGTCCATTCAAGTCGCGCTGAACGAATTCGAAAGCAAATTGAGCGACGAACAGAAGAATCGCTTCAAGGCGATGACGTTCGCAGCGCAGTAAATCAATCGCTCCGGAACGCTAAGACGCGCGTCTGTGGGCGTCCCAATTTCTCTCAAGATTCGCAATCAGCGCCGGGCTAAAATGACACGCGGCCTGTTCGCGCGCATAAACCGCCATGTAGCGGCGAAACATATCGAGCGGTTCCTCCGCGACCCGGAACGCCCGCCGATTGCCGGCAGCGCTGACGACGCCGGAACTCGTGAAGCCATCCACGACGCGCTCTAAAGCGTCATCGATTGCCGACGAAGCCGCGATCTCATCACAGATGAGACGCCCTTCCGGCGTGTCGCAGTCGATCCGGCGACCATAGAGGATTGCCTGACGCGCGATGCGATCGCCGGTGAAGCGCCACAGCCGCAAATTGGCCGCGCCTGGAATGATGCCTTCCTTGCGCGCAGGCAGCGTCATATAGGCATCGGTGGCCGCGAGGACGTAATCGAGCGCCAGCAGGAGCTGGCAGCCGCCGCCGATCGCAAAACCCTCGACCACCCCAATCCACGGCTTCTCTGTTGTTCCGCCGGCCAACTCGTCGGGATTGGTTTCGCGCTGCGCGACGCCGCGAAAAAGTTTGTTGACCAGGCCCATGTCGCGCCTGATGTACCAGACATACGCAATTTTACCCTGATATAGATGAGTGAGATTGATGCCCGCCGAGAACAGCCGGCGGCCGCGGTATTTTGTATGCTCGACAACATCACCGCGGAGAACGGCAATGTCGCTTGCCGGATCGAGCGTGGCGACATCCACGGCGATTTCAAGCCCGTCGAGCGTCGTCTCATCTTCGGCGTTGAGAAAACGCGGATTGCGCATCGTGACGACCGCTGCCTTGCCGCGTCGTTCGAGCGTGGCGCCGGGAAACTCGAGTTTCGCGCTTTGGCGGAATCTGAGGCTATGTTCAGCCGTTTCCGCCCGCGGCAACAGCATGGCATGGCACAAATGCATGCCGCACGTCGCGTCCGCCAGGACTCGTGAAAGAAAAATGCCTTGATCGATCTCAAGACCGTCTTTGTCTTTCTGCAACAAGACATTTTCACGCGCCAGTTGCTTGTCGTCCGGCACAAGTCCGGGCACTGCCACCGCCGCGTCGCGAACCAGGTCCTCGACCCGCTTGAACTTCGAAAAATTCTCGGTCAGTTGCCGATACAGCGCTTCGGTGTGACGATCAAGAAACGCTACGCGCGCGGCGCGG
>WNGR01007753.1_pt1 | contig 12960 bp, 9 predicted proteins | sample 5407581 | NCBI WGS metagenome assembly WNGR01 (sample SAMN13153383, study PRJNA577476) | soil metagenome | isolation source: 80 cm soil or saprolite under Garry oak tree replicate 2 | place: USA:California | collected 2016-06-15 | reverse complement strand
GTCGTGGTGAATGTGGGCGCCCGAGTCGGTGTAGGTATCCACCGCGACCTGTTCGCTGGCCGCCGCCATCAGCTGGAACGGGTGGTAGACAGCCTGGCTGAACAACCCGTCCCGGGAGGGTGCCCGTGTCCATGTTGAGGCCGAGCACCGGCTCGACCGCGGCGGCCGCGCACCAGGCCAGGAAGCCGCCGGTGCCGAAGCGGCGGGGCTCCTGGCCGCCCGGGGCGGCGTCCAGCGGCCAGCGGACGTTAGTCACCCCCATGTCGCGAACGGCCGCGAGCACGTCGGCGCGGAAGCCGGCAGGCGGTTCCTCGGCGATCAGGCCGCCCTGGACGCAGCGTCCCAGGTGCTCGGCGACGCCGCCGAATATCCGCCGATCGACGGTACCGATGGGCCGGGCGGTCAGCACGTCGATATGGGCCACAGGCGCTCCTTCCGCACTACCCGCCTGCTACCCTCCAGACCCGGGCTAAACGGCAAGGGCTGACCTGGTGCGAGCGGCGGGCGTGGACCGGTTCGGAGCGGAGATACGGCTGCTCGAGCTGCCTGAGCCGGCGGCGCCGAGGCCGGGCGAGGTACTGCTCGGGGTGCGCGCCTGCGGCATCGGTAACTGGGACGAGTTCATCAGGACCGGCGGCTGGGATACCGGAGCCGGGCCGCCGATGCCGCTCGGCGTGGAGGCCGCCGGGGTGATCGTGGCGGTGGGCTCCGGCGTCCACGGGTTCCAGCCCGGCGACACGGTGACCACGCACTCGCTGCCTGCGGGCAGCTGGGCCGAGAAGTTCACCGCTCTGGCCGAGCACCGGCCCTGGCGCGACTGCGCCAGGGCACGCACGGCGCCGCGATCGTGCTCGAGCCCTGATCACGTTCACCGGAGCATGCCAAGCGGGGCGGGCGCGCCGAACTCGATGGTCAGCACGTATCCGTCCGGTCCCGGTGTGAGATCGGCGCGGATGGCGAGGTAGGGCGAGCGCTGGGCCCGGACGAAGGTCAGCATGCGGCGTGCGGGGGCGGCGGGGGCGGTGATCTCGGCCGTGCGCAGCGCCAGGCCCGGGCTCTGGCCCGGACCGCGGCTGCCGAACCCGTCGATCCGGACCGGCTCGCTCGCGGCCAGCGCGGCCAGGGTGATCAGCAGGCGCGCATCGACCTGGCCCGCGGCCAATGCGGATCGGGCGGACGGCGTGACCGTAATGCGCGAGGCGCGCAGCAGCTGGGCGCCAGCGGCCCGGCGGGCCCGGACATCGGCGGCGAGCGCCGTGCGGTAAGCGACCGTCCCGTCCGGCGCGACGATGCGCACGTCGATCCGGGCGGCGCCGGTGCCGAAGCTGGCCAGCACCTCGGGTGCGTAAACACTGACCAGGCGGGCACCGAAGATGTTGCGCACGGCGGCCGTCTCGACCACGACGGCGGAGCCCAGCGGGTCACCCGCGCCTGGGCCGAGGACCAGCAGGTCCCCGGCCGCGACGCCGCGCTGGGCCAGCGCGGCGCACATCGCCGGGTCACAGGCAAGGACGGCGCCGCCGCTGACCTGTCCGGCCACCCAGGCCGCGGCCTGGTCGCGGGCCGCAGAGGCCCGGGCTACCGAGGGCCCCGCAACCGAGGGCCCTGCTGCCGAGGACAGGGCGCCCGCAGATCCTTCGGCGGAGGCGAGATGCGGGACGGCCAGGGCCCGCCCGGCCTCCACGGCCAGCGCGACCGACACGGCGGCCAGCGCGAGCACGGCGCCACGGCGGAGCAGGCTGGGCCCCGGGCGCGGCGCAGGGTCGGCCACCCGGGTCAGTTCGGCGGCCCGGCGCTGATGGTAGCCGGATTCCGGGGAGACGGCACCGCGGGACAGCCAGTACGCGGCCGCCTGCCGGTGCGCCGCGGCCAGCTGGGCGCCCAGGCCGGCCTCGGCCAGCTGCCGGTGCAGGGCACCTGCCGTCCAGCGGTGTACGACGAGCTCGTGGCCGGGGCCGATGACGAGCAACCCGGCCGCCTCGCATTCGGCGATGGGACCGGGCCGGGCACCGAGCGCCTCGGCCGTCACCGGCACCCGGAACACCGACGCGCGGATCAGCAGGGACCTGGCCGCGGTGCCGAGCCTGCCGAACAGGTCGCCGAACATCAGGTCGCCGGCCATCGAGGCGATCTGCTCGGCGGTTGTCTCGGCGAGCTCGGTGGGTTCGGTCCGCGGCATGTCCGTCCGGGCCGTGATCGCGGTCTCGATCCGGCCGGCCAGGTCCTGGTAGCGCTCGCCCCGGGCCAGGAGCAGGTCGAGATACTCCATGGCCAGCGGGTGACCCGCGGTCAGCCGCCACACCTGGTCGCGTTCGGCGTCGCTGAGGAGCCGGATCGCGGGCAGCGAGGTGCTGAGCTCGTCGGCGCCGGAGCTGGTCAGCGGGCCGAGCCGGCGGAACGTGAGGCGGCCCTGGGGGGTCTCGCTCAGGCTGAACGGATGCCGGCAGGTGATCAGGAGCTTGCCGGTCCAGCCGGCTAGCTGCGCGGCCAGCGCCGGATCCCGTACGGTCCACCGGCCGGACTCCTGCGACAGGTTGTCGTCGAAGTTGTCCAGGACGACGAAGTCTGCCTCGGCGGGCCAGGGCGCCGACGCGGGCACCTCTCCGTTGACGACGGTGATCACGCGCTCGGACTGGAGCCTGCTGACCCGCGCGGCGATCTGGGCGGCGAGGGTGGACTTGCCGATGCCGCCCATCCCGTAGATGACGAGCCCGCCGCTACCCGGGCCAGTCAGGTCGGCGGCCCAGCGACGGCGTTCGGCCGAACGGATGGACAGCGATGTCCGGTGGTGAGGCCTGGCGTCCGAGCTTCTCGCGTGCCGGGCGGCATGCCTGACCTTGACCGGCCGGGGCGCCGCCCGGCTTACGTCGTTTTCTGGGCTTTCACCCGGTCCTGACGCGCGTGCCGCGGGAATCTCATGCGGCCTTAGAACGGAATTTTCGGCTCCAACACGGACTAATCTCGCCACTTCAACACCCCTTCCCCCGTACTCCGGCAGACGGGGCAAGTTGCCATACATTTTTGTATAGCACACTCAGCAATTGGTTGGACGCTTTTAGTTAGTTACTGCTGGTCACAGCGACGGGACATATATGTCTTTTATGGACTTTAGGCATTTTGGGGAGGTAGACGAAATGGGCTAACCGCGGCATTACTAGCTAATTTCCTAAAACCGACATATGTGCGGGAATCAGGGCAGGACGGCTGTCGTCACACCACGGTTCTAGGGTCGGCGGTAGCGGTCAGCGCGGCGGCCAGGGCGCGGTCGGCGGGCGGCAGGGCGAGCGCCGCGCGGGTGAATTCGGCCGCGATCGCGTGCCACAGGCGCGCGCGGCGCAGCATCGGATGGTCACCGTCACGCACCTCGACGGCCGCCACCTCGGTGATCGCACGGGCGCGATCGAGGAAGGCCCAGGTCTCGGTGGGGCTGGTGATGCTGTCGGCGGTGCCGTGGGCGAGCAGGACCCGCCGGCCGGCCAGCTGGTCCGCCGGCTCGCCCGGAGGCAGCCAGGGTGCCAGCCCGGCGACAGCCGACACCACGGGGTGACCCGCGGCACGGACCGCGGCGCGCGCCCCCATGGAGTGCCCGACCAGCACGACCGGCACGGGCCCGAACTCGGCCGCGATCGCGTCGAGCGCATCGTTCAGGTCACCGACCGGTGAGGCCTGTGCGCCGTTCCAGCCGCGGACGCGGAAGCGTGGTCGCCGGACCACGGCGCCGCTCCCCCGCAACCCCTGGCGGATGGCCACGGCGACCGGGATCATCCGCAGCACCGCGGGCTGCAGCGCGGAGGTGGGCGCGGTGCTCGACGCCTGGCCGCCGTGCGCGACCAGGACGACACCCTTGGTGGATACCCCAGGCGGTATCTCCCCGCTCGTCATCTGCTCTCCTCGGGGCCGGCCTGGCCAGGCTAGCAGGCCACGGAGGACACTGGTGCGGTGGAGGCTACGGCGGACGGATGGGACCTGGTGCTGCGCGGCGGCCGGGTCATCGATCCCGAATCAGGCCTGGACGCGGTGCGCGACGTGGCCGTGGCGGCCGGCCGGATCGCATCGGTCGGAACGGGCTTGACGGCCCGCGCTTCCGGTCGCGACGTCGACGTGGCCGACCAGGTGGTGACGGCCGGGTTCATCGACCTGCACAGCCACGTCAGCGACCTGGGCGGCCTGCGCCTGCAGGCCATGGACGGGGTGACCACGGCGCTGGAGCTCGAGGCCGGCGTCACTCCGGTGGCCCAGGCGTACCGGCGGGCCGCGGACGAGGGCCGGCCGATCAACTACGGTTTCGCCGCCTCCTGGGCGCTAGCCAGGATGGAGGCGGTGGCCGGCCTGCTGCCCGACGCCAGCCTGGGCACCTTCATGGCCCGCATCTCCGACCCGGCCTGGCAGCGACCCGCCGAGCCCGCGCAGGTCGATGCGCTGCTGGCCCGGCTGGCGGAGGACATAGCCGAGGGCGCGCTCGGCATCGGCGTGCTGCTCGGCTACGCGCCCGCGGCCAGCCCAGCCGAGTATCTGCGCGTGGCCGGGCTCGCAGCCGAGGCGGGCGTGCCCACGTTCACCCACGCGCGCGACCTCATCGAGATGGTGCCCGCCACCCTGGCCGACGGCGCCGAGGAGATCGTCCGGGCGGCGGGCGAGACCGGCGCCCACATGCACTACTGCCACGTCAACAGCACCTCGCAGCGGCACATCGACCGCGTGCTGGGCCTGGTGGCCCGGGCCCAGGCCGCCGGATCGCGGGTCACCACCGAGGCGTACCCGTACGGATCCGGGATGACCGGCGTCGGGGCGGCGTTCCTGGCACCGGAGCGGCTCGGCGAGCGGGGCCTGGCGCCGTCCTCGCTCACCTACGCGCCGACCGCGGAGCGCCTCGGCAGCGCCGACCGGTTGCGTGAGCTGCGCGCGACCGACCCGGGCGGGCTGGTCATCATCGACCTGCTCAGCGAGGACGACCCCGCCGACCGGGCCCTGCTGATGCGGTCGCTGACCTTCCCTGGCGCCGTCGTGGCGAGCGACGCCATGCCGCTGACCTGGACCGCTCCCCCGGCCGACCCGAGGGCCTGGCCGCTGCCGCCGACCGCGATCACCCATCCCCGGACGGCGGGCACGTTCAGCCGGGCGCTGCGCATGCTGACGAGGGAAGGCCCGTTCGCCCTGTCCGAGGCGCTGGCCAAGTGCAGCCTGGAGCCGGCCCGGCTGCTGGAGGAGCGGGTGCCCGCCCTGCGCGGAAAGGGCCGCCTCCGGCCCGGCGGCGACGCCGACATCGTGGTGTTCGACCCGGCCACCGTCACCGATCAGGCCAGCTACCGGCACAGCACGCGCCCGGCGGCCGGTATCAGGCATGTCCTGGTCAACGGGGAGTTCGTGGTACGAGATGGCGACATCGTGGCCGACGCGCGGCCGGGCGGCCCGGTCCGCGCCGAACCGCGCTGAGCCGCGCTTAGCCGGGTCGGCCGCGGGGCGCCGGGCGTACCCTTCGAACGCAGCTAAGCTGTTGAAACAAAGTCTTCCCTCCATGATCGAAGTTGTGTTCTAATAGTTGACATGAATCGGCGACGCGAGACAGGGGCACCGCCGGTGGCGCCGGTTACCGGCGAGCCACCGCCCCGGTTCTCGCCCGGGTGCCCGCCGCCCGGCTAGGCCGCCGCCGCGGGGTCGGCCGCAGGCTGGCCAGTTGTCCGGAGTGCCCCAAGTCACGTGCTGCTGGAGGTGAGAACGATGACGAATGAGTTCGAAAACTTTAACGATCGAGACGAAGAGTGGCTACGCGAGCTAGAACTCAGAGCCACAGACCTCGAGAACGATCTCTTCGACTGGCGCGAGGCCCATTCCAGAGAGCTCGCCGACAGCAGCAGCTACGGCCGGGACGGAACACCGCAGCGATCGATGGACGGCCGCCCCGGGATGCTGCGGGCCCAGCCTCGGCCAGCACAGGCCGGGAGGATGCCACCCCCGCCGACCCGGCCGCTCGACGACGAGCCGGACGATGCAGCGCCGTATGCCATCGAGGACGAGCCCGACGACGAACTGACCACCGTCATCGGGAATGCCGGGCGTCCAGGCTGGCCCCGGGCATCCGCCCAGCAGCGCACTCAGGCGCTCATCGACCGCGGGCGGCGCAGCGCTAGCCGGGCCGGCGCGGGCCGGGCCAGGATGCCAAAGTCGCGCAAGGGCGTCATGGCCGTGGCCGGCGTCGCCGCGGTGATCACCATCGCCTCTCTGTTCATCTTCCGCTCCAGCCCAGGCTGGCCGTCGAGCGTGGCGAGCGTGCAGAGCCAGATCGAGACCGCCTGCAAGAACTCCAACGTGGCGTCCGAGCCCGCGCAGGTCAACTTTGCCTGCGGCAAGGACACGAGCCAGATCCTGTGGGTCTTCGCGCTCATGACCAGCAGCAACAACGCCCAGTTCAAGGACGCGAAGACGGGCCGGCAGGGTCTGGAGCCGATCACCCCGGCCCAGGGCGGCCAGGTGGCGTGGTCGCTGAACCTGCATCATCCGTACAACCCGATGGACCCGGTGGACAGCCTGCAGGTCGCGGCCCGGGCCATCAACAACATCATCGGCGGGGCGACGCTGACCGGGAGCAACGGCAAGCCGGTGGTTCAGCCCGGGCTGGAGAGCAACCCGGCCAACTGCGCCAAGTACACCGGATCGTCGGCCATCGTCACGCACGCGGGCTTCCCCAGCCAGTGCGCGCAGCCGGTGACCAGCGCGACAGGTCAGGCGGCGCTGGTCGCGGACACGTACCGGCAGTGGGTGGTGGGCGCCACGGCGGCCGCGGCCTACGACGTCAGCGTGCTGTTCTCCAACGCCAGCAACCCAGGTAACCCGCAGGTTCAGGCGATCCTCAAGTCGCTGCCGAACGTGAGGTAAGGAGCCGGAGACCGAACTCAGCGCACACTTCCCGACGCCGCCCGGCCCGCACGCAGACGAGAAAGGAGGTGAATCCGTGCCGCCCCTGAGGAAACCAACACTGAGGAAACCAACCTGGCAGCAGGCGACCGCGCTGGTCAGCCTCAGCACGTGCGGCGCGATGACCGGGTTCGCCTTCGCCCACGGAACAGTAGACGAGATGACCTCGCCGACCCGGATCCCGGTCAAGCTGATGGCCCTAGACAAGCCGGCTAAGCCGGCCAAGGCCGAGCAGACCGGCGACAGCGCCCTGCGGTCGGCCATCGTCAAGGTGGCGAAGTACTACCTGCGCATGGCCCAGTCGAAGAGCCCGGCCGACATGGAGGCGATGATCTGGGGCGTCGACAGCGTCAACGGTGCTAACCACGGTCAGTCCTGCGCCGCCTTCGCCAGCCTCACGCTCGCCCTCGGAGCCCAGTCCACCGGGCAGCAGAGCTGGGTTAGCGGCGGAACCACCTATCCCTGGCCGCTGCACCAGTGGGCCGACGTGCGCGTCGACCCCAACCCGGACTCGCCGCAGATCATCTCCATCGTGCAGGACGCTCAGGCACATCACCGCTGGCATCCCCTTGGCGACGGTTACCAGCCCCAGGCCGGCGACTGGGTCTTGTTCGACGGCCACGTCGAGGTGGTCACCAGCTCCTCGCCCGGGGCCTTGCGCACGATCGGCGGCGATTCCGCGCCGAACCTCTCGGTCAACGCGCACACGTTCACCGGCTCGCTGGCCGCGCAGGGCGTGAACGGCTTCGTCAACAACGGCCAGTTGCTCAGCGCGGTGAGTCAGGTGGGCGGTTCGGGGATGGGTGACACGGCGGCCGCGGGCGGTGCCGCGGCCGAGACGGCCGGGTTCCTGGACCAGGGATCGGCGGGCACCGGCGGCGCGGCCGTGCCGGGGACGACGCTCACGTCCGTCACCGGCGGGACGGCGGGGAAGGGAGGCGGGCCCGGCACAGCCCAGGGCCACGGCGCGACGGTCAGGAAAGGTACGACCAGGATGGTGGGTACAGCAGGCCGGGCGGGGAGCCTCGGCACGCAGAGCATGGTGGCGATGCCAGGCACGATGGCCGACTTCGCCGGCGGGAGCGGCGGCACCACCGCCGGGGCGGGCGACGGGGCCGCCCCGGCGGGGACCCAGGCCCGGCAGGGGACGCAGGCCCGGCAGGGGACGCGAGCGCGGCAGGGGTCCCAGGCCTCGCAGGGGACGCAGGCCCGGCAGGGATCGCGAGCCCGGCAGGGGACCCAGGCCTCGCAGGGGACCCAGGCGCGGCAGGGAACCCAGGCGCGGGCCGCTACGCGGGCGGGCAACGCCGCGCGAAAAGGGACCCCGTCCCGGGGCGGAACGGGGTCCCGGGACGGTGCCCAGGCCGGCCAGAAGGCAGGCACGGCGGTGATTCCGGGACTTCAGGTGCCCGCCGCCGACACCCCCCTCGGTTCATCGTCGCCGTCGGCCCCGTCGTACACCAGGAACGCCCCGGCGGCCGAGGCGACGCACGTCCCGGGCACTGCCGCTCAGCAGGCGTTCATCAGCCAGGTGGCGCCCGGGGCCATCGCGATGCAGAGCCGGTATGGCGTCCCGGCAGCGGTGACGATCGCCCAGGCGATCGACGAGTCGGGCTGGGGCCAGAGCGCGCTGGCGATCAGGGACCACAACCTGTTCGGGATCAAGGGCACTGGGCCGGCCGGCACCGACATGCTGCCGACGCAGGAATATCAGAACGGGCAGTACGTGACGGTCACCGCGCCGTTCCGGGTGTACCACAACGTGGCCGAGAGCATCGCCGATCACGGCCATCTCCTGGCCACCGGCGCCAGCTACCAGCACGCGATGTCCGACCGGCACCTACCGGATGCGTTCGCCACCGACCTGACCGGCGTCTACGCGACCGACCCGCAGTATGGCTCCAGCCTCATCGCGATCATGAAGCTGTACAACCTGTACCGCTACAGCGCCCCGGACGCGCAGCCAGCCGCGCCCGCACCGGCCGCGACCCCGTCGGCACCAGCCTCGCAGGCCCCGGCCACGCCGGGTAACCAGCAGGGCGGGACAGCCAACATCAACGGCACGGGGAGCCAGGCCGGCACGTTCGGCCTGGGCGGCGTCGTCAACGTGAACGGGCAGGCCGCCCAGCCCGGGTCCGCCGTCCAAGGCAGTTCCGTCAGCCAAGGCAGTTCCGTCAGCCAAGGCAGGCCCGTGAGCCGGGCCACCGCAGCGGGGCGTAGCGGCGGGGCGACGATCCCCGGCATTCTCGACGCTTACGAGTCGGCGTTCGCCAATTCCGTGCCGACGAACACGGTGCGAACTAACACCGGGCCAACAAGCACCGGGCTGACTAACACGAGGCCGACCACCTCGGGGCGGACCGCGGCGACAGCGCATGCCAGGACGCCGCAGTCCGGCCGCCCGGCGGCGCGGGTCGCGCCACGCCAGGCCGGGGCGACCCAGGCCAGGGCGAGCCGTTACGCTCCGCAGATCCCGCAGGTCGTCACCACGGCGTTCGTCACGACGGCCAAGGCGCCGCTGAGCCGAGCCGAACCGCTGTACGACGACGTGGCCAGCCGGACCGGCATCCGCTGGGAGCTGCTGGCCGCCTGCGACTGGATGCAGTGCCAGGCGAAGCCTCGCTACTCCCCCGTCTACGGCGAGAAGCTCGGCACGGTCAATGCGGGCGGAACCGTCTATCGCACCAAGTCAGAAGCCCTCGGCCAGTGCGCCAGCGACCTGATCGAGCTGGCGATGGCGGTCTACTGGATCGACATCACCGCGCGGCGCCCGCTGTCGGTCCGCGACCTGGCCAAGGTGTTCGCGGCCTTCCGGTGGGGCGGCCTGCTCAAGCTGCACGGCATATCGGCCCTGGAGTTTCCCTACTCGGTGGCCGGACTGACCGAGCAGCACGTCAAGATGCGCTGGCCCGACATCAAGGACCCGAACGCGCCGGATAAGCCGGGCACGCGGTTCAAGATGCCGTTCGGGGCGGTGCCGACCGTGCTTTTCCTTGGCTACCCCGCCATCGCCTAGCTCCTCATGATCTGCGAATAGGAGGCCGGCCAAATGCTGCGCTTGCTGATTTTCCTGGTGGGCATACTGTCCACGCGCCGCCCAGAGGCGGTCTCACCGCGGCCGGCCAGGGACTGGGCCGAGCCGGAGGAGGACGCCACGTGGTACCTCCCGCCCCGGCCGGAGCCGCCGCGACGGCTGCCCCGCGAGCTCCGGACCATGCCGCTCCGGCCCGAGCGGGGACGACGGCTGCGTATCCCGCGCAAGCTCACATGGGCCGCGATCCTGATCGTGGCGGGCCTGATCTTCCGCAAGGCGATCATCTGGGCGGCGCTGACCGCGCTGGGCGCGACCCTGCACCTGGTCGGGATCAACGTGCACCTGCCGCACGTCAGGTTCGGCTGGCCGTGGCAGTCGGTCACCGCCGGGACCACCACTGACACCAATGTGGGCCCTTGGGTACTGCAGAAGATCCAGGGGATCTCCCGGCCCGCCCTCGGCACCGAGAACTTCAACTTCACCTTCACGCACAAGGTGTCCAAGAGCATCGGCATCTGGCCCTGCTGGTACGCGGCCACCTTCGCCACCGTCGGCCACGCGTCGGCCACCGTGGACCTCAACCCCGGGCCGGCCTGGTGGACGCCCGCGACCGGCCACTACCGGCTGCAGGTCCTGAGCCGCCCGGAGGGCGGGGCGCCCGGCCGCGTGAGCGTCGCGATCGTGCTGCCCCAGCCGCAGCTGCCGCAGTCCGTTCACGACGTCACCGTGGACGACACGATGTCGCACCCGATCGACGTGCAGCACAGCTGGACGTATCCCGGGCTCGGCTGCGGCGCCCTGATCCGGCCGCAGTTCTCCGAGTCGGTGCTCTACAGCCAGGCACAGAACCTCGCGTTCACGCAGGTGAAGACCAACGCGAAGGTTACCAGCCCGCTGATCAGCGCGGCCGAGGCGCAGGCGGCGCTGATCATCAAGAACAACTTCATCCAGCCGACGGTCAACGCGCTCGGCTACACCCTGGCCGATTTCGCCATCCACTGGTCGGCGGGACCGTGGAAGGCGTCAGGCTAGGCGCCCGGCTGGACCTCGTCCAGCGCGGTGGACAGGGCGCGCAACGTGGCCACCGCGTCGGCCAGGGCCTCCTCGCCGAGGACGGCGGCCAGCCGGGCGGCCGCGTCGGCGTGCGCCGGACCGATGCGGGCCGGGTCAGGCCCATCTCGCGGGCGATGCCGGCCACGGGCAGCGGCGGCCCGAGCACCGCCCCGAGTACCTGCCACCACGCCGCGGTCAGCCCGGCCGGGCGGGCCAGTTCCTCGGCGAGCGCGAGGAACTGGCCGTTCAGCCGGAACGTAGTGATCGAGGCGGCGGACAACAGGTCCTGTTCGCGGCGGGTCACGCGGACATGAGCTCGTAGAAGCCGGCCGGATCGCGATCCCCGTAGAGCTTGAACCAGGACGCGGCCACCCCGGGCTCGTACAGCCCCAGCCGGGCGAAGATAGCCCGGGCGAAGTGCACGGGCGCAGTACTGCTCGCGGTGATCAGTTCCCCATCGGTCACGGTCGGCTCGGCGACGTAGCGATCGGCTCCTGCGTAGCCGCTGAACGATAGGTATTCGGCGGCGTTGCTGGTGTGCGCGCGCTCGTCGAGCAGCCCCTCCAGGGCTAGGCCGTACGTCGCACCGCAGATCGCCGCGACCGGTACCCCGGCGGCGAGGAAGGCCCGGGCCGCGGCGCGGAAGCCCGCCATCGAGTCCTGGTCCCACCGGTCGCCGCCCGCCAGGATCAGCATCGCGCTGTCCTGCGGACGCAGTTCGGCCAGGGAGATGTCGGGAGTGACGCGCAGGCCGCCCATGGTGGTGACCGGCTCGCGGCCCGGTCCGACGGTGACGATCGAGTAGCGGCCTGGCTTGCGCTGCCACGAGTCGCTGCGGATGTGCGCGGTGGCGTATCCGATCTCCCAGTCGGCGAGGGTGTCGAACACTGCGACGTGGACTGTTGCTGTACTCATGACAGTATCTTGTCATATAGACAGCATGCTGTCAATCGAGATTTTCTGCCATGTGGTTGATGATCAGGATGGGCGCCGGGCGGGAGGGTTTGAACAGCGGCCCGAATAGCGATCAATACTGAGCGTACACGTGTTCTAGTCGGTATACTGGTGGCGTGAATCTGACTGAGTGGGCGCGTGCTCAGGGTGTGCATCCGCAGACGGCGTACCGGTGGTTCCGGGAGGGGACGTTGCCGGTCCCGGCAGTGCGGGTGAACCAGCGGACGGTGCTGGTCTGCCCGGACGCGGCCACCGAACCTGCCGCCGTGGCGTATGGGCTGTATGCACGGGTTTCCTCCCATGACCAGCGAGAGGACCTGGACCGGCAGGTGGCGAGGCTGACCACCTGGGCCGCGGACGCGGGCGGTCAGGTGGTCCGGGTGGAGGCCGAGGTCGGGTCGGGGATGAGCGGATCACGTGCGAAGGTCCGCAGGCTGCTGGCGGATCCGAAGGTGATCGCGGTGGTGGTCGAGCACCGCGACCGGCTCGGGAGGACGAATACCGAGCTGGTCGAGTCCGCGCTCTCGGCGCACGGCAGGCGGCTGGTGGTGCTCGATGACGGGGAGGTGGCCGGCGACCTGGTGCGGGACATGGTGGAGGTGCTCACCAGTTTCTGTGCTCGCCTGTACGGCCGCCGGTCGGCGCGGAACCGGGCGTTGAAAGCGGTCGGCTGCGCCCAGCGGGACATCGGCCCGCAGGCGGCTGCCGGTGCTGAAGGGCAGGATGCGGAGTCATGAGTGAGCGGGTGCGCCTCGGCGCGGCCGGGCAGCGGCTCGGAGTCAGCGGCGGCGACATCGGCCGGGCCGGGTACGCCAAGGTCACGGCCGGCCGGCTCGCAGCCTGGGAACACGAGCCGCCGGCATGGCTTGGCAAGGCCCGGGCTCGCAAACGCCGGCCGGGGCCGCGCCGGGTCGAGGTCTGGTGCTGCGTCTGCGGCACTGTGCGGGAAGTGCGGCCCAGACTGGTCGAGGACTGCACGCACCTGGTGCGCGGCCCGTGCAGCAGCA
>WNGR01006053.1_pt1 | contig 12961 bp, 13 predicted proteins | sample 5407581 | NCBI WGS metagenome assembly WNGR01 (sample SAMN13153383, study PRJNA577476) | soil metagenome | isolation source: 80 cm soil or saprolite under Garry oak tree replicate 2 | place: USA:California | collected 2016-06-15 | reverse complement strand
TGAAAGTTGCCGAACCAGTGAGGAAGGCGCACCCGTGACGAGCGAAGGGATACCACCGGCAGGCGAGCGAGCCGACGGCCTCCCCGCCAGCGAAGCCGAGCACCCGACCTTTGACACCAGCGTGGCCCACATAGCGCGGGTGTACGACTACTGGCTGGGTGGCAAGGACAACTACGAGGCCGACAGGAAAGCCGGGGACGCAGCGATCCAGGCCTATCCGGACCTGGTTTTCGGCGTGCGGACCAACCGGGCGTTCCTTGCCCGGGTGGTACGCTACCTGGCCAGCCAGGCGGGTATGCGCCAGTTCCTGGACATCGGCACCGGCATCCCGACCGCGAACAACACCCACGAGGTCGCACAGTCCGTGGCACCCGAGTCCCGGATCGTCTATGTCGACAACGACCCAATCGTGCTCGCCCACGCCCGCGCCCTCCTGACCACCAGCCCCGAAGGCGCCACCGACTACATCGACGCCGACCTCCGAGACACTCAGACGATCCTGGACCAAGCGGCACGCAGCCTCGACTTCTCGCACCCGGTGGCGGTCATGCTCATCGCGGTCATGCATCTAATCGGGGATGACGAGGGCCCCTACGGGATCGTGGCCAAGCTGATGGAAACGGCCCCACCGGGCAGCTACCTGGCCCTGTCTCACGTAGCCTCGGACATCGAGCCAGAGAAGATGGAGGAGATGAGAAGCCGTCTCAACCGGCTTATGCACCAGAAGGGGACCTATCGCAGCAAGGCTGAGGTCGCGCGCTTCTTTGGCGGTCTGGAACTGGTGGAGCCCGGGATCGTGGAGGTCCAGCGGTGGCGGCCCGAAACCCAGGCACAGCGCCCAGTGGCGATGTGGGTCGGTGTGGCACGCAAGCCCTGAACCGGCGCCGCCTCCCGCATAGCATCAGATGTGAAAAGGTGGCTCGCGGTCAGTGAGAAAGGCAGACCAGTGACGCACGACGGGGTAGCAGGCAAAGGACGCGAGGACACGCCCGCCACGGGCGGGGAGCCAGTGCCCTTTGACGCCAAAGTGGCGAATCATGCCCGGGTGTATAACTACCTGCTTGGAGGCAAGGACAACTACCAGGCCGACCGGGCGGCCGGCGACGCCGCGATCCAGGCCTACCCGGCAACGGCCTACGCCGCGCGGGCCAACCGGGCCTTCCTTGCCCGGGTGGTGCGCTACCTGGCCGGCGAGGCAGGGATCCGCCAGTTCCTCGACATCGGCACCGGCATCCCGACCGCCGACAACACCCACCAGGTGGCCCAGGCCGTGGCACCCGACTGCCGGATCGTGTATGTGGACAATGACCCGGTCGTGCTCGCCCATGCCCGCGCCCTGCTGACCAGCAGCCCCGAAGGCGCCACCGACTACATCGACGCGGACCTGCGCGACCCCGAGAAGATCCTGGCGGCGGCGGCGCGGACACTGGACTTCTCCCAGCCCATCGCTGTCATGCTGATAGCCCTTCTGCACGTGATCGGGGACGAAGACGACCCCCACCGGAGCGTGGCCAGACTGATGGACGCAGTACCGTCCGAGAGTTACCTGGCCCTGACCCATGTGGCCTCCGACATTGAGCCAGAAAAGGCGGCCGACGCGATGGGCCGCCTCGGCCGGCTTGGCAATCGGCAAGGCCGCTCCCGCAGCCACGCCGAGGTCACGCGCTTCTTCGGCAAAATGGAACTGGTGGAGCCAGGGCTCGTGCAGGTCCCGCAGTGGCGGCCCGATACCGAGGCGGAACGCCCGGTAGCCATGTGGGGCGGGGTCGGGCGCAAACACTGAGCACAAGACTGCGGCGCTCATATCGTTCGAGTTAGCCAGCCGCGAGAGGCGCACCCGTGACCAGCGACGACAGGCGAATGGCAAGCGAGGGGGCTGGCGGCACACCCGTCAGCGACGAGCACCCGACCTTTGACACCAGCATGGCGCATCAGGCCCGGGTCTATAACTACTGGCTGGGTGGCAAGGACAACTACGAAGCCGACCGGGCGGCCGGCGAGGCGGCGATCGAGGCTTATCCCAACATCGTCTTCTCGGTACGGGCCAACCGCGCGTTCCTGGCCAGGGTGGTGCACTACCTGGCCGGCGAGATGGGCATCCGCCAGTTCCTCGACATCGGCACCGGCATCCCGACCGCCAGCAACACCCACGAAGTCGCCCAGGCCGTGGCACCCGACAGCCGGATCGTCTACGTCGACAACGACCCGGTCGTGCTGGCCCACGCCCGCGCCCTGCTGGCCAGCAGCCCGGAAGGCGACACCGACTACATCGACGCCGACCTGCGCGACACCCGGGTGATCCTGGACCAAGCAGCCCGCACCCTCGACTTCTCCCAGCCCGTCGCGGTAATGCTGATCGCGATACTGCAGGTGATCGGGGACGCGGATGACCCCTACGGGATCGTGACCACGCTGATGGACGCGGCTGCGCCGGGGAGTTACCTGGCCTTGTCGCATGTGGCCTCGGACATTGATGCGGAGAAAGTGGCCGAGGCCACAAAACGCGTCAATAGGCTCCGGCCGCAGAAGGGCACTCTCCGCAGCCAGGCCCAGGTGGCGCGCTTCTTTGACGGCCTTGACCTGGTTGAACCGGGCGTGGTCCGGGTCCCGGAATGGCGCCCAGGCTCGGAGATCGAGGCCAAGACGCCGTCCGCGATGTGGGGCGGCGTGGGACACAAACGCTGACGGGAACGCCACTTCGGGACGCGAAGCGCACCCGGCCGCCGGGCAGGCGCCGATTAGACTGGCAGCAGCCACGACCAGCGCCAGCAGCCACGACCAGCGCCAGCAGCCACGACCAGCGCCAGCAGCAGCCACGAGCGGAAACGGCGGCCCCATGCACGAGCTTGCGATCGCCGAAGGCGTCGTCGAGGCGGTGGCCGAGCGCCTTCCCGACAGCAAGATCGCGTGTGTCTGCCTGGAGATCGGCGCGCTGTCCGGCGTGGTAGCCGACTCGCTGCGGTTCTGCTTCGACCTGGCTACGGACGGGACAAACCTGGCTGGCGCGCGGCTGGAGATCAGCGAACCCGCGGCGCGGTGCCGTTGCGCGGCGTGCGGCAGTGAGTTCGAGCCGGACGGGCCGTTCATGATCTGCCCGTGCGGAAGTACGGACGTGCGCGTCCTGTCCGGGGAGGAACTCATGATCACATCGGTTCGGGTGGCCTGATCATGTGCGCGACGTGCGGGTGTGGCGGGAGCGCGGTCGTCCGGCTGCCCGGTCCAGCCGAGCCAGGCACCGCTGAACCATCGGCCGGCGCCGGCCACGGCGTACAGCCCCACCACGACCACGGCGAACAGCCCCACCACGACCACGGCGAACAGCCCCGCAACGACCACGGCGCCGGCCACGGCGTACAGCCCCACCACGACGGCTCTAGCCACGCCGGGCATCCGGGCCACGATGAGCAGCACCGTCACGACCACCCGGGCAACGGCCACCCCCACGCCACCGACGCGGCGGACCGCACGATGCTGCTACAGCAGAAGGTGCTCGCCAAGAACGACGAACTCGCCCAGCACAATCGTGCCTGGCTGCGCCAGCGGGGCATTCTGGCCGTGAACATGATGAGCTCCCCCGGATCGGGCAAAACCACGCTGCTGGAGCGCACCGCCCGCGACCTTGCTGCCGAACTCACACTCTGCGTCATCGAGGGTGACCAGGAGACCCTGCTGGACGCCGACCGCATCCGGTCGGCTGGCTGCCAGGTCGTCCAGGTCAACACCGGCGCGGGCTGCCACCTGGATGCGGCCATGGTCGGTGAGGCGCTTCGCGCGCTCGACCCGCCCGTAGGCTCCGTGGTGATGATCGAAAACGTGGGCAACCTGGTCTGCCCGGCCCTGTTCGACCTGGGCGAGGCGGAGCGGGTTGTGCTCGCCTCGGTCACCGAGGGCGCCGACAAGCCGGCCAAGTACCCCCACATGTTCCGCTCGGCAGGGCTCGTCCTGGTCAGCAAGAACGACCTGCTGCCGTACGTGGACTTCGACCCCGGGCGGTTCGCGGGCGCGCTCACCTCAGTGAGCCCGCACGCCCAGACCCTCCCGCTGTCCGCCACCACCGGCGATGGGATGACCAGCTGGTACGACTGGCTGCGCGCCCGCACTCACGCGCACGCCCCATAACCACCGGCGCGGTAACCGCGCGTCGCGGGCCCCCGCCACCACTGCCTGGCCGAGGCTGATTCCCCCGTCGTTGCACGGCACCCGCGAGTGCACCAGCACCCGGAACCCCCGCGCCTCCAGCCGCACAACGGCCTCCCGCAGCAGCAGCAGGTTCTGGAACACCCCGCCCGACAGCGCCACCGTCGTCAGCCCGCTGCGCTCGCGCAGCAGCACGCACCCGTCCTCGATCAGCGCCGCCACCCCATGATGGAACCGGGCAGCGGCGACAGCGGGGCCGGTGCCAGCGACGACATCACAGGCAGCCTGCCGCACCAGGTCAACTCCCATAGCGCCAAACGGCTCCCGCCCATCAATCGCCGCCCAGTACGAACCCCCCTCACCGGGGTCCGCCACCTGCTCAAGCTCCACGGCGGCCTGGCCCTCGTAGTTGATCGAGTCCCGCACCCCGAGAATGGCCGCCACGGCGTCGAACAACCGCCCGGCGCTTGAGGTAAGCGGGGAGTTGATCCCCCTGCGCGCGAGTGTGACCACATCAGCCCAGCGCGGCTCGTTTCGCCGCGTTACCGCAAGCCCGTCCGGCGGCCCCTCCGGGAAGGCCGCGTCCAGGTACGCGGCGGCCATCCGCCACGGCTGCCTGATCGCCGCCGCCCCGCCGGGCATCGGCACCGGCGCCAGCCGGCCACCGCGCTGAAAATCCACCAGGTCGGCGGTCAGGAACTCACCGCCCCAGATGGTGCCGTCCGTGCCGTAACCGGTCCCGTCGAACGCGACCCCGATGACCGGCCCGTCCTCGCCGTTGTCGGCCAGGCATGAGGCAATGTGGGCGTGATGGTGCTGCACCCCGTGCAACTCAGCCACGTCGAGGTCCAGCGCGTACTTGGTTGACAGGTACTCCGGGTGCAGGTCGTAGGCGGCAGCCTGCGGCTCGATGTCGAACAGCCGCCGGAAGTGCCCGATGCCCTCGGTGAAGGAGCGCAGCGTTTCGGCGTTCTCCAGGTCCCCGATGTGGTGGGACACGAACGCTCGGTTGTCTTTGGCCAGGCAGAACGTGTTTTTCAGTTCTGCCCCGCAGGCGAGAACCGGCCGGGGGAACCGGGTGCGCACTGCGATGGGTTCGGGGACGTAACCACGGGAACGCCGGATCATCATCGTTTGGCCGCGAAACACCCGTGCCACCGAATCGTCGGTCCGGATGTGAATCGCGCGATCATGGCTGAGGAACGCGTCCGCGACGCCGCCCAATCGTTCCAGCGCGTCGCCGTCGTGGTAGACGATCGGCTCGTCGGAGAGGTTCCCGCTGGTCAGCACAATCGGGCCGCCGACCGCGGCAAGCAGCAGGTGATGCAGTGCGGTGTAGGGGAGCATGACTCCCACCTGCCGGTTCCCCGGTGCGACGGCAGCGCCCAGGCCGGCCTGGGGCAGCCGGGGCATCAGCACGATGGGCCGCCGTGCGCTGGTCAGCAGGCCCGCCGCGGCCTCACCCACCTCGCACAACCTGCGGGCGGCGGCGACATCGGCGGCCATCACCGCGAACGGCTTGTCCTCGCGGTGCTTGCGCGCCCGCAGTGCCGCCGCGGCCTCGTTACACGCCGCGTCCACCGCGAGGTGGTAGCCGCCCAGCCCCTTCACCGCGAGCACCCGGCCCTGCCGGAGCAACCCGGCGGCGGTGGCCAGCGGCTCCCCCGGCTGGGCCGCGCCAGCGGGATCGAGCAGGGCCAGCCGCGGCCCGCAGGCCGGGCAGCAGGTGGGCTGCGCGTGGAACCGGCGGTTCCCCGGGTCGTGATACTCGGCCGCGCACTGCTCGCACATCCGGAAACCAGCCATGGTGGTCAGTGGCCGGTCATACGGCACGTCACGGACGATCGTGAACCTTGGCCCACAATTCGTGCAGTTGATGAACGGGTACCCACAACGCCGGTCGGCCGGGTCTGCCAGTTCCCGCAGGCAGTCCGCGCACGTCGCACTGTCAGCCGAGACCAGGGTGTTGCGCACGCCGGTGGAGTGGCTTGGTGCGATGGAGAAGGAGGCACCGCCGTTTGGCGGAATGTTTTTGGTGGTGATCCGCTCGATTCTGGCCAGCGGCGGCGCATCCCGTTCCAGCGCGACGAGGAATTCCTGCACCGCCGCGGGTGGGCCTTCGACTTCGGCGAACACCCCGTCAACGTCGTTGCCGACCAGGCCGCCGAGGGCGAGCCGGGTGGCCAGCGCGTACACGAACGGGCGGAAGCCTACCCCTTGGACGACCCCCTCCACCCGGACCGCTGCCCGGACGCGCTCTTGCACGCTTCCAGTGTGGCGTGCCGTGGTTGCCGGGCGGGCACCCCCCGTGAAGGAGCGTGCCCAGCGGGTATGAGATAAGAGTCTCCTCCGGACTCGGCAATGGGGGGCGCAGCGATGAAGTGGTGGATGTGGGCGTCGATCGTCGCGATCATCGTGGTCGGGCTGATCCTGCTCGCGGGCAAGGACGACATCGTCCGGTTCCAGCGGATGCACCGCATGTAAGCCCAGTGCCCGGTCTGTCCTGGTCTGTGCCCGGCCGTGCCGTGCGCGGTCCGCGTTGGCTCAGCGCGCGGCCGGCAGGGCTTCGTGATCATGGGAAAGTGGGGGCCAGAGCCCCCACTTTCCCATGATCACGAAGCGGTAAGTCCCGGTCCTGCGCCCGGTTCGAATCATGTGCTGTCGTGGGCGGCTGAGGCGGTCGCGCCAGGCTCACGTGTTACTGGGATAACTGGGCTGCGGGAGGGTGGGAATCCCTGGCTGCTGCGCCTGGAGCGCTCAGGCACGGCTTACCGGGCCATCGTGAAGACCGGGGATCCTGCCACCGCCCAGCAGCGTAAGCAGCTCAGCACCCAGGTCGCGGCGTTGGCGGTTGCCGAGCATCACGTCGTGGCCGCTCCCCGGGTTATCGCCGCTGATCTGACTGCCAGCGAGGCTGGTGAGTTGGCACTGGTGACGACCGTGCTGCCGGGGAGGAGCACGATCCCGCCGACAATGCCTGCTGGGCGGGCGCGCCGGCTGGGCGCCATGGCGGCCACACTCCACGCCGTCCCGCTGGCGCCGCAGCCAGGTCTGCCGTTCCGGATCCGCCCTCTGCCAGATGTGGACTTCGCCGCATGGCGCCGCTCGGCTGGCACGTCCCCGCTGCTGGTCAGGGCAGAAGAACGCATCAGCGAACTGCCGGCGCCTGGTGGTACCACAGTCGGTGACATGGCGCAGTGCATGCCGCCGCTGCTGGATCATGGCCGCCCCGGCCTCGACGCGGCCATCCTCACTGCCCGCCGCGATGCATGCCTGAGCGCCGCGCTCAAGCAACTCGACCAGTGATTACCACCTACAAGGGTGCGGCCCCAGCCAGCCCCGAAACCACGCACTGCACAGCGGCGCCAGAAGCGCCTGACCCGGGCGGGCCCGCGACGACTACGCTCGGGTCGTGACCCGCAAAACACGGCTGGCCGTCGTGCTCGCGCTCAATCTTGGCCTCGTGGTGGGCCTGGTCGCGGCCGGGCTGGCCGCCCACTCCCTGGCCGTCCTCGCGGCCGGCGCGGACTACCTGGCCGATGCCGCAGCCATCGCGGTGAGCCTGCTGGCGATCGTAGTAGGCAGCCGCCCGCCAACCGCCCGCAGGCCAGCGGGCTACCCGCGCGCCACGGCCTATGCTGCGCTCCTCAACGCGACGCTGCTGCTGGTCGTGATCGCCCTGGTCGCGGCCGGGGCGGCGGCCCGGCTGCTCAGCGGGGCCGGGCACGTGCATGGCCTGCCGGTCCTGATCGCCAGCGGCGTTGCCGCCCTGGCCATGCTCGGTGGCGGGCTGATCCTTCAAGGTGACGAGGCGAACGAGACCGACAGCGAGGGCGACCGGGCCAACATGCGCGCCGCCGTGCTCGACACCCTGGCCGACAGCGCCGCGGCGGGCGGCGTCGCGGTCACCGGCGCCATCATCCTCGTCGCGCCCGGTCTGTCCTGGCTAGACCCGGCCGTCGCCCTGGTGATCGCCGCCGTCATCAGCTACCACGTCGTCGACCTCATCCGGGACGTGATCAGGACCCTCCAGGCTTCCCGCCCTTGCCCTGCCCACGCGCCTCCGCCAGCTGGGCCGCCAGGCGCGGGATCGCCTCGCCAATCGGGTCGCGCATGACCTCGGCAGCCAGCCAGTCATACGGCGTGGGGTCGCGGTTGACAATCACGACGGCGGCCCCGGCGCGCCTGGCAGTCCGGCACAACGACGCGGCGGGCTCCACGGTCAGGGTGCTCCCGATGGCGAGGAACAGGTCACAGCTGCTGGCAGCGCGCTGCGCGCGCTCGAACACGCCCGGATCGAGCGGCTCGCCAAACATGACGGTCGCGGACTTGAGGATTCCCCCGCACCGGCGGCATTCCGGGTCCTCCTCCCCCGCCTCAATCCGCGCCAGCGCCCCAGCCATCGGCGACCGTTCACCGCACGACACGCACACGACGCTGAACATGGTCCCGTGCAACTCGATCACCCGGCCGGCCGGCGTCCCAGCCTTCTGGTGCAGCCCATCAATGTTTTGCGTGATCACCACGGTTTCGATGCCCGACCGGGACAGGCTGGCCAGGGCCACATGCGCCACGTTCGGCTCCGCCCGCCAGGCCGGGTGATCGCGGCGCACCTGCCACGAGCGGCGGCGCACCGCCGGGTCGCTGACATAGGCCTGGTAGGTGAACAGCTTCTCGGCGGCAGGGTCCCGCGTCCAGACGCCGGATGGTCCGCGGAAGTCCGGGATGCCGGAGTCGGTGGAGATCCCGGCCCCGGTCAGGACCGAGACGGCCCCGGCCCCACGGGCCCAGGCCGGCACCCCGGCCCCCGTGGCCTGACCCGCGCGATCAACAGAACTCACACAGCGATCCTCGGCGACCGGCCCCCTTCGCGCAACCCGGCTCGCGTCCGGACGGCGGAGCCCGCAGGACCGCCCACGGACGATCGTGCCATTCTGAACTCCATGACGAAGCGAATCTGCGTCACAGGCGCCAGCGGCCGGGCTGGCCGGGTCACCGTTGCGGAACTGCTCAGCCACGACTACGACGTGGCGGCCACTGACCGGGTCCCGCCACCCCACGATCTCGGCACCGAGGTGCTCCTGGCTGACCTGACCGAACATGGCCAGGCCCTCGAGGTGATGGCCGGGGCGGACGGTGTCGTCCATCTCGCCAACATCCCTGCCCCCGGAATCCACACCCCGGCGACCACGTTCAACGCCAACATGGCCATGAACTTCAATGTGTTCATGGCGGCGGCGCAAGCTGGCCTGGAGCGGGTGGTCTGGGCGTCCAGCGAGACAACCCTCGGCCTGCCGTTCGACGAACCGCCCCGTTATGCCCCCGTGGACGAGGATCACTACCCGCTGCCTACCACGACGTACGCACTGTCCAAGGTGGCGAGCGAAACCGTGGCCAGTCACATCGCGGACTGGTCAGGCATCCCATTTGTCGGGCTCCGCTTCTCCAACATCCTTGGGCCCGAGGACTACCAGCGTTTCCCCTCCTACTGGCCGGATCCGCAGCTACGCAAATGGAACCTGTGGGGGTACATCGATGAACGGGATGCCGCCGCGGCGTGCAGGCTCGCGCTGAAGGCGACCGTGGAGGGCAGCACGAGTTACATCATCGCGGCGGCGGACACGGTAATGAACCGCCCCTCCGCGGACCTGCTGAAAGAAGTCTTTCCCGACGTGTCGCTCAAACGCGGCGTGGGTAAGTTCGGGACGCTGCTGGCCACCGGCCGCGCACGGGATGCGCTGGGCTTCATCCCGCAGCACTCCTGGCGGGACCATCTCAAGGCCAAGTCCCCGTCATAACCATGGCCGACACGACCACGCCTTACCGCACGATCCCGGAAGTCCTCTCCGATGCGGCCGCCCGGCACCCAGACCGCACCTGGCTGCGCACCGATGAGGGCTGCCTGACGTTCGCGCAAGCAGCCGCCCAGGTCGCGGTGACCGCACGCGCCCTGCACGATGCCGGGGTCCGCCACGGTGACTTGGTGCTGGTCACGGCCCGGACTACACCCCCGTACCTGCTGTGCTGGCTGGCGCTCGCCTCAATCGGCGCGGTCACTGTGTCCGCCAACCCGCGCAGCGCCGCACCCGAGCTTGCGGGCCTGGCCCACCAGACCCAGCCTGCCGTGGTCATCACCGACACAACGCTTGGGTCCCTGGTCACCGAAGCGGAGATCACCGGCCTGCGGAGTCCCGGGGTCCTGGATGCTGATGAGCTGACCGCGGGCTGGGCCACCGCCGGCACCAGCCCGCGCGGCCAGGACGCCAGCCAGCCCGGGCAGCCCGCGCCGGGAGTCAGCCCGGATGATCTGGCCGTGCTCATCCCCACCTCAGGCACGACCGGCCGGTCCAAGCTGGTCATGCAGACCCACCGCGCGTACGCGATGGCAGGCGAGGGTTTCCCGTACTGGATGGGCCTGACCGCCGATGACCGGCTGATGACCTCGCTGCCGCTCTTCCACATCAACGCCCCCGCCTACTCGGTGATGGGATCACTGGCTTCCGGGGCCGGGCTGATCCTGCTTCCCCGTTTCTCCGCCAGCACCTTCCTCGACTCGGCCCGCAGGCACGGCGCGACGGAGTTCAATGCGATCGGGGCCATGCTGGAAATCCTGATGCGCCAGCCGCCCAGGCCCGGCGATGCCGACACCCCGCTGCGGCTCTGCTACACCGGCCCAGCCCCGGCCCGGGAACGCCAGCAGGAGATCGAGCGCCGGTTCGGCCTGCGAATCGTCGTCGGCTACGCGATGTCGGAGAGCCCATACGGGCTCATCTGGCCCGGCGGCACCCGCCCGTTCGGCACCCTGGGCACTCCCCGCCAGCATCCCCGGCTCGGCGTCATCAACGAGGCCCGTGTGGCCGGCGAGGACGGCAGCACGCTGGCGGCGGGCCAGACCGGCGAACTGCTCCTGCGCAACCCGGTCATCACGCCCGGCTACTGGGGTATGCCGGACGAGACCGCGGCAGCCTTCACCGCCGACGGCTGGCTACGCACCGGCGACCTGGTCACGGTCAACGCCGATGGCACCTACACCTTCGTGGCCAGGAAGAAGGAGATGCTGCGCCGCCGGGGGGAGAACCTCTCCCCCGCCGAGGTCGAGGAAGCGATCGCCAGCCATCCCTCCGTCCTGGAATGCGCCGTTATCGGAGTTCCGTCGGAATTGTCCGAGGAGGAGGTGAAGGCGTTCGTGGTCCCCGCACCGGGTGCCCACCTCGACTTCGCCGAACTGCGCAACCACGCTGCCGGCCTGCTCGCGGCGTTCAAGGTTCCCCGCTTCTGGCAAGCCATCGACGAACTTCCGCATACGCCGACCTCACGGGTCGCCAAGCACCGGCTTCCGCAGGCACACACCCCCGGGGAATACGACGCCGATCCCGACAACAAATAGCCCCAAACGGCGGGCACACTACCGATCGTGGCTGGACGGCGGGTGTCCCGCCGCTCCAGTCACGGTCAGCAGAATCTCCGGGTCAGATCCGGTAGAAGAGGTTGAGGTACCGCTCGGCCACCCCCATGTCGCCGCGGATCGTCCCCGTGTTGCACCGGCCGAACGTGGTAAGCACGAGGCTGCCCGCATCGAACTGGATCACCGCTGGCAGGTCGCCCACGTCCCCCTGCTCGTACGCCATGCCCTCTTCGGAGACGCTCACCCGGTAGCTGCCGGCGTTGCGCCCGCTGACGGTGATCCCAACGGTGAACGGGGTCTTGTCAGCATCGGGACGGATCGTGTTCTGCCAGATGATGAACATGAACGGCACCAGCAGGTCAGCCGCGTCCGCGGAGAGGGCGTGCGCCCGGCCGGTCCCCTGCCGGATGTCCCACGAGTGCACTCCGTAGTCCATGAGCTGGCCCGCGGCGTAGATGAAGGCGGGCACCGGCCCCATGTAGAAGTGCGGAACGATCATGCTGGTCCAGTCGTCCGCGCTCAGCGGCTCAAGGATTCCCATCATGGTGTCGAGGTCTTTGCGGAGCCGGCCCATCATCTCGCCTTGCGGGATGTTCCGGAATGACCTTCCCTGCTCGCCGGCCCGCTCGTGCATGCCGAACAGCCCGAACGGCTGGCTTGCCCCGCCTGCGCGCGCGGTCTCGAAGGCCTTGAAGTAACCCTCTGTCGTGTCGACCAGGTGGCCGATCACGTCGCGTACTTCCCAGTTCTCGCAAGCGGTGGGAGCCTCCCATGCGCCGGGCTGCTCGGCCATGGCGAACATGCGCTCGGCTTCCTCCCGGACGACCCGCAGGATGGTGTCTTTGCCCTCGTAGGTCATGGCGTTCCATGCGTTCATCGTGGTTCCTCTCCTCGGCTGAGCGCCGCCTTCGCCCGCCGGGCAGGCAGCGGTGCGCTACGCCCGTGCGGACACCGCTCCACGCGCGAGTATCGCACGGAGGTTCACCATACGAACGACAGCGCATTGCGCGCCGCGTGTCAATGCTTCGGGACAGAGTCGCATGATCCAGGCCGACACTCACCGCAAACGCAGCGCCCCGGACCGGTTTTGCGCGTTCACCGCTACGCCAGGCGCACCGTTGCCATCCACCACATCCGGCGGCCCTGGAAAGCTCGACCCAGCCGGTACCTTCGTGTTTTGCCCGTACTGTTGGTTAGCAGATCCTGTAAGAATGGGATTCGCTTGAGTCAGAGTAGGAACACCGGTCGATCACCGAGCCACTGCCGTTCTTAAGCGTCGCACGGTCCCCGGTGTTATTCCACACGTACCAGGAACGGCGCCAGTAGCGGTCCGTCTGCGTGTTAGTGCCCTTACCGGTGTGAATCTTGACGTACCCGTAGCCCTTGAGGCTGTAAGTCCCAAACCTGTACACATGGCCC
>WNGR01006052.1_pt1 | contig 12961 bp, 6 predicted proteins | sample 5407581 | NCBI WGS metagenome assembly WNGR01 (sample SAMN13153383, study PRJNA577476) | soil metagenome | isolation source: 80 cm soil or saprolite under Garry oak tree replicate 2 | place: USA:California | collected 2016-06-15 | reverse complement strand
CAGGATCATTGGGCGATTTCCAATTGTCGATTTCCGATTGCCGATTTTTGATTCGCGATTTCCAATTTGCAATTGATAATTTGCAATTTGCAATGCGAATCTAGACGTCTCTATTGGTTGCACCCTCCCTTACGGTCGGGTTTCTGCTCACTGCTTACTGCTTACTGCTTACTGCTTACTGCTTACTGCTTACTGCTTACTGCTTTCTGCCTTCTGCCTTCTGCTTTTCCGCTTCCCGCAGTCTTTCCGCCAGATCGGTGCGGCCGTTCTTATCTGCCCAGCCCGCCGCAGTAACGCCGTCGACATCTTTTATTCGGGCGTCCGCGCCCTTTGCCAGCAGCTCTCGCACAACGTCATCGTGTCCGTAAGACGCTGCCCACATCAAGGGGGTCCCGCCCAGTTTATTCTTAATGTTGGGATTCGCCCCTTGCTGCAAGAGTATCTGCAGGTTTGTCAGGTCACCAAGAAAGGCGGCGCCATGAAGAGATGTATCACCGTCTTTGTCCTGGTGATTTATGTCCGCGCCTCGCTGGAGGAGAGTTTGCACGGCTGCCTCACGATGATTCCAGACCGCAAGCATCAGCGCCGACATTCCACTTGGAGGCTCGGCGTTAACCTCGAGACTTTGTTCTGCGATCAAAGCGTCCGCAACGTCGTTCCGATCATGCTGGAAAGCCAGCAAGAGCGCGGTCCAGCCGTTCTTGTTTTTTATATTTACATCGGCGTGGTTCTCCAAAAGGACTTTGACAATCGGCAAATCTCCGCGCGACGCGGCGGCAATCAACGCCGTATCGCCATCGATTTTGTCAGCCACATTCAGATTGATTCCGGCCGCGAGAAAACCGTTAACCGCCATCGCGTCACCGGCGGCCGCCGCGGAAAGGAACGACTGGTCATCGAAATTGTAACCACGCAATTTGAGAAACTTTTTCGCCGCTTCGGGTGTTGGCTTGTCCGCGCCTCCCTCCGCGCAACCAGACAGGCACAAGGCGGTGGCGACAATAATCGCGATGCTTGTAATCGTGGCAGGAACAGACGGCCTCATGATCAATTATTTCCGGCAAAGAGAAACTGAAGCGTGTTTGATGCGAACCGGCACCACCGGCTTCTCGTCCTCGGACGGCGCGTGATTGATAGCGTCGGCCACTTCGATTCCGCTGATGACACGTCCAAAGGCAGAGAATTTGCCGTCGAGGTGCGGGCCGTCACCAACCAAAATGAAGAAATGAGTCGTGGCGCTGTTTGGTTCGTCACCGCGAGCCATCGAGACGGTTCCCCGAACGTGCTTTACATCGCTGGGCTCGTCAGGCAGATGACGCGCCATTCTCGCCGCCAGTTCGGCGTTCCAATTATCGCTGGTTGATAGATTACCGCCCTGAATTACAAAACCTTTGACGACGCGACTAAACGCGGTCGTGTCGAGAGAGCCAGTCGCCGCGAGATTAAGAAAGCTACGCACGGTCTCCGGCGCTCTTGCCGGTAGCATCTCGATCACAATCGAACCCTGCTCAGTGTCCAGAGTAACGCACTGGCCACTCATCTTCTCGATCGAGGAGGCGTCGAAGGGATCCGCACGAGGCGCTTTCGTTTCGGCCGGCCGGGTATTTACTTTCTTCAGGTTTTCGGTATTCGGAGCCGGGTTCTGGCCGTGGGTCGCGAGGCTGGCGATCAACAAAATCGGAACCACGGGCAAAAACCTGCGCATTTTCAGTGCACCTCGTGCTTCCGTGGTGAATATCATCCTCATAATCCTCTCTCCGCTAACTCAACCGCGCGAAACAGTGCCCGGCCTTTGTTGAGACACTCGTCGTATTCACGTTCAGGAATCGAATCGGCGACAATCCCCGCGCCGGCCTGCACCGTGGCGATGCCATTTCGCAATTCAACCGTACGTATGGCAATACATGAATCGAGGTTGTCGTCGTAATCCACATACAAAACTGCGCCCGCATAAACACCACGGCTTTCCGGCTCGAGATCGCGAATGATTTCCATTGCGCGAATCTTCGGCGCGCCGGTTACCGTGCCCGCGGGAAAGCACGCTGCGAGCGCATCAAACCGATCGAGGTCGTCACGCAAATTCGCTCGCAAACTGGTCACGAGATGCTGGACATGCGAGTAGCGTTCGACACTCATCAAGTCTTCGACCGCAACCGAGCCATATTCCGACACCCTTCCCAAATCATTCCGGCCAAGATCCACGAGCATCGTATGTTCGGCGACTTCTTTTTCATCGCGGCGCATCTCTTCGGCGAGCGCCTGGTCTTCAGCTTCGTTGACGCCGCGCTTGCGCGTGCCCGCGATTGGCCGGTAATCGAGTCGCCGATTGTGACAGCGCACCAGCATTTCCGGGGACGCTCCGATTATCGTCTCCTCGGCCATGCGCAGGAAGTACATGTAGGGCGATGGATTGGTGGCCCGTAAGGCGCGATAGATCGCCAGCGGCTGGGCCCGAGTAGCTTTCGTAAATTTTTGCGCGATCACAACCTGGTAGCAATCGCCGGCCGCAATGTACTCCTTAACGCTTTCCACCGCCGCTTCGAAATCCGCTCGCGGCCAGTTCGATTGAAACTGAACAGAACCGACAGGATTGCCTGAGGGCGCGTGAGGTTCGCGATTAGGACCTTCGAGCAACTGCTTCGCAACCTCTTCCGTCTCCCACACCGCCGCTTCAAATAGTTCGCGCAGGCGTTGGCGATCGCCTCGGGCTTCGTCGGTAAAAACAACGGAGGTAATCTCCATCTGCTGCTGCACACGATCAAATGCAACGACGGTGCGAAAAAACATCCAAACGGCATCGTTGGTTTCCGCTCGTGCCTCACCGTCGACATTCAGTACCGGTTCGAACCAGCACGCCGCGTCATAAGCGAGATACCCGACCGCGCCACCCGCCAGAGGCGCAAGTCCCTGACGGCGGGCGAGCTTTTTCTCACGGAAATAATCACGGAGAAACTCGACGGCGTTTTGATCGCGCACCTCGCGCTCGCCATTTTTTTCAACGATTGTCTGATGCCCGCGTCCGCGCGCAATCATCCATGGGCGAGCGCCGAGAAAGGAATAACGGGCGACGCGTTCGCCGCCCTCAATTGACTCCAGCAGAAATGCGTGAGGCGCATCCCTGGCGATTCGCAGGAAAGCGCCGACAGGTGTTTGTAAGTCAGCGAGAACCGCTCGCACTACCGGCACAACATTGCCCCGCGCGGTTTCGCGTTCAAATTCTTCGAAGGTTGCAGGCGTCAGATCAAGCATACAAGTTTAAAGTACTAACTTTAGTTGGGTTTTGCCTTACCTTCAAAGCGGCCACCGTCTTCTGCCCTCGGCAGCTGGAAAGTAACTCTGGCGCAGCGAGAACGAACTAAACTAGAATGCACGCGAATTCGATAATGAAGTGATGAACTTCTGATGTCTATCGTGCTGGGTACGCGTCTGGGCCGCTACGAAATCCGCTCAAAGATTGGCGAAGGCGGGATGGGCGAGGTCTATCTGGCGCGTGACGAGAAACTGAATCGCGATGTGGCGATCAAGGTTTTGCCGGCGACGTTCTCGCAGGACGCCGAGCGCCTGCGGCGGTTCGAACAGGAAGCGCAGGCGACCAGCGCCTTGAACCATCCAAACATTCTGGCGGTCTACGACGTGGGCACACACGACGGCGCGCCCTATGTGGTTTCAGAATTACTGGAAGGCGAGACGCTGCGGCAGCGACTTGGCGGTACGGCGCTCGGGCAGCGCCGGGCGATTGAATACGCGCTGCACATCGCACACGGACTTGCCGCCGCTCATGAGAAAGGGATCGTCCATCGCGATCTGAAGCCTGACAACATCTTCATCACCAAAGATGAGCGCGTGAAGATTCTCGACTTTGGTTTAGCAAAGTTAACCCAAGGTGACGCTACTCAGTCAGAAACCGACATACCTACGCGTCGCGTTAATACTGATCCGGGCGTGGTGATGGGCACGGTTGGTTACATGTCGCCCGAACAGGTCAAAGGGCGTTCAGTAGATCATCGTTCAGATATCTTCTCCTTTGGCGCAATTCTTTACGAGATGCTTTCCGGACGTCGAGCATTCCATGGAGAGTCGGCGGCCGAAACGATGAGCGCGATTTTGAAAGAAGACCCTCCGGAGTTATCTGACACGAACAAGACTATTTCCCCCGCATTAGAACGTCTGGTCCATCACTGTCTCGAAAAAGCCACCGAAGCACGTTTTCATTCAGCGCGCGATCTTGCTTTTGCCCTGGAAGCTATTACCGCGCCTTCGGAATCAAGCCCAACGACAATCGTTGTGCCGCAGACCTCACAGGCAAGTCTTGCGGGAGCCGCCCCCAATTGGTTCGGAAAATTCCGTACTCACGTACCGTGGATTATCGCTGCCGTAGCTATCCTTTTAGCAATCACCTTTGCCTTTCTCTATTTTCGCCAACCAACATTGACGACCGGGCGAGTCATGCGCGCTTCGATACTTCCGCCGGAAGGTTCGTCGACTCTTTCTTCGGTTGCCGTTTCTCCTGACGGAACACGGGTGGTCTTCGCGACGCAGATCCAAGGCAAGTTCATACTTTGGATCCGAGCGATTGATGGAGGCGAGGACAGATCACTTCCCGGCACCGAGATGGCTGGTTTCCCATTCTGGTCGCCTGATAGTCGCTTCATTGGATTCTTCACGACTGACGGCAAATTGAAGAGAGTCGAAGCGACAGGTGGACCGGTTCAGACCCTGTGCGACGCACCGCGCGGGCGCGGCGGGACGTGGAACCGCGATGGCGTGATTCTATTTACGCCCGATACACGAGACCCGATTAACAAAGTTTCCGCAAGCGGCGGGACGCCGGAGCCAGTCACACATTTTGACTCGTCGCACACTTATCTCACGCACCGCTGGCCCCATTTTCTGCCTGACGGACAACACTTTCTTTTTTTCTCGCGGGTCGCTGGAGCAGACGCGGCGAAGTTTACCGGCATCTATACCGGCTCGCTCGGTTCCAAAGAAACGAAACTTCTAGTCAACAACGCCTCAAATCCTGTTTACACATCTTCCGGTTACCTGCTCTTCGTACGCGAAGGCAACTTGATGGCACAACCTTTCAATGCCAATCAGTTGCAAACTACAGGCGAACCTCTCGCGATCGCCCGAGGCATCTCCTACAACCGGAATTGGGATGTGGCAGATTTCTCGGCATCGGAAAACGGAGTTCTCGCCTACAGAGTTGATGCGGAACTTCAATCGCAACTCTCCTGGCTCGACCGCACGGGCAAGCAGATTGGTACGGTCGGCGAACCTAACTATTATCGAGCTCCCAGACTTTCGCCTGACAATCAGAAGATCGCTGTCGAGCGCATGGATCCAATCAAGCGAGAAGGAGACATTTGGCTGCTTGAGGCTTCGCGCAATTACGCGACGAGGTTCACTTTCACACCCGAGGCTCTTTTAGCTCCCGTCTGGTCTCCAGATGGCGACAAAATAATCTTCGCGTCTCAACGCAACGGCCCTAGCGACCTCTACCAGAAGTCCATAAGCGGAACGGGCAACGAGGAAGAGTTTTTAAAATCCAATGATTACAAAAATCCGTGTAGCTGGTCGCCGGACGGCCGCTTCTTCGCGTACGCCCTGATTGACCCCAAGACAGGTTGGGATATCTGGATTCTCCCGACGTTCGGAGAGCGCAAGCCATTTCCGTTCGTCAACACACCTTTTAATGAGACTGCCGCGCGTTTCTCACCCGACGGGCGCTGGATAGCTTATGGCTCAAACGAATCCGGGAGATCTGAAATCTATGTGAGCCCTTTTCCGGGACCCGGCGCCAAATTGCAGGTTTCAAACCGCGGAGTTGGACAGCCCAGTTGGCGCGGTGATGGAAGGGAGCTCTATTACAGGACACCTGATCTCAAGCAGCTGATGGCCGTCGAAATAAAGGCCGGTCCTACTTTCGAGATTGGCGCGACTAAGACTCTTTTCGAGGTACCCACCAGAATTCAGGACTACGACGTTACGGCCGACGGCCAGCGGTTCATTGTGGACATGCCCATCGGTCAAGAGCCTTCGACGGCTGTCACACTCGTTGTCAATTGGACCGCAGGCTTGAAGCGATGACTTTCGCACCAGGCACAAAACTCGGCCGTTACGAAATTCGCTCAAAGGTTGGCGAGGGCGGGATGGGCGAGGTCTATCTGGCGCGTGACGAGAAACTGAATCGCGATGTGGCAATCAAGGTTTTGCCGGCGACGTTCTCGCAGGACGCCGAGCGCCTGCGACGATTCGAACAGGAGGCGCAGGCGACCAGCGCACTGAACCATCCAAACATTCTCGCGGTCTACGACGTGGGCACCCACGACGGCGCTCCCTATGTCGTGTCGGAACTTTTGGAAGGCGAGACGTTGCGCCAGCGCACGGGCGGCGCCACGCTCGCGCAGCGTCGCGTGATCGATTTCGCACTGCAAATTGCACACGGACTCGCGGCAGCTCATGACAAGGGCATTGTTCACCGCGATCTGAAGCCAGAAAATCTCTTCCTTACCAAAGACGGTCGTCTCAAGATCCTCGACTTTGGGCTGGCCAAGCTGACTGGAGCCGCTGACGCGAATCTCTCGCAGACCAGCATTCCGACGCGCCGCGTGAATACTGATCCCGGGAAGGTAATGGGCACGGTCGGCTACATGTCACCCGAGCAAGTGCGTGGCCGCCCAGCCGATCACCGTTCCGATCTCTTTTCGCTGGGCGCGATTCTTTACGAAATGCTGACCGGCAGGCGCGCGTTCCACGGCGATTCGGCCGTGGAAACGATGAACGCCATCCTCAAAGAAGATCCGCCGGAGCTTTCGCAGACTAACCAGAACATCGCGCCGGCGCTGGAACGCGTGGTCGATCACTGCCTCGAGAAGAACCCGGAAGAGCGTTTTCAGTCGGCCCGCGATCTGGCATTCGCCATCGAAGCATTGTCCGGATCGACTGGCGCCTCGACTCAGACTGTTACGATGCCGGCAGTCGCCCCGCAATGGATTCGAAGACATGCGCTCACGGGTTGGATTGTTGCGGCTGTGGCAATTCTGTTGGCGATATTAGTGCTCGCGTTCACTTATTTTCGCAGCCCACCAACAAGCGAAAGCCGGGCGATGCGCTTCTATGTCTTGCCGCCCGAGGCGACGCGTTTTTCTACCGCTTGTGATTTCATTTCGCCGGACGGACGTCGTGTAGTTTTCGCCGCCGTCAATAAAGAGGGCAAAAGACAGCTCTGGATTCGCTCGCTGGACTCGCTCGAGGCGCAACTTCTGCCTGGCACTGAGGATGCAACCCAGGCCTTCTGGTCCCCGGATAGCCGCTTCGTCGGATTCTTTGCCGGGACAAAACTGAAGAAGGTGGAAGCCTCCGGCGGACCCGCGACGACGCTTGCTGACGGGCAGGCTGTTCATGGCGCCGCCTGGAGCCGTGAAGGCGTCATTATCTTCAGTCCAAATGCCGTCGGTGGGCTCTACAGAATGTCAAATGATGGCGGATCCGCAACGCCCGTGACCACCCTTGATGCGACGCGAAACGAAAGCATTCACGCCTGGCCTCACTTTCTCCCGGATGGACGTCACTTTATTTATCTCGCGCGTAGCACTCTGCGAGAGAAGTCCGCAATCTACGTGGGCTCGATCGATTCAAAGGAGTCAAAGTTTCTGATCAATGCCGACTCGACACCGGCATACGCTCCGCCGGGTTACTTACTTTTCCTGCGTGAGCGCACCCTGATGGCCCAGCCGTTTGATGCCGCCAAACTTCAAGTGACTGGTGACGCGCTTCCCATTGCGGAACAGGTGGGCTTCAACTCCGGCAATGGCCGGGCATTCTTCTCAGTCTCAGACAATGGCGTACTTGTTTATCGTACCCGAGTCTTCCTGGACACGCAGCTCGCATGGTTCGATCGAACGGGCAAACAGATCGCACAGTTGGGAACTCCGGCTCAAATCGTTGGCGTGGTGCTCTCGCCTGATAACAAACGAGTGGTTGCCAGCCGCCTGGATAATCAGTCAGGTGCGACCGACCTCTGGTTAATCGACCAGCAGCGGGAAACCAGATTCACATTCGACCCGGCAAACGATTCAAGTCCTGTCTGGTCGCCCGATGGCGTCCAGGTTGCGTTTAACTCGAGCAGATCAGGTGTCTTTGATATTTATACGAAATCTGCGAGTGGCGCCGGAAACGAGGAAGTAATCTTGAAATCGACTAATGCGAAGGGCTCTACCGACTGGTCTCCCGATGGTCGATTCATTCTCTATACTGAGCTCGATCCCAAAACAAACGCTGATTTATGGATCTTGCCATTGTTCGGCGACCGCAAGCCTTTTCTGTTTCTGCAGACCCCTTTCGGCGAAGCTGGGGGTCACTTCTCACCGAATGGACGATGGATCGCTTACATTTCCAATGAGTCGGGAACCAATCAGATCTACGTGCGGCCGTTTCCGCCTGCGGGCGGTCAATGGATGGTTTCAACCACCGGCGGCAACCAGCCGCGCTGGAGGAAGGACGGGAAAGAGCTGTTCTATATGAGTCCTGACAGAAAGCTTATGGCCGTGGACGTGAAAGAAGATGGGAACACGTTCACAGCCGGCAGTCCCAGGGCGTTGTTTGACATGCGCGTTTTTATTACAGGCTCTCCCGGCGCCTCACTCTACGACGTTTCAAACGATGGTCAGCGCGTTTTGGTGATCACACCCGTAGAAGAATCCTCGCCTTCACCGCTGACCGTCGTCTTGAACTGGACCGCCGGATTAAAGCGATGACACCCGACACGCCTATCACTATGAAAAACACGCTAATCCTAACGCTGCTCCTGATGATGGGGCATCATGCAAGGGGCGTCCCACAGACTCTCAATCTACAACCGTGTGAAATTCAGGGGATTGCCGGCAAAGCCCAATGCGGAAATCTGGAAGTGTTTGAGAACCGCGCCACCCGAAAAGGACGCAAGATAAGTCTTAAGATCATAGTTCTGCCGGCAACCGGCCCCGAGCGTTCACCCGATCCCTTGTTCTACATACCCGGTGGACCGGGATCGTCAGCAACTGAAGACGCGTCCGGTGTGGCTATGTTATTCGCCAGGATTCGCGAACGGCATGATCTGGTGTTTCTGGATCAGCGCGGGACCGGAGGATCACATCGGCTCAATTGCGAATTCTATAACGCGAATGATCCGCAAAGTTACCTCGGCTACTTCTTTCCCCTGGATGATGTCAGGAAATGTCGAAAGCAGCTGGAGTCAACTTCAGATCTCACCCTTTATACCACTCCGATCGCGATGGACGATCTCGATGACGTGCGAGCGGCCCTCGGTTACGATCGCATAAATATCTTTGGCGGCTCGTACGGTACGCGCGCGGCCCTGGTTTATCTGCGCCAACATCCGCAGCACGTGCAGACGATTACTCTTCAGGGTGTTGCCCCCACAAATCAGTTCATGCCCTACGATTTTCCCCAGGGAACCGAACGCGCGCTGCAGGGCGTCATTTCAGAATGCGGTGCGGATAAAGTCTGTAACGATGCTTTTCCAAATTTGCGCGCGGAAACTAAGGCGGTACTTGACCGTCTTTTGCTCGGGCCGCTGGACGTCGAGCTGCCCCCCGGGAAATTACGGGGCAGCGGGACCGCACCCGAGGCTGGTTCAACGACACCGATGGCAAAGGTGAAACTTTCTCGCGACCTGGCGGCAGAGGCCATTCGCTACATGCTCTACAATCCTGTGGCCGCCGGCCATGTTCCTTTAGTCCTGCACCAGGCTGCCGGAGGAAACTTTGTTCCACTCACGCAGAATGCGCTTCGCTACCGTCAGCAGCTCGTCGCCAGTGGCAGCAACGGTTTGTATCTTTCGATTACCTGTGCCGAGGATTTGCCATGGATCAAACCGGGTGAGGGCGAGCGGCTCGCGGCGAATACCTTTCTCGGCGATTATCGTTTGCGACAACAGCGCGAGGCCTGTGCTCTTTGGCCGCGCGCAAAAATTCCGGATCATTATTCCGCGCCGGTACGTGGCGAAGCACCCGTCCTGATCCTGACGGGTCAGTGGGATCCTGTGACCCCGCCCACAAACGGTGATAACACTGCCCGGTACCTTTCCCACAGCCTGCACATAGTTGTTCCTCATGGTGCTCACGGTTTAGGCGGTCTCGAAGGCATTGATTGTATCGACAGGCTAGTGACCCAATTCGTAAATGAGGGAACAACGAAGAACCTCGATACCGGGTGCGTGCAGAACATCAAACGGAAGGAGTTCGCGTTGAAGTAACTGAGCACCTGTAACGGATGATTTTGGCGGCATTGCGTAGTCATCATGAGTATCGCCGCCGGCACAAAACTTGGTCGCTACGAAATCCGCTCAAAGATCGGCGAAGGCGGAATGGGCGAGGTCTATCTCGCCGACGATACCAAGCTAAGTCGCAAAGTGGCGATCAAAGTATTGCCCGCCATGCTCTCGCAGGATGCGGCTCGCTTGCGGCGCTTTGAACAGGAAGCTTGCGCCGCCGGTGCGCTGAATCATCCAAACATTCTGATTGTTCATGACGTCGGCACGCATACCGGCTCACCTTATGTCGTGTCAGAGCTGCTGGAGGGCGAGACGCTGCGCCAGCGAATTAGCGGAACAGCTATGGTGCCGCGTCGAGCGCTTGATTTCGCCCAACAAATCGCGCACGGCCTCGCCGCGGCGCACGAAAAAGGCATCGTGCATCGCGATCTTAAGCCAGAGAACATCTTTGTCACTAAAGATGGACGCCTGAAAATCTTGGACTTCGGTCTGGCAAAGCTAACCCAGGCTGAAAGCAGCCAGTCGCAAACCGACATACCAACGCGGCGCGTGGAGACCGATCCCGGCATTGTGATGGGCACGGTCGGTTACATGTCACCCGAACAGGTGCGCGGGCTCGCAGTCGATCAACGCACGGACATTTTTTCTTTTGGGACGATCCTTTACGAGATGCTTTCCGGCCGTCGCGCATTTCATGGCGAGTCAGCGGCCGACACGATGAGCGCGATACTGAAAGAAGATCCGCCTGATCTTTCCGACTCTTACCACAACATCTCTCCGGCGCTCGACCGCCTGGTAAATCATTGCCTGGAAAAGAATGCCGAAGAGAGGTTTCATTCGGCGCGTGACCTCGCTTTTGCGCTGGAAGCACTTTCCGGGTCGGCGCCTGTTTCCAGTCAAACGATTACCGCCATCTCTGGTCCGGCGATCTCATCAAAGATAAGGAAGCATCTGCCCTGGATCGTTACGGGTATCCTGGCGCTGGCACTCCTGGCAACCTTGCCCCTGGTTATCTCTTCCTTCAGGCAGGTGCCAAGTCGTGTGAACGTGATCCGCGCAGCCATCAATCAACCCGAAAACGTAAACTTTCTGCCGCGTAGTCAGTTTGCAGTTTCGCCGGATGGTCAGCGCATCGTAATTGTCGTTCGCCCGCCGAGTGGAAAACAGATGCTTTGGATTCGGCCGCTGGGAGCGCTTACCGCGCAACCACTCGCCGGCACCGAGGACGCCACGTATCCTTTCTGGTCGCCCGACAACCGCTTTATCGGATTCTTTGCGCAATCAAAATTGAAAAAGGTGGATGTATCCGGCGGTCCTCCGCAGACGCTTTGCGATGCGCCAAACGGACGCGGCGGCACTTGGAATCGCGATGGGGTAATTGTCTTCGCTCGTGATAACTACAGCCCGCTCTATCGCGTTGCAGCCGGCGGGGGAGCGCCAACTCCTGTCACCAAGCTGGACGATTCGAAATTACAAGCGACGCATCGGTGGCCCTGGTTCCTTCCAGATGGCCACCATTTTCTTTTCCGCTCTGGCACTACATCCTCGGCCTCTCAGAAAGAAAACAATGGGATTTATCTGGGATCGCTTGATTCAACCGAACAAAGATTAATCTTGCGCGTCGATACTACTCCTGCTTATGCATCGGGCTACTTGTTGTTCGTTCGGGACAACACGTTGATGGCTCAACCGTTCGACGAGAAAACATTTCAACTGACAGGTGAGGCCGTCCCGGTTGCTGAACAAGTTCAATTCGATTTTTCACTTTCACGCGCAGCCTTTTCAGTTTCACAGAATGGCGTTTTAGTTTCCCAAAGTGGGACCGCTTTAGCCGACCGGGAACTTCTGTGGTACGAGCGCGATGGCAAGCAGACAGGTTCAGCAGGCATGCCCGCATTGTATTCTCAGCCGCACCTTTCACCTGATGGGCAGAGGCTGGCGATGGCCATTTTTGATCTTAAGGCGGGCAGTCCGGACATCTGGATCTACGAAATGTCACGCGATGTGCCGGTACGATTCACCTTTGATCCTGACTTTGACGCGAGTCCTATTTGGTCACCTGATGGCAGCCGCGTCGTCTGGGGTTCAAATCGAAAGGGCCATTATGACTTGTATCAAAAGCTGTCGAGTGGCGCCGGCAGCGATGAAGTTCTGTTGGAGACGGAAGAGAATAAGACTGCCACGTCATGGTCAGCGGATGGACGTTTCATTGCCTTCAACAATACCAATATTAAAGGGACCACACAGAATGATATCTGGGTCCTCCCGCTGTTTGGTGACCGCAAGCCTTTTCCATTCTTGGAGACACAAGCTAACGAAATCGACGCCCAGTTTTCGCCCGACGGTCGCTGGGTTGCCTATGTCTCAGACGAGTCGGGAACTAATCAAGTGTACGTTGCGCCGTTTCCGGCCGCGGGCGGCAAGTGGCAGGTTTCACGAAGCGGCGGCACGGAATCGCGTTGGCGCGGCGATGGAAAAGAAATTTTCTTCCTTTCTCCCGACAACAAATTGATGGCGGTGACCGTGAACCCGAAGGATTCCAGTCTGGAAGTTGCCAATGCCGAAACGTTATTCGAAGTACACCCGGCAAACCCGCCCGGTTATCATTACGATGTGACCAGCAACGGCAAACGCTTTCTGGTAGATACCACCAAAGAAGGAAACTCCACGCCGCTCGCGCTGGTC
>WNGR01006051.1_pt1 | contig 12962 bp, 6 predicted proteins | sample 5407581 | NCBI WGS metagenome assembly WNGR01 (sample SAMN13153383, study PRJNA577476) | soil metagenome | isolation source: 80 cm soil or saprolite under Garry oak tree replicate 2 | place: USA:California | collected 2016-06-15 | reverse complement strand
CCAGCCATTCCTTCGGGGTTTGCAGCGCGCGATATACGCTGCTGCCCGGAAACTGCTCCACAAAGCTCAGCAGCATCCGGTCCAACTCATGCGATCCAATGTGCCCGGAGAACCAGGTGAGGGCATCTGTCATTACGGCCGGATCAAGCTCTTCCCGATAGCGCTCCAGGAGTACATGACTGGCCTCGTCAATCAAACCCATGGCGTAAAGCGCTCCCGCATGCACCGCACGCTCTGGATGCTTCTGCACATCACGGACCTGATTCATCCGATGCGCAAACTCACGGCTTGCCGACACATTTGCGAAGACTACGTTGCCCGTAAAGGAAAAGAGATTTCCCGCGAACTGGTAGCGGTCTCGCGCGCCTCTCGAAATGTGAAATTCCATCATCGTGAACTTGTCCCCAATCAAAATCTGGCATTCATCATTGCCCTAGTATTGAAACCCCGGGGCTCAACCGCGAGATTCGCACTAAAGCGATACGCAGGATCGTCCAGGTGAGTCAAGCAAGAATGCCATATCACCTCCACTTTTGTTTTAGCCAGCCGACCAGATCGAACGTGGTTTGGAAGCCTTCCATGCCAGAAGCCTTCCCGCGCGCCATTTAGGCGCCTGAAAGCACTCAAAACTCAGCGATCTAACCCTCGATCTGTACCAGTAGGTTCAAGGCACACCCGAGCGGGACAAAGCCGTTAGTTCCTTCCACTCATAGCCGCTCCATCAGCTGCTAGCTCTCCAGTGTGCAGCATTTGCGGTGGATTCCTCCCGATTGACGGGCAACCCGGAGTGCGCCGGGCTAAACCGGTTGCATGTTGTAGGGGATGCAAGAGCCCTACAGGAAAGGAAGTAGCGAATCCATCCTGACCTCGAGTCTTGCAGGGAACATCGCGAGGTGTTTCTTGAAGCGTAGACAGAGGCATCGGTGGGCGGGGCGATTGAGCTGCGAAAAGCCCGTAGATCAGGATGCCGACTCCATTCCGAGTAGGAGGAAGGCGACACGACAACCGCGCTAATCGCGAGTGGATTGTCGGTCCTGCGTAGTCTGAGAACCCGAGCACGCTGAGAAACAACATGCACGAGAACCGGGAGATCCCCAGCACGCCTTGGTCTGACGATCAAGGCTGGTCCGCGAAGGCCATAAGCCGCACGGCGGACATGCACGTGCTGGAGAAGTCGGACTGTGCCGTATTACCTGTGAACCAGCCGAACAAGGGAGGGCAATCTTCTGCGGAGGCTGGGGAGGGAAGGGCGCAGACGAGGGAGAACATCGTTCAGTCGCACATGCACCCGACACAGAGCGGGAACTGCATGTCCCAGGGGTTGGACGGTGTGCGAAAGGCAGCGAGGGAAAGAAAGCAGGAGCGGTTCACCGCTTTGCTCCACCATATGAGCATCGGACTACTGCGCGACAGCTTCTACGCGCTCCAGTGTAAGGCTTCGCCGGGAGTAGATGGCGTGAGGTGGCAGGAGTATGAATCCGGGCTGGAGGATTGGCTCATCGATCTGCACAGCCGGGTTCATCGTGGAGCGTATCGGGCAAAACCTTCGAGACGAGTCTTTATTCCGAAGGCTGACGGGCGGCAACGTCCGTTGGGCATTGCGGCGCTGGAGGACAAAATCGTTCAACAGGCCGTGGTGACGATCCTCAACCAGATATATGAGGTCGACTTCACAGGCTTCTCTTACGGGTTCCGTCCCGGCCGCAGCCCGCATCAGGCGCTGGACGCGCTGACGGTGGGCATCCAGCGGAAGCGAATGAACTGGGTGCTTGATGCCGGACATTTTGGGCTTTTTCGACAACTTAAGCCACGAATGGACGATGAAGTTCATCGAGCATCGGGTGGCCGATCAGAGGATACTTCGCCTGATCCGGAAATGGCTGAAGGCGGGAGCATCGGAAGACGGTCAGTGGTCGGAGACAAATCTGGGTACACCGCAGGGAGCAGTGGCATCACCGCTGATCGCTAACGTGTACCTTCATTACCTCTTCGACTTATGGGCTGATGTCTGGCGCAAGAAAGTGCCAAAGCGGGGGCGTAATAGTCGTCCGCTATGCTGACGATCTTGTGGTGGACTTCCAGCACCGAACGGAAGCTGAGCGTTTCCTGAAAGAGTTCAGGAACGACTGGCGAAGTTCGGCTTGGAATTACATCCGGACAAGACACGACTGATCGAGTTCGGGCGGTTCGCCGTTCGCAACCGGAAAGAGCGGGGAGAGGGAAACCGGAGACCTTTACGTTCTTGGGCTTCACTCACTACTGTAGGCAGCGCCACAAAACCGGAACCTTCACCGTATAGCGGATCACTGCGAAGAAGCGAATGGTTGCGAAGCTCAAAGCCATCAAGATTGAGCTTCGACGCCGGATGCATGATCGCATGGCCGAAGTCGGCGCATGGCTCCGCAAGGTTGTGCTGGGATATTACTAATACCACGCTGTTCCCGGGAACACGGTGCAGTTGCGCATCTTTAAACTTCGCCTGTGCAGGCTATGGCAAAGTGTTCTGGTTCGCCGCAGCCAACGCGCAGAGATGCGTTGGGAACGTCTTACCCCAGTCTTGAACCGATGGATTCCTCCACCCCGCATTCGTAAGAGCCGTATGCGTAGACGCGCTTGTACGGATCTGTGCGGGGGGCGATCAGCGATGGTCGTCCCTACCGCGACAGGAATCCCGAAGCGCCTGGAAAGTCGCACACCTACTCCAACACCACGGTGACGGATGCAAACGGGACGCATCCGCTATCCAGTTCCCCAACACGGCTCCGCCCCGCTTACTTACCTGAGGGGATGATTCATCGCAGGCCAAACGTAATCCTGTGTTGGTGTACTGGATTCAGCGAGGCATTTGCCGGCTCGCCCGATGGACGAATGTAGATGTGGGAGCCGTGGGCATTGCGGGTACTTGAGTAGAGAAAGCCTGTCGAGGACCGCCGCGCCGATCGCTGCCGGACGAATCGAGAGCCAACGATCACCGCTTGCATCGAAATAGGAAGTTGTCCACATCCTTTGGCTGAATCACGAACAGACCATTCGGCTTCCGCCAGTGTGAAGCAATCGTCGCAAGGAACTTGTTTGGTGTGCTACGCCTGCAGATGCGGTGAGATGGAGTTCCTCTGGTATGGATCACCAATCCGTAAAAACACCGCCACTGTACACTTAGGTGACTCACCAGGGCAGTACTTGCTGTAACGGATTTGCTTCAACTTGTGGGGTAGGATGATGCCCAATACGATCGATTTGCCTCACAGCCCGGGACGTCGCCGCCGTGTTTTGCTAGTCGTCGTCCCTTTCGCAGTCCTCTTCCTCTTTGGTAACACGGTGCTTTCGAGCTACGTAAACAGTCTCTGGTTTTCCTCTCTCGGCTATGGGGAGGTCTTCTGGAAGACCCTGGGTATGCAATGGGGTGTCTTCGCCGCAGTCGCGATGGCTACCTTTCTCCTCTTCTATGGAACCTTCGTCGGCTTGAAGCGGATACACCGCTACGACCTGCCCGGCAGCCACACCATCATCCTCAATCGCCAACCGGTCACTATCCCGCTCGGCCCGTTCGTGCGCTGGTTGGCAGTGGGCGTTTCAGGCGTCATCGCTCTCGTCAGCGGCCTGGCCATCACTGCGGATTGGCCTGTACTGGCCCGCTTCTGGTACGCGCCACAAGTCGCCGGAGGCACGCTCGATCCCATCCTCGGCAAGCCGCTGAACTTCTACCTATTCACACTTCCAGTCTGGAGGCTCACGGCGGACTGGCTCACCACACTCGCGGTCTTCGCCCTCGGCATTGCGGTCTTCTTTCTCTTCATCGCAAACGCAAGCCGGGCTCTCGAAGGACGGCGCGAACACTACATCAAGCCGCCTTGGCGCGGCCTCTCCCTCGCCTCCGCCTTCTTGTTGCTCATGCTGGCCGTGCGGATGTATATCGGCCGCTTTGAGCGGATGCTCTGGGAGCATACCGTCTTCTCCGGCGCCACCTACATGGACGCTCATCTCATGCTTAAAGGCTTGCTGATCGTCTGTATTGCGCTGCTTCTGGGCGCAGCGGTCGCGACGGCCAGTGCCTTTGCGGATCGTGGCAGGCGCTGGCTGGGCCTGGCTGTATTACCTGCGGTGATCTCCTTTGTGGCGCTGCAGCTCTTCGGCTGGTACGTCAACAGCTTCATCGTCAAGCCGAATGCGCTGGTCCGGGAGCGGCCGTACATCGGCTACAACATCGAGTTCACCCGCAAGGCCTACGGGCTGGATCGCATCGCGCAGCGGGAGTTTTCCGCCCAGACGACCGTCGAGTCGGCCGACGCCGCGAACAACCAGGACACCCTCAAAAACATCCGACTCTGGGACTGGCATGCCTTGCAGGACACCCTGCGGCAGATCCAGGAGATCCGCACCTACTACGACTTTCCCGACATCGACATCGACCGTTACGACCTTAATGGCACAACTCGCCAGGTGATGATTTCTACACGTGAACTCAGCACCGAGAAGCTGCCCGAGAGCAGTCGCAACTGGATCAACGAGAAGCTCATCTACACGCACGGCTACGGCGTCACCATGAACTCCGTCAACGGCTTTACGGCGGAGGGCCTGCCGACCTTGATGCTGGGCAACATGCCTGTCCAGAGCACCGTTCTCGGACTCACGCTCACGCGTCCAGAGGTCTACTTCGGTGAACTGACGGATAAGGACGTCTACGTCAAGACGGGCCAGAAAGAGTTTAACTACCCGCAGGGGCAGTCGAACAATCTGACCTCCTACGAAGGCAGCGGGGGCATCGTCCTTGGGGGAAGGCTGCGACGTCTGCTCATCGCGTTCGATCGCGGCGACCTGGCTAAGCTGCCGTTCAGCGACGACATCCGCCCTGACAGCCGCTTGCTGATGCGGCGCAACGTCATCGCGCGCGCGTCGGAGCTGGCCCCGTTCCTCATTTTCGACTCCGACCCCTACATCGTGGTCGGGGGCAATGGCAGGCTGTCCTGGATCATCGACGCCTTTACCACCTCGGAGACCTTTCCCTATTCGCGGCACTTCAACTTCGCCGGCGACGCCATCAACTACGTGCGGAACAGCGTCAAGGTGGTCATCGACGCCTACGACGGCACGACGACCTTCTACGTCTTTGACCCCCAGGATCCGATTGTTGGATCCTATCGGAGCATGTTCCCGGGCCTGTTCAAGGATGGCAGCGCAATGCCGGAGACGCTGCGCAAGCACGTCCGCTACTCCGAGCTGCTGCTGAAGCTGCAGGCAGAGGTATACGGCCTGTACCACGTGACCGATCCGGAGATGTTTTACAACCGCGAAGACCTCTGGACGCCCGCCTCCGAGAGTAGCGTCGATGCGCAGGGCCAACGCAGAACCCAGTCCATCGCCCCGAACTTCGTGCTCATGAAGCTTCCGGGCGAGAGCGGCACCGAGTTCGTCAACATTCTGCCGTTTACACCGGCAAACCGCAATAATCTCATCGGCTGGATCGCGGGACGCAGCGATGGCGCGCACTATGGCTCCGCGGTCGTCTACAACTTTCCCAAGACGAAGCTTGTCGATGGTCCTCTCCAGGTTGAGGCCCGGATTGATCAGAACGCCGAACTTTCCGGTCAATTGACGTTGTGGAACCAGCAAGGTTCGCACGTCCGCCGGGGCAATCTCCTGGTCATTCCCACCGGAAATGCCTTGCTCTACGCGGAGCCGATCTACCTGCAGGCCGAGCGAAGCCCGATGCCCGAACTGCGTCTCGTCGTGCTCGCTCTGCAGGATCGCCTCGCCTACGGACCGACCTTCGAGGCCGCGATGGTCGGGCTCTTTGGCGGGGCGGCGTCCTCCACCAGCGCTGCTCAGGAGACGCAGTCGGGCACGCCGTCACCGGCGGCTTCTAGAAACCCCGAGGAACGGCCAGACCCAAAGGCATCCTGTAACGCTCGCATTCCCGAGGCCGCCAAAGAGCTCTCCGAGTATCAGCGGTTGACGTCGGAAGGCAAGCTCGGTGCCGCCGGCGCAAAGCTCGAGCAGCTGAAGCACGCGTTGGATGAATTAGCTGCCTGTCCTAAGTAAGCACTTGGCTGTGTTCCAGTCCGTTTGGGAATCAGCAGTGATACCGTCTCTGGCTTTGCCAATTCCGACATAAGTCACTTGCCTTTCATGACTTGCAAATCTTCCCATCGGAGCCAAACCGAGCTTTTCTGGATCGGTGAGTGCCGGTAACCTTAGCTGCTTACGCCAAATAACGCTGAAACACTATGCCAAATAATTCTCACAGTCTGACTTATCTATCGACTCACCGGCAGGGAAGACGACGTGGCAGGTTACGACAAATGGCTCCAAAAGATTTACGACAGGATAATGTCAAAAACAACAGTCGTGACGGTTTCCACTTTCACTGGAACTCAGAAAATGCGCATATCCGAACTCCCTAGACCGAGTCCCGAGCGGCTCCTCAAGCAAGTGTAGGCGGAGGGAGAGCAAGCGGTGGGGTGCGAAACTCAAGATTTTTCTAGGCTACGCGCCCGGCGTAGGCAAGTTCTATCGCATGCTGGATGAAGCGCGGCGGCGGCACGAGCGTGGGGAAGACGTTGTCGTGGGTGCCGTTCAGGGAAAGCAGTCCGAGGACATTCAGGCACTTCTGCGGAACTGGAGGTGATCCCTCCGCTCTAGACTGCCGAGGGCCAAGCCGTCGATCTGGATGCTATTCTTCGCCGCGCGCCGCAGGTCTGCGTCATTAACCCTCTTGCCGCTCAGAATCCTCCTGGAAGTCGGTACGCTTACCGTTGGCAGGATGTGCAGGAGCTTTTGCGGAACGGGATCTCGGTCTTGTCGAGCGTTAATCTGCTTTATGTCGAGGAATACAAAGAAAAGGTTTCAAGCGATCACCGGCAAAAACACTACGGAAACCATCCCGAAGTCTTTCTTGCTCGCCGCCGACGACATCGTGATCGTGGATGTACCACCGGACCTCTGCCTCTGGCGGCAGGGAGAAACGCTCACTGCGACGGGAATCAGCAACTTCCAGGAGCGCCAGCTCTCAGAGCTTCGCGAACTCGCCCTGCTGCTGGCGAGAGGCTGTGGACCGCGACTTTCTAGTCGAACCAACGGCTCAGTTTGTCGACAATGCGCCGGCCGAGTCCCTGTATACCAAACGCCTCTTGGTGGATCTGGTGTCCGTTTGATTTGTAACTTGATGCGACTCGATGCGCGTCGACGCGAGATGTAGATGCGCGTAAGCTATTGTCGCAAAAGGGCAAATGCGAATCAGTGCAGTTCGGTGCGATATCGTGGCAATTCGTCGAAAATCGCATTTCGAGTCAGGTGCATTCAACCGTATTGTCAGTTTACCTTGAATGTCGAGATAGGCATAGCATCGTGGTGGAGGGTTTTGGTGAGCGGAGAATGGACTCCGGAGCTTGAGGCGTGGATGCGGGAGCGGGCCGCAGAGGCCGGCTTCGATGCAGTCGGGGTTGCGCCTGTAGCCGGGTCAGCCAGTGACGTAGAGCAGATGGATGCCGAGCGGTTTGCGGCCTGGGTGCACGCCGGCAGAGCGGGCGACATGGAGTATCTCAAGCGCCGGGATGACCAGGGGGTGCTTCTCCGGAGCGGCGTGCAAGTTGCAATGCCGTGGGCCAAATCGGTGATCGTGTGCGCCTTGAACTACAACTCATCCGCTCCGCTATCTATAGATAACGCCGAGGGTGGAACAGGTTGGATCGCGAGATATGCGTGGAGCGGGAGGTCGGCGGTCGCGGAAGAACTACTGCCTACGGACTACCACGATGAACTGCTTGGCCGCCTGCGTGCGGTAGAGGAGGCACTGCGGGAACGGAATGACTGCGAGACGCGTTGTTATGTCGATACTGGCCCTCTTGTCGAGCGGTCGGCGGCGGTAAAGGCAGGAGTGGGCTGGATCGGCAAGAATACCTGCGTGTTGAACCAGGAGCTGGGATCGTGGCTGCTTCTTGGGGTGATTGTTACATCGCTTCCGGTGGCGGCTGGAGTCCCTGTGGAGGCGGCTGCGGACCGGTGCGGAAGCTGCACGCGCTGTATCGATGCTTGTCCTACCGGGGCGCTTGTGGCTCCTCGCGAGATGGATGCATCGCGGTGCATCGCCTATCTGACGATCGAGAAGAAGGGAGCGATTGCGGAGGGGCTCCGGGAACCCATAGGCCGGCAGGTATTTGGCTGCGATATCTGCCAGGAGGTCTGCCCATGGAACCGGCGCGCTCCGGTGGCCGTAAAAGAGGGAATGCAGACCCGCCGCGAGTTGATCAATCCCGCGCTGGAGTGGCTGGCCGGAATGGATGCGGTGGAGTTCAAGAGATGGTTCAAAGGGTCTCCTCTGGAACGGACGAGGCGGAAGCGCCTGCACAGAAATGTTGCGATCGCGATGGGCAATAGTGGGGAGGAGAGGTTTCTGCCACAACTGGAGGCCTGGAGCATTGGTGAGGATGTGGTGCTGGCGGAGAGTGCGTCGTGGGCGGCAGACCGGATCCGCGGACGTGCTGGGGAGCAGGATGAGCAGGGCAGCGAAGGTGGCTGAAGGCGGCTGAAGGCGGGCCGGTGCTCTGCTAGCATCGGAGGTGGATGCAACGGAGTTCTGGTGCTTCGGCTGGATTTCTCGCGTTCTTCCAATTCTTCTATGTCTTCTATTGTTCCCAAGATAATACCGCCTGAATCGACCAAGCCTGCGCCTGCGGTAAAGCCGCTTGCGGAGGTGCAGCCGGTTGTGCGGCAGACGGGGCTCTGGGCGCAGCTGGTTGCGCTTGTCCGCTATATGGCGCGCACCGAGGTACATACGTATGCATTCAGCGTTGCGGCGAATGCGATTCTTTCCCTGTTTCCCTTTATAGTGCTTCTGTTGACGCTGTCCCGGCGAGTCTTTCATTCGCGGTCCATGGAGTTGGTGGTAGGCGACATGATGAAGAATTTTCTGCCGGTGGGGCAGGACTTTGTGATGCGGAATATGCAACTCCTGGCTCATCCACAGAAGGGGACGCAGCTGCTCTCCCTGGTGATGCTGCTCATCACTTCAACGGGCGTGTTCCTGCCGCTGGAGGTGGCCCTCAACAACGTCTGGGGAGTCAAGGAGAACCGCAACTATCTACATAATCAGGTGGTTTCGCTTGGACTGGCATTTGCCGTCGGCGCCCTGGCGATGGCTTCCGTTGCGTTTACCTCGGCGCAGAAGACCGTGCTGACGTGGATCTTCTTCGGACATACCGAGAACTTCTTCTTCGGCTTTGCGGCGTACTGGTTTTTAAAGTTTTGTGGTGTGGTGGCGAGTATTCTGCTGTTCTTTCTGATCTATTGGGTACTGCCTTACCGAAAGGTTCCAGCGCCGGCAGTGCTGCCAACGGCGATCGTGATCGGACTACTCTGGGAAGTCGTGAAGTATCTGTACATACGCGCCCTTCCCTGGCTGGACTTTCAAGCGGTCTACGGCCCGTTTTATATTTCGGTTGGGCTGATGATGTGGGCCTTTCTGTCGGGGCTGCTGCTGCTGGCCGGGGCGCATTTCTCGGCAACGCGGTATGCGTTGAGGCTGGCACGTCAGTCGGAACTGGAGGATAGCAGCAATGCAGGAGGCGAGTAACTCGCGGCCGTTGGACTGGCTGAAGCGTAGGCCGCCGCCGGTCCTCGCCGGCGCAGCGTTCTGGCTCGCATTGTGGTTCTGCGTGCTCTTGATCCTGCGATGGGTGTTTGGGACGCTGGGGACGTTCTTCAGTCTCGTGCTGATCTTTGTTGGGGTTGCGCTCATCATTGTAGCGATTCCGCTGGCCTGGCGGCTTGTCCGGCACCACATGCTGTGGAGTCTGCGAAACAAGCTCGTGCTGACCTATCTCCTGATTGGCCTGGCGCCCGTGGTTCTGTTTGTGACGCTTGTGCTCATCTCGGGCTATGTGGCCGCCGGTCAGTTTGCGATTCATCTGGCGGATTCGCGCATGCAGGCTGAGCTGAACCAGATGAGCGGTGAGAACGCACATCGCGCGGAGCGGGTCGCAAGGTTGCTCGATGGGAGGTTATTGCCCGGGGTTCCGGGCCCTGAGGTGGACTCGACGGGAGGATTGGATATCCCGCGCACAAAGTTGCACCGGGAGACCTCTGCGTACAGAAATGGTGCGCCGCTCGTGCTGGGCACGGCGCATGGGAAGACCCCCCTGGGGTTGCCGGCGTGGGCAGCGGAGCTGAAGGGGAAGGAGTTCCAGGGGCTCGTACTGGATGGTGGAGAGCTATACCTGGTTGCGGTGCATCAGCAGCGGCTGGGCGATGGGCACATGTTGAGCCTGGTGAGCAGCCTGCCGGTGGATAGTGCGCTCATGGACATGATCGCGGACGGTCTGGGACGGGTGCATCTGTTCGTCGAGCGACTGGGTGGAAGCCAGAGCGCGGACGTGGACAAGAGAGCTGTTGTGCCTGCTGCTGGCTCCGGATCAGCTACGGGTCAGGGCATTGCCGCGAGAGCCAGAGACACCTCCAGAAAGGGAGCGCGAGAGACCTCCGTGGCTGGTGGTAGTGAGCCGCAGAGTGCGAATCTGGCGGATGTGCAGGTGCATTTCCTGTCCACAGAGGCGATGACAGACTGGGATACCGGAGAGCACGACAGTATTCCCATCAAGGTGGACTCGCGGCCGTCGCTGCTGTATCGGCAGCTCTTCGGCGGCTCGCTTGGCGGGATCGTCACGAGCGCATACCGGATAGGACTCATCGCGCTGTGCATCGTGTTCGCGCTGATTGAGCTATTGGCGCTGATCATGGCGATACGGTTGAGCAGGACGATCACGGCATCGGTTGCCGACCTGTACCAGGCGACGCAGCGTATCGACAAGGGAGAGCTGGACCATCGGATTGGCGTGCAGCGAACCGATCAGCTTGCCGAGTTGAGCCGGTCGTTCAACCGGATGACGGGATCGCTGCAGCGGCTGCTCGAGGAGCAGAAGGAGAAGGAGCGGTTGCAGAACGAGATCTCCATTGCGCAGGAGGTGCAGGCGAATCTGTTTCCGCACCAGACGAGCGGGTTGGAGAGGCTGGAGCTGCACGGCGTCTGCCGTCCCGCGCGGTCGGTCAGCGGCGACTACTACGACTTCCTCGTCTTCCATGAGGAGGCGCACAACGGGCAGGCGAGCCGGCGTGAGACTGGGGTTGGCATCGCGCTCGGCGACATCAGCGGGAAGGGGATCTCGGCGGCGCTGCTGATGGCTACGCTGCACTCGGCGGTTCGAGCGTACCGGTTTGCGAGCGAGGAGCTGGTGTACAGCGAGTCAGTCCTGGCGGGCTTGATGGCGAACCGCGACGAGCGCGGTGGAGACTGCGACGAGCTGTTCCAATCGCCGGGAAGGATTCTCTCGCTGCTGAATCGGCATCTCTATCGCAGCACGCAGCCGGAGAAGTATGCGACCTTGTTTTTGGCGCACTATAATTCGGCTTCGGCGATGCTGACTTATTCGAATGCAGGGCAGTTGCCGCCGCTGGTGCTGGGTCGTGATGGAACGGTTCGCCGGCTCGACCGGGGTGGAACTGTCGTTGGGCTGATGGACGGGATGCACTACGACGAGGATCGTTTTCAGATGCTGCCGGGCGACATCATGGTGGCTTACTCCGACGGCGTGACCGAGCCGGAGAACGACTTCGGCGAGTTTGGCGAAGAGCGGTTGATGGAGGTCGTCAGACGCTACCGCGATCAGCCGCTGCATATGATCTCGACCCAGGTGATGCTGGCTCTGGATGCGTGGATCGGAGCCGAGGAGCAGCCGGACGACATTACGCTGGTGCTGGCTCGGCAGGTCTGAGTTTTCTTTTGAACTACGGTAGCTGCACCTCTCCGATCCAGGTTGCGAATGGTGGCAGCGTGATTGAGGTTGAGGTCGCGTTTTCGAGCGAGGGCTCGTTGGTGAGCAGGGTTCGCATCTTCTTTTCCTGAATGCCGGCGGTGGTGAGGTCGAGGGCGATGCTCTGGGGTTGAGCGGTCATGTTCAGGGCGATGACGATGTTGTGGTGCCCCGGGGGCGCGGTGCGGACGTAGGAGAGGACGTTGGGGTTGGTGGTGTCGAGCATCACGATGCCGCCGTCGCGGATGCTGTCCCGTTTGCGGCGCATGGAGATCAGCTGCTTGTGCCAGTTGAGCAGGGAGTTGGGGTCGGCCAGTTCGGCCTGCACGTTGATGGTCTTGTAGTTCGGCGGGACAGGGAGCCATGTGGAGGCGCTGGAGCTGAAGCCTGCTTGCGGGTTCGACGCGTCCCATTGCATAGGGGTGCGTTCGCCGTCGCGACCCTTCTCTTTCGGCCATCCGGTGATGCCGATGGGGTCCTTCACGTCTTCTACTCGCGTGGGTGTGGTGGTCGGCATCCCCAGCTCCTCGCCGTAGTACATGAGGGCTGTAGAGCGCGTGGTAAAGAGCATGGCGGCGATGAGCTTGGCGATAGCTTCGTTATGGACGCCGTCACCGTAGCGGTCCCAACTGCGCTCGTTGTCGTGATTGTCGAAGACGATGAGCGGCTGTGATCCGTGAACCTGAGTCTCGACCTCTTCGATACGGTTGCGGAAGTTGTTCGCGTCGAGCTTGTTGGAGAAGCCGACGATCATGTCCATGGGAAGGTGGAGCTCGTCCTTCTTTTCTCCTCCGTACCATTTGTCGAGCTCGGCTGTGTTGGGGAGGTAGGTCTCGCCGATGAGGACACGGTCGCCGGGATACTTCGCTACCATCGAGCGCATGCGGCGGATGACTCCGTGCACTTCGGGAAGATTGCTGGTGTAGATGTCGCTCAGATTGGGATCGCCCTGCTTGTTGAGACCGCCAGTGGCGGGTTCGTCGCGCAGTTGCGGATCTTCGAAGACGGTGGGGACGGCGTCGAGACGGTATCCAGCGACTCCCTTGTTGAGCCAGAACTGCATGGAGCCGAAGACTGCCTTCTCCACCTCGGGATTGCGCCAGTTCAGATCGGGCTGCTGCTTATAGAACTTGTGATAGTAGAACTGCTTGACTGAGGGTG